>Ga0070705_100000010_pt1 | contig 102079 bp, 89 predicted proteins | sample KBSK5253metaG_FD_65455 | JGI IMG/M metagenome (GOLD analysis project Ga0070705, IMG submission 65455) | Corn, switchgrass and miscanthus rhizosphere microbial communities from Kellogg Biological Station, Michigan, USA - KBS K5-25-3 metaG | ecosystem: Host-associated > Plants > Roots >... | reverse complement strand
ACGGTCTTGCCCTTGAACAGGTCGCGGGCGAGGTACCTGGCGATTTCCATCGATGCTCCCCTGGTGTCTGACCCTCCGGGGCCCTCCGGGTCAGACACCGTAGCTCCACCGCCGGTTCGTGCAATGGTGTCTGACCCGGGGGCGGACACCTATCCCGACATCTGGTGGAACAGCTTGTTCAGCTCCGTGCTCGGCGCTGCGTCGGCGAAGCCGTTGAAGCTGCCGGCCTCCACGATCTGCCGCGCCGCCCGGATGAAGCCGCCCCAGGCCGACCGCGCCAGCGAGCCGCCGACGCTGATGCGGCGCACGCCGAGATCGGCGCAATCCTTGACGGTGAGCTCGCTCGGCGTGCCCATCAGCAGGTTGACCGGCTTGGGCGCCACTGCCCGCACCACCGCGGCGATCTGCTCCCGGGTCGAGATGCCCGGCGCATAGAGGCAGTCTGCCCCGGCATCGGCGAAGGCCTTGAGCCGGCGCAGGGTCTCGTCAAGGTCGGGCTTGCCCCGGATGAAGCCCTCGCTGCGGCCGGTCAGCAGCACGTCGCCGCCGGCCTTGTCGATGGCCGCACGGGCCGCCTTCATGCGGGCCACGGCGAGGTCGAAGGGATAGAGCGGGTTGGCCCGGTCGCCGGTGAAGTCCTCGATGGAGAGGCCGGCCACGCCCGTCTCCACGCACAGCCGCACGCTCTCGGCCACGTCCTCCGGCGCGTCGGCGAAACCGCCTTCGAAGTCGGCGTTGAGCGGCACGTCCACGGCCGCTGCCAGCTCGGCGTAGTGCGCCAGGGCCATGTCGCGGGTGGTCCCGCCATCGGATACCCCGCGCGCCCAGGCAAAGCCGGCGCTGGTGGTCGCCAGGGCCTTGAAGCCCATGCTCTGCAGGTAGCGGGCGCTGCCCACATCCCAGGGGTTCGGGATGACAAAGCACCCGCTCTCGTGCAGCCGCCGGAACTCCGCCCGCTTCTCCGCAATCGTCGCCATGGCGCATCTCCCTGTGTCGGCCTCGCTCGGCCTGAGTCGCATCTCAACTCAATGTGGGGCCGCTTCGGCGCAATGGCTACGCCCCGATGCCGTCCATCTGCCTCGTTCCTGACACGGGCCGGCGGCTCGGCAATGCCGCAGGCGCCGGCGACTCAGTTCACTCCGACGGCCCGGCTCAGCGTCGGACCGATCTCGGCGTGGATGACGAGGTCCGCCAGCTCGTCCTGCTCGGTCGGCTCGCGGTTGAGGATGACGAGGCGGGCGCCGTTGCGCTTGGCGCGCACGGGAAGGCCCGCGGCCGGATATACCACCAGCGAGCTGCCGAGCACGATGAAAAGGTCCGCGGCCAGCGTGGCCGCGTGCGCCCGCGCCATCTCGGCCTCGGGCATCGGCTGGCCGAACGAGATGGTGGCGGTCTTGATGTGGCCGCCGCAGTCGGTGCAGACGGGGAGCCGTTCGTCCGCGGCGAAGATTGCCGACACCCAGTCGAGCTCGTAGCGCCGGCGGCAGTCGAGGCAGGCGGCGTAGGTGGTGTTGCCGTGCAGCTCGATCACCTGATGCGCAGGGATGCCCGAGGTCTGGTGCAGCCCGTCGATGTTCTGGGTGATGACGGCGCTCATCCTGCCCTGCTCGACCAGCCTGGCCAGCGCGCGGTGCCCTGCATTGGGCGTGGCGCTCTCGATGGCGCTGTGGGTGGCGAACTTGCGGCGCCAGGTCTCGCGGCGCGCCTCGGCGGAGGCGAGGAACGCCTCGAACGGGATCGGCCTGTACCTTGTCCAGATGCCGCCCGGCGAGCGGAAGTCGGGAATGCCCGACTCCGTAGAGATGCCGGCCCCGGTGAAGGCCACGACGTCGCCGGCCTCGGCGATCATCCGCCTCAGGTCATCGACTTGGGACATGATCCCTACCCGCGCGGGCGCGCGAACATGGCCTCCATCTCCCGCCGTACCTTCACGGCGTCGGTGCTCGCGTCAATGGCCACGTCCGACCAGCGGAGCGCCTGACCCTCGGCGATGTCGCCGGTGAGCGCCACATCGCTCGCCAGTCCGAGCGGCAGGTAGCCCTCGGCCAGCGAGACCTCCGCCGGCACCTGCCGGCCCCAGACGGCGAAGCCGCCCTCGCCGTCGAGGATCTCGCCCTTCCTGAGCGGGCGCTTGGCAACCGCCACCACGTCGGAGTTGAAGCACACCGGCGCGCCGGTCGGCTCGCCGCGCAGGGCGACGGAGGCGACCGAGATGCCGAGCTCCAGGCCGATCATGTGGGTGGGGCGGTAGAGTGCGGCGTAGCGGCCGCCCTTGTCGTGCAGGCAGTGGTACTCCTTGAAGCACTGCGCCGCGTACGGGCTGTCGCTCTCCATCACCACGTAGGTGCCCATGGCGAGGTGATGCGGCACGTCGCGCCCGTCGCGGTAGAGCGAGGAGACCACCTCGGTCACGCCCTTCCGCTCCAGCGTGCCGCCCTCGGACCTGGGCTTGCAGACATCCGCCAGCTCGAAGCGAGTCGCCGGCGGGAACGCCAGGCCGGCCGACTGCGGCACCAGACCCGTGGCGTTGCACACCGCCGTCATCTCGATGCCCGACTTGGTGCCGTCGAGGAACGAGTTGAACATCTTCGGGTTGATGTGGCTGCGGTCCTGGATCGGCAGGTACTGCAGGAGGATGTCCCACACCGTATCGGGGTTGGAGCGGTGGTAGCTCGGCAGGTAGCGCGTGCCCTTGCCGGCGGCGACCACGTTGAACCCGCACGCCCGCGCCCAGTCCACCTGCTCGCAGATCAGCGCCGGCTGGTCGCCCCAGGCCAGCGAGTAGACCACCCCCGCCTGTTTCGCGCGGCGCGCCAGCAGCGGCCCCGCCAGCGCATCCGCCTCCACGTTGACCATGACGATGTGCTTGCCGTGGGCGATCGCCGCCTGGGCGAGGCGGATGCCCGTGGCCGGGTCTCCCGTCGCCTCGATCACCACGTCGATCTCCGGGTTCTGGATCAGGGCCAGGGCGTCATCGGTGACGAATGTCCAGCCCGACTTTAAGGCCTCCCCCAGCGAGCGCGCCGCGATCTGCTCCTTCGGCCAGCCGACGCCGACAAGGCGCTCCCTGGCCCGCCCCGGCATCAGGTCGGCGAGGCCGGCGAGATGCATGCCCGGCGTCAGCCGCACCTGCGACAGGAACATGGTGCCGAACTTGCCGGCTCCCACCTGTGCGATGCGGATCGGCCGACCGGCGGCGGCACGCTCCTTGAGCTTGAACGAGAGATTCATGCGGGCTCCATAGGTGTCAGGCGGTGTCAGACCCTCTGGGTCTGACACCGTAGCACAGCCGGTCGTTGGAGCCATGGTGTCAGACCCAGAGGGTCTGACACCATCGACACCGGGCGGCGGTCCCCTATCGCCCGACCAGGCGGTTGCGGATGTGGTCGAGCTGCTCGTAGTTGCCGTACTGGATGGTGAGGAAGCCGGTCTCGCCGGCGCCGCGGCGCACCTCCACCTTGAGGCCCAGGGCGTCCGAGAGGTCCTTCTCGAACGCGGCGGTGTCCGGGTCCTTCTCAATGGGCTGGCGCGCGCCGTCCGAGCCACCGCTGCCGAGGCCCTTGAGGTTTACAGCGCCCGTGCCCTCACCCTGCCGCTGGCCCTGATGCATGTCGTTCACCAGCGCCTCGACCTCGCGCACGTTGAGGCCGCGGGAGACGATCTCCTCGGCCAGCACATCCACGTGCTTCTGGCCGATGATGGCACGGGCGGCGCCGGCGGAGAGCTTGCCTTCGCGCACCAGGCCCTGCACATCGCCGGGCAGCTTGAGGAGGCGCAAGGTGTTGCCGACGTGGCTGCGGCTCTTGCCGACCACCTCGGACAGGCGCTCCTGGGTGTAGGCGTGCTTCTCGATCAGCTCGGTGTAGCCCAGCGCCTCCTCGATCGGGTTGAGGTCGGCGCGCTGCACGTTCTCGATGATCGCGAACTCGAGCACCTCCTGGTCGCTCAGGTCGCGCACGATGACCGGCACGTTGTGCAGGCATGCCCGCTGCGCCGCGCGCCAGCGCCGCTCGCCGGCGACGATCTCGAAGCCGCCGCGCTGCTTGTCCGGACGGCAGACGATGGGCTGCACGAGGCCCTTGGCCCGGATCGAGTCCGCCAGCTCGGCGAGCTCGGGCTCGGCGAAGTCCTTGCGCGGGTTGAAGCCGCTCGGATGCAGGTCGGCGATCGGGAGGAGGCGCTGCTCGCCATGCGCGGGCAGGCGGGCATCGGCCTGCGGTTGCGGCTCGCCGATCAGCGAGGCCAGGCCGCGGCCCAGCCGGCCCTTGTGGAGCGGGATCGGCGCGGCGGGGGTGTTGCGGAGGGTGTCGGACATTCAGCTCTCCAGAACCGCGAATGGCGAATGGTGAGTGGCGAATGGGGAAGCCATTCGCGATTGGCCATTCGCCATTCGCCGAATCACGCCGCGCGCAGCCTGCGCTCGCGCTCGATGATCTCATGCGCCAGCTTGATGTAGGCCTGGCTGCCGGGGCTGTCGTAATCGTAGAGCATGATCGGCTTGCCGTGCGAGGGCGCCTCGGCGATGCGCACGTTGCGGGGGATCATGGTCTCGTAGACCTTGGCGCCGAAGAAGTTGCGCACCTCGGCCGCCACCTCCTTCGACAGCTGGGTGCGCGCGTCGTGCATGGTGAGCACCACGCCCTGGATCTCCAGCGCGGGGTTCAGGGTGGCGCGGATCTGGTCGATGGTGGCCTTGAGCTGGGAGATTCCTTCCAGGGCGAAGAATTCGCACTGCACCGGCACCAGGACGGCCTGCGCCGCCACCATCGCGTTCAGGGTCAGCAGGTTGAGCGAGGGCGGGCAGTCGATCAGCAGGTAGGTGTAGGGGATCGCTGCCGGGTTGGCCCGCTGGTCGGCCATGAGCGCGGTGATGGCATCGCGCAACCGGAAGGGGCGGCTGGATTCCTGCATCATCTCCGATTCGAGACCCACCAGGTCGGAGTTGGCGGGGACGACGGAGAGGTTGGGCACCACCGTCTTGGCGCCGGCCTGGGCGATGGTGGCGCGGCCGGTGAGGATGTCGAAGGTGGTGATGTGGCGCTCGGTCTCGGACACCCCGACGCCGGTGGAGGCGTTGCCCTGCGGATCGATGTCGAGGATCAGCACCTGCTCGCCGATGGCCGCCAGCGCGGTGCCGAGGTTGATGGCGGTGGTGGTCTTGCCGACGCCGCCCTTCTGGTTGGCGACGGCCAGGACGCGGAGCGGGCTCGATGCGGACATGTCAATCCTTCGCTTTGCGCTCAAGGTTCGTGATGACGGCAATGCGGCCGTGCGTATCCGTGACACTCGGGACCAACGCCACTTGAAAACGCCAGCGACTCTCGGCCAACTGCAGCTCCTGGGCCACCTCCCTGCCCTTGGGAAATAGCAGGGTTGTGCCCGGCGGGGACAGGGGCTCGGCCAGATCGAGCAGCCTGTCGAGCGGGGCAAGCGCACGCGCCGACACGATTCGCGGCAAGTCTTTGTTAACGGATGTTCTAGCTGATTCGGCCCTTCTCGACAGGATATCCACAGTCACCCCGGTCTGCCGCGCCACCTCGCGAAGGAAGGCGCACTTGCGCGTGTCGCTCTCGATGAGAGTGAAGCGGATCGGGTCGGGCGCGGCCACTGTCGCGAGGTTCCCCTCCCCCTTGTGGGGAGGGGCAAGGGGTGGGGGAACTCCCGACTGTTGAGGTTTGGGATTTCCCCCCACCCTGTCCCTCCCCCACAGGGGGGGAGGGGAACCTGCGGCTCTCCGTTCGCTCAATTTCGACGATGTGCCTGCCATCACAATCGCCGCGACCAGGCCGGGGAAGCCGGCGCCGGAGCCCAGGTCGATCCAGGAGCGCGTGCCGGGGGGGCCGAGCGGCACCAGCTGGGCGCTGTCGGCGAAATGGCGGAGCCAGACCGCGTCGAGCGTGGCCGGCGCCACCAGGTTCACGGCCTTCTGCCACTGGCGCAGCAGCTTCTCGTAAAGGATCAGCCGCCCGACCGTCTCGGGCGGCGCGCCGAAGGCGGCGGCGAAGTCCTCTGCGGTGCGGATGGCCTGCAACTGCGCCTCGCCCTCTGTTCTGCAGCCGTGGCGAATCGCCCGACGACGGCCGCCAGCATGATAGCAGCTCCTGCCGGCCGACTTGCGTCCGCAACTCTTAAGCTCAGGTTTATCGCTGTGCCCGCCTAGGGTTTGGCCCGAGTGTGCGTCCCGCCCGGCTGTGCCATTTGTGGACGGGCAAGTTGGTTGTCGGACGAATCGGACTGAGCCGGTCCGCCAACGCCGGTGCCTGAGCAATCTCAGAGCGAGTCTGGGCACATCCGCCCGATCGAGGTGCGCCCGATGGAGGTGCGAATGCACAAAGTAGTTCTTGTGGCTATCGGAGTCGGCGCGACGCTGACGCTGGTGGCAGTCAGTGCGACCGACGCCTCCGCCTGCGGCCGGCGCGCCCGGGTCTGCGGCGGCTACGCGCCCGCGCCGGTGTACCAGTATGCGCCACCGCCATCGGCCTACTATGCTCCGCCGGCCGCCTACTTTGGTCCCCCGCCGCCCCTGGCCCCCTACGAAGCACCACCGGCCTACGGCTATGTGTCCGCCGGCGGCAGCTACGGCTACCGCGGCTGCGATCGCGGATATGGGTACGGGAACGGCTATGGCTATGGGAATGGCTATGGCTACGGATACGCGCCGCCGGCTGTCTACGACAGCTACCGGCCGGCCGCGGTCTGGGCGCCGTTCCGCTAGGGCGAGGGGAGCGGACGGATGCGCAGCGGCACATCGTTCTGGCTCGCGGCCACCATGGCAGCCGCCGGGCTCGGCCTCGGCAGCTCCGCGGCGTCGGCGTGGGAGGGCGGCTGGGGCCGGCATTCCCCCGCCTACTATGGCCCGCCGGTCCGTACGACCTCGCCGCCGGCCGTCGTCTATCCAGGGCCGCCGGTCTATGCCTACTCCTACCTCTCGCCGGGCGGCGGGACGTCCTACAGCGGCTATTACACCGCGCGCATCAACGTGTTCCGCGGGCCGCGATGGAACTACAGCGCGGCGTACTACACCTCACCGACAGTCCACCGTGCCGCCTACAGCCGGCGTGGTCACCGCAGCGGCGTGCCCCGCTTCTGCCCGCGCTACCGCGCCTACATCCGCGGTCCGATCGTGCCGACCTCTCGACCGCGATAGGACCGGCCCTGGACCGCCTTTGGGCTGGCGGGACCAGCCGCGGACGGATCGAGCCGCGGTCCAGGCCCCCGATGTGTTGCAGAAGGGCACCAGATCCATCTCTTCCGGCGACGTTATCGACCTTGAGCGGAACAATTCCCGCCCATCAGGCTTGAGCGTCTGCCGGGGCGGCGCGTTTGCCCGCACCGACACGCCATCTCGGCAAAAGGGGCACTTGGGGCGACCTAGGTGCTCCTTTTCGTTTTTCGCGCTCCCTTCCGCGCTTCCGCTTGTCCCGCCAGCCGGGTTTGCCTTTTGCCCCAGCCAGCCGCTAGGAACTCGCCAAGACCTTCCGATCAGGTTGGCAGCGGGGTCAGAACGCGCGATGGCAGGACCAGTGACCATCTTCGCCCTATCCAGCGGACACGGCCGCGCCGGCTTGGCCGTGATCCGCGTATCCGGCCCCGCCGCCGGGTTGGCGCTCGACCGCCTGGCGGCGCCGCGGCCGAAGCCGCGCTTCGCCGCGCTCAGGACCGTGCGGAGCGAGACCGGCGAGGTGCTCGACGGCGCCCTGGTGCTCTGGATTCCCGGCCCCCGCAGCGAGACCGGCGAGGACATGGCGGAATTCCACGTCCACGGCGGACGGGCGGTCATCGCCGGCGTGCTGGCGGCACTTTCGGCGCTGCCCGGGCTCCGGCTGGCGGGGCCTGGCGAGTTCGCCCGCCGCGCCTTCGAAAACGGTAAGATCGACCTGACGGCCGCCGAGGCCGTCGCCGACCTGGTGGACGCCGACACCGCCGCCCAGCGCCGGCAGGCCCTGCGCCAGGCCAGCGGCGCCCAGGCCCGGCTCTACGACGGCTGGCGGGCGGACCTGATCCGGGCGCAGGCCCTCACCGAATCGGCCATCGACTTCTCCGACGAGGCCGATGTCGGCGCTGGCGCCCTGGCCGAGGCGAGAGCCTTGGTCGGGCGGTTGGCGCCGGCCATCCGCGCCCACCTGAACGACGGTCGCCGCGGGGAGATCCTGCGCGAGGGCTTCAGGGTCGCCATCGCCGGCCCGCCCAACGCCGGCAAGTCGAGCCTGCTCAACGTGCTGGCGCGGCGCGAGGCAGCCATCGTCTCGGAGGAGGCCGGCACCACCCGCGACATCGTCGAGGTGACCCTGGATCTTGGCGGCGTGCCCGTGATCCTGAGCGATACGGCCGGCATCCGCGAGGCCGAGGGCAAGGTGGAGAAGGAGGGCATCCGCCGCGCTCTGGCCCACGCCCGCGACGCCGACCTGGTGCTTTGGCTGACGGATGCCACCACCGGCGTGCCCGAATCGCCGCCGTCGGATTTGGCGGCTGGATCCGGTGAGATCCTGCGGGTCGTCAACAAGATGGACCTGGTCGAGGGGATGCTGCCGGGGGCCGGCGCCGCCGAGGCCGGGGACGGCCTGCTCAGACTGTCGGTCCTGACCGGCGAGGGCCTGCCGGAGCTCGCCGAGGCTGTGGGGCGCAGGGCCGTGGAGCGGATCGGCGTATCGGAGGCGCCGGTTATCACCCAGGCCCGTCACCGCGAGCACCTGGCGCTCTGCGCCGAGGCGCTGGAAGCCTTCCTGGCCGGCCCTCCGGCCGACCTGGAGTTGCGGGCAGAGGACCTCCGCCGCGCCACCACCGCCCTCGGCCGGATCACCGGCCGGGTCGACGTGGAGGACATGCTGGGCGAGATCTTCGGCCGGTTCTGCATCGGCAAGTGAGGCTGCGGGGGGAGGTCTCGGCGACGGCCGGGCCTTCGCTGGGCCTTGGGGCTGCCCCCCAGTGTTGCTCCTGCATTGTTTCACGTGAAACATATGCGGGTACACCTCGGAATTGGCTCGGGTCTCCAGCTCAGCGTCTGCGGCGCGGTCGCTCGAAAATCCGATCCCGCAAGCCCGAGTTGCGGCTGCACGTGTTCCACGTGAAACACGTGCAGCTACACCGTGAGGGCGATGCGCGGGCTCCGCCCCATGGCGCGCCCGGAGACCGGATCCCTGGTCCCTACTCCCTGACCCCTGAACCGTCCCCCGCAACCTGGCCCGACGCCTGCTCGGGCAGCGGCAGAGGCACCGCCGCCCTGGCGAGCAGCTGCTCGCCGTCGAGTCGGTCGGTGGCGAGGCCGGTGGCCTTGAGCTCCTCCGGCGTCAGCCAGTGCAGCCGGTCGCCAGGGGTGGCGAGGATCAGCGGCATCAGGCCCTCGCCGATGCCCATCTCGGCGAAGTAGCGGCCGATCTCGTCGTAGGTCTTTTGCGGCGTCCTGGTCTCGACCACCTTCTCGGTCACCCGGCGCTCCGACACCAGCTGCTTGGTTGTGGCCGTCACCCGGTAGGTCCGCACCACCTTGGCGTAGATGTAGAACGACCGGATCTGGTGCACCCCCACGTAGGCCATCTGCCCGACCAGGCGGCGGGTCCCGGCGGCCAGGATGAAGGCGCAGGACGAGGCGCACTTCGACAGCTCAGCGTTGGGCATGCCCAGCCGCAGGTTGTCGGCCCTGAGCCGCCGGCGGCAGGTGGCATCGGCGGGAGCGCAGGCCGTGAAGTCTGTGCGGCTCACCACCACGTCGAGGCTCTTCGCGCGCGCAAGGCGGCCGATGGCGAAAGCCTCGTTCACCCGGCCGCCGTTGGAGTCGATCAGCACGGGCAGCTTGCGATCCCCGATCTGGCGCAGCACCCGCTTGAACCGGACCACCGAGCTGCCGTCGATCTTGCCCTGGGCGGCGATCCATTCGGGGCACTGGGGCTCGCACCCCGGCTCGGCGCTGCGGACCAGGTGGAACTGCATGGAGGGCTCGGCCGCCGGCTGCGGCCTGGCCGGGCCCGCCGCCGCCGTGTTTCTGGATGAGCCAAGGCCCAGCCCGAGGCAAAGGGCAAAGCAGCCCGCCAGAACCGCAGCGCGCCTCATCTCGGTCTCCCCCAGGGGGTCGCGGCATATCCGCCGCCATCGGATGGAACCATACCGCCAAGCTCTCAGATGGGCCAAGCCCCAGACCGGCCCCAGACCGGCCCTCGCGTATACGCCCAACCCCTTGCCAAACCGTAGCTGGGGCCAGACCCTGCGGGTCTGACCCAGCCGAAACCCCCGTTCTGCGGCCGGCGTTTTGACGCCGCCCGCCGCCTTCGCTAATTTCCGCCGCGCTCCACGTATCCCGCTCCCGACCGGCCCTATGTCCAACACCCAAACCTCAAGCTTCGACCTCATCGTCGTTGGCGGCGGCCACGCCGGCTGCGAAGCCGCGGCTGCGGCTGCGCGGATGGGGGCGCGGACGGCGCTGGTCACGCACCGGTTCGACACCATCGGCGAGATGTCGTGCAATCCGGCCATCGGCGGGCTCGGCAAGGGCCACCTGGTCCGCGAGATCGATGCCCTCGACGGCCTGATGGGCCGCGTGGCCGACGCGGCCGGCATCCAGTTCCGCCTGCTCAACCGCTCGCGCGGCCCGGCCGTGCAGGGGCCGCGCGCCCAGGCCGACCGCAGGCTCTACAAGGCCGCCATGCAGGCGGCGATCCTAGCCACACCAAACCTGACAGTGGTCGAAGCTGCGGTCGAGGATCTGATCGTCGAGAACGGCGCCGCCGCCGGCATCGTCACCGCTGCCGGCCGCTCCATCCGGGCCGGCGCGGTCGTCCTGACCACCGGGACGTTCCTCCGCGGCCTCATTCACCGCGGCGAGGAGAAGACGCCCGGCGGCCGCCACGGCGAGGCGCCGGCCAACGGACTGTCCCGGCGCCTTCTTGCCCTGGGCCTGCGCCTGGGCCGCCTCAAGACCGGCACCCCGGCCCGCCTCGCCGGCGGCTCCATCGACTGGGCCTCGCTGGAGATGCAGCCCGGTGACGCCGACCCGGTGCCGTTCTCCTTCCTGACGACCGGGATCGCCAACCCGCAGATCGAGTGCGGCATCACCACCACCACTGAGGCCACCCACGCGCTGATCCGCGCCAGCCTCCACCGGGCGCCCATGTACTCGGGCCAGATCGAGAGCGTCGGCCCGCGCTACTGCCCCTCCATCGAGGACAAGGTGGTCCGCTTCGCCGATCGCGCCGGCCATCAGATCTTCCTGGAGCCCGAGGGCCTCGACGACGACACCGTCTATCCCAACGGCGTCTCCACCTCGCTCCCCGCCGAGGTGCAGGAAGCCTTCCTGCGCACCATCCCAGGCCTTGAGAGGGTGGCGATCAAGCGCTTCGGCTACGCCATCGAGTACGACTACGTGGACCCGCGCGAGCTCTTCCCCACCCTGGAGGTGAAGCAGCTCCCGCGCCTGTTCCTGGGCGGCCAGATCAACGGCACCACCGGCTACGAGGAGGCCGGCGCGCAGGGCATCGCCGCCGGCCTCAACGCCGCGCTGAAGGTCGCCGGCGACGCGCGGGATTTCGTGGTCTCGCGCGCCGACGGCTACCTCGGGGTGATGATCGACGACCTCGTCACCCGCGGCGTGTCCGAGCCCTACCGCATGTTCACCTCGCGCGCCGAGTACCGCCTGGCGCTGCGCGCCGACAACGCCGACCAGCGCCTCACCCCCCGCGGCCACGCCCTTGGCTGCGTCGGTCCCGAGCGCCGGGCCGCGTTCGCCGCCCGCTGCCAGACCCTCCACGATAGCCGCCGCCTCCTCGCCAGCCTCTCCCTCACCCCCAACGAGGCCGCCCGCCACGGCCTCGCCCTCAACATGGACGGCCGCCGCCGCAGCGGCCTGGAGCTGCTGTCCCGCTCCGACGTGAGCTTCGCGAAGCTGCAGGCCGTCTGGCCGCAGCTCGGCAACATCCCCGCGAGGATCGCCGCCCAGATCGAGGTGGACGCCCACTACGCCACCTACGTCGAGCGCCAGCAGGCCGACATCGAGGCCCTCCGCAAGGACGAGAGCGTCCGCATCCCCGCCGACCTCGACTACGCCGCTATCGCCGGCCTCTCCGCCGAGGTGCGGCAAAAGCTGGAAGGGCTCCGCCCCGCCACCCTGGCCCAGGTCTCGCGCATGGAGGGCATCACGCCGGCGGCCGCCATGCTGCTGCTCGCGCATCTGCGCCGCGCGTCTCCGCGGAAGCGCGCGTAGCCCATGCACCCGTCATCCCGGAAGCCGAGCCGAAGGCGAGGCTATCCGGGACCTCCCGGGGGCCTCGCAGAGCGAGTCGAACCATCCTTCCCTACAGGATAGCGAGCGAATAAGATTCTAGGCTGAAGATCATATCCAGGAGGATCGCTGTGCCCAGGCACGATCTACCTATCGGTATGAGACCAACTCCAGGCACCCTGCTCAAACAGTTTTCGATCTACATTCTCACCAACCGGTCGCGCGGCGTGCTCTACGTTGGCTTGAGCAGCTCGCTGGCCGAGCGGATTCGGCAGCACCGAGAGGGGCTCATCCCCGGCTTCACGAAACGATACAACTTGGTGCGCCTCGTCCATTTCGAGTACCTGCCTACGGCGGCACGCATGATCGCGCGGGAGAAGCGCCTCAAGCGCTGGCGCCGAGACTGGAAGATTGCGCTGATCGAGAAGATGAACCCAACGTGGCGCGATCTTTGGCCCGATATCACGGAGCCCTAACGAGCAAGGTCCCGGCTCGAAGCGCCGCTCGCCTGCGGCTCACATCGCTTCGGCCGGGATGACGGGTAATTGCCGTGACGGCTCACACCATCCGCTGCTTCCTCAGCACCTCCACCAGCGCCTCCGGCTCCGTCACCGGCAGCGAGCACTGTGGCCCCAGGCAGGCGTAGGCGGTGGCCTTCCCGCCGATGGCGGACTTGCCGTTAAGCGTCGGATTGGCCAGCGTCTGCCCCGGCTCCACCACCTGCTCCACCGCGCCGGGCAGAGACAGGTCCAGCATCGCTCGCGCCAGCGGCGACGATCCGTGAGCCGCTGCATCGCCCGATGGCTCGATCACCACCACCTGCTGCGGGGCGATCAGGTCGAGCGTGCCGGCCAGCAGCCCGCAGTGGCCGAACGTGCTCCGCACCAGTTCGGAGGCGAACGCCCTGGGGATCGCCTCGGCCCATTCCAGGTAGCGCGGCTTGCCCGTCAGCAGGTGCAGCGCCATCAGGTTGGAGATCATGATGCCGTTGGCGTTGGGCGTGGCGTCGTCGTGCGCCCCCAGCATGCGGACAATCACATCGGGCGTATCATCCGCGGTGAAGGCATAGCCGCCCGACTCCGCGGCCCAGTAGCGCTCGTCCACCACCGCCAGCCAGCGCTCCGCGACCCCGAGATAGTCCGCATCGCCTGTCACGAGGTAGAGCCGCAGCGCCGCCCGGATCATGTTGGCGTAGTCGCTGGCCGTGGCCGGCGCGGCGGCCCGCCCGTCTCGATAGGCGTGGAACAGCCGCCCGTCCTTCTCCATGCGGGTCACGACGAATTCGAAGGCCGCCTTCGCAAGCTCCAGCCATTCCGGCCGCTCGAATACGCGTGCGGCCTGGGCCAGCGCGGCGATCATCAGCCCGTTCCAGTCGGCCAGCACCTTGTCGTCCCAGCCGGGGCGCACCCGCCCCGCCCGCCGCGCCAGCAGCTTCACCCGCATGCCGGCCAGCGCCTGCTCCTCGTCGGGCGATCCGAGCTCCAGGCTGCCGAGCCGGTTCAGGATGCTGTGCCCCTCCCAGTTGCCCTCGGCCGTCACGTCGTACGCCTCGCAGAACCGCGCTGCGTCCTCCGCCCCCAGCACCTCGTCGATCTCGGCCTTGCTCCAGACGTAGAACTTGCCCTCCTCGCCCTCGCTGTCAGCATCGAGCGAGGCCGCGAACCCGCCGCCCTCGGCGATCATCTCGCGCTGCAGCCAGGCGACCGTTTCCTCGATGCGTGCCTTGTAGAGTTCGTTGCCGGTCTCCCGGTAGACCTCCGTCATCAGGTCGATGAGCAGGGCGTTGTCGTAGAGCATCTTCTCGAAGTGAGGCACCAGCCAGCGATCGTCCACCGCGTAGCGGGCGAAGCCGCCGCCCAGGTGGTCGTAGATGCCGCCCTGGCAGATGTTGGCGAGCGTCACGTCCACCGCCTGCAGCGCCGCCGGGTGGCCGTAGCGGATGGCGAGCCGCCACAGCAGCCAGAAGAAGCTCCACTGCGGGAACTTGGGCGCCCCGGCGAGGCCGCCGCGGCGCATATCGACCGCGCGCACCAGGGGGCCGATGAGGGCGGCGATTCCGCCGGTGGAGAGGTCGGGCGTGGCACCGCCGCCCTCCTGGCGCTCCTTCAGCGCCTTCACCAGCAGGCCGGCGTTGTATTGCACCTTGTCGGGCTCCTCGCGGTAGACGCGTGCCACCTCCTCCAGCACGGTGCTGAACGCGGGCTTGCCGAAGCGTGGCGCGGGCGGGAAGTAGGTGCCGCCCCAGAAGGGGTGGGCCTCGCTGTCGAGGAACATGGTCAGGGGCCAGCCGCCGTGCTCGCCGAGCGAGTGCAGCGCCCGCATGTAGATGGCATCGATGTCGGGCCGCTCCTCCCGGTCCACCTTGATATTGACGAACAGCTCGTTCATCAGGGCCGCCGTGTCGGCGTCCTCGAAGCTCTCGTGCGCCATCACGTGGCACCAGTGGCAGGCGGCGTAGCCGACCGACAAGAGAATCGGCCTGCCGCTGCGCTTGGCTTCGGCCAGCGCCTCCGGCCCCCACGCCCACCAGTGCACGGGGTTGTCCTTGTGCTGGAGCAGATACGGGCTGGTCTCGCGGCCGAGGCGGTTCCCGGCGGCATCGGGGGCGGATGTCATGCCCCAGGGTAGCCCGGATCGAGTGAAACCGAAACCGGGGTGCCCCCGTCGGAGAGGTCGGCAGACCCCGCCATCGCGCCGCAAAGCCTCGGCTGCGCAGTGCCGAGCGGTGGGCGCTCTGCGCTCAAGAGGGTTGAGCGCGCGGGAACGTACGTGCCGTCCCCTCGCTGCCCAATGGCCGGCGGCCCCTACCGGCTTGGCTCGTCCTTCGGTCTCAGCACCGAGAGCTGGTGGGGAGAAGCGGGCATGCCCTCCCGGGTGAGCGTCGAGGTGGGTGCCTGCTCGTGAACCCTGTCGGAGCCCAGGGTCCCGATTTGGTGCAGGGTTATCGGAAAGCCGTCGCTCTCGAACGTCGGCAGGCCGTCCGCAAGGGCCGCACCGGCGCCGCCGAGCATGACGGCGGCAATCAGCGGGATGGCGTGTTGTCTTCTCATGATCGTCTCCACATCCGCCGAAGGTCGCCCAGAGCCGTCCGCTGCAGGCACGCGCGGCGGCGTCCCGGGTGGCCTTCGAGTGTGAGCTGGTTTTGTTGAGCCCCGATCTGACCGTGCCGGTCTCGATCGGTCCAAGTGTTGGCGTTATGTGCGGTGCAGCAGTCATCTGCGCAAGTGCAACATCATGTGATGGTCCGGCGAGCCGGCGTGAGAAGGGAGGCTGGCGGGCGGCATTGGGAAAAAGGTCGGGCGCGATGATCATGGCGACGTCGCGGCCTCCGCAGTGGCATCGGCGAGAACGCGGGCTTTGCCGGATTGCAGGGCGGAGGATCGCCAACTACTCGAACGGCACATCCGAGCCGATTGCCGGCACAAATCCGACGGGTTCCGCAACCATGATCGCACCGATTGGAGACTGCCTCGCAGAGCGCGCGCTGAGGAGGCCGTGCCGGTGGCTTGGCGGACTGAGCATTGCGCTTGCCCTCCTCGCCGTTGATGCCCCGCAGACCTGGGCCTGCGACTGGCGCGTGTGCGGCAATGCACGGTACTCCTACCGGCCGGCGCCGCCCGTCTGCGGCTGCAGGAGCCCGGCGCGGGCCTATCGCTACGGGAGCCCCGCCTGGGGCTACGGCTACGGGGGCGCGGCGTGGGCGTACGGGTATGGGTATACGAGCCCGGCGCGGGCCTACGGCTACCCCTACGCAGCCTGGTCGAGCACCTCGATACCCCCGAGCCGCTCGTACCTGAATACCGCCACCCTGGTGCCCAACGCAGGCGCCATCGGCCTGACGGCGCCCGTCACGAGCGGCCAGGGGCTGCTGGAAAGCGGCTTGCCCCCGAGGGGGCCGTCGCTGTTCGGCCCGAGCCCGCCGCCCTCGGGATACTACTATGGCCCGTATGGCGCGCCGTCCTACGGCTATTATCGTGCGCGCTCCTACGGTTATCGCGCCGGTTCCTCGTATGGATATCGGCCCTATGACGTGCCACCGGCCGATACGCCATCGTGGTGGGCGGAGCCGCGGCGGAGACGCTAGGAGTCAGGACCGGCGAGCAGTCCAGCGAGCGCCCGACGGCAATACCGGCACGCTGCCGGCTTGATCGCGGACGCGGTGCGATCCGCCCGCTGAACGAGGTCGGGGGCTCCGGCGGCCGACTGCCCCCAATCCCTACTTCGCCTCCTCCTTCTTCAGTCCGGCCTCGGCGAACAGCTTGGCGAAGAAAGCGAACTGCTCCTCCAGGAACTTGGCATGGGCCGCGGGCGTGCGCATCTCGGGTGGAAACGGCACGGTGCCGGTGGCGGCGAGCCGCTCGACAATCACCGGATCCGTCACGAACTTGCCGATCGCCTCGTTCCAGCGGTCGATCACCTCCTTGGGTGTGCCCTTTGGAGCGTACGCGGCGTTCCAGATCGTGTAGTCGAGGCCAGGCAGGCCGGCCTCCACGTTCGAGGGCACGTCCTTCAAGCCCGCGAGCCGCTCCTTGGCGGTGACAGTGTAGGCCTTCACGGTGCCCGACAGAATCTGCTGCGTCGCCGTCGTGGCCTGGTCGCAAAGCAGGTCGATCTGCCCGGCCACCAGGTCCTGCATCGCCGGCCCGGTGCCGGTATAGGGCACCATGGCCAGCTTCACACCCGTCCGCTGCTGCAGCAGGAGCGCGCACACATAGGAGTTTGACCCCACGCCGGCGAACCCGATCGACGCCTTGTCGCCCTTGTCCTTCATCCAGGCGATCAGCTCCTTGAGCGTGCTGGTCTCAAGGGTTTTTCGGCTCAGCACCGCCATCGGGCCGGTGTTGATGAGCCCCATGGGTTCGAAGGCCGTTCTGGGGTCGAACCTCATGTTGGTGTAGAGCGCCGGAGCGGCGGTGAGCGACCCGTGCTGCGTCATGATGGTGTAGCCGTCGGGCGCGGCCTTGGCCGTCCGCTCCATACCGACGACACCTCCCGCGCCTTTGACATTCTCGACGACGATCTGCTGACCGAGCTGGCGGCCGACATGGTCGCCGAGCAGTCGCCCAAGCGTATCGGACGGACCGCCGGCCGCGAACACCACGATCTGCGTGATCTGCCTGCTCGGGTAGCCCTGCGCATGCCCCCACACGGGCCCCGCCAGTGCGGCCGCCATTGCCGCAACCACACGCATCCACCCTGCCAGCGACATTGGTCATCTCCTCCCTGCTCGTCGCATGCCACATCACGCGACGTTCCTTTTGAGCCGAGTGGACCAGCATGCTGCCCGCCGTGTCAACCGGGCGGCAGTCGGTCCCGGCGGGAAATCTTTCACGGCGCAGGCGGCTATGGACCGGAATATTCGCCGGGCAGGAACGCCGCGGTGTGCGTGGCGCTGCCGCCCCGGCGCGATTACCATCGGACAACGCAGCCCGCGCGGGAAAAACAGGAGGAGACGCGACATGACGCAAACCATCGGCTGGATCGGCGTCGGCAGCATGGGCCACCGCATGAGCCGGCACCTCGTGACCGCGGGTCACGCCCTGGTGGTGGCGGACGCGGTGAGCACCGAGCGCGCGCCCCAGGGCGCCACCGTCGCCGGGAGCAACGCCGAGGTCGCCGCACGCGCAGGCACCGTCATCCTGTCGCTGCCCGACGGCAATGTCAGCCAGGCGGTGGCACGCGAGCTCGCGGGCGCGCCGTCGCGCAAGGTGAAGACGGTGATCGACACCTCCACCATCGGCATCGCCGCCGCCCGCAGCGCCGCCGAGATCCTCGCCGCCGCCGGCATCGAATACGTCGATGCGCCCGTCTCGGGCGGCACTGCCGGTGCCGACAAGGCCACGCTGGCCATCATGCTGGCCTGTCCGGCCGAGACCTACGAGCGCCTCAAGCCGCTCATGAGCCTGTTGGGCAAGCCGTTCTACGTCGGGCCCGCCGCCGGCCAGGGACAGGCGGTGAAGCTGCTCAACAACTTCCTCTCGGCGACTGCCCTGGCCGCCACCAGCGAGGCCATCGCCTTTGGGGTGAGCCAGAGCATCCCGATGCAGACCATCCTCGACATCGTCAATGCCTCGACCGGGCGCAACTCGGCCACCGACGACAAGTTCCCCCGCCGTATCATCCACGGCCGCTACGACGCCGGCTTCACCGCCAAGCTGCAGCTCAAGGACATCAGGCTCTACCTGGAGAACGCCCGCGCCGCCGGTATCACCGACGAGATCGCCGATACGGTGGTGAAGGTCTGGACCGGGATGGACCATGCGCTGCCCGGCGCCGACATCTGCGAGATGTACCCCTACACCCGCGACGGTCGGAAGGAGGGCTGATACCCGTCATCCCGGCCAGGGATTCCCATGGGCGATGATGGAGGTCCCGGATAGCCTCGCTGCGCTCGGCTTCCGGGATGACGGGTGGAGGGATGCTTCAAGCCAGCCGGGCGTTGATCGCTTCCAGTGCCTTGGAGCCGGGGCACAGCTCTGCCATCGGCAGGACGTTGAGCGGGCGCGCATCGGTGGCCAGCACGTCGTGCATGTCGCGCTGGGTCTGGTCGATGTAGAGCAGCCCCGTCGTCACCGTGCCCTTGGCGGCGCTGGCGCGGATGGTCATGAGCGCGGCGTCGGCATCGCGCGGGTCGTGCTGGGCGCCGAGCTTGCTCAGCAGGAGACGCGAGCCGTCGTGCAGCTCGATGTCGGCCGTGGTCCCCTCGGCGAAGTCGACCGTGATCTCCTCCTTGGGCTCCACGTAATCGAGCTGCTTCTCCGACGCCATGTTGTGGGCGCGCACGTAGTCGTAGCTCTTGGTCGAGGCCGGGTGATTGTTGAAAGTCACGCACGGGCTGATCACGTCGAGCAGCGAAAAGCCATTGTAGCTGATGGCCGCCTTGATGAGGGGGATCAGCTGGGCCTTGTCGCCGGAGAACGAGCGGGCGACGAACCCGGCGCCGAGCTGGATCGCCATCTGGGCGAGGTCGATGGCCTCGAACGGGTTGGCCTCGCCCTTCTTCGACGGCGAGCCCTTGTCGTTGGTCGCGGAGAACTGCCCCTTGGTGAGGCCGTAGCAGCCGTTGTTCATGACGATGTAGGTCATGTTCAGCCGCCGGCGCACCGCATGGCAGAACTGGCCAAGCCCGATGGAGGCGGTGTCGCCGTCGCCGGAGACGCCGATGTAGACGAGGTCGCGATTGGCCAGCGCCGCGCCGGTCGTGACGGAAGGCATGCGCCCGTGCACGCTGTTGAAGCCGTGCGCGCGAGAGAGGAAGTAGGTGGGCGCCTTGGACGAGCAGCCGATGCCCGACACCTTGGCGATGCGGTGCGGGGCCAGATCCATCTCGAAGCATGACTCGATCAGCGCCGCGGTGATCGAGTCGTGCCCGCAGCCGGCGCAGAGCGTCGACATGGTGCCTTCGTAGTCGCGCCGGGTAAGGCCCTGGGCGTTCCGCGGCAGCGCCGGATGGTGCGCGACCGGTTTCGGCATGAAGCTCATGGCGTGTCGTCCTTTATTCGGCGGCAGCCTGGGTGGGCCGCAGCTCCCGCAGCACGGTGTTGCGCACGAATGCCGCCGTCATCGGCATGCCGTCGTAGCTCAGCGCCGGGATCAGCTTGTGGCCGGGCACGTCGGCCTCGGTCATGAGGAGAGCGCGCATCTGCGCGTCGCGGTTCTGCTCCACGACAAAGATGCGGTCATGCGCGGCGCAGAAAGCGGCCACCTCAGACGTGAAGGGGAAGGCCTTGAGCCGCAGCGCGTTGATCCCCACACCCTCGCGCTCCAGCAGGTCGAGCCCCTCGTTGACGGCGTGCACGTTGGCGCCGAAGTAGATCAGCCCGGCCTTGCCGGCCCTGTCGCGGATCGTCACCTCCGGCTTCGGCACCAGCGTGGCCGCGGTGTCGAACTTGCGCCGGATGCGGTCGACGACGCGGGCGTGGATACGGCCGTCCTCTGTGTAGCGGGCGTTCTCGTCGTGCGAGGTGCCGCGCGTGAAGAAGGCGCCCTTGGAGGGATGCGTGCCCGGCAGCGTGCGGTAGGCAATTCCGTCGCCGTCGATATCCTGATAGCGGCCCCAGTCGCGGCCCTTGATCTCCTTGAAGCGCTCCAGCGTGTCGGCATCGAGCACCTTGCCGCGGTCATGCGCCCGCGCATCGTCCCAGGAGAACGGCTCGCACACCCACTCGTTCATGCCGATGTCGAGGTCGGACATGACGATCACGGGCGTTTGCAGCCGCTCGGCCAGGTTGAAGGCCTCCGCTCCCAGCGCGAAGCACTCGGTCGGGTCCTTGGGGAACAGCAGCACGTGCTTGGTGTCGCCGTGCGAGGCGTAGGCGCAAGCCGCAATGTCCGACTGCTGGGTGCGTGTCGGCATGCCGGTGGACGGGCCGCCGCGCTGGATGTTGAACAGCACCACCGGCACCTCCGCAAAATACGCGAGGCCCAGGAACTCGCTCATCAGCGAGATGCCGGGGCCGGAGGTGGCCGTGAAGGAGCGCGCGCCGTTCCAGCCGGCGCCGATGGCGATGCCGATGGCCGCCAGCTCATCCTCGGCCTGGACGATGCCGTAGAGATGCCGGCCGTCCTTGGTGACGCGCAGGCGCTTGGCGTTCGCCTCGAACGCCTCCGCAAGCGAGGTAGAAGGCGTGATCGGATACCAGGCGCACACCGTGGCGCCGGCGTAGAGGGCGCCGAGGCCGGCGGCGGCGTTGCCCGACACCAGGATCTTGCCCTTGGCTCCCTGGGCCGCCCGCACACGGATCGGCAGCGGGCAGTCGAAGTGCTGGGACGCATACTCGCGGCCCAGCGCCACCGCCTCCATATTGGCAGCGACCAGCTTCTCCTTGCCCTTGAGCTGGGACATCACGGTGCCGCGCAGGACCTCAAGGTCGATATCCAGCAGTGCCGTCAGCGCGCCGACATAGACCATGTTCTTGAACAGCTGGCGCTGGCGCGGGTCGCGCCATTTCTTGGCGCACATCTCGGCGATGGGGATGCCCAGCACCTTGATGTCGTCGCGCGGCCAGATGCGCGGCAGCGTGGAATCGTAGAGCAGCCAGCCGCCGGGCACGATCTCGCCCAGGTCCTCCTGGTAGGACTGCGGGTTCATGGCGATCATCAGGTCGATGCCGTCGCGGCGCGCCAGGTAGCCGGCTTCCGACACCCGCACCTCGTACCAGGTCGGCAGGCCCTGGATGTTGGAGGGGAAGATGTTCTTCGGGCTGACCGGGATGCCCATGCGGAACAGCGTCTTGGCAAAGATGCCGTTGGCACTGGCCGAGCCCGAGCCGTTCACCGTGGCGAACTTCACCACAAAGTCGTTGATGCCGCTCATGTCAGGAGTTGCCTCGTCGTAGAGGGGTCAGACCCCGCGCCACCGCGCTTCGGAATGCTCCAACCCGCGTGCGCGCGGGGTCTGACCCCTATCGCAGATACGCATTGTGATGCGTTAGGCAGGCCTCGGAGGCCTGCGCTTCCACGTACATGAACTTCTGCATGTCCCAGGCTCCCGTCGGGCAGCGCTCGGCGCACAACCCGCAGTGCAGGCACATGTCCTCGTCCTTGGCCATGATACGGCCGGTCTTCAACGGCGCCGAGGCGTAGACATCCTGGGTCGTGTTCTGCGCTGGCACCCGCAGCTGCTGGCGCAGGGCCGGCTCGTCGTCGTTGAAGGTGAAATTGATGCAGTCGACCGGGCAGATATCCATGCAGGCGTCGCACTCGATACAGAGGGGTGCCGAGAATACGGTCTGCACGTCGCAGTTGAGGCAGCGCTCCGCCTCCTTGGCGGCGAGCCTGTCGTCGAAGCCCAGCTCCACCTCCACCTTGAGGTCGCGCAGCGCCCTGGCCTTGTCGGCGTGCGGCATCGCCGTCCGCTTCAGGGGCGCGTAGGCGTTCTTATACGACCACTCGTGGATGCCCATCTTCTGGCTGATGAGGGTCACGCCCGGTCCCGGCCGCTCGCTCAGGCTCTCTCCCCGGCAGTAGCGGTCGATGGAGATCGCTGCGTGGTGGCCGTGTGCGACGGCCTTGATGATGTTCTCCGGCCCCCAGGCGGCGTCGCCGCCGAAGAACACGCCGGGGCGCGTGGACATGGTGGTGACCTTGTCGACCTTGGGCATGCCCCACGTGTCGAACTCCAGACCGATGTCGCGCTCGATCCAGGGGAAGCTGTTCTCCTGGCCGATCGCCATCAGCACGTCGTCGCATTCGAACACCACCTCCTCGCCGGAGGGCTCCAGCCGCGGCCGGCCTCTGGTGTCGATGCCGACCTCCGTCATCTTCTGGAAGCGGACGCCGACCAGGCGGCCCTTCTCGACCAGGAACTCCTTGGGGGCATGATTGTCGAGGATCGGGATGCCCTCGTGCTCGGCGTCCTCGATCTCCCAGGAGGAGGCCTTCATCACCCGGCGCGGCGAGCGCACCGTCACCTTCACCTCGCTGCCGCCCAGGCGCAGGCTGGTGCGGCAGCAGTCCATGGCGGTGTTGCCGCCGCCGATCACCACCACGCGCCGGCCGATTCGATTGACATGCTCGAAGGCCACGGACGTGAGCCAGTCGATGCCGATGTGGATGTTGGCGGCGCCTTCCCGGCGGCCGGGGATGTCGAGGTCCTTTCCCTTGGGCGCGCCGGTGCCGATGAAAACAGCGTCGAACTGTTCCGCGAGCAGCGCCCCGAGGCTGCGGATCTCGTGGCCGAAGCGGGCCTCGACGCCGAACCCCAGGATGCGTTGCACCTCCTCGTCCAGTACGCTCTCCGGCAGCCGGAAGGAGGGGATGTTCGAGCGCATCAGCCCGCCGGGCTTGGCGTCCTTCTCGAACAGCACGACACGATAGCCGAGCGGCATGAGATCGCGCGCCACCGTCAGCGAGGCCGGGCCGGCGCCGATCAGCGCGATGCGCTTGCCGTTCTTCTCCTTGGGGATCTCGGGCATGAACGCATCGATCTCGCCCTTGTAGTCCGCGGCGACGCGCTTGAGCCGGCAGATTGCAACCGGCTTCTCCTCAACCCGCCCGCGGCGGCACGCCGGCTCGCAGGGCCGGTCGCACACGCGCCCGAGGATGGCCGGGAAGACATTGCTCTCCCAGTTGAGCATATAGGCGGCCGCGTAGCGGCCCTGGGCGATCAGCCGGATGTATTCCGGCACGGGCGTGTGGCTCGGACACGCCCACTGGCAGTCCACCACCTTGTGAAAATAGCTGGGGTCGGAAATATCCGTGGGGGCCGTTCGCCCCCTGCGTTCGACCCCGACCTCACTCGGTTGCATTGCGCGCCCGATCCTCTTCACCGTTTCGTTGCTATTATGACATATTCTACCGGAGGGTTCACTCCAACCCAACTTGAACGATGGTACGACAGGTGGATTCTCACGCGGGTTTTTCCGCGGTGTGGCCCTCGCGCCATCTTGCTGTTGCTGCAGCCGCTAACATGGTGCGGCGCCCGATTCGAACGTAAGCCGGCGCTGCGACCCGTCGTTCCCGCGGAAAGCGTTGACGTGTCAACGGCCAACCGCGCGTTCACCAACCGGCCGCGTTCACCAAGACGTGCTTTGGCCACCTCTCTGCTGGTTTTTCCGTAGTGCCGGCAGGCCGGACGCCTGCCATCCTGCTTGGACGGCGCCCGCTTGCGAGCGGTGCAGGGTGAGCGGCGCAGCATCTTGACCCGAGGCGTCCGAGCCAGTTGCCCGTATTGGAGCCATGTCAGCGAGCCACCGCCCTGTAAGGCGCCCACCGCGAGCGGAGCCCGCCAAGCCGCGTCTTGCCGCCCTCATCGATTTCGACGGCACTGTCGCTCCCGACGACCCCACCGACCGGCTGCTCGATCGCTTCGCTACTCCCGAGTGGCGCGCTGTCGAGGCTGAATGGCAGGCGGGGCGGATGACGTCTCGGGATTGCATGCAGCGGCAGGCGGTGATGCTGCGGGCCACTCCGGGCGAGCTCGACGCGGCCATCGGCACGATCCGGATCGATCCGGGATTCTACGATTTTCTCCGGCTCTGTCGCCGTCGCGGTGTCCGCGTCACGATCGTCTCCGACGGCTTCGACCGGGTGGTCCGCGCCGTGCTTGAGCGCGCCGGCCTCTCCATCCCGTTCTACGCCAATACGCTTGAGTGGCAGGGCGCCAATCGCTGGCGTCTCTCCCTGCCGCACGCCCGCGCCGACTGCCGTTCCGGCGCCGCCAACTGCAAATGCGCCCACGGCGCGCGGGGCGGCGGCGCCTGCATTGTCGTCGGCGACGGCCGCTCCGATTTCTGCATGGCGGACCGCGCCCGCTTTGTCATCGCCAAGGGAACGTTAGCCGAGTTTTGCCGGGCGCATGGGCTGGCACACGCCTCGTTCAGGAATTTCGATGATGCTACCCGTCGCCTGGCCGAGTGGCTGGATCTCAAAGCCGACCGGCCGGCGGACGCACCGGCTTCCCGCCGCAGTGTCCGCCCCAGGCCCAACGGCATGTGGGGCAAGGAGCCGGGTGTCTGAAGGAAGTCCTGCCCTGGGGTCAGACCCCTCGCCACAGCGGCGAAGGACGCGCGGTCGAGGCGAGGGGTCTGACCCCATTTGGAGCGCGTGAACCCCCACATGGCTCCGACCGACTTGAGCATTCGCCTTGCCGGGGGACGGCTTGGCTTCCTTCTGATCCACGGACTGGGCGGCACGCCCATGGAGCTGCGCTACGTGGCGCAGGGCCTTGCCCGCGCCGGACATTCGGTGCACGTGCCGCAGCTCGCCGGACATTGTGGCACCGTCGACGAGCTCAAGGCCACGCACTGGACGGATTGGCATGCCAGCGTCGAGCGCGAGCACGACCGGCTGAAGAGCCGCTGCGAGGCCGTCGTGGTCGGCGGCCTCTCGGTGGGCTCCGTCCTGGCGCTGCATCTCGCCGCGGCGCGGCCGGAAAGCGTCTCCGCCCTCGCCCTCTACGCCCCCTCGCTCTGGCTCGACGGCTGGGGGGTGCCGTGGCATGCAAGCCTGTTCCGGCTCGTGACCCGGAAATGGTGCGCCGATTGGTTTCCCTTCGCCGAGCGGCACCCCTGGGGCATCAAGGACCCGCGCCTGCGCTCCCTGATCGAGCGGGCCATCAAGAGCGGCGACAGCTCGCGCGCCGGCATCGCCGCCCTGCCCGGGAGCCTGATGCTGGAGCTGCGGTGGCTGGTGCAGCGGGTGCGCAGCGAGATTGCCGAGGTGCGCCAGCCAGCCCTCATCATCCATCCCCGGGAGGACGACCGCGCCAGCCTGCGCAACCTGTACTACCTGCAGAGCAGCCTCGGCGGTCTCACCGAGACGGTGGTGCTCAACGACAGCTACCACATTGTCACCCTGGATCGGCAGCGTCAGGTCGTGGTCGACCGCACGCTGGAGTTCGCCCAACGCCTGCAGACAGGCATCTTAACCACGCTCGCCGCGGAGGCGGATGACCCAACGGCTGAGGTGCCCATCGAGCAGCGGCGCGAGAATTGAAGTCGGCGGCTCCGCAGCCCGGGGTCTCCTGCACGGGCCTCCTGCCCGACCCGAAGCGGCGTTAATATCGGCTTCACTTTGCTGACGTGGGGTGCGCTGTCCCTTGGCGCGGTGGAGTGCAAATGACTTCCGAACGGCCGGTTTTCCGCTTTGCGCCGAGTCCCAACGGCGAGCTGCACGTGGGCCACGCACTGTCGGCCCTGGTCGGCTACGAGCAGGCCAAGGCTGTCGGCGGGCGCTTCCTGGTGCGCATCGAGGACATCGATATAGGCCGCTCCCGGCCCGAGTTCGTGGACGGTGTTTTTGACGACCTGCGTTGGCTGGGCGTCGCATGGGAGGAGCCGGTGGTGTTCCAGTCCGCCCGCATGCCCGCCTACCGCGCTGCGGCCGAGCGGCTGGAGGCTCTGGGCGTCCTTTACCGCTGCTTTGCCTCGCGCTCCGAGATCGAGGCCGCCGCCGGCGCCGTGAGAGACCCCGACGGCGCCCCGCTCTATCCGGGCCTGTGGCGAGATCGGCATCAGCGCGACGTCGCCGACGCGTTGGCGGCGGGCCGGCCCTGCGCCCTGCGGATCGACATCGCCAAGGCATGCAGGGTGGCGGCCTCCTTGCTCGCCGGCTGTCCCCTCACCTTCGTGGAGGTCGGCGCCGGCCGAGCCCGCGAGGTGGTCGAGGCACGCCCAGAGCGTTGGGGCGATGCCGTGATCGTCCGCAAGGATGTGCCCACCAGCTATCACCTCGCCGTGGTGGTGGACGACGCCTGGCAGGGCGTGACCCATGTCACCCGCGGGCGCGACCTCTACGCCGCCACCGGCCTGCACCGGCTCCTGCAGGTGCTGCTGGGCCTGCTGCAGCCCGTCTATTGCCACCACCGGCTGATCGTTGACGACTGTGGCCGCAAGCTCGCCAAGAGCGCCCGTGACACCAGCCTCAAGTCCTTGCGGGAGCGCGGTGTGAGCGCCGACGAGGTGCGGCGTCTGATCGGGCTGGAGCTGCATGGCGCGCATCGCCGTTAAGTCATCCGAAATATATTGGATGTAAATCCGAGGTATTGAGGCGATAAGAGTCGCCTGCGGTCCATCGCTGGACCTGTGAACCCTGGCCATCATGCAGCATCTGAGCGGTAACTGGGCAGATGTGCTTGTGTGGGTCATCATCCTGACGGGATTGGTGGCGTGCGCGGGCTTCATCGTACGCCTTGGCGAGCCCCGTCAGCCAGCCCCGCCCATAGCTGCCACCGACACCGTCGTCGACCAGCCTGAGGCCGAAGGCTCCCGCAGACTGGGGCCCGATCGGGAGTGGGCGCTGATCGTTCGCCACGCCACCCAGGGCCTGGACCGGAGTTCGACTCTCACCACCCTGCATGCGGATGCCGCGCGGAAGATTGCCGCGGCCGAGCATGCCTTCGATCGGCTCGTCGCCGACTACGCCAGCCTCTGCAGGCCCTCCGTAGCGTCAGCGGCAGCGCTCCAGCACCGGCTCGCCACGACTCCCAGGAAATCGCCGCGCACGCCTCGAAGCCCCGCGGAGCATCGGCCATTGGCGGCGTAAGCTGCGGTGCCGCACCGCGCGAGGACAAGCCGGCGCGCTCCTCCCTCCTACGACACAGATGGCCGGCACTGCTCGTCGGCGGGGAGCGGATCGCAGGTCGTGCTGACCACGCACTTCTCCATCGCCTCCTGCAGCTCCCGGCGCCAGATGCCGTCGATGCGGCCCTCGTAAAGGCCGGCCTCGGTGAGGCCGCACTGGTAGAGCCGCGTCATCTCCACCCCCCCGAAATACATGGCCTTGGTGTAGTCGCTGAGCGCGCCCTTCGGGTCGCCCATGACCTGGCGGATGTGGGCACGGGTGTCGAGCGTGTGGGCTGCGGTGGGCTCCAGCCGCAGCGACTCTTCCACGTCGGACAACCCGCTGGCGGCTTTGCCCCAGCGGAAATAGGCCCAGGCCCGGTTGTTGAGCGCCACCGCGAAGTTGGGCTGCATCTGGATGGCCACGTCGTAGTCGCGGATGGCGGTGGCGTACTCGCCCTTCAGCGAGTATCCGAGCGCCCGCATGGCGTAGATGCTGGAGAGCTGCGCCTGGCTGGCGATGACGCCGCTGTCGATCAGGGCCGTGCATCCCGAGATGCGCCGCTCGTTGTCCTTGCCGAAGCAGTCGAGCTGGCTTGCAGCGTCCTGCGCCCGCGCCACGGCCGCGGCACACACCATCATCAGGGCAAGCGTGGCGATCAATCCCGCGCTGCGCTTCATCCTTGTCCTTCCACCGGCAAATCACCAAGACGTTGGGGCGCCCGGGCGCAAAGCAAGCCCGCAAAGCAAGCCTATATCAAATACAATGCCGCCTTGCGCCGCAATCTGCGGGAAGGGGGTCATTTCCTCGTGCGAGCGGTCTCTATTGCACGACGGCGCCGCGAATATGGCGAGCGCAGCCGGCGCCGGCCCGCCCGCCCGATTTGTCGCAGACTGTGGCTGAAGAACTGCGGCAGCACCCCTACTTGAAGTGCTTGGAGAGCTTCAGGCCCTGGCCCTGATAGTGGGACGCGATGCTGTGGCCGTAGAGCTTGCTGGGCCGCTCGGCCAGCTCCTCGTAGACAAGCCGGGCGATGGATTGGCCGTCGTCCAGGATGAACGGGACCTCCAGAGTGCGCACCTCCAGCACCGCCTTGGAGCCCGCCCCGCCTGCCTCGGCAAAGCCGAAGCCCGGGTCGAAGAAGCCTGCATAGTGTGCCCGGAACTCGCCCATCATGGGGTCGATGGGGATCATCTCGGCGGCGTAGTCTGGGGGCACCTGGATGCGCTCCTTCGAGGCCAGGATGTAGAACTCGTTGGGATTGAGGATCAGGCGGCCGTCCTTGGGGGCGGGGATCGGCTCCCAGAAGTCCCGCTTGTTGTAGCCGCGCTGGTCGACATCCAGGAGGTCGGCGAACTTCAGCGCCCGGTAGCCGATGATGGGGCGCCGCCCGTCGCCCCGCAGGTCCACCCCGACGTTGAGACCGTTGCGGATCGTGGCCTTGCCCACGGTGCCGTTCACCAGGGGCATCCGGGCATCGAGCTTGCGCAGGTCGGCGTCGCTGATCTCCGGCCGCCAGTATCGGTCCTGGCTGCCCGCCCGCCGCAGGAACCGCATCTGGCTCAGTCGCGAGCCGGTGCGCGCCTTGACGCTGAAGGTGCGCGGAAAGATCTCGGCGTACAGCTCGCCCTCGTAGCCCGCCTCCACCCAATCGAACGCCTCGCTGCGATCGGTGATAAGCCGGGTGAACACGTCGATGCGGCCGGTGGAGCTCTTCGGATTGGCCACCGCCGAGACGCTGGGCGGCAGCGAGAGCCGCTCCTGCAGTTTCACGAGGTAGACGCAGCCCTGCTCCAGCACCGCCCCATCGTTCAGTCTGAACTCGTGCTGCTTGAGCTTGTCGAGCCGCTGCGCCACCGTCTGGTGCCGGCCCGGCAGGAAGCTCGCCCTGATCCGATAGGCGCGGCTGCCGAGCCGCAGGTCGAGGCTGGCGGGTTGGATCTGGTCGGCGAGGATCTCGTCGCGGGCGTCGATCTTGCGGCGGCTCTTGAGCGCCTCGATCTGCTGGGCGGGCAACAGGCCGGGCCGACCCGCCAGCTCGACCCTGGGCAGCCCGTCGAGCCCGCTCAGCCGGGTCCCCGTGGCGCGCCCCGACCCGCGGGCGGGCACCTGGAACAGCGGCACGATGTTCTGGCCGGCCCTGCCCTGATCGACTTGTCCGGCGCGCTTTGCCTTGGTGTGGGCCATCAGGCGTGCTGCTCTCCCCGGGCGCGGGCTGGCAAGAAGGAAGTCATGCTCAGTCCGTAGCACGACACCGCCGCCATGTTCATGCGCGGGGACGTCGTTACTAACAGGCAGCAGAGCCCGAGCGGGCGCTCGTGTGCGGCAGGCTGGGAAGCTGCTCAGACCCAAAAATGGCGCCAGACCAGCCACACCGCGGCCAGGACGGCCGCAATCCATACAGCGACGATGACAACCGCTCCGGCTCTGCTCACTGGCCGCGACTGCGCCAATGCGGCGGCAGCGCGATGCTCGGCCATGAGCGGCCCGGGAATCAGCCGCACCGCCAAGGCAATGCCGAGCGGGACGATGATCGCGTCGTCCAGATAGCCCAGCACGGGAATGAAATCGGGGATCAGGTCGACAGGGGAGAGCGCGTAGGCCGCGACGCAAACCGCCATAGCCTTCGCGCGCCACGGCACACGAGGATCGCGGCCGGCGAGGTAGAGCGCGTGGACATCGCGCTTGATCGCGCGCGCCCAGTGTCTCAGCTTGGCCAGGGACTCAATCAGGGACATGGCGCCAGGCCCGTGTCTCGGCCCTCGAACGAGTGAGATGCCATCGATACAGGAACCCTGGCCGCGCTCAAACCGCGACAAGAGCGGGCTCGCTTGACGCCATGCGTTCGGACGGGCTAAAGCCCATACTGCGACGACGTGGTGATTTGGCCGGCCGGCTTGCAGCCACGTAAAACAACTCGCTAAAATGGCCGCGCGCGTGGACCGACTCGATGCGCCCGGCTTGGTGAGGCGCGGTGCGAGCCGGTTTTTTTGTCGTCTGCGGGCCGGAAGGTCCTAGGCGGGCCCAGATTGGGCAAGGAGTGCGCGCGATGACCGATACCCCCAAGGCTGCCGACGCAAATGAGGCGTGGAGCCCCGAGACCCAGCTGGTCCACGGCGGCATCCTGCGGTCCGGCTTTGCCGAGACCTCCGAGGCGCTCTTTCTCACCCAGAGCTACGTCTACGCCTCGGCCGAGCAGGCCGAGGAGCGCTTCAAGAGTGAGTCTGGCGGCTTCATCTACAGCCGCTACGCCAACCCCACCGTGGCCATGTTCGAGGAGCGCGTGCGCCTCCTCGAAGGTGCCGAGGCCGCCCGCGCCACCGCTACCGGCATGGCCGCCGTCACCTCGGCCCTCCTGTGCTTCCTCAAGGCCGGCGACCATATCGTGGCGGCGCGCGCCCTGTTCGGATCGTGCCGCTACGTGGTGGAGGACCTGTGTCCCCGCTTCGGCATCGCCTCCACGCTGGTCGATGGCCGCGACATCGACGCCTGGCAGAAGGCCGTGCGCCCCAACACCAAGGCCTTCTTCTTCGAGACGCCGGCCAACCCGACGCTCGACCTGGTCGATATCGCCGCCGTATCCGGGATCGCCCATGCCGTCGGCGCCGTGGTGGTGGTCGACAACGTGTTCGCCACGCCCATGCTGCAGAGGCCCTTGCAGCACGGCGCCGATGTGGTGGTCTATTCCGCCACCAAGCACATCGACGGCCAGGGCCGCTGCCTCGGCGGCGTTGTGCTGGGCTCCACCGCCTTCGTGAAGGACCAGCTGCACAACTTCCTCAAGCACACCGGGCCGTCGCTCAGCCCGTTCAATGCCTGGGTGATGCTCAAGGGCCTGGAAACGCTGCCTCTCCGGGTGCGTGCGCAGTGCGAGACCGCCTGCAGGATCGCCGACCATCTGGTTGCACGACCCGAGGTCAGGCGCGTGCTCCTCTGCGGCCGGGACGACCATCCCCAGGCGGCGCTCGCCCGACGGCAGATGACCGGGTCAGGCCAGATCGTCACCTTCGAGATCGACGGCGGCAAGCCGGCTGCCTTCCGATTCCTCAACGCCCTGCGGCTCATCAAGATTTCCAACAATCTGGGCGACGCCAAGAGCCTCATCACCCACCCCGCAACCACGACGCACCAGCGCCTCAAGCCGGAGGCGCGCGCCGAGCTCGGCATCTCCGACGGCATGCTGCGCCTGTCGGTGGGGCTGGAGGCCGGGGTTGATCTTGCGGCTGATATTGACGCGGCGTTGGCCGCTTCTAATATGGGCTGATCCGTCCTTGAGCTGTTCCGCCCCACCCCCTCCGGCTGGCCAGCCAGCCCGCTCTTGGCGCTCACTCTCGACCATGTACGAAGCCGTTACCCATGGCATCCGCGTGCGCGTCACGCCGCAGTACCTGGAGGAGGATTCCTCGCCCCACGACAACCGCTACGTGTGGGCGTATACGGTCTACATCGTCAACGAGGGCAGCGAGACGGTGCAGCTGCGCTCGCGGCACTGGCGCATAACCGACGCCAGCGGGCGCACCGAGGAGGTGAGGGGCCAGGGCGTGGTGGGGCAGACCCCGGTGATGGAGCCTGGCGGCTCGTTCCGCTATACCTCGAGCTGCCCGTTGAGTACCCCGTCGGGCATCATGATGGGCACCTACCAGATGACAACGGGGGAGGGGCGCCGCATCGATGTCACCATCCCCGCGTTCTCGCTCGACAGCCCGCACTCCAAGCCGCGCCTGAACTGACCTGAGCCGAAAGGACCAGATGCCAGCACCCATTGCCGCCACCAAGGACCTGCTGGCGCGGCTCGTCGCGTTCGACACGACGAGCCACAAGTCCAACCTCCCGCTGATACGCTTCGTCGAAAGCTACCTGCACCGGTACGGCGTCGAATCCTCGCTCGTGCCCACCCCCGATGGCCAGAAGGCCAGCCTCTTCGCCACCATCGGACCTTCCGCCGTCGGCGGCATTGCTCTCTCCGGCCACACCGACGTGGTGCCCGTGGACGGGCAGGCCTGGAGCAGCGATCCGTTCACCCTGGTGGAGCGCGATGGGAAGCTCTACGGCCGCGGCGCCTGCGACATGAAGGGCTATCTGGCGTGCGTGCTCGCCATGGTGCCCGAATTCACCGCACGCAAGCTCGCCACGCCGATCCACATCGCCTTCTCCTACGACGAGGAGGTGGGCTGCACGGGTGTCCGCCCGATGGTGCGGGAGCTCGGCAAATCCCTGCCGCTGCCGCGCATCGTGCTGGTTGGCGAGCCGACCGGCATGGCCGTGGTGGACGCCCACAAGGGGCCGATGCGCTGGGTCGTGCGCCTCACCGGCAAGGCGGCGCATTCCTCCATGCCGCACCTGGGCGTCAACGCCGTCACCTATGCCGGGCATCTCCTAGGCGAGCTGGCCCGCATCGAGGCGGAGCTGAAAGAGACAGGCCTGAACCCGCGTTTCGACCCGCCCTATACGACGCTGCAGGTCACTCAGATTGCCGGTGGCACCGCCTCCAACATCGTGCCGGCGGCGTGCTGGTTCGGCTGGGAGATCCGCCGCCTGCCCGGCTTCGACGGCGCGGCGCTGGACGCCCGCTTCCGCCGCTTCGCCGAGGAGCGGTGCCTGGCGCCCATGCGGCAGGCGGACGCGGACGCCGGCGCCAGCATCGAGATTGTCAACGAGGTGCCGCCGTTCCAGGCCGACGCCAGCTCCGGCGTCGTGCCGCTTGCGCTCAAGCTGGCGCGGCAGAACGAGACGTTCGCGGTCTGCTACGCCACCGAGGCCAGCCTGTTCCAGGCCGGCGGCGCCCCGTCCGTGGTCTGCGGCCCCGGCGACATCGCCCAGGCCCACACCCCCGATGAGTACCTGGAGGCTGCCGAGCTGGAGAAGTGCCTCGCCTTCCTCGCCCGGGTCGCGGACTTGGTGTCAGACCCTCTGGGTCTGACACCGTAGCTCGTTGGGTCAGTCCCACTGCGTACCCAGCCTTTCTTCGACAGCTTAGACCCGGAGGGTCTGACACCTTCTCATGCCGCTACCCGTCGAAAGGGGTGGTAGTCCTCCACCGCGCGCGCGAGGATGGTGCGGATGGCGGCGGCTGAGCCGTCCGTCATGGCGGCGTCAATCTCCGCCAGCACGGCGTCGAGGTCCTGGCGCGGCAGGCAGGGTTCGCGCGAGCGCAGGATACGGGGGTGCTCGGTGGGGGAGATGTTGGCGCCCAACAGCAGCTCCTCATAGAGCTTCTCGCCATCCCTGAGCCCCGTGTACTCGATGCCGATGTCGCCGTCGGGATGGGCCTCGTCGCGCACCTCCAGGCCCGTCAGCCGGATCATGGAGCGGGCCAGGTCGTCGATGCGCACCGGCTCGCCCATGTCGAGCACGAACACCTCGCCCCCCTTGGCCATGGCGCCCGCCTGGATGACGAGGCAGGCCGCCTCCGGGATCGACATGAAATAGCGGATCATCTCGGGATGGGTGACGGTCAGCGGCCCGCCGGCCTCGATCTGGCGCCGGAAGCGGCGCACCACCGAGCCGGAGCTATCGAGCACGTTGCCGAATCGCACCATGGCGAACACGGTGCGCCCCCTGCGCTCCGCCGCCCGCGCCTGCAGGGCCATCTCGGCGAGCCGCTTGCTGGCGCCCATGACGCTGGTGGGTCGCACCGCCTTGTCGGTCGAGACCAGCACCAGCCGCTCCACCCCGCAGGCCGCGGCGACGTCGGCCAGACGGATGGTGCCGAAGGTGTTGTTGCGCAGGCCGGCGACGGGATTGCGCTCCACGATCGGTACGTGCTTGAACGCGGCCGCGTGGTAGATGGTCTCCACGCCGTTTTCCTCGATCGTCCGGCGCACCAGGCCGGCGTCCAGCACCGAGCCCAGCACCGGAACGATCGCCGGCCGCCGGTCAGCCGGCGCGTCCGAACGGCAGATCAGCCCGTCGGCCTCCAGCTCGATCTCGTAGAGATGCGCCTCGCTCCTCTCGAACAGGACAAGCCGCCGCGGGCCCTGGCGCACGATCTGGCGTACCAGCTCCGATCCGATCGACCCGCCGGCGCCCGTCACCAGCACCGACCTGCCGGCGATGTTGCGCGCAAGCAGGGTCGGGTCGGGTGGCACCGGGTCGCGGCCCAGCAGATCGTCGGTCTCGATGGGGCGCAGGTCGCTCACGGTGAAGCGGCCCGCGGCCATGTCCTCGATGGCCGGCAGGGTGCGCACCCGCATCTTCAGGCCCTCGAGCTCGCGCAAGGCCGCCTGCCGGTCGTGGCGCCGCGCCTTGGGCATGGCAAGGAGCACCTCGTCGATGTCGAGGCGCTGGACAAGGCCCGGCAGGCGCTCCGGCGCGTGCACCCTGAGCCCACCGACATACTGCCCGCGCAGAGTAGGATTGGGGTCGATGAACGCCACTGCTTCACAGTCGCCCGCGCCTTGCAGGGCTTCGAGCAACTGCATGCCGGTCGTCTCGGCGCCGTAGATCAGCACCTGCCGCGGCCGTTCCTGCGCCTGCGAGGGCAATGCAACCCCGGCGCTCCTGAGGAAGGTCGCGGCAAACTGCCGGCTGCCCCAGACGAAGGCGGTGGCCAGCACAGGATAGAACAGCACCACCGAGCGCGGCACGCTGTAGACGCCCGAGAGGTGCACCAGCAGCCCCCAGTAGAGCCCCGACAGGCCGACGGCGGCCGCCGTAAGCGCCACCCCGCGCCCGCCGATGAAGCGGGTGACCAGACGGTAGACGTCCATCTGGAAGAACGTGGCGACGCCGATGCAGGGTGCGGCGCCCAGCACGACGAACAGGTCCCAGCTCGTTGGAAAGAACAGCTCGCCCACCCGCACCGACATGGCGAGCCACAGCGCCAGGTTGAGCAGGAGGAAGTCGTTGACGGCCAGGACGACTCGCTTCTCGTGCCGGCCGAGATCCACCAGCCACAGGGCGAGGCACCGGGCGTGCGTATCGAGGACCGACATGCGGTGAAGGTTCATCAACACCCGAAATTCCCCGGATGCAGGCTGTCTGAGCCGGCTCGTGCGATTGGCCTGAGTGCCCCTGATCGCATAAACCGCAGCGAGTGGCCTGTGAACGGCACAATCCCCGGTATCAACAGGCCTGTATCGGAGAAGGTCGTCAGGTCCGCTGGTGGAGTCCGACTGCAGCCAACGAGACGGCGTTGAACCATTGCGGCACAAGATCGCGACCAATGGGCTGGGGCTGCGGCGGTGCGGGCCGCGCTACCGGTCGCAGAGGAATGGCGGTCGCCCGAGCGGCATGAGCCCGCGACATGAGATGACGTCGGCGCGTGCAGGGCATAGACTGCGCGCGCGTCGGGGCGCCTGCAACACAAGAGATACGGGACACTGCTGATGCGCGTGGCAATGATCGGCTCCGGATATGTCGGTCTGGTGTCCGGGGCCTGCTTTGCCGAGCTCGGCCACACCGTGACCTGCGTCGACAAGGACGCCGGCAAAATCGAGGCCCTGCGCAACGGCAGGATGCCGATCTACGAGCCGGGGCTCGCCGAGCTGGTGGCCCGGAGCGTGGCCGAGCGCCGGCTCTCGTTCACCACCGGGCTGCCGGGCGCGGCGGAGGGCGCCGAGGCTGTCTTCATCGCCGTGGGCACCCCTTCGCGTCCCGCCGACGGGCTCGCCGACCTCACCTACGTCTACCAGGCGGCGCGCGAGATCGCCCGGGCGCTCAGCGGCTATGCGGTGGTCGTGACGAAGTCGACCGTGCCGGTGGGGACTGGCGACGAGATCCAACGTATCATAGCCGATATCCAACCGGGCGCCGATCTGTCGGTGGTCTCCAACCCGGAGTTCCTGCGCGAAGGCGCCGCCATCCAGGATTTCATGGCCCCCGACCGGGTCGTCGTCGGCACCGACGATGCGCGGGCGCGCGAGGTCATGACTGAGCTCTATCGCCCCCTCGCCGACAAAGGGGCGCCGATCCTGCACACGGCCCGCCGCGGCGCCGAGCTCATCAAGTACGCCGCCAACGCCTTCCTGGCCACCAAGATTACCTTCATCAACGAGATCGCCGACCTGTGCGAGCAGGCCAATGCCGACGTCGAGGAGGTGGCGCACGGCATCGGCCTCGACCACCGCATCGGCCCCAAGTTTCTGAACGCCGGCCCCGGCTACGGCGGCTCCTGCTTCCCCAAGGACCTGCTCGCGCTCCTCAAGGCGGGGCTCGACTTCGGCGTGCCGATCCGCTCGATCGAGACCATCATCTCCATCAACGACCAGCGCAAGCGCGCGATGGCGCGCAAGGTCATCGCCGCCTGCGGCGGCAGCATCCGCGGCAAGCGGATCGCGGTGCTGGGCCTCACCTTCAAGGCCGAGACCGATGACATGCGCGAATCCCCCGCTGTCTCCATCATCACCGCCCTGCAGGACGCCGGCGCCAAGGTGCGCGCCTACGACCCGCAGGGCATGGCGCATGCCGCGGCCATTCTCAACGAGGTCGACTATGCCCCCGACCCCTATGCCTGCGCCGAGGGGGCCGACGCGCTGGTGGTCATGACCGAGTGGAAGGAGTTCCGCGCCCTCGACCCGGCCCGCATCAAGCTGCTCCTCAAGCGGCCAGTCGTGGTCGACCTGCGCAACATCTACCGGCCCGAGACCATGGCCGAGCACGGCTTCACCTACGTGAGCGTCGGCCGGCCCAGGATCGACGCGGCATCGAAGACGTAGGGTGCAATGGGGCGTCAGCCCGTATTGCACCGATGCGCGAGCCGCGGCAGAGGAGTATCCGTGCAATACGGCCTATCGGCCTATTGCACCCTACAGGCAGCCCGTCGTCGCAGGGTATCGATCGAATGCGCCACAACGCCACCTCGCAGAAGGGCTCCGCCGCGCGCCGCACCGGTGTGCTGCTCATGAACCTCGGTACGCCCGACGCCACCGACTACCGGTCGATGCGGCGCTATCTCAAGGAGTTCCTGTCCGACCGTCGCGTTATCGAGGAACCGCGCCTCAAGTGGTGGCTGATCCTGAACCTGATCATCCTGACGGTGCGTCCCGGCAGGAAAGGCAAGGACTACGACAAGATCTGGAACCGGGAGCGGGACGAGAGCCCGCTCAAGACCATCACCCGCGAGCAAGCCGAGAAGCTTGCCGCGGCCTTGGCCGACGAGCGCATCGTCGTGGACTGGGCCATGCGCTACGGCAACCCCGGCGTGGCGCCGCGCCTCGCTGCGCTGCAGGCCCAGGGCTGCGACCGCATCCTGCTGGTGCCTCTCTATCCGCAGTACGCCGCGGCCACCACGGCCACCGCCTGCGACCAGGCGTTTCGCGCGCTGATGGAGCTGCGCTGGCAGCCGAGCGTACGGGTGGCGCCGCCCTATTTCGACGATCCGGCCTACATCGACGCCATCGCCGGCTCCGTGCGCGATCATCTCGCCAAGCTCGGCTTCGAGCCCGACGCGCTCATCATGTCGTTCCACGGCATGCCCGAGAAGTACGCCGAGCAGGGCGATCCCTACCCCGGCCACTGCCAGCAGACCGCGCGGCTCGTGCGCGAGCGGCTCGGCTGGCCCGAGGCGCGCTGGCACATGACCTATCAGTCCCAGTTCGGCAGTGACCCATGGCTGCAGCCCTACACCATCGACACGGTGGGGCGCCTCGCCAGGTCCGGCGTGAAGCGCCTCGCCATGGTCGCGCCCGGCTTCTCGGCCGACTGCCTGGAGACGCTGGAGGAGCTGGACATGGAGAACCGGAGGGCGTTCCTCGACAACGGCGGCGAGAATTTCGCCTATATTCCGTGTCTCAATTCCAGCCGGGCGGGCATGCGGGTCATCGAGGCCATTGTGCGCCGCGAGCTGGCGGGGTGGGTCTGACGTTCGCCGGCGCCGGCATCGGCGCTCGTCGCACCTCCGATCGGCCGGCAATGGGGAGCTTCTGCCTGAACCTTTGATTCATCATTGATTTTCCTTCAACATCTAAAAGTTGGCAGACGTCGTCACCAAATCAATAATCAGCGTTGAGCAGGGGGTCCCGTCATGAACATCCTCGACATCTTCTCGAGCGGCTTTCAGATCGTCGTCGTGCTGCTGGTCGGCTTGGCCCTGGTGGTGCTGTGGAGCACGGTCAAGACGGTGCCGCAGGGCTTCAACTACACGGTCGAGACCTTTGGCCGCTACACCCGCACGCTCACGCCAGGCCTTCATATCCTCGTGCCCGTGATGGAGCGCATCGGCTGGAAGATGAACATGAAGGAGCAGGTGATCGACATCCCATCGCAGGACATCATCACCAAGGACAACGCCATGGTGACGGTGGATGGCGTCAACTTCTTCCAGGTGCTCAACGCCGCCAAGGCCGCCTACGAGGTCGACAACCTGCGCGGCGCCATCGTCAACCTCACCATGACCAACATCCGCACCGTGATGGGCTCGATGGACCTCGACGAGCTGCTGTCGAACCGCGACACCATCAACGCCAGGCTGCTGCAGGTGGTGGATGCCGCCACCGAGGCCTGGGGTGTGAAGGTGACGCGCATCGAGATCAAGGACATCGCCCCGCCGCGCGACCTGGTCGACAGCATGGCGCGCCAGATGAAGGCCGAGCGCGAGAAGCGCGCGCAGATCCTGGAGGCCGAGGGCCTGCGGCAGGGGGCCATCCTCAAGGCCGAGGGCGAGAAGCAGGCGGTCGTGCTGGCGGCAGAGGGCCGCAAGGAGGCTGCCTTCCGCGACGCCGAGGCGCGCGAGCGGTTCGCGCAGGCGGAAGCCAAGGCGACCGAGGTGGTGAGCCAAGCCATCTCCGCCGGCAACGTGCAGGCGATCAACTACTTCGTGGCCAACAACTACGTGAAGGCGCTGGAAGCGATCGCCAAGTCGCCCAACCAGAAGATCCTGATGATGCCGCTCGATGCCGCGAGCGTGATCGGCTCGCTTGCCGGCCTCGCCGAGATCACCAGCGAGGCGTTCGGCAAGAACGGCGCCGGTCCCGGCGCACGCCCGGTGACGCGGTCCGGCAGCGTGCCCAACACTTGAAGAAAGGCAATAGGCAGTAAGGGAATAGGGCAATAGGGCAGCAGGGAATCGGCAGAGCACTTACTGGCTTACTGGCTTACTGGCTTACTGGCTTACTGCCCTTATTGCCTTTCCGGGGAGGGGATCGATGGAGAACGTCTGGCCGCTGCTGCAGGGCCTTGGCGCCTGGAACTGGCTGATCCTGGCCGCGGTGCTGCTGGCGCTGGAGATGGTGATCCCCGGCGTGCACTTCCTGTGGTTCGGCCTGGCTGCCACCGTGATCGGCATCGTGGCGCTGGCCATCGGCATCGCCTGGCCCTGGCAGGTGCTGGCCTTCGTTCTGCTATCTGTGCTCGTGCTGCTCGGCGTGCAGCGGCTCGTGTGGCCGGACGCGGCGATCAGCGATCTCCCCGATCTCAACGTGCGCGGCCAGCAGTACGTGGGCCGCTCCGTGGTGGTGGAGCAGGCCATCGAGAACGGCCGCGGCAAGGTGCGTGTGGGCGATACGCTCTGGTTTGCCGAAGGCCCCGACGCCCCCACCGGCACCTGGGTCACCGTCACCGGCAGCCGCGGCACGGCGCTGGTGGTGGACCACGCGCGAGCCTAGGCGGAGGCTCCCGATACCTCGGCCCGGCACCCCCGGGGTGTGTCAATGCACACCCAGATGCTGGGCGATGACAGCGTCGTCCATCTTGAGCTGGCCGGCGGCTCCGGCGAACGCCACGCTGCCGGAGTTGAGGATGACGATGTCGTCGGCCAGGTCGAGGGTGAGCTTGATGTTCTGCTCAACCAGCACGATCGACAGGCCGTCGCTCTTCAGCCTGGCGATGGTGCGACCCACCTCGGCCACGATCTGCGGGGCGAGGCCCTCGGAGGGCTCGTCCATCAGGAGGAGGCGCGGGTTGCCCATCAGCGCGCGGCCGATCGCCAGCATCTGCTGCTCGCCGCCGGACAGGAGCCCGGCCGGGTGATTGCGGCGCTCCATCAGGCGCGGGAACATCCCGAAAATGGTGTCCTCGGTCCATGGCGCCTTGCCGCCCTTTCCGCTACGGCCGTCGGCGGCCCTGGGCTTGCGCGCGGCCACGCTCAGGTTCTCGCGCACCGTCAGGCTCCGGAACACGCGCCGCCCCTGCGGCACCAGGGCGACGCCGAGCGCCGCGATATCCTCCGGCGTGGCGCGGGCGATGTCGCTGCCGAACACCGCCACGCGCCCGGCGCGCGGCGGCAGCAGCCCGACGGCCACGTTCATGCAGGTGGTCTTGCCGGCACCGTTGCGGCCGATGAGGCCCAGCAACCGGCCCTCGCCCACGGAGAACGAGACGCTGTGCAGCACATGGCCGTCGCCGTAGTAGGCATCGACGCCGTCGAGGCTGAGCGCATCAGGCGCCAAGATACACCTCCCGTGTGCGGGGATCGGCCACCACCTCGGCGCGGGTGCCCTCCACGATCACCTTACCGAAATGCAGCAGCGTGATGCGGTCGGCGAGGTCGAGCGCCACGTCCATGTTGTGCTCGATCATCACCAGGGTCACGTCCCGCGGGATGGCCATGAGGAGCCGCTGCACATCGCGCCGCTCGTCGATGGAGAGGCCGGCGAAGGGCTCGTCGAGCAGCAGCACCCGGGGCTCCTGGGCCAGCGCCATGGCGATCTCCACGCGCCGGCGCTCGCCGTAGGAGGTCTGCGCCAGCGGCCGCTCGGCGATGTGGTCGAGGCCGACGCGGGCGAGCGCGGCACGGCCGCGCTCGGCGAGATCGCGGCGGCGGGCCAGGGTCGCGAACGGGTTCCAGCGCAGCGGCGAGAGGCCGAGCAGGGCCAGCGTGACGTTGTGCAGGATCGTATCCTGCGGGAACAGGGTGATGATCTGGTAGGTGCGCGCCATCCCGAGGTGCGCCCGCCGGCGGCAGGGGACGCGGGTGATATCCTGTCCAAACAGGGTGACCGAGCCGGTGTCGGGTGCGATCTCGCCGGTGATCTGGTTGAAGAGCGTGGTCTTGCCGGCGCCGTTCGGGCCGATAATGAGGCGCCGCTCGCCGGGGTCGATGACAAGATCGACGCCGTCGGTGACACGCAGGCCGCCGAACGACTTGGCGAGGCCCGCGACGGTGAGTGCGCTCATGACCGCGCCCCCTTGAGGAAAAGCCGCAAGCGCCCCCATGCGACGCGAGCGAGGCGTACAGAGCCGGGCACCAGGCCCTCCGGCATGAAGCTGATGATGAGGATGAAAATCAGGCCCAGCACCAGGTTCCAGCGCTCGATGTAGGCGCTCGCCACATTCTTCATCACGACGACGATAGCCGCGCCCGCGATCGGCCCGAGCAGGGTCGCGGTGCCTCCGGAGATGACCATCAGCAGGATCTCGGCCGACGACGTGAGCGCCGCGGCAGGCGGGGCGATGAACTGGTGGTAATAGGCGTAGAGCAGCCCCGCAACACCGCACCAGAGCCCAGAGACCAGGAAGGCCAGGAAGCGGATCAGCCACACGTTGAAGCCCAGCGCCGTCATGCGCGGCGGCTGGTCGCGGGTGCCGGCGAGGCTGGCGCCGAAAGGCGACCGCGCGAAGGCCCGCATGGACAGCAGGACCGCCAGGAAGATCGCGAGGGTCGCGTAGTAGAACGGCTCCGCGCCTGCGAGCGACAGCCCGAAGGGTGCGGGCCGGCTCGCCAGGTTGATGCCATTGTCGCCGTTGGTGAGGCTGGCCCAGCGGTAGGCGATGCCCCACACGATCTGGCCCAGCGCCAGCGTGATCATCAGGAAGCCGATGCCGGTGGACCTCAGCGCCAGCAGGGCGAAGACCGCAGAAGCGGCGAGCGTCACGCCGATGGCGGCGAGGCAGGCGACGAGGTGGCCGGCGCCCGCCTGCAGCACGAGCCCCACCGTGTATGCCGCCACGGCCAGCAGCCCGGCATGGCCGAGGGAGACGAGGCCGGCGTAGCCGACGAGGACATTGAGTGCCAGCGCTGCCACCGCCCACAGCAGGATCTGGCTGGCGATGTTGACGTAGAACGTGTGATGCCCGAGCCAGACCGGCAGTGTCAGGAGCAGCGCAACGCCCAGCAGCGGAGCCGCGGCGGCGCAGGCCGTTCGAGCGACGCGCCCGGTCACGTCGTCACCTTGCCGAACAGGCCCTGCGGCCGCAGCACCAGGATCAGCACCATCGGCAGGAACAGGATGACGTAGGCCAGGTCCGGCAGCAGCGCGGTGCCGAAATTGTAGAGGAAGCCGATGACGAAGCTCCCCACCAAGGCTCCCAGCAGGCTGCCGACACCGCCCAGGATCACCACGATGAGGGCCAGCGGGAGCATCTCGAAGTCGAGCCCCGGATAGACCGAGAGATAGGGCGCACCCACGACACCGCCGAACGCCGCCAGCGCCGCGCCCAGGGCGAACACCAGCGTGAAGAGCTGCGACACGCGGATGCCGACCACCCGGGCGATGGGCGCATCGTCGACCCCGGCGCGGATCATGGCGCCGAGGCGGGTCCAGTCCACCAGCAGCCACAGGCCGACGGCGATCGCCACCGCGACCAGCACGATCACCAGCCGGTAGAGCGGGAAATAGAGCCCGGCCACCTGCACCGCGCCACGCAGATGGTCCGGCGTGGCGGGCTGCCACGGGTCTCCGGTCCACAGCATCAGGCAGACATCGGCGATGATGAAGGCGAAGCCCAGCGTCAGCAGCACCTGGGGAAGCACCTGGCCCTCGAGCCGGCGCAGCAGGAGCCGCTCGATGAGACCGCCGATCAGCGCCATGGCGGCGGCGCTGGCGAGCGCGGCCAGCCAGAAGTTGACGCCGTGCGCCAGCAGCGTCACCCCGAGATAGGCCCCCAGCATGAAGAAGGAGCCGTGCATCAGGTTGGGGATGCGCATCAGCCCGAAGATCAGGGAGAAGCCCGAGGACAAAAGGAACAAGAGGCCCCCCAGCGCCACGCTGTTCACCGCAAGCGTCAGCCACAGGCTCATGGTCTGGAGCTCGAGGTCGGGTGCGTGGTGGGCGAATGGCGAATGGCGAATAGCGAATGGTTCTTCCCCATTCGCCATTCGCCACTCACTATTCGCCGATGCTGGGTCATTGCGTCGCTCGACCCGACCTACGGTTCCAAATTCTTCGCCGGAGGGTAGTCGCGCGCATAGACGGGGTTCGCCAGGAACTCCTTCTCGTTGTAGGTCCAGAACTGGCTGACGCTGGGGTAGGTCTTGATCACCGTGTTCACCAGCTGGCCGCCCTTCCTCTCGCAGCGGCGGATGAACACGTCGCCCACCACGTTGCCGTACTGGTCGAACTTGACGGCGCCGCGCGGCGTGTCGGTGAGCGAGACCTTGTGCAGGGCGTTGGCGAGGGCCTTGCGGTCGTCGGCCTGGGGCCCAAGCGCCTGGATGGCCGCCTCCACGCACTGGCCGGCCACGTACATGCCGGCCGAGTAGCCGCCGGGCAGCACGTTGTGGTCCTTCTGCATCGCCGCCACGAAGCGCTTGTTGCTCTCCGAGCCGAAATCGGCGGAGTAGTAGGCGGCGGAGATGACGCCGACAGCTTCATCGCCGAGGCTCTTCAAGAGCGCATCGTCCATGGCGGTCCAGCCGGCCAGCAGCGGCGTCTTGGCCTTGAGGCCAAGGTCGGCATAGGAGCGCATGAACTTCACCGGGTTGGAGCCGGCGAAGCCGTTGAAGACGCAGTCCACGTTGCCGAGCTGGGCGATGAAGGGCGTGTAGTCGGGCGTCACCAGCGGCGGCCACAGCTTCTTGACCACCTTGCCGCCGTTGTCCTCGAACACCCGCTGGAAGCCGGCCATCTGCTCGTAGCCGAAGGCGAAGTCCTCGGAAATGGTGGCCGCGCGCTTGTACTTCAGCTCCTTGGCGGCGTAGTCGCCCATCGCGTGGCAGCACTGCGCAGAGGTGGCCGATGGGCGGATGACGAACGGGTTGGCCCGGCGCTGCGTCACGTCCTCGGCGGCGGCCAGGCTGATGAGCGGCGTGGCGTTGTCGCGCACGTAGTCGGTGATGGCGAGCAGCTCGAAGGCGGCGAGCGGCCCGAGGATCACATTGACCTTGTCGCGCTCGATGACCTCCTGGGCCTTGGTGCGGGCGCCGGCCGGGTTGCCGCCGGTGTCGGCGACGAGCAGCTCCACCTTGCGGCCGGCCAGCGTGTTGGCCTTCTCCTTGAGAAAGGCCAGGATCCCCTGCTCCATCTGGATGCCGCCCTGGGCCAGCGGCCCGGTCTTCACGGTGAGCAGGCCGATCTTGAACGGTGCGGCTTGCGCGATGGCGGGTGTCGGAAATCGCAGTGTGGCCGCGGCGGTTCCTGCCACCGTGCCTGCGAGAAATGTCCTGCGGTCGAGCTTGCGGGCCATTGAGATCCTCCCTGGATTTGCCTTCTGTTGGTCGAATAGGTCGTCGTTCCGGTCAGTCGTTGCGCTTGGCCCCCTCTTCGAGCTTGTCGCGGAATTCCTGGTTCGAGAGCACCCAGCCAAGGCAGCGCGCCACGTTGTGCAGACCCAGCACGTGCAGGTCCTCGCCGTACATGCTGGCGACGCAGTCCGAGAGCACGAGCACGCGGTAATCGAGGTTGAAGGCCGTGAAGGCGGTGTTGAGCACGCACGTATTGGTGTTGATGCCCATCAGCGCCATCGCCTTCGTGCCCAGCCCCTGCAGGAGCTGATTGAGGTCGGTGCCGTAGAAGCAGTCCAGGCGCTTCTTGTTGTCGATCACGTAATCGCCCTCGGCGTAGAGCGCCGGGATGATCTCGGTGCCCGGAGAGCCGACGATGTTGTGGTCGTTGATCGTGCTGTTGCGCCCAGGGGTTAGGCGGTCGCTGGCGGCAAGCTCGTGGATCGCGCGCCAAAAGGGCTGGGTCATGCCCTCGCTGCCGAGGCCGGGGATGCGCCGGTAGACGAGCTTGACGTGGACCACCGGCAGTCCTTGCGCGCGGGCGAAGTCGAGCAGCTCCTCGGCTGCGGCGATCACGCGCTTGGCGTCCTCGGGGCGGGCCGCCATGGTCGCGACCGCCGGATCGAGGTGGCCGCGGTGCATGTCGATGGTCACGATCGCCGTCTCACGCGGTTTCAGCACCAGCCCCGCGTGCAGCTTGTCGATCATGGTTGAGCGATCGACGATCTCAACGTGCATTTTCTCTGCCTCGACTCTCATTTCCGGAGCGGCGACTTGGCCGCGGTGTTCCGGGCCCGTTGCCTGGGCAATCTTGCGCCGGCCTTTGGCGGAATGATGGGGAGCAGCAGATAGGGCTGGCGGCCCTTGCCAAAGTGCAGGGTGGTGGTGCCGCCGAAGATATCCGGCGGCCGGTCGCGCGGGTCGTCGTGCAGGAAGGGGCCGCAGCCTCTCAGCTCATTCTTGAAGTTAGAGAGCCGCCCGCCGCTTGCGCCGGGGTATTCGTAGTCCTTGCCGCGGATCGTGAGGCCGATGCGGTAACCGGCCGGCAGCACCACGCAGGTGGGCCAGATCTCGATGTCCAGCTGCACCACCTCGCCGGGTTTGAGGGGCTGGTGCCGGTCGTGGGTGTGATATGGCCGCCAGGGCGCCGACAGCTCCTTGCTGAGCTTGCGGTGCGAGGCGCGGAGCCAGCCCTGGCCGATGGGGGTGTGCGGGTCGATGGCGCCTTGGAACACCACCTCCTTGAGATCGGGAGCGAACGCACGCAACACCACGAACAGATCGGCGTCGCTGGTGGAGGACGAGACGAACAGCTTGAGCACCGACGGCCCCGTAATCTCCGTCTCGGCGTCAAGCGGCGCGGTCAGGAACGTGAGGCCGTCGCCCATGGCCTCGAAGCTCGGCGATGTTGCACCCGCAGGCTTCTCTCGCTGCAGCAGCCCCATGTCCGAATCGAGATGGAACCGGGCCCACTTGGTGCGCGCCAGCGGCCATTCGTCCTCGGCGCGAGCGACGAAGCGGTCGAGGTGCCGGACCTGCAGGAGGACGCGGGGCTGGTCGTTCCAGCCGTTGTCCCTGTCGTGCAGGAAGTGGTCGAAAAACCTGAGCTGCAGCTCGCGGCCGTAGTCGGTGTAGAAGTGGGTCCAGTGCTCGATCCCGTGCGCCTCCAGCCATTTCTGCTTGGAGGCGGCGCGCACGAAGCCTTCGAAGTTGCCGCGCGGATGCAGCCCCTGGCCGCCCCAGTTGCCCGCCGACAGGAACGGCACCTTCACCTTCGACCAGATGGGCGAGCGCTCCTTGTGATACTCGTCATCGAGGGGGTGCCCCAGGATCTCGCGGCCGAAATCGCAGCGCTTGCGCTCCAGCTCGGTCTCGGAGAGCGTCTCCGGGCCGCACACCAACTCCCCGTGCACCCGGCTGCGCCCGCCGCGAGCGCCGATCCCGTGCTGCACGGTCTTCACCTGCATGTCGTACCAGTTCTGCCAGAAGGTCGAGAGAATGCCGCCGTGGTGGGTCATGTCGCGGTACCAGTCGGCGGCGCCCTCCCAGACGCACATGGCAGCCAGATGCGGCGGCTGCAGCGAGGCCACGTGCCACTGGTTGATGGCGTAGTAGGAGATGCCGCTGAGGCCGACCTTGCCGTTGCACCAGGGCTGGGCGGCTGCCCATTCGATACAGTCGTACAGGTCCCTGGTCTCGCGCGGCGAGAAATGGTCGATGTAGCCCGGCGAGGTACCGCAGCCGCGCGAGTCGAAGCGCACGCAGGCGTAGTCATGCGGCACCCACTTCTCCGGGTCGACCAGCTCCCAACTCTGGTATTTGTTGCTGGAGCCCGCCGTCACGTCGGGATGCTTCTCGGCCATGCGATCCCAGGCGCTGGGGTAGCCGTCCTGGAACGCGAGGCCCTTGGCATAGGGGCCATAGCTCAGGATGACCGGGTAGCGTCCCTCCTTGACGGGGCGGAATATGTCGCAGCGCACGCTGGCGCCGTCGTCCATGGCGACGGCCACGTCCCAGTCGATGCGCATGCCGTCGCGCACCTCGGAACGGCCCGATGGTTGCCCTGTTGGCTCCGCAGCATGGGTTGGCACGACCTGACGCCGCGCACCGCTCCGGGCTCGCACTTCGTCCTCCCTCGCGCCGCCTCCTGATGGGCAGCTGCCCTTTGAGACAAACTATGGGTGGCGCGCGGGAAGCGCAAATCCAATTGTCTCGATTGCCGCTCGATGGACGACCGGGACATGCACACTTGCCAGGCAGTGTCCGGACGCCGTCATTGTGCGCTATGACTCGAGGCAGAGATGGCAACCGCAGCAGCGGGAGGAGGAGATATGCGCATCGGCGTTGCGGGTGTCGGCCGCATGGGCGGGGCCATTGCGGCCCGCCTCATGGAGGTGGGCCACGAGGTGACGGTGTGGAACCGCTCTCCCGGCAAGGTGAAGCCGCTCGCGGAGGCCGGCGCCAAGGTGGCTGCCACGCCGGCGGAGCTTGCGGCCCAGGCCGAGGCGGTCGTCACCATCCTGACCAACAGCGACGCCATGACCGCGGTCTACGGGGGGCCGCAGGGCCTGCTGGCGGCCGAAGCGAAGGGCAAGCTCTTCATCGAGATGAGCACGGTGCGGCCGCACGAGGAGGCGGCGCTGGCCGACGCCGTGCGGGCCAAGGGCGGCCTTTTCGTCGAATGCCCGGTGGGCGGCACGGTTGGGCCGGCGCGCCAGGGCAAGCTGCTCGGCGTGGCCGGCGCCGCCAAGGAGGACTTCGAGAGGGCCAGACCGCTGCTTGAGCAGATGTGCCGGCGCGTGGATCTCGTAGGGCCGGTGGGCGCCGGCACCAGCTTAAAGCTCGCACTCAACCTGCCGCTGCTGGTCTACTATCAGGCGTTGGCTGAGGCCTATGTGCTCTGCCGGCACCTTAAGCTGGACAACAAATGGCTGATGGAGTTTTTGTCGGAAACCTCCGGCGGGCCGAACATGCTCAAGACCCGCGGACCGGCGATCGCCGCGGCACTCGATGGCAAGGACCCGGGTCTCGCCAACTTCGATATCGAGCTGGTGTGCAAGGACCTCTCCACCATGGTGGCCGAGGCCAAGGCGCGTGGCGCGACGCTGCCGCTGGCGGAGCAGGCGCTGGCTGTCTACGCCGAGGCCCTCAAGCAGGGCTGGGGCACCCGCGACGGCGCCTGGCTGCCGGCCTATTGGCCGAACCGCGGGTAGCGGAGGAGGTGGCAGTCGGCAGTCGCAAGGAGAGCAAGTGAGGAAATCGTGAGCTATCCGACTGCCGATGCCCGACTGCCGAGTGCCGGATGGCGCGCAGTGGTGCGAGCGGCCTTCCCGTTCCTCGTCGTCGGTGCCCTGTGGGAGGCCGTCGCACATGCGGGCCTCTTCCACCCCCGTCTGTTCCCGCCGGTTGAGGCAGTCGCCGGTCAATTCGTGCGCCTCACGGCCTCAGGCGTGCTCCCGCACCACGCGGCCGATACGCTCGCTCGGCTCGCCGCGGGTTTCGGGCTGGCCGCGGCAGCCGGGGTTGCCGTCGGCATCGTCATGGGCCGCTGGCGGCTTGCCGAGGATGTGCTGCTGCCACCCGTCAGCATGGCCGCGCCCATTCCCGGCATCGCCTATGCGCCGCTGTTCCTGTTGTGGTTCGGCCCCGGCAGCGTCTCGACGGTGCTGCTCGTGGCTTTCGTGTCCGCCTTCCCTGTCGTCTTCAACACCTGGACGGGAGTGAAGTCGGTGAAGGAGGTCTGGCTGCGCTCCGCCATGGCGATGGGCGCTGGCGGCAGGCACCTGTTCCTCAAGGTCGTGCTGCCTGGCGCGCTCCCCTACATCCTCACCGGGCTGCGCCTGGGCCTGGCGCAGGCCTGGCGCATTCTCGTCGGCGTGGAGATGCTGGCCGCAGTGCCGTGGGGGCTCGGTTGGATGATCTTCGGCGCGCGCGAGTTTCTCAACACCGACGTTATGCTGGCCGGCGTCGCCGTCATCGGGGCTATCGGGCTGGCGCTGGAGAAGGGCGTGTTCCAGCGGCTGGAGAACTACACGGTGGTGCGCTGGGGGATGATGACATGAGCGCCTCCCGGCTCCCGCGGTCCCTCCTCCGCTCGACCGTTGCCCTGGCCCTGATGGCCGCCGCCTACGAGGCGTTGGCCCGCAGCGGCGCCTTCCCGCCCGCCCTGCTGCCGACGCTCCCCGCGGTCGCCGCCGCCCTGTGGAGCGGGATCGCGGACGGCACGCTGCCCGCACACGCCGCCAGCACCCTCTGGCGCGTCCTCGCCGGCATGGGTCTCGCCGTCGTTCTCACGGTGCCGCTCGGCATCCTGATGGGCCGGGTGCGCGCCGTCGAAGGCTTCGTCCTTCCGCTCGCCAGCGCGTTGATGCCCATCCCCTCGCTCGCCTGGGTGCCGGTGTTCATTCTCTGGTTCGGCCTGGGCAACGCCACCGCCGTCGGCGTTGTGCTCTACGCGGCGCTGTTCCCCGTGCTCCTCAATGTCTGGTCGGGCGTGCGCGCCGTGAATCCCCTGTGGCTGCGGGCGGGCAGCGCCATGGGGGCCGGCACCGCCGCCCTGTTCTGGAAGGTGATGGTGCCCGGCGCCCTGCCATTCATCATCGCCGGCCTGCGCCAAGCGTTCGTGCGGGCGTGGATCGCGGTGGTGGGCGCGGAGATGCTGGCCGCTTCCGACTGGGGCCTCGGCTGGGTCATCTTCGATGCCAAGGAGTTCCTCCAGGCCGACAGGATGCTCGCTTCCCTCGCCGTCATCGGGCTGATCGGTCTCGCCTTTGAGCGTCTCGTATTCGGCACCCTGGAGCGCGCCACCGTGCAGCGCTGGGGCATGGTGCGGTCGGCCAAGGCGTGAGCCTCTGCGGCGCCGGAGTGTCCGGATCCGAGATTGCAGGCGCACGCTGCCGGTTTCGGGCATAGTGGCGCAACAGAAGCCAGCCGCGCCGGTTCTCCGGCGCCGAGCCGGCCGGGAGGACCGTTCATGCCTCACATCGAAGTCCGCGATGTCTCCATCGCCTACGATACGCCCGCCGGGCGGGTCACCGGCGTCGCCTCGGCCAGCTTTGCCATCGAGGCCTCCGAGTTCCTGTGCCTGGTCGGCCCCTCGGGTTGCGGCAAGTCCACCCTGCTCAACATCATCGCCGGCTTCCTGACACCCACCAGCGGCGAGGTCCGCATCGACGGCCAGGTGGTCAGCGGCCAGGGGCTCGACCGGGGCGTCGTGTTCCAGGACTTTGCCCAGCTCTTCCCGTGGCGCACCGCGCTGCGCAACGTCGCCTTCGGGCTGGAGATGAAGGGCGTGGGCAGGAAGGAGCGCGAGGCGATCGCGCTGGAGCAGCTGAGGCTGGTGAAGCTGGAGAAGTTCGCGCACGCCTATCCGCACCATCTCTCCGGCGGCATGCAGCAGCGCGTCGCCATCGCCAGGGCGCTGGCCTACAATCCGTCCGTGCTCCTCATGGACGAGCCCTTTGCCGCCCTCGACGCGCTCACCCGCGATGACATGTTGAGGCTGGTGTCGGACGTGTGGCGCGAGACGCGCAAGACGGTGGTGTATGTCACGCACAGTGTGGCGGAGGCCGTATACCTCGCCGACCGCGTGGTGGTCATGACCCCGCACCCCGGCACGGTCAAGATCGAGGTGCCCATCCGCCTGCCGCGTCCGCGCGACGCACTGAGCCTGACGTTTCTCGACTGCCAGAAGGAGCTGCTGCACCATCTTGGGACGTAGGGTAGTGAACTGTAGGGTCAAGCGAAGCGCAGACCCAACACGTGTAGAAAAGCAAAACGGGCGTTGGGTCGTCGCTTCGCTCGACCCAACCTACGATAAAGCGGAGGAGGAAACCCCATGACCATGCGCCAAAGCATCTCCCGCCGCAGGTATCTGGCGATGTCGGGCGCCGCGACCCTGGGCGCCGCCTTCGGCCTTCCGGGCGCGCTCCAAGCGCAGGCGGCGGCCATTCGCCAGGGGTATCAGACCAACCTGTGGGGCATGCCGACCTACTACCTGATGCGCTCCGGGGCGCTGGAGAAGCGCGGCCTCAGGGTCGAGGAGTTCGCGGTCCCCTCCGGCAATCTCACCATGCAGCAGATGGTGGCGCGCCAGGTCGATCTCGGCACCTACGCCGGCCCCTCGTTCGTGCTCGGCCACGACAAGGGCGGCATCGTCGGCATCGCAGTGATCGAGCAGGTCGGCCGCACGGTGCGAATCATGGCGCGCAAGGAGCTGGGCCTCACCAAGGTCGAGCAGCTCAAGGGCCTCAAGATCGCCAACCAGACCGGGTCGTCCATCGCCAACATCTTCGTCGATCAGATCGCGCCGGCAGGGGGCCTCAAGCGCGGCGACTACCAGGAGGTGCGCATGGACGTGAACAATATGGTCGCCGCCATGGCCGCCAAGACGGTGGACGCCATGGTCAACGTCGAGCCCTACAACGCCATCGCCGAGGCCGACGGCATCGCCGCCACCATCATGGACTTCCATGCCGTCGATGCCATGCCGGTGTTCATGGCCGCCACCCCGGAGCTGGTCGCCGGCCGGCCTGACGCAATCGTCGCTTACCTCAGGGCCTGGCTTGACGTGGCGGGCGACTTCAAGGAGCGGCCCGGCGCGGTGGCCGATGCCATCTACGGCTTCTACACCGGCAAGGGCTATTCCATCTCGCAGGAGACGTTCCGCAGGGCGATGGCCACCGTGGAAGTCGACCCCGGTTTCCCGGCCGACCTGCAACCCTACATGCAGCGTCACGCCGAGCTGCTGCTCAAGGAGAAGAAGATCGCCGCCATCCCCGACTGGAGCAAGGCCCTGCGCCCCGACTTCCTGGAGCGGGCGCGGAAGGCAACGTAGGCCGGAGGAGGGGTCAGACCCTTCGCCTCCGCCCTCGGAGATCTACTCCAACAGCTGCGCGAGGGGTCTGATCCCTGTCCGACACACACCTGTTCTGCCCGCAGCGATATTGGCCGGGATCATCGCCCTGTCTAACGTCTCTTTGCGAGAACAAAAGCCTACCGGGAGGAAGGGGAGGGGTGCGACGGTGACGGATCGCCGTGGCGTTGTTTGACAGCGCAGCCGAGAGCCTCGGTCCTTGCGCCGTTCCGGATTCGCAGCTTCCGCATTCAGTGGCCGGCCGACCTCCTGACCTCGTGCGCTTTCGAGATGGAGACGCTGATCCTCGGCTGGTACATCCTGGTCGAGACGGGGTCGGTGCTGCTGCTCTCGCTGTTCGGGGCGCTGCTCTACACTGGCACGCTGCTGGCGCCCTTGCTCGGCGTTATCGGCGACAGGATCGGCCACCGCAATCTGCTCGCCGGCATGCGCGCCTTCTACACGGTGCTGGCCGCCACGCTGATGGCAATCGCGTTGGCCGGTGCGCTGACCCCCCACGCCGTCTTCTGCATCACCGGCCTCATGGGATTGGTGCGACCCTCCGACCTCGGCGTGCGCGGGGCGCTGGTGGCGCATATCGTGCCGGCCGAGCAGCTCCTGGGGGCCGTGGCTGTCTCGCGCACGACCACCGACGTGGCCCGGATCATGGGTGCGCTGACCGGCGCCGGCCTGTTCGCCAAGTTCGGTATCGGAGCCGCCTACGTGGTGGTGACCGGCCTCTATGCGCTGGGCCTCGTGCTGGTGCTGGCGATGGGGCGGCTGCCGGGAGCCCACACGCTTTCGCGGGCCGGGACGGGAGGGACAACCTCGCGGGCGTCGCACTGGAGCGATCTGGTGGAGGGCCTGGTGCTGGTGTGGTCGACGCCGGCGCTGCTCGCCGGCATCCTGGTGGCGGTGCTGGTCAACCTGCTGGCATTTCCGCTCTCCAACCCGCTGCTGCCGTACGTGGCCCGCGAGATCTATGCCGTCGATGCGACCGGGCTCGGCTACCTGATGGCGAGCTTCGCGGCCGGGGCGCTGCTGGGCTCGGTGGCAGTGAGCCTGCGCGGTCGGATCGCAGCGACGCGCGCCATGATGCTTGCAACCTTCGCCTGGTTCGGGTGTCTGCTGGTCTTTGCGCAGATGCGGTCGGCGTGGAGCGGTGCCGCTATGCTGGCGCTGGCTGGCTTCGCGCAGAGCATCAGCATGGTGGCGGTGGCGGTGGTGCTGCTGGGCATCGCCGGCAGCAAGTTCAGGGGCCGCATTATGGGTGTGCGCATGCTGGCGATCTACAGCCTGCCGCTCGGCGCGCTGGCAGGCGGCGCGCTCGTCGAAGCGGTCGGTTTCCGCGCCACCGGCACCCTCTATGCCCTGGCCGGCGCCGCCCTGAGCCTCGCCATCGCCTGGCGCTGGCGCACCCACCTGTGGCGCGCCGATCTGCCGGCGAACGGCAGGTGAGCGGGAGCCATGCCGGGTTCCGTGCATTTGGGTTCCGCCAAGAGCCGCTCATGCTATGCTTGCGGCGGAGTCGAACCATGCCGAGCACGCCGCGCATTATCGCCCATCCGAGGATCATGATGGGTAAGCCCGTCATCGAGGGAACGCGCATCACGGTCGATGCTGATCCTGAGGCGTCTCGCCGAGGGACGGTCGGTGGACGATATCCTGACCGAATACCCGCATCTCACGCGCGCTCAGGTTGAGGCGGCTACGAGACACCTGCGCGAGAGCCGGCAATTGAGCTACTTGGCGCCACTATCGAATATCGAAATCTGTGTACTTCGCCGTTCCTCAGAATACGGTTCGCAAACGCAAGGATCGTCCGCCTTGTACGGACCCAACCCGTGAGGCGATGATAGATCGTCATCGCCTCGTACCAGCTTCCAGCCTCAAAGACATGAATGAGTCGCGCACCAGGCTCGAGCGCGGCACGAGCGCTATCGGCATCGGGTCCGGCCAAGCAGACGCACAGCCCGCTTCCGTGCTCGTTACTTTCCTCTCAGACTTCGTGTCGAAGGATCGCCGTCGCACCGGCGCGTAGCATTCGTCGCCGAATTAGACAATACGGAACCGCAGCCGGTATGTTCCGATGAGCGGTTGTGGCCGCTGCTTTCGCGCAAGTCAGTGACGCTTCAAACATCCGAGGGAATGCACGTGGCCGAGAAGACCACCTACGAGCCCATCGCCCGCAACTTCAGGCTCCTTGCCCACCACGAGCTCAACGGCTTCGGCGGCATGGGGGAGGGGATGTCGATCCAGATTGCCAAGGACGGCCGTCGCATTCTGTGGCTGGCGCACGAGAGCGCGCCCAAGAACTTCACCGGCGTCGATGTGTCGGACCCCAGGGCGCCCAAGGTCGTGGTGCAGACCGACCTGCCTCAGCCCTTCATGCGCTCCAACTCGCTGGAGACGGTGGGCGATATCATGGCGGTGGCCTACCAGGTGCAGAAGCATGGGCAGAAGCCCGCCGGCTTCGAGCTGTTCGACATCTCCGTGCCGGAGACGCCGAAATCCATTGCCTATGTGGATGCCTCGGGTCCAGGCTCGCGCGGCGTGCACCAGCTGTGGTTCTGCGACGGCGAGACGGTGCACATGGCGGCGGGTGCGCCGGATTTTGTCGCCCACAACCCGCTCGACGACCAGTTCTACCGCGCCTTCGACGTGCGCAACCCGTCGAAGCCGGTGGAGGCGAGCCGCTGGTGGCTGCCCGGCACCCGCCAGGGCGACAGCGCGCCGGCGCCCGTGCGCCACAAGCCGCCGCGCCACGACATGGGCTTTCGCGCCCACAACACCAACGTCTATCCGCAGCGCCCGGACCGGGTCTATCTCGGCTACATTGACGGGGGCATGCTCATCCTCGACATCTCCGACCGGGCGAGCCCGAAGCCGCTGTGCCGCTGGGACAACTCCCCGCCCTTCTCCGGCTTCACCCACACCGTGCTGCCGCTGTTCGAACGCGAGCTCCTGGTGGTGACCGACGAGTCAGTGGTGGACGACGCCAAGGACTGGCCGAAGCTGATCTGGATCATCGACGGCCGCGACGAGACCAACCCGGTGCCCATCGCCACCTGCCCGGTGGACGATGTGGAGGACTACGCCAAGCACGGCGGCCGTTTCGGCGCGCACAACATCCACGAGAACGTGCCGGTGCCGACCTCGTGGCACTCCGACCGCTTTATCCTGGGCACCTTCTTCAACGGCGGCCTGCGCGCCTACGACATTGCCAACCCCTACCAGCCGCGCGAAGTGGCGGCGTTCGTGCCGCCGGCCCCGCGCGGCGCCTCCACCGGCGCCATCCAGCTGAACGACGTGTTCGTAGACGAGCGCCAGGTCGTCTACACCGTCGACCGCCACGTCGGCGGCCTCTACATCCTGGAGATGGACCTCGACCGGGCGTAGCCCTGTGGAGGCAGGGCAAGTTGGCAACGGACTGAGAACAGGCGACCGCGAAGGCTCGCTTGTGCCGCGGAGGCGCGCTGTCTGCTATCCCTTGGCGGCGGGCAGCCTTCTTGAGGGCTCCGCACGCGGGCATCCAAGACAGTCGACGGAGAGAACGCGATGAACGACGATGACATACGCGCTGCCGGCACGGCCGTCCGCCGCAGGATCCTGGGCGATGCGCATGTTGACCGTGCGATCGCCAACACCACGGACCTCACGAAGGAGTTCCAGGACCTCGTCACCAGGTACGGCTGGGGCGAGGTATGGACGCGTCCGGGCTTCGACTACCGTACCCGGCGCATCCTCGTGCTGGGCACGATGCTGGCCATCGGCCGCTGGGAAGAGTTCCGCTTGCACCTGCGTGCCGCGCTCGCCGACGGCTTCAGCCTCGCCGATGTCAAGGAGCTGATGCTGCAGCAGGCCATCTACTGCGGCATACCGATGGTGAACACCGGCTTTCACCACGTCGATGCTGTAGTCAAGGAGCTCACCAGTCAGGGCGTCAAGATCGACATCGGTTGATGCCGTAGCGCCGCCGTAGCGATGCTCCCGCCCGATGGACGATGCAGGAGCACGCCGCGCGGCACCGCCTAGTCCGGCAAGAAGCGGTTGCTGAAGGTCTTGGGGAAATCGACGGGCTGGGGGCCCGCGGGCTGGAGGTAGGCAAACGTGGCCCGCGCCTGCGCCTCGTTCATGCGCGGGTCGAGGGGCCAGATCTGGCTCACGGTGTCGTAGACCTTGTCGTTCGAGTCCGGCGTCATCGTCGGGTATTCCTTGGCCAGCAGCGCCTTGCCGCGCTTCGGATCGGTCTTGAGCAGGCGCTGGGCCTCGCCGAACACCAGCGCCACCTTCTTCAGGAGGTCGGGCTTCCGGGCGATCGTGTCGGGGTGGGCGGTGAGCGTCATGAAGATCAAGTCGCGGAACTCCGGCACTTCTCCGCTCATCAGGTTGAGGAAGATGCGGCCCGAGCCGGCCTGCTCCACCAGGACGCCCGCGGGCTCGAACGGCAGCGCCGCATCGACGAGGTCCTTCTGGAACGCCGCGACATAGCCGGCCGCCTCGGCCCCGAGATAGGCCATGGTGATGTCGCCCGGCAGCGTCAGGCTGAACTTCTTGGCGAGCACTTTGAGCATCTTCTCGCCCGAGCCGTTGGCCGAGGGTACGCCCACCCGGCGCCCCTTCAGCAGCGCCACCTTCTCGCCGATGCCGAGCTTCTCCGATCCGTCCACCAGCTTGCCGCTGCCGATGATGTTGTTCACCGGCCGGTTGGCGATGTTGAAGAACGACACGATCTGCTTGCCCTGCACGGCCGCGGTCAGCACGTGCTCGTAGCTCAGGATGCCGACATCGGCCTGCTTGGTCAGCACTGCCTGCAGGGCCAGGGCGCCGCCTTGGACATACGAGATGTCGGGCTCCAGCCCGTACTTCTCGAACAGCTTCTCCTGCTTGGCCACGTAGAGGGCACCGGCGTAGTAGCCGTGACCGATGTTGACGATCTTGACGGACTCCGCCTCCGCCGCACAGGGAAGAATGGCCAGCAGGGCGGCAAGCAGCAGGCAACGACCTCTCATGCGGGTCTCCTTTGATCAGCGGCTGACGACGCGCCAGCGCTCCACACGCTCTTGAACGATCTCGACGGCCAGGTTGAGGACTACCGCCAGCAGCGCGATCACCACCAGCACTGCGAACACCCCGGCGGCGTCGAACTGCGCGCCCGAGAATTGCACGAGGTAGCCGAGCCCCCGGTTGGCGGCGATCATCTCGCCCAGCACGGCCCCGATCAGGGCATAGGGCACCGAGGTCTTGAGCCCGGCGAACACCCACGACATGGCCGAGGGCACAATGATCTTGGCCGTCACCTGCAGCCGCGTCGCGCGCATGAGGCGGGCCGCATCGATCAGGTCCCGGTCCACCTCGCGTACACCCGCGAAGGTGTTGAGGAACACAAGGAACAGCACCAGCACGGCGGCGAGCGCGATCTTCGACTCGATGCCGAGCCCGAACCACAGCACGAACAGCGGCGCCAGCGCCACCTTGGGCAGCGCGTTGAGCGCCCACAGGTACGGATTGAGCAGGCGGCTCGAGAACGGGGAGATGCCGAGCCAGATGCCGAGCGCGAACCCGCCCACCGCGCCGATCACGAAGCCGACGAGCGTGGCGTATACGGTCGCCCAGATGTGCAGGAAGATCGAGCCGTCGAGCGTCCACTGCAGCAGCCGTCGTGTCACATCGACGGGATTGGAGATGAAGAAGTCGTCGACCAGTCGACCCGAGGCGCCCTGCCAGGCGGCCAGGATCAGCGCCCCGAGCGCGGCCTGGCACAGCAGCATCGGCAGCCAGCCCATGTCGGCGAGATTGCCCTGTCGCCGCGTTTCCTCTGCGCCGGCGGGCGGCGTATCAGCAGCGGCCGCCGTGCCTCGATCGTTCACAGCCGCTCCTCTTGGTACTCGCGCCGCAGCCGCTCCCAGATGGCGTCGTAGAGCGCCTTGAAACGCGCCTCGAAGCGCACGTTGAGGACATCGCGGGGCCGCGGCAGGTCGATGATCTGCTCGAAGGCGATGGTCGCGGGCCGCCGCGTGCAGGCCACCACCCGGTCCGCCAGCGTGACCGCCTCCACCAGATCGTGGGTGACGAGCACGATGGTCTGGCCGCCCTCGGCGGCGAGGCCGAGCACCAGGTCGTGCATGGCGAGCCGCAGCTGTGCGTCGAGGGCCGCGAACGGCTCGTCGAGCAGCATGGTCTCGGCGCCGTAGAGCAGGATGCGGGCGAGGCTCGCGCGCTTGCGCATGCCGCCGGAGAGCTCGTGCGGGTAGCGCGTCGCAAAGCCGCCGAGACCTACGCGCTCAATCGCGCGGTCGGCCTTGGCGAAGCGCTCGGCGCGACCCACCCCGGCCAGCTCCAGCGGGAAGGCGATGTTGTCGCGCACGGTGCGCCAGGGCAGCAGGTTGTCCTTCTGCGTCATGTAGCCGGCACTGGTGTTCACATCGATTACGGGAGCGCCCCGGTAGACGACGCGACCGCGCGTTGGCGGATAGAGCCCCGCGATCATGTTGAGCAGCGTGGACTTGCCGCAGCCGCTGGGGCCGATCACCGCGACGATCTCTCCCGGTGCCACCGCGAGGTCGATATCGCGGACGGCCTCGACGAGATCGGCGCCTTTGGCAAAGGTCTTCGAGACGTTCTTGATCTCGATCATGCCGGCCCGCGCTTCCCTCACAGAATGGAGCGCTGATGGCCGCCATCAACGTCGATGTTGGCACCGCAGATGAAGCCCGCGCGCTCCGAGGCCAGGAACGCGACCGCATCGGCCACATCCTCCGGGTCGCCCCAGCGGCCGAGCGGCACCTCCGCGCCCCAGCCGCTCTCCTGCTGCTCCAGACTGCGCCCGAGGTAGAGCTCGTTGTGCAAAGCCAGCTTGCCGGTGAGCGGCGTGGCGATGCGGCTGGGGCACACGGCGTTGACCAGGATGTTGCAGCGGCCGAGTTCGTCCGACAGCGACTTCACGAACGCATGCTGGGCCGCGTTGACGACGGCGGAGGCGATGGCGCCGGCCTGCGGCACCTTGCCGGCCTGGCCGATGACGACGATGAAGCGGCCGCCGCCGCGTTTGTGCATGTGGGGTGCCGCCAGCCGAGCCAGCTCCCACGCGCCGACCACTTTTGTCTCAAGGTGGGCCGCAAGCTCCTCGGCCGTGACCTCGCCGATGCGGCCGGCCAGATGCGTGCCCGCATTGCTGACCACGATGTCGAGGCCGCCGAAGGCCTCCACGGTGCGCTCGACCAGCGCCCTCACGTCACGCGCCACGCGCATGTCTGCCTTGACGCCGACGGCGTCGATCGCCGACCCGACGAGCTCGTCTACAGCCGCGCCGAGCATGGTCTCGTTGCGCCCGCAGATCGCCACCCTGCAGCCTTCCTCGCCGAGCCGGCGGGCGATGGCGAGGCCGATGCCGCTGGTGGCTCCGCTGACCAGTGCGGCCTTGCCAGTCAATCCAAGGTCCATTTCCCCCCACTTCGCCTCAACCGAAAACGTAGCGGTGATAGCCGCCATCGATGCTCACCGAGCTGCCGGTCACGAACCTGGCGCGGTCGGACACCAGGTACGCCACCAGGTCGGCCACCTCCTCGGGCCGGCCGAGGCGGCCCAGCACGTTGGCGCGGGTGAAGCCGGCCGCCGCCGTGGCGCGGTCCACCCCGCGCTCGCGCATCTCCTTGTCGATCAGGGCGGCGAGCAGCTCGGTCTCGATGTATTGGGGGCAGACGGAGTTAACGCGGATGTTGTGCCGGGCCAGCGCATCGGCGGCAGATTTTGTGATGGCGAGCAGGGCGGCGTTGGTGACGCCCGATGGAAACCGGTCGGGATGCGGATGCCGTGCCGCCTGGCCGACAATGTTGACAATGCGCCCGTCGCGCTGCGCCTTCATGATCGGCGCCACGGCGCGGATCGCCAGGAAGAAGCCGAAGGCCTTGTCATGCAGCTGTCGCTCCAGGACATCTATGGTCGTATCCTCCACCGTGCCGCGCAGATGCGTGCCGGCGTTGTTCACGAGGATATCGACCCGTCCGAGCGCGCTTGCGGCAGCATCGACGAAGGCCGCAACGGCGCCGGCATCGGTTACGTCGGCGACCTTGGCCAGCATCGGCGGTCCAATCCTTTCGAGAGCCCCAACAGTTTGGGCGAGTGCCTCGGGGTTCCTGGCGCAGATGGCCACCGACGCACCTTCGCGCAGCAGCGCCTCGGCAATGGCCCGGCCGATCCCGCGCGAGCCGCCCGTCACCAGTGCAGCCTTGCCGCCGAGCCGCAGGTCCATGCCGTCCTCGAACCGATGCGCGCGCTCATACTTGACTGAGCCCGGAGCATGGTCAAGCTGATGGTTGCGGAAAGCGTGCCTCGAATCCCCGAAAGCCGTCGCGACGCGCGGCGGCCGGCAGCGCGGCCCGCGGCACCCTCGCAATTTGTCCGATAGGAGAGGAAATGCACCTGGGACTTGAAGGCAAGCGCGCCATTGTCACCGGCGCGAGCCGTGGCATCGGCTACGAGACAGCGCGGCTGTTCCTGCGAGAAGGCGTGCGGGTGCTGATCTGCGCCCGCGACGGAGACAAGCTCAGCGCCGCGCGCGACGCGCTCGCCAACGAGACGGGCGGCGAGGTGCACGGCGTACAGGCCGACATGTCGGTGGAGGCAGACATCGCGCGGCTTGTGGACGCGGCCAAGCAGCAGCTCGGCGGCGTCGATATCCTCGTCAACAACGCCGGCACCATGTACTCGGGGCGCTTCGCCGTGCTCACCGACGAGTCGCTCAAGGCTCAGCTCGAGACCAAGCTGTTCGGCTTCATGCGTGCCATCCGGCTGGTCTCCCCGCTGATGCGGGCGCAGAAGTGGGGCCGCATCGTCAACATGATCGGCGGGGCCGGCAAGGAGCCGGACCCCTACATGTTCGGGAGCGGCATGACCAACAGCGCGCTCCTCAACCTCACCAAGTCGCTCTCGACCGAGCTCGGCGAGGACAACGTGATGGTTAATGCCGTGTGCCCCGGATGGGTGGATACGAGCCTGTGGAAGCGCAATGCCGAGGGGTTGAAGAGCGAGCTGGGCGTGAAGAGCGAGGAGGAGGCCCGGCGCCTGGCTGCCCGCAAGAACGCGCTCAACCGCTTCGGCAAGCCCGAGGAGCTGGCCAGCGCCATCGTGTTCCTGTGCTCGGAGCGCGCGAGCTACATCACCGGCGTGTCGCTCAACCTCGATGGAGGTCGCCTCAAGGGGCTGTGGTAGCCCCGAATCGGGGCCGGCGCCCGCGTGCGCCGGCCCCGCCGCCGTGAGCCAGGTCAATTGAGCCTGTGCAGCTTGGTCTCGGCGACGTAGCCCAGCACCTTGCCGTCCCGCGCGATCAGCACCCAGCCGGCGTCGGACTTCACCAGGGTGACGGTGGTGAAGGGCGGCAGCTGCTCCACCACGGCGCCGGTGCCGCCTGCCTCCTTGAAGATCGCCAGCCGCTCCGTGCTCACGTGCGTGGGCTTGATGGGGACGATGACGGCCTCGTCCTGGGCCGGCGCCAGCGCCGGCACCTGACGCGCCAGCGGGAAGTTGGCGCCGTAGGCGTCCATCTGCGGGAACTGGCGGGCGCCCCAGCGCTTCTCGGTGATGGCCGGCACCAGGCCGTCCACGTGCTGGATCAGCTCCGCCAGCTCGATCAGGCCGTTGCCGTTGAGATCGCCGCGGGCCAGCGAATCGAGCAGCGCGAAGGTGAAGACGCCGTGCCCGCCGTGGCCCTCGAACGCCTCCTGGGCGCCGGTGGACGCGGTGAGCGTGGCGCGGCCCGTGGCCTGGATCAGGCGCCCCAGCGCCGCCTTCTGCTCCAGGCCGCCACGGGTGAGCGCGGCAGTGCGCACGGCGGTCCGCTCGGTGAGCGTGCCCGCCTCGCAGGTGTCGAACATCAGCACGGCCTTTCTGGCGGGGATGCGTGCGAACCAGGCCTGCAGCCGGTCCTGGCCGATGGCGTCGCGGGCCAGCAAGCGTTCGTTCTGATAGCGCAGGTCGTAGGGGACGAAGTAGTAGCGCCCGTCGAGCGTCTTGCCGTGGCCAGCCGCAAAGAACACGAACACGTCGCGCGGGCGCACCCGGCCGGCCAGGTCGATGAAGACCTGATCCAGCTTGGCCGAGGTGGCGTCGCCATCGAGCACGCTGGTGACGACGACGCTCTCGTAGTACCCCCGGCCCGCCTCGGTAAGGGCGGCGGCGAGCGCCTTGGCGTCCGGCACGGCATATTTGAGCCGCAGGGCGGCGTCGAGGTAGTCGTTGACGCCGACGGTCAGCAGGTAGAGCCGCGGCGGCACCGACGGCTCGGTGCCGGTCCAGGTGATCTTGGCGCGTGCCGGAGCCGAGGCGACGAGATTGGCGCTGTTGTAGGCGACGAGCTCGACGGTGTTCTCGCCGGGATCGAGGGCCATTGCCTGCTTGAGTGCCACGGGCTGGCCGGGCGCGGCGGGGGCGGGCCTCTCGACCACGCCGACGGTGACGCCGTTGATGCGCCATTCGGCCTTGCCGATGCCGCCGCCCTGGTCGACGACGAGCGCCTCCACGTTGACGAAGTCGTCGGGCGTGGTGTCCCGCGCCTTGTGCGAGACGATGGTGACGGTGGGCACGCGGCCGCTGTCCACCAGCTTGCCCAGGTCGAGCTTCGCGGCGGCGGCCTTGACCTTGCCGTCCGGGTCGCCGGCCAGCTTTTCGCGCACCAGGTCGGGCCGGTAGAGCTCCTGGTAGAACTGGTCGATGCCGAACACCTGCAGGCCGCGCGCCACACTGAGCATCTCCGCGCCCTGCGGCGAGGCGTCGAAGAAGCCTTCCGGTGTGATGACGAGCCACTCATCGTTCGCTGTGAGCAGCATGGCCAGCTGCTCGCCGGTGGCGGCGTCCCAGATCCGGGCGGTGCCGTCGTCACCGCCGGACAACACGCGCTTCTCGTCGGGCAGAAACGCGACTGACCGGACGGTGGAGGAATGCCCCTCGAACGTGCGGACAAGCTGCCCCGTCGCCCCATCCCACAGCTTGACCTTGGCGTCGGCGCTCCCGGTGAGCAGCCTGGTCCCGTCTCGGGAGAAGGCGATCGCCTGGACCGACTTCGAGTGCCACACGGTACGGACAATCCGGCCGCTTGCCGGCTCCCAGAGTTTCACCGCGCCGTCGATGTGGCCCGACGCCACCTGGGCACCGTCGGGCGAGAAGGCGGTCGCCTGGGTGAAGTTGCTGGCACGCCCGCCGAAGGTGTGGACGATCTGTCCGGCGGCCACATCCCACACTTTGATGGGCTGATCGTAGTCGGCCGGGGACAGGAACCGTGTGGCATCCGACGAGAACGCCGCCGGCGGCCTGAAGCCCAGGTTCGATGGCACCTTGAAGCTATCGACGGGTTGGCCGGTGACGGCGTCCCACACGATCACGCTGCCTTCCCGCTCGGCGGCCTTGTCTTGCTTGGTGCCCTGCTTCGGCGACTGGGCCGGGCGGGTGTCGGCGCCGTAGGACAGCAGCCTGGTTCCGTCGGCCGAGAATGCGACCCGGTCGGCGGCGGGTGTTCTCATCTCGCGCACCAGCTGCCCGGTGGCCGCGTCCCACAGCTTGAGGGCGTTGAAGGATCCGGAAAGCACGCGGGTGCTGTCCGGCGAGAAGGCGACAGACCTGACCGTCACCTCCTTGAGGGTGTGCGCCAGCCTGCCGCTGGCGGCGTCCCACAGGCGCACCCTGTTGTCGAGCGTCAGCAGGCGGGTGCCATCCGGCGAGGCCGCCACGGAGTCGACGGACGAGGCGTATCGTTCGAATGCGCCGAGCTCCTGCCGGCTGGCAATGTCCCAAAGCTTGAACGTTCGTGACAACCCGACAGTGACAGCACGCGCGACATCGCGGGAGACGGCAACGACTCGCCCAAGCCCGGGTTTGAAGGTGCGGACCGGTTGGCCTGTCTCCACGCTCCAGAGCTCCAGCCCGTTTTCGTGGTCGGCCGTCAGAGCAAGAGCCCCGTCCGCCGAGAACGCCACAAGGATGTCGTAGAGGTCGCTCAGGCCATGCGAGCCAAGCGTACGGAGCGACGCTCCGCTCTCTGTGTCCCACAAGGTGATGGATTTGCTGTCGGCCAGGAGCAGACGCCTGCCGTCGGGCGAGAATGCAACCTTGTGTGTTCCGCGCACGGGCTCGGCGAAGGCTTGAAGGAGCTGTCCCGTCTCGGCGTTCCAGATCTTCACGGCTTTTTCGCCGTTGCCGGCCGTGGCCACGCGCGTGCCGTCCGGCGAGAGAACGGCTGCGCTGACGCCGGAGCGCAACGGCCCCTTGGCATGGTGAAACATGCGCACGAGCCGGCCTGTCCCCGCGTCCCACAGCTTGACCGCGCTCTCCCACCGGTTGCTCGACAGCAGGCGCCCGCCGTCGGGAGAAAACGCGACGGAGCTGACGCCGCCGCTCGCGTCGAGATGGGCGTAGACGGTGCGGATCAGCTGCCCGGTTGCAAGCTCCCAGAGCCTGATCGTCTTGTCCTCGCCACCCGACAGGGCACGGCTGCCGTCGGGTGAGAGTGCGATGGCAGTTACGGCGCCCCTGTGCCCCGCGAAGGTGCGGACAAGCCGGGTGGTCGCGAGGTCCCAGAGCTTCAATGTGCCGTCTTTGCCGGCGGTCAGCATTTGTGCGCCATCCGGCGTGAGCGTGGCCGAGGCGATATCGTCGGCGTGGGCGATCTGGGGCACGATCTCGATCCTGGTGCGCTCCTGGGCGTCTGCACCCGCGCTCTGCAGCGCCGTCGCGAGCAGCACCGTTGCGAGCAGCCTCAGGGCGAGCGCGCGTGCATGCGGCAGCGAAGTTGAGCTACCCGGGATTATCCCTCCCGTTCGCGCAGGCATCCCCCGGGGACGACCCAGTGTGTGTGAGAAGATCGTCCAGGGTCCGCTCATTGCGTCTTGCCGCATCTGTTCAGCGCATCAACGAGATCCTTCTGCTCGGGGAAGGCCGTTGCACCTTTGCGCCAGTAGTCGCACTCCTGGGCCTTGTCGCCGCGGCGGCTCCTCCCGTAGGCCAGCGAGGAGTAGAGACGGACCATGTCGGTCTCCTTGCCGAGCTTCTTGTGGAGCTGATAGGCATCCTTGAGGATCTCATCGACCCCGGTAACGTCGCCGCGGTCGTCGATGATCGAGGCCAGCTCCCGGTACACGTGGGCCACCGCCAGCTCGCGCCCCAAGGTTCGGTTGAGGGCCAGGGACTCCCGCATCATCGCTTCCGCCCGTCCGCTGAGTATGGCGGCCGTCTCCTCTTCGAGCCTGGCGCGCTCGGAGTAGTGCATGCCGAGGAGGGTGTAGCTGGTCGCGAGACCGACCCAGTGGCCGACTTTCTTTTCAAGGGGCACAGCCTTCTCCAGCGCCTCCGTCTGAGCCTTTACGGCAAGGCTGCTCCGGTAGAGGCCCAGGTCCGAGCTGAAATAGAGCCGTCCCCCACTCTGCTGCTCCTTGCCAATGGCGCTGGCCTGCTCCTCCATCTCCGCGGCTTGGCCCGGATCGTCGCGGTCGCGATAGAGCTGCTGCAGCGCGCGGAGCACCCTGCCCTGGATCTGTCTGGGGGTGAGCGCAAGAGCCTGTTTGTAGAGCCGCTCCGCCTCGTAGGGCTCCCCCCGGATCTTGTTGATGGCGCCCAGCTTTTCGTAGTCGGTCGCCAGCTCCTCATCGAGCCCCAGCGATTTGTGGAGGCCAAGGGCCTCCTTGAGGAGGGTCTCGGCCTGGTCGAGGTCGTAGCGGTTGGTGTCGGCCAGCGCGCGGTAGTTGGCGGCCATGCCCTTCTTGTTCCCCAGGGCCTTGTTGAGGGCGAGTGCCTTGCCGATTGCGGCCTGGGCCTCCTCGTAATCGGTGTTCCTGCTGTACAGCTCGCCCAGCAAGGCGTAGCCGGTGGCCATGCCGTCCTTGCGGCCGGCCGCGCCGCAGAGGGCGATCGCCTTCTCGAGCAACCCCTTGATCCCCTTGAACTCGCCGTCGAGGAAATTCGTCGTATCCTTGGAGGGGGTGCCGCCGAAGCTTGCCGCGGCGCCGGCATCGGCGCGGATCAGGTTCAGGCCAATCGTACGCACCCGGCTCAGGACGACTGCGGCAGCGGCGGCGACCGCCTTGTTGCGGCGCTCGCCCAGTGCGATCGCGCGCTCCAGGCTCTCCTTGGCCCCGGCGATATTGCCGCCGACCCCTTCCACCAGGCCGACTACGAGCCACGTGTTGGGCGATTTCGGATCGAGCTTGCCGGGATCGACCTGCATCGCCTCGGATGAGCCGAGCCGCAGGGGGTCGAGCTTGGCGGGATCGAGCCGTTTTGCAGGCTTGGCGGGCGTTTGGCTCGCCGTCCGCTGCTCGGAGGGCCTGCTGGCGGCTTCAGGCGGCGTGCGCGACTTGGAAGCGGCCTTGTCTCCCGTCGAGGCCTTGGCCTTCCTGGGTGCGGGCTTTGCCCCTTGGCCCTCCTCGGCGGTTTGGGCGGCAACGGGCGGGTAGATGCAGGGGCCCAGCAGCAGGACGGTTGCGAGGGCAGCGGCTTTGCCCAAAAGGCCAATGCGCGCACGCGCGCCGTCCCTCGTAGCCGCCACTGCTCCCCCTCCTCGGCACGAGCCTGAATGTCTCTGTCCCTCGTGTCGCCGAGGAATGGGGCAGCCATGCGGCCCGCCGGTAAAACTTCTGCGATGCAGCGCGCCGCGGCGAGGCCAGCGCCAACGCTCCGCCGCCGTATCCCCTGCGCGTGCGTCTGGAAGGGGGCCTGGGTTGCTCAAACCTTGCGCTGTTGCGCGTTCCAGTGGCGCTCCAAGTTGGCGATCAGGGCCGGGCTGAAATGGCAGTAGGCCTGCTCGCGCGCGTAGACCGCCGCGTAGGCGAGGAACGTGGCAATCGGCTCCTGCACCACGCGGAAGGTGCGGCGGTTGGCGACCGCGCTCACCACGCCCGCGCCGGTGAGGCCCTCGACCACACGGGCAACCGCGGCGTCCATCTCGCCGGGCGGCACCACCTCGTCGCAGATGAGGCGTCCCTCCGGGCTGTCGCAGTCGAGCCGCCGGCCGTACATGATGGCCTGCCGGGCGATGCGGTCGCCGGTGAAGCGGGGCAGGCGCATGTTGGCGCCGCCGGGGATGATGCCCTCCTTGCGTGCGGGCAGCGTCATGTAGGCATCGGAGGCAGCCAGCACGTAGTCCATCACCAGGAGGTGCTGGCAGCCGCCGCCGATGGCGAAGCCGTCCACGGCCGCGATCCAGGGCTTCTCCAGCGTCGCGCCCACGGCCTCGTCGGGCGGCTGGTTCGGGGCGGCCAGGCCGCGCAGCCACTTGTTCTCCCAGCCGAGCAGGTGGCGGATGTAGAACAGGAACGAGACCTTGCCCTGGTAGAGCAACGTCAGGTTGATGCCGGCCGAGAACAGGCGCCGCCCGGCGTATTTCGGGCTCTCCACCACGCCGCCGCGCACCACCGCAATCAGCGTCTCGGGGTCGAGAATGGCGAGGTCGGTGGCGATCTCAATCGGGCCGGTGATGCTGTCGTCCATGGCGTTGAGGAAACGCGGATTGCGCACTTCCAGCACCGACGCCTTGCCCATCCGCGCCACGGTGGCCTGGCCCAGGTCGATCGAGCCGTGCTTGAGGAGATGCGGCAGCCGCTCCGCCGTCTCGGAGCGTGGCAGCAGCATGGCGTGCAGGAGATGCCGGCCGGCCTGGGGATGGGCCAGGACGTGCGAGAGCAGGAGGCCCTGATCGATCTCGAAGCCCTCCTTGTCCTTCAGTGGGCGCTCATCGTCCTGCGCGACGATCTGCCGTGTCGGGGTCAGGCCGGGAAAGGCTGTGGCTGCGGCATACACCAAGTCGTCGGCGCGCACGAAGCTCCGCAGGTCCCCGGTCAGCCGACGATATACGCCCTCCACGTGCAGCGAGAGAAACCGCTCACGCAACTTGCGTTCGGCCGCGAAGATCGACTTGGCTGCGGCCTCCTCGTCGGCGTTGCAGCGCGGCCTCGGCGGCAGCCTGGCACGCAGCTCCGCTCCCTGTCGCCAGAACTCGGAGCTGGCGTGCAGGTCGCGATCGAGCTCGCCGGTGAGCGCGGGGCACGACTGGCTCCAGGATCGCGCAGCCTCGCCGATCGCGGCGTCTGCGGTTCCGGCGGTGTCCTTGCGCATGGCTCAGTCCTTCGGTCGCAGATCGACGACGCGGCGCGCCTTGCCGGCGGAACGCTCGATCGCCCCCGGCTCGCTGACGACGACCTCGGCGGTTACGCCGATGTTGTTCTTGACGAGCGTGCCCAGGAAATCGGCCTGCGCCGCCCGCACCGGCGCATCGGCCGAGTCCGGCCGCGCCTCCACCAGGAGCCGCATGATGTCGAGGCGCTGGTCGCGCCGCAGCTCGATCTGGTAGTGCGGCGCGAGACCCTGGCAGCGCAACAGCAGCTCCTCGATCTGGGTGGGGAAGACGTTGACGCCGCGCACGATCATCATGTCGTCGGAGCGGCCCGTCACCTTCTCCATGCGGCGCATGCTGCGCGCTGTGCCGGGTAGCAGCCTTGTCAGGTCGCGGGTGCGGTAGCGGATCGCCGGCATGCCCTCTTTCGTCAGGGAGGTGAGGACGAGCTCGCCGCGCTCGCCGTCGGGGAGCACCTTGCCGGTCTCCGGATCGACGATCTCGGGGTAGAAATGGTCCTCCCAGATGTGCAGGCCGTCCTTGGTTTCGATGCACTCGCTGGCGACGCCGGGGCCGATCACCTCCGAGAGCCCGTAGAGGTCCACCGCGTCCATGTCGAAGGCGGCCTCGATCTCGGCGCGCATGGCGTTGGTCCAGGGCTCGGCGCCGAAGATGCCGATCCTGAGCGAGCTTCGCCGTGGATCGAGGCCCCTCGCCCGGTACTCGTCCAGGATCGCCAGCATGTAGGAGGGAGTGACCATGATGATGTCGGGCTCGAAGTCGGCGATCAGCTGCACCTGCCGCTCGGTCATGCCGCCGGAGACGGGGATCACCGTGCAGCCGAGCCGCTCCGCGCCGTAATGGACGCCGAGCCCGCCGGTGAAGAGCCCGTAGCCGTAGCCGATGTGCGCCTTCATGCCGGGTCGGCCGCCGGCGGCGCGGATCGAGCGCGCCATCAAGTCGGCCCAGGTGTCGATGTCGCGCTGCGTGTAGCCGACCACGGTGGGTTTGCCCGTCGTTCCCGAGGAGGCGTGGACGCGGACGATCTTCTCTCGCGGCACCGCGAACAGGCCGAACGGATAGCTCTCGCGCAGGTCGTGCTTGACGGTGAAGGGGAAGCGGGCGAGGTCCTCAAGCCGCTTCAGGTCGGCCGGCGTGGCGCCCGCCGCGTCGAGCTTGCGCCGGTAGGCCGGCACGTTCTCGTAGGCGTGGTGCAGCGTCCACTTGAGGCGGTGAAGCTGCAGAGCCACGATCTCGTCGCGCGAGGCGGTCTCGATCGGCTCCAAGGCGTAGGGGACGTAACTGGATCGGTCGATCATGGCCACCCCCGGTTCCGGTCCGGCCTCCAAGCTTGCCTGCGCCTGGCGCGCTATGTCCATCATGTTGCCACGGTCCAAGCCGGGTTGTCTCGCCGCGCGTCGGATTATCCCGCAGCGGGGCGACGGCCGAAGTATAGCAAGACCCCGAGAGGGGTGGGATAAGGACCGTCTCCGCTGCCCCTACTGCGGCTGCGTCGCCACCTTGCGGCTGGGGGTGCGGGGTGCGTCGCTCTCCTCGTTGAGCAGCGACAGATCGATGGCAACGCCCTTGGACTGCTGCGCCCACATCAGCTCGGCCTGGTAGACGCCGGGGCGCAGGCGCATGGGGGGAACAGAGTCCGGCTGGTCCATCAGCTCCAGCACCTTGCCCAGGTCGGGGTGCACCATCTGGACCAGCGCGGGGTCATCGGCGGAGGCGGAGGCGGTGAGCAGGGGCGCGATCGGGAACGGGCGGTAGGACAGCTCGTCCGGGTGCTCCTCGTCATAGGCGGGGGCTGCCACCACACTGGCGGACGGCGGACGCTGCGCCAGCGATGGCGGTCCCAGGAGGCGCGGCGGCGACAGCGGCTCGGTCGACAGGGCCGCGAGCTTGGCGCGCTCGGCATCCGAGGCGACGGTGCTGGACGGCGGCCGCCGGTCGGCCAGCTGCGGCAGCTGCAACAGCTGTGGCAGAGGCGGTGTCAGCGAGGCGGTCTGCACTGGCAGCCGCGGCCGGCCACGATAGGCGTGGAACTCCGCCATCTGCTGGGCCAGCTCGGCGTGCTTGGCGCGCGCCTCGCGCACGTCGGCCGGGGTGATGGGGTCGCCCTCGGCCGGGAGATGCTGGGTTCTGCCGCTCGGGAACAGCAGTGCCAGCTCGGCGCGCGGCAGCCGCGGCCAAGCCCGCACGCGGTCCACATCGACGTGCACGAACGGAATGGCCGAGGTGGGGTAGTATCCGACGCCGCCCTTCTCGCGGATCAGGGCGGAATAGCGCAGCATGCGGATCGGAACGTCGGGGAAGTGCACGTCGGCGGCCTTGCCCAGGATGTGGCGGCTCTCGCTCGCCTGGCCGCCCACGGTGCGCCTCAGCATCTCGTTGGTGCCGCGCGAGCGGTAGCCCGAGATGATGTGGATCGGCTCCCTCGAACCAAGCTCGCTGTGGATCTCCCAGAGCAGGTCGATGAGCTCCGGGGCCATGGTGGTGGCTTCGTCCTTGCGCCAGTCGCGCAGGATCCAGTTGATCTTCTGCATCTCCTCGGGGACGTACTTGCCGTCCTTCTTGTAGACCGAGGTCAACGTCTCCTTGTTATGGATGTTGTAGAGCGAGAGCGTGCGCTGCCCGTCGGCGCCGATGTCGCCCGCGCCGGCCCCGAGCCCGAGCGCAAAGACCACAGCGGCAGCGGCCGATGCCCGGTGGCGCGCGCGCAATTGGCTTGTCCCCTCGGCTTGTCCGGCAGCATGCCACGGCGATATCCGCCGCGGCTGGCCGAAACCCCTGATCCCCCGACTTGGCAATCTCCGCATGCCGCGCGTTGGCCGGCCCTGCGCGAAGAGCACCCAGCGCCGGCATAGAACCGCGCCTATGCGGCAATATCGGGGCGATCCGCGCCGGGAATCGCCGTTCCGCCAACGGCTTGAGTCGGCACGGCAAAGGAACGGTTGCGCGCCTCGCGGTCCTGCGCGGCGGGTTCGCGCGGGTAGCCCTCCAGACCCAGCTCGCGCATCTTGCGGTAGAGCGTGGAGCGGCCGATGCCGAGCGCGCGCGCGGCCTCTGCCCGGCCGCGGCTGCGGCCGAGGGCCAGGCGGATCATGTCGGCCTCCATCGCCTCCAGCGATCGCAGCTCGCCGTGGGGCGTGATGGCGAGAATGCCGAGGCCGCCGGTGCCGATGGCGACCGTCTGCGGCACCGTACGCTCGGCGCCCAGCATCACGGGGGCGGGGGGGATGGTTATGGGCCGCGGGAGCGGCGCCAGGGCGGGGGCTGCGCCGGGCGCGATATCGCGCGCACCGTCCGCGTGGGCCGCGATCTGCGGGAACTCGTTGACCGTGAGCTCGTCTCCGTCGCTCAGCACCACGGCGCGGAAAATGGCGTTCTCAAGCTGGCGTACGTTGCCGGGCCAGGAGCAGCGGGTGAGCAGGTCCAGCGCCTCGGTGCTGATACTCCTGACGCGCCGCCCCTCCTCGGCGGCGAAGCGGGCCAGGAAGTGCCGGGCCAGATCCGGGACATCGTCGGGACGCTCGCGCAGCGGCGGTATCCGGATCGGGAACACGTTGAGGCGGTAGTAGAGGTCCTCGCGGAACCTTCCCTCCCTCACCAACTGCACCGTATCGCGGTTAGTGGCCGAGACGAGGCGGAAGTTCACCTTGATAGGGCGCTTGGCGCCCACCGGATCGATCTCGCCGTCATGCAGCGCGCGCAGCAGCTTCACCTGGGCCTCCAGGGGCAGCTCGCCGATCTCATCGAGGAACAGGGTGCCGCCGTCGGCCTCCTGGAACTTGCCGATGCGCTTGTCGATGGCGCCGGTGAAGGCGCCCTTCTCGTGGCCGAACAGGATGCTCTCGACGAGCTTGTCGGGGATGGCGCCGCAGTTGACGATGACGAACGGTTTGTCGGCGCGCTCGCTCTCGCCCTGGATGGCGCGGGCGATCAGCTCCTTGCCGACGCCGCTCTCGCCCTCGATCAGGACCGGGATGCCGGAGGCGGCGGCGCGGCGCGCCAAGCCGACGACCCGCTGCATGGCCTCGGCTCGCAGCACCAGGTCGGTGAAGTTGAGCACGCCGTCGAGCTTGGCCATGGACTGGTAACTCGTGTTTACGCCACTAGAACTGAATCATCGCCCCCGCGGTACAACGCGGGCGCGAGGCCAAGCCGGAGCACACGACCGGCCGCGGAGGCCAAGACTGCCCCAATTGGGTAAATGCATCCTTTCTTTCGTTGGGCGGGCCGGGGCGATTCTATTCCGGTGGCGGCTGGCGTGAGCCCTTTGCCTGCAGGCGTGTCCCGGGCGGCAGCGGGAAGCCGCGCAGGAGTTCCGCCGCGGCCATCGGCCGCTTGCCGGCGCGTTGCAACTCCAGGAGCTGGACGGCGCCATCCCCGCAGGCCACGGTGAGCGCCGCATCGAGGACGGTGCCCGGCAGCCCCGAGCCGGGCGCAACATGGGTGCGCAGGACCTTGATGCGCTCTCCCGCCGCGCCGGCCGCGAACCAGGCTCCGGGGAAGGGCGAGAGCCCGCGGACGTGGTTGTGCACCGCGGCTGCAGGCTGCGTGAAGTCGATGGCCGTCTCGGCCTTGTCGATCTTGGCTGCGTAGGTGACGCCCTCGTCCGGCTGGGGCATGCAGGGGAGCGCCCCGGCCTCCAGCCGGGCCAGAGCCTGGACCATGAGGGCCGCCCCTCGCTCCGCCAGAAGGTCGTGCAACTCTCCGGCGGTCGTGTCGGGGCCGATCGGCATCGGCTCGGCGAGGCAGACCGGCCCCGTATCGAGGCCCTCCTCCATCCGCATGATGCTCGCCGCCGTGGCGGCATCCCCGGCCATGACCGCACGCGCGATCGGCGCCGCTCCACGCCAGCGTGGCAGGGCGGAAGCGTGGAGGTTGAGACAGCCGTAGCGCGGCGCCTCCAGCACCGGGGGCGGCAGGATCAGGCCGTAGGCCGCCACAACGGCCACATCGGCCTGGTGCCCGGCGAAGGTCTGCCGCTGGGCCTCGTCGCGCAGGGTGCGCGGGGTGAGGACGGGAAGGCCGGCAGCGTCGGCGTAGGCGTGCACCGGCGACTTGCGCTCGCCCATGCCGCGCCCCGCCGGCCGCGGAGCGCGCGAGTAAACGGCGACAGCCTTGTGCCCCGCTGCCAGCAGTGCCGAGAGCGTCGGCACGGCAAAGTCCGGAGTGCCCATGAAGACGATGCGCATGCGGGGTCAGACCCCTCGCCACCAAGCCCGAGATTTGAACGCCATGCCGACGCGAGGGTCTGACCCCGGCTGCCTAGGGGATCGGACCCGCAGGGTCGGACGCCTTGTCCCGCGCCTGCTTCTTGAACCTGCGCACGATGATGTCGCGCTTGAGCCGGGACAGGAAGTCGATGATCAGCCGGCCGTTGAGGTGATCGATCTCGTGCTGGATGGCGGTGGCGAGCAGGCCCTCCGCCTCCAGCTCGTTGGGCTTGCCGTCACGGTCGAGATACCTCACCCTGAGCGATGCCGGGCGCTCGATGTCCACGCGTACGTCGGGGATCGACAGGCAGCCCTCCTCGTGCAGGCGCATCTCCGAGCCCAGGGTGAGGATCTCCGGGTTGATCAGCACCAGCGGATTGGGCTCCTCGTCCTTGCCCGCGGTGTCAAGCACGATCAGCCGGCGCGGGATGCCCACCTGCACCGCCGCCAGCCCGACGCCCGGGGCGTCGTACATGGACTCCAGCATGTCGTCGGCCAGCCGCCGCAACTCGTCGTCCACACGCTCAACGCGCGCGCTCATCTTGCGCAGCACCGGGTCTGGCAGGGTGACGATGGGAAGGATAGCCATGCCGATGAGATAAGATGGAGTGGTGGGTCGGTCAATTCCCTGTGACCGAGGTGCAGCTGGGCTGAACGATATGAGCAGGGGGGAGCGGCAGGGGGCTATCGCGTCCGGCTGGCCCGGCCTTGCTATCGCCGCGGCTGCGATGTTGGTCGTGGGCCTGCATCTAGGCGGAGGACACAGCCATGTCTGACGACGAGCGCGCCATTCGCGACCTGGTGGCCACCTGGATGGCGGCCTCCAAGGCGGGCGACCAGGACACGGTGCTCGGCCTGATGACCGACGACGTGGTCTTCATGGTGCCCGGCCGCGAGCCGTTCGGGAAGGAGGCGTTCGCTGCCGCCTCCCAGGGCATGCAAGGCATGCGCATCGAGGGCACCAGCGACATCGTAGAGCTGCAGGTGCTGGGCGACTGGGCCTACCTTCGCAACCGTCTCAATGTGACGATCACGCCGCCCGGCGGCTCGCCCACGACGCGCTCGGGCTACACCCTCACCATCCTGCGCAAGGAGGCCGACGGACGTTGGCTGCTCGCCCGCGACGCCAATCTGCTCGCGTGAGTTTTCAGGGCAGCCAGTTCTCAGCCGACAGACCGCCGATGCGGGCGAAGTCTCGCTGGTTGTCTGTAACGAGCGTATCTCACCGCCCCGTGAAGCTCGGCGCCCGCTTCTCCACCCAGTGTGCCACGCCCTCGCGGAAGTCCGCCGTGTCCCGGCAGGCTTCCTGCTCGCGGTAGGCGATTGAGCTGGCCTCGGCCAGCGACTGGAACAGGGCCTCGTAGACCTGGCGCTTGACGATGCGGGTGGAGCGCGGGGAGGAGAGGTTGGCGATCTCGGCGGCGCGCGCCTGCACGGCCTCGGCGAAGCCCTCCGCCGGCAGCTGGCGCACGAGGCCCAGGGCGGCGGCTTCCTCGGCCGTCACCGTGCGTGCCGAGAGGAGCAGGTCCATGGCGTTCATGGGGCCGATGAGGCGCGGCAGCATCCAGGAGATGCCGTGCTCGGCAATCAGGCCGCGGCGGGCGAAGGCGGTGGTGAGCTTGGCGCCGGCAGCCATGTAGCGGATGTCGCAGAACAGCGCGATGACGAGGCCGATGCCTGCCACCGGGCCGTTGATGCCGGCGATCACCGGCTTATCGAGGCCCAGGATATAGCTGCAGCTCTGGGCGAAATTGGCCGCCAGGCCCTCGGTGGGGTAGCTGGCGGGGGGCTTGAGGTCGGTCGCGCCGGCCACCGCCGACGACAGCCGCTCCATGTCGGCGCCGGCGCAGAAGCCGCGGCCCGCACCCGTGAGCACGATGGCGCGCACGCTCTCGTCGGCGTCGGCCGCGGCGAACGCCTCGCGCAGCTCGGCCGACATCACCTGCGTGTAAGCGTTGAGCCGGTCGGGCCGGTTCAGGGTGATGGTCGCGACCCGATCCTCGACCTTGTAGAGCAGCTGGGTCCAGCTCATGCGTCGTCTCCTCCCGCCTGCGCGCTGCGCCTTCCGGCGCTTTGCCCGAGCCCGTATGGTTGCCGTCAGGGGCAACCAGGATAGGGCATCGTGCAATGATCCGCACGCGATTCACGGAGATGTTCGGGGTGGAGCATCCGATCGTGCAGGGCGGCATGCAGTGGGTGGGTCGCGCGGAGCTGACCTCGGCGGTCGCCAATGCCGGGGCGCTGGGCTTTCTCACGGCGCTGACGCAGCCGACGCCCGAGGCCCTGGTGCAGGAGATCGCGCGCTGCCGGGAGATGACCGACAAGCCGTTCGGCGTGAACCTGACGATTCTCCCGACATTGGTGCCGCGGCCCTACGACGAGTACATCGACGCCATCGTCGGCTCGGGCATCAAGATCGTGGAGACGGCGGGCAACAGCCCCAAGCCGTTCCTGCCGAAGCTCAAGGCGGCGGGCGTCAAGGTGATCCACAAGTGCACCTCGGTGCGCCACGGTCTCTCCGCCGAGAAGGCCGGGGTGGACTGCATCTCCATGGACGGCTTCGAGTGCGCCGGCCATCCGGGCGAGGACGACGTGCCGAACCTGGTGCTGCTGCCGGCCGCTGCGAGGGTCGTCACGATCCCGATGATCGCCTCGGGCGGCTTTGCCGATGCGCGCGGGCTGGTGGCGGCGCTGGCGCTCGGCTGCGACGGCATGAACATGGGCACGCGCTTCATGGCCACGAAGGAGGCGCCGATCCACCGGAAGGTGAAGGAGGCGATCGTGGCGGGCGACGAGCGCTCCACGGCGCTGATCCTGCGCTCGCTGCGCAATACCTCACGCGTTTTCGGCAACTCGGTGGCGAGGCAAGCCATCGAGATGGAGCGCGAGGGCCAGGGCATCGCCCAGATCGGCCCGGTGGTGGCGGGTGCCAGGGGCCGCGTGGTCTACGAGACCGGCGATACGGAGCACGGCATCTGGTCTGCCGGCACCAGCATGGGGCTGATCCACGACATCCCGAGCTGCAGGGAGCTGGTGGAGCGGATCGTGGAGGAGGCGGAGGGCATCATCAAGGGGAGGTTGGCGGGGATGGTGGGCCAAGCCTCTGGATAATCTGACGGAATCGTACCGTTAACCCACAGGTTCTTGCACAATTGCCACCCAGGATGAAATTGGGTGGCAAAGAGCGCATTCTCGCCCAGAACGGGCCTTCAGGGCCACCTAGAATCGCGCCATGTAGCGCCGCGGCGAGAATGCGGAAGGCGAGAGAGGCTGTATGAGCGACAAGATCAACCAGCGTATCGCGTCGGAGCTCAGCGTCGGCGTGGGCCAGGTGGCGGCGGCGGTGGAGCTGCTGGGCGAGGGTGCAACCGTGCCGTTCATCGCCCGTTACCGCAAGGAGCGGACAGGCGGGCTCGACGACACGCAGTTGCGCAAGCTGGAGGAGCGGCTCGGCTACCTGCGCGAGCTGGAGGACCGGCGCACCACCGTGCTCAAGAGCATCGGGGAGCAGGGCAAGCTGACGCCGGAGCTGGCGCGCGCCATCGGCGACGCCGACACCAAGGTGGCGCTGGAGGACCTCTACGCCCCCTATCGGCCCAAGCGCCGCACCAAGGCGCAGATCGCGCGCGAGGCCGGCCTGGAGCCGCTGGCGGAGGCGCTGCTCGCCAACCCGGCGCTGCTGCCGGACGCCGAGGCGGCGAAGTTCATCGACGGCGAGAAGGGCGTGGCCGATGCCAAGGCGGCGCTGGACGGCGCGCGCCATATCCTGATCGAGCGCATGGCCGAGGAGCCCAAGCTGGTCGGCGAGCTGCGCGAGTGGGAGTGGACGGAGGGCGTGCTCGCCTCCAAGGTGGCCAAGGGCAAGGAGGCCGAGGGCGCCAAGTTCTCCGACTATTTCGACTTCGGCCAACGCCTCAAGGACATGCCCTCGCACCGCATCCTCGCCATGCTGCGCGGGCGCAACGAGGGCGTGCTCGACCTCGATCTCGATGTGCCGCACGAGCAGGGCAAGCCGCACCCGGCCGAGGCCAAGATCAAGGCCGCCTTCAACATCGCCGACCGGGGACGCCCCGGCGATGCCTGGCTCGCCGACACGGCCCGCCTCGCCTGGAAGGGCCGCATGGGGCCGTCGACCTCCGGCGACCTGCTGGCGCGCCTCAAGGAGAAGGCCGACGCCGAGGCGATCTCGGTGTTCTCGCGCAACCTCAAGGACCTGCTGCTGGCGGCTCCGGCCGGCCCGCGCGCGACCATGGGGCTCGACCCAGGCTTCCGCTCCGGCGTGAAGGTGGCGGTGGTGGACGGCACCGGCAAGCTGGTCGCCACCGATACGATCTATCCGCACGAGCCGAGGAACGACTGGAACGGCGCGCTCGCCGCGCTGGCCGCGCTGTGCATCAAGTACCGGGTGGAGCTGGTGAGCGTCGGCAACGGCACGGCCAGCCGCGAGACCGACAGGCTGGTGGTGGACCTCACCGCCAAGATGCCCAACCTCAAGATCACCAAGGTGGTGGTGTCCGAGGCCGGCGCCTCGGTCTACTCCGCCTCCGAGCTGGCGGCACATGAGTTCCCCGATCTCGACGTCACGCTGCGCGGCGCGGTGTCGATCGCGCGCCGCCTGCAGGACCCGCTGGCCGAGCTGGTCAAGATCGAGCCCAAGGCCATCGGGGTCGGCCAGTACCAGCACGACGTGGACCAGACTGGGCTTGCGAAATCGCTCGACGCGGTGGTGGAGGACTGCGTCAACTCGGTGGGCGTGGACGTGAACACCGCTTCGGTGCCGCTGCTGATGCACGTGTCAGGGCTCAACCGGACGCTGGCCTCCAATATCGTCGCCTACCGCGACGAGAACGGCGCGTTCTCTTCCCGAGCCGCTCTGAAAAAGGTTCCGCGGCTCGGACCGAAGGCGTTCGAGCAGGCGGCGGGCTTCCTGCGCATCATGAACGGCAAGAACCCCCTGGACGGCAGCGCGGTGCACCCAGAGGCCTATGCCGTGGTGGAGAAGATCGCCACCGCCACCGGCCGGCCGGTCAAGACCATGATCGGCGACAGACCGTTCCTCAAGACGCTCAAGCCCGCCGCGTTCGCCGACGACACGTTCGGCATCCCCACCGTCACCGACATCATCGCCGAGCTGGAGAAGCCCGGACGCGACCCGCGCCCGGAGTTCAAGACCGCCACCTTCAAGGAGGGCGTGGAGAAGATCGGCGACCTCAAGCCCGGCATGCAGCTGGAGGGCGTGGTGACCAACGTGGCGGCGTTCGGTGCGTTCGTGGACGTGGGCGTGCACCAGGACGGCCTGGTGCACGTGTCGGAGCTCGCGGACAGGTTTGTGAAGGACCCGCACGAGGTGGTGAAGGCCGGCGACGTGGTGAAGGTGCGCGTGAAGGAGGTGGACGTGGCGCGCAGGCGCATCAGTTTGACGATGCGGTCGGGGGCGATTGAGCGGAACGCTGCCAGCGGAGGTGGGCATCCGGTGGGCCAGAGTTCCGGGCCGCGCAGCAGTGCTCCGCCGCCCAATTCCTCCGCACCGACGGAGAATGCCTTCGCCGCGGCTCTGCGCCGGGCGCAGGAGCGGAGATAGCGTTACCGCAGCGTAGGGTGTAATAAGGCGAAGCCGCATTGCACCGTTGGCAGCCTCCGGCCCGCGCAGATCGGTGCAATACGGGCTAACGCCCTATTGCACCCTACGGTTTGCTCCTTTGTCCTGGAAGGCCAAGGGCCACAGGGGGCGAGAACTTCCCGGCAACCGTTGTGCGCTGACCGCTCTTGCGTTCGGAGTACAAAATCTCCATTATAGAAATAGTAGAAATTATATGAGCATGCCGAAATGCGCGTAACGTCCGTAGAGCTGCACCAGAAGCTTGGCTTGATGATCGACAAGGCCAGGGTTGAGCCCGTGGTCGTTACCAAGCACGACCGCGACCATGTGGTGATCGTATCAGCCGAGCGGTTTTCGCAGATGGAGAATGCACTGCGACGAGCCCGCCTTACCGGCAGCCTGACAGTCGAGGAACGCCGGGCAGCCGCAGCTGCCGAGGTTCCATCGCCCGCTGAGCAGAAGCGCTATCTCGCGAAGCTTGCCGAAGCTGTCGACAAAGCCAAGCCGTGAAGCTGCCGCCGCCGCAGCCCGGTCTTGTCATTCGCTACGGCTATCTGTGGGCGCGGGAGGCGGCGCAGGGCTACGAGGAGGGGAGCAAGGAGCGGCCTGCGGCGGTGGTCCTTGTGGTCGCCCAACCGGCGACCGGGGGGCCTCGCGTTTATGTGGTGCCGATCACGCACAGCGAGCCGGAGAGGGGCGTGGAGGCTCTCGAAATACCACCGGCGGTGGCCCGGAAAGCCGGGCTGGGCGCGGCGCGCTCATGGGTGATCCTGACGGAGTTCAACGAGTTCATTTGGCCCGGCTTCGATCTTGCTGCCGTGCCGGGACGCGACCCGGCAACGGTGGCCTACGGGTACATGACGCCAGGCTTCTTTGCGAAGATGCGCGACCGATGGCTCGACCTGGACGCCGTGGGCAAATCGCGTAGCGTCTCGCGCGATGAGGTCTGACGCATTAGGGGTGTGCACACAATAATGCCAACAACAAGGGAGGCGTGTCCCTATGGCTCGGATAGTTCCGCCCAATCCGCCCCGTCGTCTCTATCGATATCGACAACTGCACGCGAAAGATAGAGATGGTAGCTCGAAGGAGCTTCTGCAGCGCGAGATTGAGGCGATCCGTGAAAATTATCTTTGGTGCAGTTCGTTCGGTAAACTCAATGATCCGATGGAGGGGGTCTTCGGCTTGACGCCAACTGCTGCAAGAGCACCGGATGGCCCGCTGGTTCCTTCGGAAGTCCGAAGCGTGATGGAGCAGATGGGAGTCTGCTGTTTTAGCGACACTCACGAAAATGATGTCATGTGGGTTCACTATGCTGGAGAATGTCGCGGCATTTGCGTGGAATATAGTACGCACGATTTGCGCGACGGCCTACCTGATGCTTGTGCGGTACGTGTGCAGTATGATGTTCAGGCGCCAACTATAAGCGTGGACGAGAGTCAGAATCGTCGGGAGGCCGCCATTAAAGCACTCTCAAGCAAGAAGGCGGACTGGCATTACGAGAGAGAGTGGCGCTTGCTTACCAAGCCTGGAGCGGTTGATGTTCCCGGCAGCTTGAAAATCCGGGGGCAGAATCCGGTTAAGGGTATCTACTTTGGATTTCGCACCGAGCTTGAGGCGATCGATGTTTTTAGGCGCGGTCTTGCTGGCGTGAGGAATGATTCGATAAAGCTTTATCGGCCGACATTGATCGACCGCATATACAAATTTCAGTGGGAAGAAATTGGACGATAAGCACGGCGACGGCTGGCTATAGCCGCAGCGCAATCGGAGATCGGCAAGTGTTTCGAGGGGGCCGCATGCCGGCGTACATCGGTGCAATACGGGCTAACGCCCTATTGCACCCTACGGCTTGTGACAAGCCGCGTCGTCGCGAGCGATAGAGACTGCTTTCGAATGTTCATGGCACAAATATAGTCCGTCGCAAAGGTTGGGTCGAGACTCGCATGGGGTCAGACCCGCAGGGTCTGACCCCACCATTACATCCCCTCCAGCTCGTCGATCATGCCCTCCAGGACCTTGAGGCCTTTTTGCCAGAAGGTGCGTTGGGTGGCGTCGAGGCCGAACGGCTTGAGCAGCTCGGAGTGGTGCTTGGAGCCGCCGGCCTCCAGCATGGCGAGGTACTTGGCGACGAAGCCGGGGTGGGCGTCCTGGTAGAGGCCGTAGAGGGAGTTCACCAGGCAGTCGCCGAAGGCATAGGCGTAGACGTAGAACGGCGAGTGGATGAAGTGGGGCACGTAGCACCAGAAGGTCTCGTAGCCCGGCCCCAGCTCGATGGCCGGGCCTAGGCTCTCGGCCTGCACCTCCAGCCAGATCTGGCCGAGCCGCTCGGCGGTGAGCTCGCCGTCCTTGCGCTCCTCGTGCAGGCGGCGCTCGAAGGAGTAGAAGGCGATCTGGCGCGCCACCGTGTTGATCATGTCCTCCGTCTTCTGCGCCAGCAGCGCCTTGCGCTCCCTGGCGTCGGTGGTGGAGGTGAGCAGGGCCTTGAAGGTGAGCATCTCGCCGAATACCGAGGCCGTCTCGGCCAGCGTCAGCGGGGTCTGCGAGAGCAGGGGGCCGAGCGGGGCGGCCAGCGTCTGGTGCACGCCGTGGCCGAGCTCGTGCGCCAAGGTCATCACGTCGCGCGGCTTGCCCTGGTAGTTCATGAGTATGTAGGGGTGCACGGAGGGCACCGTCGGGTGCGAGAAGGCGCCGGGCGACTTGCCCTCGCGTACCGGTGCATCGATCCAGCCGCGGTCGAAGAACGGCTCGGCGATGGCTGCCATCCTCGGCTCGAAGGCCGCGTACGCTCTGAGCACGGTGGCGCGAGCCTCGGCCCAGGGGACGGTGCGCTCGGGACGGTCGGGCAGTGGCGCGTTGCGGTCCCAGTAGGCGAGCCTGGGCTTGCCGAGCCACCTGGCCTTCAGGGCGTAGTAGCGGTGGGCGGTGGCCGGATAGGCCTCACGCACGGCGCTGACGAGGGCGTCCACCACCTCGCCCTCGACGCGGTTGGCCAGGTGCCGGCTGTCGGCCACGTCCTTGAAGCCGCGCCAGCGGTCGGAGATCTCCTTGTCCTTGGCCAGCGTGTTGGTGACGAGGGTGAACAGGCGGATGTTGTCCCTGAACACCTTCGCCAGCGCCTCCGCGGCGGCCTGCCGGCGCGCGCCGTCGGGGTGCATGAGGAAATTCAAGGCGGGCTCCAGGGGCAGCGGCGCCGGCTCGCCCTTCACCTCGAAGCGCAGCGCCGACATGGTCTCGTCGAACAGCCGGTTCCAGGCGCCGCGGGCGGTGAGCGACTTCTCGTGGAACAGCCGCTCCAGCCGCTCCTCGAGCTGGTAGGGCTTCTCCTTGCGCAGATCATCGAGCCACGGCTTGTAGCGGGCCACGGCCGGCGCCTGCAGGGCGGCCGCCAGCTCCGCGTCGTCCATGCGGTTGATCTCCAGCTCGAAGAACAGGAGATCGGTGGTGATGGCGGTCAGCTGCTCCTGGATATTGCCGTAGAAGCGGGCGTGCTCGGGGTTGCCCCGGTCCGAGGCATAGAGCAGCCCGGCGTAGGCGCCGAGCTTGCCCAGGGTGTCGCCCAGGGCCTCGTAGGCGGCGATGGCGTCGGCGAACGGCGCGCCCTCCCCGGCCAGCGCCGCCAGCCTGCCCTCGTAGGTCGCCTTGATGCGCCTCGCCTCCGCGGCGGCCTTCCCGAGATCCGCCTGCACCGCCTCCGACTGCGGGCTGGGATAGAGGTCGCCCAGGTCCCAGACCGGCATCGGCCCGAGATCGACCGGCTGAGGGGCCGCCGCCTGCCGAAGGCCGTGCTCGTTGGTTGCGCTCATGCGATCCTCCAAACTGCCAATGGCGCCATCCGGCGGCCCGAAGCCCAAGTCCATATCATCGGTCCGATATCACTTATCGGTCACGGCTTCGCGAGACCTCTTTCGGCGCTGCCGCGCGCCCCTATCTCATTGCGGCGGGGGGCAAGCAAGCGCCCTCCCACCGGTTCCCCCAACCGGGCCTCGACGCGGGTCGCCCAGGGCTTCCTCTCCGTTGACCCAGGCACCGCGAACGAGCCGACCCAGGGCCGCAAGCCCGCCCTCCCCCCGGGCGGCCCTGGGTCCCGGCCTTCTCTCTCCAAGGGATCGGACCGGCAACTGTGCCCCGTCAGAATGGCCCCGTCAGAAGGGGTAGTGCCGGTGGCCGGACTGGATGGTGATCCACCTCAGCTCGGTGAACTCGCCGATCGCGGCCTTGCCGCCGAAGCGGCCGTAGCCGGAGTCCTTCACACCGCCGAACGGCATCTGCGCCTCATCGTGCACAGTCGGGCCGTTGATGTGGCATATGCCCGTCTCCAGCCGCCGCGCCACGGCGAACGCACGGGTGACGTCACGGCCGAACACGGCCGACGACAGGCCGTACGGCGTGTCGTTGGCAATGCGCACGGCATCGTCCACGCCGTTGGCGCGCACCACCGTCGTGACCGGCCCGAACGATTCCTCCCCATAGATGCGCATGGCCGGCGTCACGTGGTCGAGCACGTGCGCGCCGATCAGCGTGCCGTTGATGCTGCCACCAGCCACCAGCCTGGCGCCCTTGGCGACGGCGTCCAGCACCAGCTGTGTCACGCGCTCGGCCGCAGCATGGTCCACCACCGACCCCAGCACCGCCTTGCCGTCGCGCGGATCGCCCACCGACAGCGACTTGGCCTTGGCGGCGAAGCGGGCCACGAAATCGTCCGCCACCTTCTCGTCCACCACGATGCGCTCGGTCGACATGCAGATCTGGCCCTGGTTGGCGAAGGCGCCGAACGCTGCGGCGGCCACCGCCTCGTCCAGGTCGGCATCGTCGAGCACCACCAGCGGCGACTTGCCGCCCAGCTCCAGCAGCACCGGCTTGAGGTGCTCCGCGCATGCCCTGGCGATGATCTTGCCGACCCGCGAGGAGCCCGTGAAGTTGACCCGCCGCACTGCCGGATGGGCGATCAGCGCCTCCACCACCGCACCCGCGTCCCTGGGGGCGTTGGTGACCACGTTGACCACGCCGGGCGGGAAGCCGGCCTCGCGGAACAGGGTGCCGATCAGCCGGTGGGTGCCGGGGCACATCTCGGAGGCCTTCAGCACCACGGTGTTGCCGCAGGCCAGCGGCATGGCGATGGCACGTACACCAAGGATCACCGGGGCGTTCCACGGCGCGATGCCGGCCACCACCCCCACCGGCTGGCGGTAGCCCATGGCCAGGCTGCCCGGCACGTTGGAGGGGATGATCTCGCCGGCGATCTGGGTGGTCATGGCCGCGGCCTCGCGCACCATGCCGGCGGCCAGCATGCAGTTGAAGCCGGCCCACATGGCGGTGGAGCCGGTCTCGGCGCCCATCACCGGCGCGAACTTGCCTCCGGCCGCCTCGATCAGGTCGGCGGCCTTGTTGAGCAGCGCCCGCCGCGCCGCCGGCGCCATCTCCGACCAGGCCGGGAACGCCGCGGCGGCGGCATCGGCGGCGCGGCTGGCGTCGTCGGCGCTGGAGGCGGCGGCGCGGGCGGCCACCTCGCCCGTCATGGGGTTGAGCCGCTCGAAGGTGGCATTGCCGGTCGCCTTGACGTCGGCGTTGTCGATCATGAGGTCCACGGCAATCATGGTTTCGCTCCCGGGGAATGGTTCGCTGGATGCTGTCGATGCTCTGGAGGCTTCTCTGATCGAGGGTCGCACGCGGACGGCGCCGACGGCCAGGGCGGCGGCACCCCCCCTGGGTGCGTCCAGGGCCTCCACACGGTCCGTCACATGGCGATGTGCCCTGGGGGTGGCGGCGTGGTGGCCGTTGCCAGCCGGACGCGCGGGCTTGGGAGCCGGATTGGCTGCCCCGGCGTGGCCGCTCGTGTGTCCGTTGATCAGCCGCCCGCTGCCGTTGCCGCTTTCGTGCGCGCCGCCCAGATAGGCGCGGCGCACAGCGGGGTCGTCCTTGAGGTCCGCCGCGGCGCCCTCGCCGACGATGCGGCCGTTCTCCAGCAGGTAGCCGCGGCCGGCGATGGCCAGGGCAGCCCGCGCGTTCTGCTCCACCAGCAGCACACCCACGCCCAGCTCCCTGATGCGGGAGAGCGCCTGGAACAGCTCGCTGCAGACCAGCGGCGAGAGGCCCAGCGACGGCTCGTCCAGCAGCAGCACCAACGGGTCTGACATCAGTGCCCGCCCGATCGCCACCATCTGGCGCTCGCCGCCGCTCATGGTGCTCGCGAGCTGACCCATGCGCTCGGCGAGGCGGGGGAAGAGTGCCACGACCCGCTTGAGGTTCTCCTCCGCCCGGGTGCGGGCGCGCGGGGCAAAGGCGCCGAGCTGCAGGTTGTCATGCACCGACAGGTCCGGGAAGATGCCCCGGTCCTCCGGCACCAGCGCCAGCCCCGCCTCCACCAGCCGGTGCGGCGGCAGCCGGGTCAGGTCCACCTCGCCCAGCGCGACATGCGCCCCCGGCAGGTGTGGCACCAGCCCGCCCAGGGCCTTGAGGCACGAGGACTTGCCGGCGCCATTGGCGCCCAGCATGACCACGATCTCTCCGCGGCCGACGCTCAGGGAGACCTGGTCGATGGCGAGGTGCTTGCCGTAGCTGACGGACAGTTGTGAGACTTCGAGCATTCTCTTCCCCGGAGGACGCCCCATCTGCGGGGTTGGCAGGCGCCAGCGCCCGCACGCCGCTTTGCATTGGGGGCATTGCGGATGCCGGTCTTCACGTTCCCGAGACTACAAATCACAGCCGTTCACGGTCCGGTCAACCCCTCGCCGAGCCTGCCCAATGAAGCGGCAGATCACCACCGTCGGTTGTGCTCTAATTTTGCTCAGTTGCCTATGGACCGGGCGAGCACGCCCCACCCCCTGCCCACCTCCGCCCTTCGCGACTGCGAAAGTCCTTGCGTGTCCGACGCCTCGGCAGCGCGTCGGCGCCGTGGCATGGCGATTGCTGTTGGCCCATCGGGGCACTGGTGCACCCGCATTTGCTACCCATTAAAAGGTGGTGTCACTGTCATGACTCGCAATTTCCTAAGAACTGCGGCGGCGGCCCTTGTGCTCGCCGTGGTGTCGCTGGCCGGGTGGCCAGCCCTGGCGCAGGAGACGATCAAGGTCGGCATTCTGCATTCGCTCTCGGGCACGATGGCCATCAGCGAGACCACGCTGAAGGACGTGATGCTCATGCTGATCGAGGACCAGAACAAGAAGGGCGGCCTGCTCGGCAAGAAGCTGGAGCCGGTCGTTGTGGATCCGGCCTCCAACTGGCCGCTGTTCGCCGAGAAGGCGCGTGAGCTGATCACCAAGCAGAAGGTCGCGTCCGTGTTCGGCTGCTGGACCTCGGTGTCGCGCAAGTCCGTGCTGCCGGTATTCAAGGAGCTGAACTCGGTGCTGTTCTACCCCGTCCAGTACGAGGGCGAGGAGAGCGAGCGCAACGTGTTCTACACCGGCGCCGCCCCCAACCAGCAGGCGATCCCGGCCGTCGACTACCTGGCCAAGGAGGAGAAGGTCGTGCGCTGGGTGCTGGCGGGCACCGACTACGTCTATCCGCGCACCACCAACAAGATCCTCGAGGCCTACCTCAAGGCCAAGGGCGTGGCCGCCGACGACATCATGATCAACTACACGCCGTTCGGTCACTCCGACTGGCAGACGATCGTGGCCGACATCAAGCGTTTCGGCTCGCAGGGCAAGCGCACCGCGGTGGTATCCACCATCAACGGCGACGCCAACGTGCCCTTCTACAAGGAGCTTGCCAACCAGGGCGTCAGCGCCAAGGACATCCCGGTCGTGGCCTTCTCCGTGGGTGAGGAGGAGCTGGCCGGCATCGACACCAAGCCGCTGGTGGGCCACCTCGCCGCCTGGAACTACTTCCAGTCGGTCGACGTCCCGGTCAACAAGGAGTTCATCGGCAGCTGGAAGGCCTTCATCAAGAACGACAAGCGCGTCACCAACGACCCGATGGAGGCCCACGTGATCGGCTTCGCCATGTGGGTCGAGGCGGTCAAGAAGGCCGGCACCACCGATCCCGACAAGGTCATCGACGCCATTGTGGGCGTGAAGGTGCCGAACCTCACCGGCGGCATCTCGGAGATGCTCGCCAACCACCACATCACCAAGCCGGTGCTGATCGGCGAGGTGCGCGCCGACGGTCAGTTCGACGTGGTGTGGAAGACGTCGGGCCTGGTGCCGGGCGACGCCTGGTCGAAGGAGCTGGATGGCTCGAAGGACCTGGTTGCCGACTGGGTGAAGCTCAAGTGCGGCAACTACAATACCAAGACCCAAAAGTGCGGCGGCTAGTCGCCGCGTCGTTCCCGTAGGGGCTTGGAGCGGCTAAGGTCACGGGGCGGCGGCAACAAGCTGCCGCCCCGTTGTGCGGATACTCACGGATTCTGGCGGCAGGGTCCGGCGCGGATACTGGGACATTGGGGGCGGAGATGGCGAAGCTTGCGGCGCGCTTGGCGATCCTGTTGCTGGCCCTCGGCCAGCTCACGGCGCTCGCCCTGCCTGCCGCCGCCCAGGCCCCTGCCGCCACCCAGGCCAAGGGCTACGACGAGGCGCTCGCACGCTTCACGGCCGATTCGTTCGGCGATACGGAGGCTGCCATCGCCGATGTGGCCGCCAGCGGCCATCCGCTGGCCGCCAAGGTGATTGAGGCGTTGCAGGACGGCCGCCTCCTGTTCAATCCCGACGACAAGAAGGTCTACGTGCGGGAGGCGTCCGGCCGCCTCCTCGACGCGGCCAGCGGCCAGCCGCTGGCAGGCGCGGCGCCGGCCGGTCTCAAGACGGCTCGGATCAACAACCGCCTGCGCCGCGCCATCGATGCCGCCCTGGGCGGCCTGACGCTGCGCGCGCCCGATCCGCAGCAGCGGTTCGAGGCGGCTCAGGCCGTGTTCAAGACCCGCAACGCCACGGTTCTGACTGCCCTGGAGGGCGCCATAGCGGGCGAGACGGACGCGCGCGTGAGGCGGGCCATGTCGGAGGCGCGGGCAGCGATCGTCCTGCTGGAGCCCAAGTCCAGCGAGACCGAGAAGCTCGCCGCCGTCGCGGTTGTCCGCGAGCGCAGCGACCAGGATGCGCGTGCGCTCCTCGGCGGCCTGCCGGCGGGTATCGAGCCCAACGTGCAGAAGGCCGCCGCGTCCGCCATCGCCGCCATCGATTCCTACCTCGCCCGCTGGCGGATGGTGCAGAACCTCTGGTACGGCATCTCGCTGGGGTCCGTGCTGCTGCTTGCCGCCATCGGGCTTGCCATCACCTTCGGGGTGATGGGCGTCATCAACATGGCGCACGGCGAGATGGTCATGCTGGGGGCCTACACCACGTTCCTCGTGCAGGAGACGATCCGCACCTCGGCCCCCTGGCTGTTCGACTACTCGCTCGCCATCGCCGTGCCGCTGGCCTTCCTGGCGGCTGGTTTGGTGGGCATCCTGATCGAGCGCGGCGTAATCCAGTTCCTCTACGGCCGGCCGCTGGAGACGCTGCTCGCCACCTGGGGCATCAGCCTCATCCTGCAGCAGGCGGTACGAACCGCCTTCGGCCCCAGCAACCGCGAGGTCGGCACGCCGAGCTTCATGTCGGGCGTGGTGGAGCTGGGGGGCCTTGCGATCACCCTCAACCGGCTGTGGATCATCGTCTTCGCCGGCATCGTGTTCGCGGCGCTGCTGGCGGTGCTGCGCTACACGACCCTCGGCCTGCATATGCGCGCCGTGACCCAGAACCGCAGCATGGCGAGCTCGATGGCCATCAACACCGGCCGCATCGATGCGCTCACCTTCGGGCTGGGCTCCGGCATCGCGGGGCTGGCCGGCGTGGCGCTGTCGCAGATCGATAACGTCTCGCCCAACCTGGGCCAAAGCTACATCATAGACAGCTTCCTCGTGGTGGTGTTCGGCGGCGTCGGCAACCTGTGGGGCACGCTGGTGGGCGCCTTGACGCTGGGCGTCGCCAACAAGTTCCTGGAGCCTTTCGCGGGCGCCGTGCTGGGCAAGATCGCCCTGCTCGTGCTCGTCATCCTGTTCATCCAGAAGCGGCCGCGCGGGCTGTTTGCACTCAAGGGCCGGGCGGTCGAAGCATGATCACACGCAGGCTCCTCGAAGCACCCGACGGCCGCGGCTGGATCTTCTTAGGCGCCCTGCTGGCGGCGGCCATCGTCGTGCCGTGCCTCAATGTGTTCGTGCCGCCCACCTCGCCCTTCCACATCACGACCACAACGGTGGCGCTGTGGGGCAAGTACCTGTGCTACGCCCTGCTCGCCCTCTCGCTGGATCTGGTGTGGGGCTACTGCGGCATCCTCTCGCTGGGCCACGGCGCCTTCTTCGCGCTCGGCGGCTACGCCATGGGCATGTACCTCATGCGCCAGATCGGCACGCGTGGCAGCTACGCCCACCCGATCCTGCCCGACTTCATGATGTTCCTGAACTGGAAGGAGCTGCCCTGGTACTGGTACGGCTTCAACCACTTCCCCTACGCGGCGCTGATGATCGTGCTGGTGCCGGGCGCGCTGGCGTTCGTGTTCGGCTGGTTCGCCTTCCGTAGCCGCGTCACCGGCGTCTATCTCTCGATCATCACCCAGGCGCTCACCTTCGCGCTGATGCTCGGCTTCTTCCGCAACGACTTCGGCTTCGGCGGCAACAACGGCCTTACCGATTTCTACGACCTCCTGGGCTTCAGCGTGCGCGCCCCCGAGACCCGCGCCGTGCTGTTCTCGCTGTCGGCCATCGCACTGGCGCTGGGCTATCTGATCGCGCAAGCGGTGGTGCGCTCCAAGGCCGGCAAGGTGCTGATCGCCATCCGCGACGCCGAGAGCCGCACGCGGTTCCTCGGCTACCGTGTGGAGAGCTACAAGACCTATGTGTTCACGCTCTCGGCTTGCATGGCCGGCGTGGCCGGCGCCCTCTACGTGCCCCAGGTCGGTATCATCAACCCCAGCGAGTTCGCCCCCGCCAACTCCATCGAGATGGTGATCTGGGTCGCCGTCGGCGGGCGCGGCACGCTGATCGGCGCCGCCCTCGGCGCCGTCATCGTCAACTACCTCAAGACCACCTTCACCATCGGCTTGCTGGCGCCCTACTGGCTGTTCGTTCTGGGCGCCATCTTCGTGCTGGTGACGATCTTCCTGCCGCGCGGCGTCCTCGGCCTGCTGAAATGGGGTAGTCAGTCCAAGCCCGGTTCGGGGGTCCCCTCCCCCCTTGTGGGGGAGGGACAGGGTGGGGGGGAATCCCAAACGTCGAAGATCGTGGTTCCCCCCACCCCTAACCCCTCCCCACAAGGGGGAGGGGGACGTCTCGCGCAGCCGGCGGAGTGAGCCCCATGTCTGCCGCGTCCGCCAACCCCGTCGTCGACAAGCCCCGCGAGATCACGCAGAGCCTGCTCTACCTGAACGGCGTGACGGTGAGCTTCGACGGCTTCCGCGCGCTCAACAACCTCGCCCTCGACATCTCGCACGGCGAGATGCGCGCCATCATCGGCCCGAACGGCGCCGGCAAGACCACCATGATGGACGTGATCACCGGCAAGACCAGGCCGGATGCCGGCGAGGTGCTGTTCGACAACGGCAACGTGGACCTCACCGCCCAGGACGAGGCGGCCATCGCCCAGCTCGGCATCGGCCGCAAGTTCCAGAAGCCGACCGTGTTCGAGAACCACACGGTGGAGGACAACGTGCTGCTGGCACTCGAAGGCGACCGCACGGTCCGCCGCAATCTGCTCTGGCGCCCCAACGGCGACGCCGACCGCATCGGCGCCATCCTGGCGACCATCGGCCTCAAGGCGCACCGCGAGCGCCTGGCCGGTGCCCTCTCGCACGGCCAGAAGCAGTGGCTGGAGATCGGCATGCTGATCGCCCAGAACCCCAAGCTGCTGCTGGTGGACGAGCCGGTCGCAGGCATGACCGACGCCGAGACCAGGACCACCGCGGAGTTGCTCAAGGACATCGCCAGGAGCCACACCGTCATTGTCGTGGAGCACGACATGGAGTTCGTGCGCATGCTGGGCGTGAAGGTCACGGTGCTGCACGAGGGCTCGGTGCTGGCCGAAGGCTCCATCGACGAGGTCAGCGCCAACGAGCGCGTGGTCGAGGTGTATCTGGGGCGGTGATGGGAATCCCCTCTCCCCGCAAGCGGGGAGAGGGAGTGAGGTTTTAGATGCTGAACGTCGAAGCCATCGATCTCTACTACGGCGCGGCGCAGGCGCTGCGCCACGTGTCGGTCAGCGCCGAGTCGGGCAAGATCACCTGCGTGCTCGGGCGCAACGGCGTCGGCAAGAGCACGCTGCTCCGCGCCATCGTCGGCCACCAGCCGACCAGCTCGGGCCGCGTGCTGCTCGACGGCGAGGACATCACCCGCCTCAGGGCCTACGAGCGCGCCCGCCGCGGCATCGCCTATGTGCCCCAGGGCCGCGAGATCTTCCCGCTCCTCACCGTGCGCGAGAACCTGGAGACCGGCTTCGCCCGCCTGCCCAGGGCCCAGCGCAACATCTCCGAGGAGCTGTTCGAGCTGTTCCCGCTCCTCAAGACCATGCTCGGCCGCCGCGGCGGCGACCTGTCGGGCGGCCAACAGCAGCAGCTCGCCATCGCCCGCGCCCTCGTCGCCAGGCCGCGCCTGCTGGTGCTCGACGAGCCCACCGAAGGCATCCAGCCCTCCATCATCAAGGACATCGGCCGCGCCATCGCCTACCTGCGCCAGCAGGGCAGGATGGCGATCCTCCTGGTCGAGCAGTATTTCGATTTCGCCCGCGAGCTGGCCGATACCTACGCCGTCATGGAGCGCGGCGAGGTGGTGGTCGCCGGCAAGGGCGCCGACATGGTGGAGAGCGAGGTCAGGCGGCATCTGACGGTGTGACGGGGTCAAACCCCTCGCACGGAATGTTTCAATTGAGGCTTGAACGATGGAGGCGAGGGGTCAGCCCCCTGCTTGGCTGCCGCGAACGGAGGGCTCGGTCCGCCTCGGCTTCGTGCGCGGCGCCGACGGCCGCACCGCGCTTGCGGGCCTGCACCAGTCCGGCGCGGGGCGCGTCCGCTTCCCCAAGCCGGCCACGGGCGATATCCCGGAGGCGGTGCTCCTCAATACCGCCGGCGGCCTCACCGGCGGCGACCGCATGAGCATCGACGTGAGCCTCGCCGCCCGGTGCCGCGCCACCGTCACCGCCGCCGCTGCCGAGAAGGTCTACCGCGCGCTCGATGGCGAGGCCGCTGTCCGGGTCCGCCTCGATGTGGGCGAGGCCGCGCACCTCGCCTGGCTGCCGCAGCCGACCATCCTGTTCGACCGGGCCCGGCTCGACCGCCGCACCGAGGTCGCCATCTCGGGCAGCGCCTCCTTTCTCGCCGTCGAGACGCTGATCTTCGGCCGCGCTGCCATGGGCGAGGACGTGCGCCGCGGTGCCTGCCGCGATGCGTGGCGCGTGCGCCGCGACGGCCGCCTCGTCTTCGCCGATACCTTCCGCGTCGATGGCGAGGTCGCGAGCGTCCTCGACCGCGGCGCCACCCTCGACGGGGCGCGCGCCTCCGCAATGCTGCTGTGGGCCGCGCCCGATGCCGCCGCCCGCCTCGGCGAGGTCCGCGCCCTTTTGCAGGATACGGCCTGCGCGGCGGGGGCGAGCGCCTGGAACGGCCTCCTCGTTGCGCGCGCCGCGGCCCGCGACGGCACCGCCTTGCAGACGCTGCTGGGACTTGTGATAACCCGCCTCACCGGCCGGCCGCTGCCGCGCGTATGGCAATGCTGAGGAGGCGTCAGACCCTCCGGGTCTGACGCCAGCGCGAGGGAATTGCGATGAACCTGACCGCCCGCGAGAAGGATAAGCTGCTCATCTCCATGGCCGCCATGGTGGCGCGCCGGCGTCTGGAGCGCGGCGTCAAGCTCAACCACCCCGAGGCCATCGCCCTCATCACCGACTTCGTAGTGGAGGGCGCCCGCGACGGCCGCACCGTGGCCGATCTGATGGAGGCCGGCGCCCACGTCGTCACCCGCGCGCAGGTGATGGAGGGCGTGGCCGAGATGATCCACGACGTGCAGGTGGAAGCGACCTTCCCCGACGGGACGAAGCTTGTCACCGTGCACAAGCCGATCCGGTGAGCCGGGCGTCGGCAGTCGCAAGGACGTAAGCTGGCGGTGGACGCATGAGGAGCCTCCCGACTGCCGAATCTCGACACCACGAGGAGGAGGACACCCAATGATCCCAGGCGAGGTCATTACCCTGGAAGGCGACATCGAGCTCAACGCCGGCCGCACGGCCGTCACGATCACCGTCGCGAACACAGGCGACCGGCCGATCCAGGTCGGCTCGCACTACCACTTCGCCGAGACCAATCCTGCCTTGCAGTTCGACCGCGCCAAGGCCCGCGGCCACCGCCTCGACATCGCCGCCGGCACCGCCGTCCGCTTCGAGCCCGGCCAGACCCGCGACGTGCAGCTGGTGCCCTTCGCCGGCAAGCGCGAGGTCTACGGGTTTAGGCAGGAGGTGATGGGCAAGCTATGACGGCCACGGACGAGACCTTACGGAGCAGCCTCGCTCTGGTCAGCCGTGCTGCCGACTACGCCGCGCGCCGGCACGTCAAGCAGCGGCGCAAGGGCGCGAGTCAAGAGCCGTACGTCAACCACCTCGCCGAGGTGGTGAACCTGCTGGCGCAGACGCTGGAGAAGCCAAATCCGCAGTTGCTGGCGGCGGCGTGGCTGCACGATGTGCTGGAGGATACCTGCCCGACGCCCGAGGAGTATGCCAGAACGAAGGCCGAGATCGAGAAGCAATTCGGCCCCGTCGTCCTTGGCATTGTCCTCGAGGTGACCGACGACAAGTCCCTCCCCAAGGAGACGCGCAAGCGCCTGCAGATCGCCACCACCGCCGGCAAGAGCCGTGAGGCGCGCCTCCTCAAGATCGCCGACAAGACCAGCAACGTCTACGCCGTCGCCGTCAGCCGGCCGGTGGGCTGGGACGGGCCGCGCGTTGTCGAGTACATCCGGTGGGCCCAGGCGGTTGTCGCGTCGTGCCGCGGCCTGAACGCCGAGCTTGAGAAGGCCTTCGACATGGCCGTCTCGGCGGCTCACGCAGCGCTCCTTTCCAGCGATCCGATGTTCGATCACCTGTTCTCCAATCCCCGCTCCGATTCCCAATAAGGCAACCCTGCCATGCCCACCCGCATCTCCCGCGCCGCCTATGCCGACATGTTCGGCCCCACCACGGGCGACAAGGTGCGCCTCGCCGATACAGAGCTCATCGTCGAGGTGGAGAATGACCTCACCACCTACGGCGAGGAGGTGAAGTTCGGCGGCGGCAAGGTGATCCGCGACGGCATGGGGCAATCCCAGGTCTCCCGCGCCGACGGCGCCGTCGATACCGTCGTCACCAACGCGCTGATCGTCGACCACGCCGGCATCTACAAGGCCGACGTGGGCCTGCGCGACGGCCGCATCGCCGGCATCGGCAAGGCCGGCAACCCGGATGTGCAGCCCGGCGTCACCATCGTCGTCGGCCCCGGCACCGAGGCCATCGCCGGCGAAGGCAAGATCCTCACCGCCGGCGGCTTCGACGCCCACATCCACTTCATCTGCCCGCAGCAGATCGAGGAGGCGCTCTACTCCGGCATCACCATGATGCTCGGCGGCGGCACCGGCCCCGCCACGGGCACCACCGCTACCACCTGCACCCCCGGCCTCTGGCATCTCGCCCGCATGATCGAGGCCGCCGACGCCTTCCCCATGAACATCGCCTTCTCCGGCAAGGGCAACGCCGCGCAGCCGAAGGCGCTGATCGAGCAGATTGCGGGCGGCGCCTCCTCCCTCAAGCTGCACGAGGACTGGGGCACCACGCCCGCCGTCATCGACTGCGCCCTCTCCGTGGGCGACGACTACGACGTGCAGATCATGATCCACACCGACACGCTCAACGAGTCGGGCTTCGTGGAGGACACCATCGCCGCCTTCAAGGGCCGCACCATCCACGCCTTCCACACCGAGGGCGCCGGCGGCGGGCACGCGCCCGACATCATCAAGGTTGCGGGCCTCAAGAACGTGCTGCCCTCCTCCACCAACCCCACGCGCCCCTTCACGGTGAACACGCTGGAGGAGCATCTCGACATGCTGATGGTGTGCCACCACCTCGACGCCAACATCCCCGAGGACATCGCCTTCGCCGAGAGCCGCATCCGCCGCGAGACCATCGCCGCCGAGGACATCCTGCACGACCTCGGCGCGCTCTCCATGATCTCCTCCGACAGCCAGGCCATGGGCCGCGTCGGCGAGGTGATCGTCCGCACCTGGCAGACCGCGCACAAGATGAAGGTGCAGCGCGGCAGCCTGAAGGAGGACGCGCCCGGCAACGACAACTTCCGTGTCCGCCGCTACATCGCCAAGTACACCATCAACCCGGCCATCGCGCACGGCGTGGCGCACGAGCTGGGCTCCCTGGAGGTGGGCAAGCGCGCCGACCTGGTGCTGTGGAACCCGGCCTTCTTCGGCGTGAAGCCTGACCTGGTGCTGCTCGGCGGCAGCATCGCCGCCGCCCCCATGGGCGACCCCAATGCGTCCATCCCGACGCCGCAGCCCGTGCACTACCGCCCCATGTTCGGCGCCTACGGCAAGGCCATCGCCTCCTCGGCCGTGACGTTCGTCAGCCAGGCCGCCATCGACGGCTACCTGGCGCAGCGCCTGGGCGTGGCGAAGAAGCTGTTGCCGGTCAGGAACACGCGCGGCGGCATCTCCAAGAAGTCCATGGTCCTCAACGACGCCACCCCCAACATCGAGGTCGACCCCGAGACCTACGAGGTCCGCGCCGACGGCGAGCTCCTCACGTGCGAGCCCGCCAAGGTGCTGCCTATGGCGCAGCGGTATTTCTTGTTCTAGGAGAGGCTGAGTGGACGTAGGACGTAGGGTGCGTTAGGCCCGAAGGGCCGTAACGCACCATAGGCATCCGCGACAAGTTGAATTACGGGCCGTCGCGCCAACTCAGCCTGCGAGGTGCGAGGCCAGCAAGAGCGCTCCAATGCTCACTGAAGAGACAACCGTGACGTTGTGGCGTCCTGTGGGCCCGAAGGAGTTGGCCTTGATCCGAGAGTCAGGGATGCGTGCCTTTCCTCCGCGGCTTCCGGAGCAGCCGATCTTCTACCCGGTTCTCAGCGAAGCCTACGCCGTCAGGATCGCGCGCGATTGGAACGTACCGGCGAGCGGCAAGGGCTACGTCACCCGCTTTCGTGTCGCACGGAGCTTCCTGGATCGCTACGAGATCCAGGAGGCTGGTGGCAGGACGCATCTCGAATATTGGATCCCTGCCGAGGATCTGCCAGCCTTCAATAGTGCTCTCGTCGGTGAGATCGAGGTCATCGCAGAATTTGGCTGAAGCCTGGAAACCGCAATGCTGAGAGCTATCGAAATCCTGCGCGCCGGCCTCTGGAACGGGAAGCCCGCCGACGTCGTGCGACTCGACTACGACCACCGCACCCGGCGCCGCATCGCGCTCACCGGATCAGGCGGCCTCAGCTTCCTGCTCGACCTCGCCAAGGCCCCCGTCCTCGCCGCCGGCGACGGCCTCCGCCTGGAAGACGGCCGCATCGTCGCCGTCGAGGCCGCGCCCGAGCGGCTGCTGGAGATCGTCTGCCGCGACGAGCGGGCGCTGGCCCGCATCGCCTGGCACCTCGGCAACCGCCATCTCGCCACCGAGATCGGCGCGCGCGTCGTCTACATCCGCGACGACCATGTCATCGCCGACATGGCCCGCCGCCTCGGCGCCGAGGTGCGCCGCGTGGAGCGCCCGTTCAATCCCGAGGGCGGCGCCTACAGCCAGGGCGGTGCGGGGCATGGCCACAGCCACGGCCACCATCATCACGCTCATGGCCACGATCACGACCACAGCCACTAGAGCCGATGCCGGCAGACCAGAGCAGACCGTGTGAGAAGCGCCAGGAGGTGTCAGACCCTCTGGGTCTGACACCAAGGCTCGACAATGGTGGTACCCTCGCTCGCCTGATGATCTGGCTGTCGCCCGCCTACCCGGTCGGCGGGTTCAGCTACTCGCACGGGCTGGAGTGGACGGTGGAGGCGGGCAAGGTGCGCGATGCCGCCACGCTGGCGGGCTGGATCGAGGATCTCCTGCACCACGGCGCCGGCCGGTCGGATGCCATCCTCCTCGCCGGGGCCTGGCGGGCGGCAACAGCCGGCGACGAGCCCCTCCTGGCTGAGATCGCGGAGCTGGCTGCCGCCCTGGTGCCTTCGGCCGAGCGGCGCCTGGAGACGCTGGCCCAGGGCGCGGCGTTCCTGGAGGCGACACGGGCCGTGTGGCCCAGCCCCGCGCTCGACCGGCTCGCCGCCGCGGCGACCCAGGGCACCCCTGAGGGCGCCCGTGAGATCGCCTATCCCGTCGCCGTCGGCGCCTGCGCCGCGGCCCACAGCCTGCCGCTGGAGCCCACGGCGCAGGCCTTCGTCCAGGCGTTCGCCGCCAGCCTGGTCTCGGCCGGCGTGCGCCTCATCCCCCTGGGCCAGACCGACGGGTTGCGGGTGCTGGCGCGGCTGGAGCCGCTCATCCCGCCGCTGATCGCCCGCGCGCTCGGCTCAACCCTGGACGACGTGGGTGGTGCGGCCGTTCAGGCCGACATCGCCTCCATGCGCCACGAGACGCAATACACGCGGCTGTTCAGATCGTAGAGCGGCCGGAACCACGAGCGGGACGCGGCCGATCCTCGGCCTGGGCACCGCCCTCGCCGCAAGCCCCCTGTGCCAACTCGCCCAACGGGCTCTCGCAGCGCCAGACATAGCCGCGCTGCTGCATGCAGCCCTGCATGGCGGCCATCATGGCCTGCTCGCGCTCGCGCTGCGGCGCCCCGGCGCCCACCCGCGTGGCCGCGTTGCGGCACTGCTCGGCCGCCGCCTGGAAGCCGCCGTCGACCGGGCGGCCGTCGGTGCGCATCCAGGTCATCTGGCCGCCGCCGCCCCCGCCGCCGTTGGCGGTGCAGCCGGCCAGCGCCAGACCCACCGCCGGACCCAGCGTCAGACCCATGGCAACCGCTCGAACCCAACGCATGCTGTCCCCGCCCGGAGGCTCTCCGAGGTGCCTTGCCGCCGTCCGCGGCGCGCCACTATGCCGGCCGCGGCCCCCTGAGCCTGTCTCTTTCCGGCTACAGTCCGATACATTACTGCAGGAATAAAGACGCCAGAAGTTGTCCGGCATATGGCCTGCCTTAGGCGGCAAGGCTTGGGTGGCAAGATGCGCCTGGCGACCTCCACCGCGTGCTCGGCGGCGGGTCCACACTCCGCACGCCAACGCCCCCGCGTGCCCATCGCCGCCATCCCTGGGATGCTGCCCCTGGTGGTGGTGAGCCCGGTTGGGATCGAACCAACGACCACCTGATTAAAAGTCAACTGATCCCACCCTGTGCCTTCCTTCGCCATCCTCCTCCGAACCCTGATGGACTTGATGCAACTGCCAGATATGGTTATATTTTATTGCGCAATGAGAAGGACGGAGGAGGAAACGGCGGAACGAACCCGATAGATGCCTTCGCCTCTCCCCCCGAACTACGATCACCACTCTGATGGATCACGCTACGAGCCTTCCGGCCCTTGTCTGAACGGACAGGAACCTCCGCCGGCGCGGATCTCGACCTCTAGGCCGTGACCGCACACCCAACTCGGCCACGACCCGCGAGCGGCTGACGCACACCGGAACGGCATATGAGCGACACCTACCCTAGGAGCGCCAAGCTGACGGATAAGATCGTCCGCAGTCCCCCCTTCACCTTGAAAGGTCAGGCGAAAATCCGCGATGAGGAGTGCCGCGGTTTCCTCCTCGTGATCGGAATGGAGACAAAGACCTTCAGCGCGAAAGTCGAACGGGTCGTAAGCGGCGTCCGCGAGCCCGCCTACCAATCTTTCGGCAGCTTCGATCCCACTGCTCCCGACCACGTGGGCGTCAAAGACGCCCAGAAGGCCGCAGCCAAGTGGATCGCAGATTACAAGAACGGTGCCAAGGTGGCCGCCAAACGCGGCGGCACCCACCCTCAAGGAGGCCTGGGCGCGCTACCGGGTGCGGCTGGAGGCCAAGGGCCGGCAGGAGTCGACAATCGAATGGTACCGGGAAAACCTAGAGGATGGCCCGCTCAAGGATTGGCTCGACACGCAACTGGTCTCAATCACCCCGGAGAAGGCCGCCGCGCTCCACAAAGGAGCGCGGCCCCTACAGCGCCAATGGGGCGATGCGAACCCTGCGGGCCGTCTACAACTACGCCAAGCTCAAAGTCGACCGCTCATTGCCTCAGACCGACGTGACAATGCTTGTCGAATGGAACGCTGAGAAGCGTCGCAATACCGGGATGGGGTTGGGCCGACTGGGCGCTTGGGGGCGACAGCTTGCCACGCTCGAGAACCCAGTGCGGCGCGAGTTCCACCTGTTTTGTCTGCTCTCCGGCTCCCGACCTGACGCCCTATCGAAAAGTGAGTGGTGTCATGTGTCAGTTGCACGCCGCGTCCTCCATGTTCCCGCGCCCAAGGGTGGCCACGAACGTGCCTTTGACATCCCGCTTTCTCGGCCCATGCTCTACTGCCTCGTGCGCGCCCGGCGCGCGGGCCGTATCCTCCACCGCGACCAAGCGCAGCGCTTCGTCTTCCCGGCACTGTCGGAAGCGGGACACTTGGCCGAGTGGCGCGAGGATCGAGAGGCCCTGGCGAAGTTCGGGACCGACCTCCGGCAATCCTTCAAGACGATAAGCGTGGAGTGCGGCGTCGGAATGCTGGAGGCGAAAATCCTTATAAACCACAAGGTGGATCGCGATGTGCATGACGGCTACACCACCACACCGGAGCTGCGCGAGCACCTCCACGGCTGCCAGGCACGGATAAGCGCAGCGATCGTGGGGCGCCTCGTGCCCGCGATGGGGCCCGCCCTTCTCCTCGCCATGGACCTCGTGCCCGCCATCGCCAGTGCCAATCGGGCGCGCGTCGCCAGGATCAAGCGGATGTCCGCGTTACAGGGATGGGGAAATTGACCCGGACTGATCTCTTGCCACGCCCAAGCTGGGCGCTCTGCCCCAGTCAGCCGGCAAGAGCCTGGAGCAATGCCGCAATCCTTATGGTCGCGAAGTTGGAGAAGGTATCCGATACCGCATACGGCAGAACAATCCGGTCGCCATGGCGCAGCGCACCGCAGGTGTAGACGACGTTGGGCACATACCCTTCCCGCTCGGTGGGGTCGGGCCGCACGAGTGGCTCGCGCGAGCGGCCAAGAATCTTGGAAGGGTCCTGCTTGTCGAGAAGGATCGCGCCGATGGAATATTTCCGCACCGGCCCGACGCCGTGCGTCAGCAGCAGCCAGCCTTCGTCCAACTCGATGGGTGAGCCACAATTCCCGATCTGAACGAACTCCCAGGGATACGCCGGCCGCACGAACGACTGTCCGCCGTCCCAGGTGTAGAGATCGTCGGAATAGATCAGGTGAAGGTTCTCGTTGTCCTGCCTCCCGATCATTGCGTAGCGGCCGTCAATCTTGCGAGGGAACAGACCCATTCCCTTGTTCCGCGTAGCTGTTCCTCTGAGGGGCCTCATGCGAAATGATCGGAAATCGCTGGTTTCGAGCAGCTCGGACCTGATCGCTCTGCCGCTGTACGCGGTGTAGGTGGCGTAGAACGTCTTTCGCCCTTCGTCCTCGAACTCCACGAACCGGGCATCCTCGATGCCGTTGGCCTGCGCCTCGGTGATTGGAAAGATGACGCGCTCGCTCAGGTCCTCGTCCGGGCTGAAGCTCACCTCGACATCCTCGCCGTCGGGCCGCGCCGTTCGGCGCGTGATTTTCGCTACGGACGCAAGGCGCCCCGTCGGGTCGATGGTGACAGCGCCATCCGCGGCGATAGATCCGGACCTGAAGGTCAATGAGGAAATGTGCCCTTCGCCGACGGCCCGGAGGCTCAGAATGAATCGGCACCCTCCCACGGTTGCGTCGGACTGGTCGGGGTGCCGCACGATGCTCGGATTGAACAGGGCGGACGCCTCGAAGGAGTACTCGTGCAGGAAATAGGCGCCGACCAGATACCGTTGCGTTTTCGTAAGAACCGCATGCGGCTCCAGCGCCCCCTCCATCTCGACGGCACGCCTCTCGAAGATCTCGAGCAGGTTCCTATGGCGACCTTCGAAATTTTCCAGTACGTCGGCAAGTTGCTGTTCAGCGGTATCGGAGTCGAGGCTCAATACTCGACCGACGATGTGATTGGCGCGCGCCTTGTCGGTGGGCTTGAGATCCCTGGGCTCAGGCGTCGGCTTGAATGGCCGCACCACGACCCTGGCGGGGTCCGGCCGCAGATACAAGGTCTGTCGATTCAAGAACATGGGCTGAGACAAAGCGATCCCCTAGATCATTGGCTACGCATTGGGCCCTTGCTCAGGCGGCTCAGGCGCTGAGAGGCAGCTTCTGTGCAAGCTCGGAGGACGTCGTCGCATTGGCGCGTGCGAACTGGCGCATCTCGACCAGACCCAGAAGGTAGGATACCGCCGACTCCGCGCCTCTGTTCTCATTGGGGCGATCCGGATGCAGCCCGTCAAGGCAACCTCCGCTGCTCGGATCGACCAGAGATGTCTGGAGGTCGTTGCCGCCGAGAAACCAATCGAAGGCGCGCATCGCTCCCGCCGTCCATTCGGCATTGTCGTTCACTCGCCATGCCGCAAGGCAGGCCGAAATCGCTGCGGCGGCCTCGACGGGCTGCTGGTCGAACGGTTGTGGGGGCGTTTTCTTGGCGCCGAAGCTCTCCGTGCCGACGGGTCTGAAACAGCCTTCCGGCGTGGTCTGCAGCATCATGAGCCAACGCAGGGATGTTAGCCCGATCTTGACCACCAGCGGCTTCTCGATCGCTGCACCCGTGACGAGCAGCGCCTGCGAAAGGCGTGCGTTGTCGTAGGCAAGCAAATCCTCAAACCAGCACCAGTCTTGTGTCTCGCTCGCCTGGAACGCGTCCACCAGTCTCTCGGCCAACACTTCACGCATGCGGCCGGCGGTCAGATCTCCCACCACCAACGCGCAATAGGCGTCCAGCCCGAGCAGCGTGAATGCCCAAGCGCGGGGAGATTGGAAGTGCTCGACGGCGGGCAGGGCCGTCTTGAACAGCGCCGCTGCCCACCTGCGGCGAGATGGATCGGTATCGCTGCGGGCGCATTCGCCCAACGCCCACAGCGTGCGACCGTGACTGTCCTCAGAGCCCTGTGGCTCGAGCCATTGCCGATCATAGCTCATGAAGTTGCGAAACCGGCGCGTGTCTGCGTTCCACGCGTGCTGCAGGAAGGCCGCAAAGCGCGCCGTCAGCGGCTCCGGCAAGCGTGTTTCGCCAGAGCTCGCCAGCGTGCTCGACAGCAGCAGGGCTCGG
>Ga0070705_100000009_pt1 | contig 104033 bp, 148 predicted proteins | sample KBSK5253metaG_FD_65455 | JGI IMG/M metagenome (GOLD analysis project Ga0070705, IMG submission 65455) | Corn, switchgrass and miscanthus rhizosphere microbial communities from Kellogg Biological Station, Michigan, USA - KBS K5-25-3 metaG | ecosystem: Host-associated > Plants > Roots >... | reverse complement strand
AAGGCCGTCGAGTGGTGGATCGCGCACACGGGGGAGTGGTTCCGCGAGCACACGGAAGTCAAGGTGAACCGGCTCATGAACGGGGAGGTCGGCGAGTTCAACGCGGCCCCGGCGTTCGACCTCCCGGCGCCTGGGCGGGCGATGGACCCGGACGAGCGGGCGCGCGTGCAGCGGACGTTCATCTGGGGCGAGATCGGGCTCGATCGCTTCATCGACAACCTCGGCGGCGATCCCGCGGACTGGGCGCTCTTTCGCCCGCGCGGCGGCGTGACCGGCCCCGGTAGCGACCGGGACTCGCAGGCGGCCGAGCGAGGAGCACGGCCGTGACCGTGCGCGAGCTTGCGCGGGCCCTCGCGGAGCTTCCAGAGCCGCTCCAGGAGCTGCCCGTCTACGGCGGGTGTTCCACGGGCTGCTACCACGAGGTCGTCGCCGTCGAGAAGGTCGACGACTACGGGCCGGCCTGGATCGCCCTCGAGCCGTCGAAGGACGACGACGCGATCAAGAGCCGATAAGGGAGGACGACATGGCATCTCGGAGACGGATCTATCGCGTCCAGTGGCGACCGGCGCGCGCGTTGTGGGTCGTCGTGCAGGGGCGCCGTCGTGAGACCGCGATCCCGGAAGCGGACGGCGGTGTGGTGGGCTCGAAACGAGGCCCGCAAGGACTGGAAGCGCGGCCAGCTCGCCCAGGTCGTCATCTACAAGCAGAACGGCCGGATCCAGACCGAGCACACGTTCGGTCGCGATCCGAAGCGCCGGAAAGGCTAAGGGCCCATCACCCGATGAAGGTGCTCAAGGTCGTGTTCGTCACGTTGTCCGTAAGCGGGTCCGCCGCATCGATCGTTGACGCGCCGTGCTGGATCGTCGCGGGGGTGTTCTCCACCGCCTTCTTTGTGGCGTGCCTCATCTTCGGCTTCGGCGGACGGTGATGGCGCTTCGCGGATTCGCGCTCGGTTTCGCCGGCGTCGCGGCTGTGCACGCAATCCTCGCCGCGCATGGAGACATCTCCTGGTGGCACCCGGTCATCTTCGCGGCCGCCGCCGGATCCTGCTGCCTTGCGCGATGGTCGCTCGCTGAGCATGACCGCTGGCCGGGCATGTGGCGGAGCGGGGTCACAGGGCTCCAGCGCGGCGCGATCGTGGACGCGGGCGACGGCCTGATCCCGTACCCGGTCAAGCACGTGTGGCACGCGCTCACGCGGCGACGGTGGCTCGTGCCGGGGCGCTGTTCGGTCTGCGCGGCGCGCCTCTGGCCGATCCGGACTCTCGCGTACCCGAGGAGTGGGCCGCGGCGGTTGACCCTGTGCGTCCGATGCTACGTCGGGCGACGCGACGTGATGGAGCTGCGATGATCCCCTACGACGTGATTGTCGCCTCGGCGAGCCGGCCGCACCTCCTGGCCGTGACGCTTCGGACGCTCTTCGCCAACGTCGACCAGCTTCCCACCCGCGTCCTGCTTCACGACGATGCCGTGTGGCCGGGGCGCCAGGGCGAGGTCAACGACGTGCTGCGCGAGACCGTGCCGGCGGGCGTCCCGTTCCTCCTGCTGAGGTCGGATCCGCCCACGGGGCACGGCGCGGGGCTCTGGCGCCTCCTCAACCTGTGCGGACGCACCGAGTTCCTGCTCTACACGCAGGACGACTTCGAGACGGTCCGGCCGATCCCGGTTGCGGACGCGCTCACCCTGATGAAGCGGTGGCCCTATCGAACGGAGCGCCAGACGGTCATCCATCAGATCCGGTTCAACAAGCGAGCCACGATGGCGACGAAGGACACGTGGCAGGGCCCTTGGCACAAGCGACCCGTGCCATTCGGTGTCTATGACAACGGGCGATTGTCGCCGGACAAGACCCAATGGCTGACCGTCGCTGACCACTGGTACTTCCAGACCGGCCTGTGGCGGACCTCCGTGGCGAAAGGCTGGGCATCTGAGGCGAGGGCGCTCGACAGGGCGACGTTCGACGAGAAGCCGGAAGAGTGCTGGAACCGACGGATCGACCAGCAGATGCGGGACCACCACCGGCTCGACCCGCGCGACGCGCTCGATCGGATGTACTGGGCCGGGACGTACATCTGGGGCCCGATCGGCGAGGACCGCTACGTCCGCCACATCGGGGACAAGCCGGAGGACTGGGCGATGAAACGCGACCGGACGACGGAGGTCGCGCCCTCATGAGCGAGCACCTCGAGGTGAAGGTGAACTGGCTCGAGACCTTGACGGGCTCCGGCATCACGGACGCGCAAGCGGCCGCGTTCCTCGCGGTGCCGGACAATGTCCGGGGGCTCCGGGAGCAGCTCGGCCGACAGCTCCGGGAGACCGCGCACGCGCTCCGGACGCAGGACGACTACGACTTCCGCTGCCAGGACTGCGGCGCGCCCCATAACCTCGACACCTCACTGCCGAGCGAAGCCTGGAACGCGATCTGCGAGAACCGCCCCGGGATCCTGCCGGGGGCGGCCGGGATCGGCATGCCCGAGGTGGGCGCCCTCTGCACGCTCTGCATCGACGAGCGGCTCGTCAAGGCCGGCCTGACCGCCGAATGCGAGTTCTACTACGTCGGGCGCGCGCTCCGGAGCCGGCTCTACGACGCCAGCGTCGGCGAGCTCGAGGCCCTCCGGCGCCGGCTGGCGGCGGCCGAGCATGTGCCCGGCGACTGGGCCTGCCCGACTTGCCACTTCGAGCTCCACAAGCGCCGGCTCCATGCGGCCGACGGATCGGTCAGCGTCAACGACCAGGATGAGGCGGAGCTTTGCCCGAATGACGGGGCCACGCTACGCCGCGTCACCTGGCTGGAGCACGTCGACAAGATGATGCGCTCGATCGACGAGTGGGTCGATCGGGCGCGGGCGATCGACAAGCGACAGGCCGAGCTCCAGGGATTGCTCGGCGAGCACGCCCCCGCAGTCCTCGAGGCGTGGAAGCGCGGCCAGGCCGCGCGAGACGCCGCCCCATGATTGCCTACGACCTGGTCGTGATCTCTGCCCGCCGCCCGCACCTGCTGCGGACGACGCTTCAGTCCCTCCTGGCCGCCCTGGATCAGCCGCCGGCGCGCGTGATCGTGCACGACGACGTCTGCTTCGCCGGTGCCGAGCGCGCCGCGGCCATGACGGAGGTCCTCGCGGAGCTCGGCCGCGCGATCCGTCCGCTCGTGCTGCGGACCGACGCCCCACCGATCGGGCACGGGCCCGGCCTCGCCTGGGCCCTCGGCCAGGCCGAGGCCGGCTACGTCCTCTACACCCAGGACGACCACGAGGTGGTGCGCCCGCTCCCGATCCAGCGCGCGCTCGCCGTCATGGACGCCTACACGCTCCACCAGGTCCGGTTCAACAAGCGGGACACGCTCGATCGGAAGGGCGAGGGCCCGCAGGCCTTCGTGAAGGAGGAGCGGCGGTTTCCCATGTCGGATGGCCTCGTGGAGACGCTCTGTGTCGCTGATCACTGGTACTTCCAGACGGGGCTCTGGCGCGTGGCCCAGATCCGGCCCGTCGTCACCTGGTGGGATCGCCACGGGCCGGGCGCGTTCGCCGAGCACTGCGAGGCCAAGGTGAACGATGTCCTGAACGGCCAGTGGCGCGGCCGCTGCCCCGTCCACGTGGACCTGATCCCGCCCGGCGCCCCCTGGAACTCCGCCGCGGTCCGCGCGGCCTCGGTCCGGACCTTCATCTGGGGAAGGATCGGCGAGCCCGCCTTCCTTCGCCACCTGGGCACCACCCCCGCGGACTGGGCGCTGAACCGCCGCCGCGACAACTGAGGAGATCACCATGGATGACGCCACGACCAATGCCGCGCTCGCCCACGCCGGCTTCCGGGCCGCGCAGTTCGTCCGCTGCGAGTGGCAGAGCCTCGAGGCGCAACACCGCTACGAGGACCTCGGCGTGATCGCCGCGGCGCTCGAGGCGCTCCGGCCCGCGCACGCCGTCGAGCTCGGCACGGCCGGGGGCGGGTTCGCGCTGTTCCTCGCCCAGACACTCGCCGCCTGGGGCGGCCGCGTCCTGTCCGTCGACGTCGAGCCGATCGACCTGACGGTGCTGGCGGTGCTCGAGCGGCAGCCGAACCTGACGCTCCTGACCGCGAACCTGCTCTCGCAAGGGCGGCGCGGCCATGAGCCGCATCCCGAGGTGGTGGCCTGGTGCCGGCGCCCCCGGACCTTCCTCTACTGCGACAACGGCGCCAAGGAGCGCGAGCTCGAGCTCTACGCGCCCGCGCTCGGCCCGGACGGCTCGCTCGGGGTGCACGACTACGCGACGGAGGTGCGCCCCGCCTGGGCCGAGGCCTTCCTGGCCGGCCTCGGGTTCCGCCCGTTCCGCCACGACGTCTTCGAGGCGCTCGCCCACCCGGAGTACTACCCGCAGAGCCTGACCCGGCTCTGGGCCGGCCCGGACGCGCTCGCGGCCCCCGCGGCCCCCGGCGCGCCGGTCGTGGGGTAGGGCATGGTCGCCGTGCGCGCGGAGCCCCATGACGGGGTCGTCGAGTGGGAGCTGGTCGCCCGGGATGCCGCAGGCCGAGAGACCGTGATCAGCCGCGGCCGCCAGCACGTGCCCGAGGGGCATGCGCTCGAGTTCCGGGTCCCGGATCCGCCCGCGCCCAGGCCCGATGGAACGGTGCTCCAGGGATGACCGGCGCGACGGACATCTTGACGGCGCTGCTCCAGCGCTCGTACTTCACGGTGAAGAACGGGCACGTCTGGGGCGCCGAGGATCACGAGCTCCTCGTGCAGTCCATCCAGCAGCTCGCGGCCGACGGGGGCCAGGCCGTGTTCGCCACGCTCGGCAAGCCCCTCTTCGTCGTGCTCGAGCAGGGCACGGTCGGCGCCGACGTCACGCTCCGGCTCGTCGGGACGGCCTGGGACGAAGCGGCGGCGCTCGCGCTCGCCTCGGACACCGACTGGGAGCCCCGCGCCGCGGACGCGCCCGACTACGTCCACGCGAGCGGGCAGCGCCACGGGTTCACGATCGCGATCTGGTGCCTCCAGCTCGGCGGCACGACCCCATCCCCGATCGCTCGCTGGATCGATCCGAGTGACGCGTGATGAAGGTCCTCTACCTCGTCTCGCGAGAGACCTACGACACGAAGATGTCACGGGTGCGCGCCCATCAAGTGGACGCGATCGCCGCCCAGGTGCCCGTCGTGATCTCCGGGCCCGGCTGGCCCACCTGGGACGCGGGCCGCACCGCGGCCGAGAACGTGGCCCGGATCCCGGTGGGCGACAGCGGGACGCCGGCCGACGTCGTGCTGACCTACGGCGTCGCCGGGCTGGCCGGCTGCCCGGTGCCCACGCTGACGTCCTTCAACGAGGCGTTCGACGTGCCGAAGGTGACCCACTTCGTGCAGGAGAACCGCCTGCGCGGCGTCATCTTCCACCATGGCAACGACGCCACCCGGTACACGCACCTCTGGCAGGACGGCATTGTCACCGCGCACGTCCCCCACTGCGCGCAGGCCGAGACCTACCGGGACTACGCGCTCGAGAAGGACATCGACGTCCTCGTGGCCGGGAACCTCAGCCACGGCTACTACCCGTTCCGGGTCCGGCTGGCGGCCCTCGCCTGGGGCACCCTCCGCAAGCGCGGGTACCGCGTCTGTGTCCTCCGGCACCCGGGCTACACGCTGCCGCCGCGCGCGGGCACGGTGGTCGGGGCCGCCTTCGCGCAGATGCTCAACCGCGCCAAGCTCGTGGCCACCTGCTCGATGCGCTTCAAGTACGCGCTCGCCAAGTACGCCGAGATCGGGCTCTGCCGGAGCCTGGCCGTCGCCGACATCCCGGACGAGCGCCAGGAGTACTTCGCCGACACCATCCTGGCCGTGCACCCCTGGGAGACCGACCACGCGATCCTCGACCGGATCGAGGCGGTCCTGGACGACGACGAGGACCGCCAGCGGCGGACCGATCGGGCGTGGAGCCTCACCCAGACGACGTCGACGATGAGCCACTACGCCGAGCGCTTCCTCCACGTGGCGCAGAGCGTGGTCAACGCGGGGCCGCGATGAGCGCAACCGCCCTGGAGCCGAAGCCCCAGCGCGGGCCGGTCAGCCGCGAGGCCTGTCAGCTCCCGTGCCCCTTCTGCGGCCACGTGGGCCTCTTTGTCGTGGACTCGCGCGTCGTCGCCAGCGCCGGGGAGGTCCGCCGCCGTCGGGAATGCGTGCAGTGCCACCGCCGCGTCACGACGTACGAGGCGATCGAGGTCCGCCAGACGGTGCGTCATCCGAGGGCTGGGGGGGGGGCATTGGAGGCGTTCGACCAGGTCCGGCTCGAGGCCTCGATCGTTGCCGTCCTCTCCAAGCACTCCCGGGCGTTCGGCGACGTGTCGGCGTTCATCGAGTCCTGTCTCCGCCGGATGGAGGGAGAAGTCGACGCGTCGACGCTGGCGGAGTGGGTCGAGGCCTGGCTGTGGCCCCGCGACCCCTGCGCGGCGCTGCGCTACGTCTCGCGCCGTCCAGGCTTTCACCTGCGCGACTGGCTCGCGGTGGCCCGGACACCACGCGCGACCGTCGAAGCGAGGACCCGATGAGCGGTAAGCGCGCGAAGGCGAACCGGCGGGGCTCGACAACCGAGGTGAACGGCGTGCTCCGGAACGCGCTCGCGCGCCTCCGGGCGATCTTTCGCCGACGTGCGCCCGGGCTCTTCGAGGCGCGCCCGGAGTGGCGCCGCCCGTGCCATTCCTGCGCATTCGCCCCGTCGACGGACGCGTGGCAAGGCTGGGACACCACGGTGCTCAACCTCGTCCAGGCGCTCGAGCAGGGCGTTCCGTTCTGGTGTCACGAGCCGCTGCCGCGCGGCGGGCCCGAGGGCTGGACCTGGGAAGCGGACAAGGCGCGCGTCTGCATGGGCTGGGCGGCGATCGTCGCCGACCGCGGGGCCAAGCTGGCCATGGTCCGCGCCTCGGTCGATCGCGAGCTGACCGACGAACAGGCCGAAGCGCTCTTGGCCAGGATCCCCGATAGCGTCCGCCGGATCCGGTGCGGGCAAGCGATCGACCAGGTGGAACGGATCCAGCGATGACCCTGGCCGCCATCCCGATGTGCCGGCACGAGCGGAGGGGCCCCTGCGCGCGCTGCAGCGCGATCGCGTGCGCCGACTGTGACTTCTGCTTCGGGTGCGAGCGGATCATTTGCGAGGACTGCGAGACCCACGGGCCCGCGTTCAGCTTCCCGGGCGACCGGACTCCGCACCCGCACGCGCGGGGCATGACGAAGCTCGTTGATGAGGGCGAGCTGGCGATGGAAAGGATCTGATGGGCGACACGAGTATCGAGTGGGCGGACAAAATATCGGTGGAGTACAGGGACATCGCCGACTTCCCTGGCTACCGCGTCGGGACCGACGGCTCTGTCTGGAGCCGGTGGGCCTATAACGGACGCAATCCGCGCCGTCTCGGCGACCAGTGGAAGCCAATGAAGGCTCAGCCGGACGGGGACGGCTACCTCGCGCTCAACCTCTTCCGAACCGGCCGCAGTCATCGCAAGAAGGTCCATCTGCTCGTCCTCGAGACGTTCGTCGGAACCCGCCCGGATGGCATGCAGGGGTGCCACGAGAACGGGAAGGTGGCCGACTGCTCGCTCACCAACCTCCGGTGGGACACGCCGACTGCGAATCAGCGAGATCGTCTTCGCCACGGGACTGAGCCGCGTGGCGAGAAGAGCGGCCGCGCTCGGCTGACCTCGACGACGGTCTTGGAGATCCGTCGACGCGCGGCCGCCGGGGAATCGGCGGCGAGCATCGCGGCCGCATACCGCGTCTCCCCTAGCACAGCGCGGGCGGTCATTCGAGGCCAGAACTGGGGCTGGTTGAATGGGTGAGACACCGATCCAGTACGTCGACCGCTCCGTGAACCCGGTCCGCGCCCGCCACAAGGTCACCGGGCGACGCGGACACTGGTGCGAGAAGGTGAGCGCCGGATGCGCGCACTGCTATAGCTCGGAGTGGCAACCGTTTCGAGGCACCGGCTGCGCGTTCGAGATCCCGAACCGCGACCAGGTCGAGATCTACTTCGAGCCGAAGGCGATGGACGAGGTCCGGCGGCGTCGAATCCCCACGCGCTGGTTCTGGTGCGACATGACCGACTTCTGGGGGGCGTGGGTGCCCGACACGTGGATAGACCAGATGTTCGCGATCATGGCGCAGACGCCTCACCACACTCACCTGTGGCCGACGAAGCGCCCGCAGCGGATGCTGGCCTACTGCGCGGCGATGGCCGCACTGACGCCGCGCCAGAGATCGCGTCGACTCGCAGGGTCGATGTACCGCGAGCACCCCGCCGAGCGCTTGGCAGTCGGCACACTCGATGATGTCGACGTGGGAGAGCTCACGTGGCCCCTCCCTAACGTCCACCTAGCCGTCTCCGTCGAAAACCAGGCGACCGCTGACGAGCGGATCCCGCTGCTGCTCCAGACGCCGGCGTCGGTTCGGTGGGTTTCGTACGAACCGGCATTGGGTCCCGTGGACTTCCAGCAGGCGCACGCCTGGGCCTGTCACGAGCACCACTACCAGTGCACGCCGTCCTGCGACGGAAAGCCGGGGATTCGCTGGATCGTAGTCGGCGGCGAGAGCGGCCCCGGCGCGCGCCACTTCGACCTCGCCTGGGCACGCTCGACTATCGCGCAGTGCCGGGCGGCGGGGGTTGCGTGCTTCGTCAAGCAGCTCGGCGCGCGACCGATCGTCGCCGATTCCGACTTCGGCCACCTCGGTGCCTACACGCGTGAGGCCCAGGACGGCAGTAACGAAGTGCGTTTCCACGACCGCAAGGGCGGCGAAATGGCCGAGTGGCCCGAGGATCTGAAAGTCAGGGAGTTCCCCCGATGAGCGCCACGACCACGTATCACGTGGGCCTGGACGTCGCGAGCGCCCTGCTGAACTGGTCCCGGACTAGCCACCACGGCCTGACCGATGGCGAGGGTCGCCCGATGGCGAACGGCGAGGCGAAGGCCGAGCTTCTCGAGTTGCTCGGTCTGGGGATCCGGTACCTCCCAGTCGGCCCGAAGTGCGACGCCTTCGACCCGACATCGGGATGTCCCGGCCACCGGGAGAGCACCGATGGCTGAGCCGGTGGACCTGGTCGCAATCGACGCACGCGCCCAGGCGGCAACCGCCGGACCCTGGGTCCCAGTGGAGCGTCTGGCCGGTGGCTTCGAGATCCACGAATCCACGAACACCGGGTGCTCGTGCGGCCGTAAGGGGTGCGGCGGATCGCTCGGCGGTTCGAGCCGTTTCTTCGGGAAGCGGGACAGCGACTTTATAGCCCAGGCGCGGGTCGATGTGCCCGCCATGGTCGCGGCGCTGCGAGCGACACGGCAGGCGCTTGAAGGGTTCATGGAGGACGCCGTCGAGACCGCGCGCACGAGCTTCAGCCACCTGATGGGCGGTCAGGAAGTATGGAACGACGAGATCTGGCAGGAGGCGGACCCTGACGGCTATGCGCTCTATGTCGCAGGCGTGGCTGCGCTCGCGCTCGTCACCGACGCGCCGGAGGGGTGCGCGCCATGAAGAACGGGCCCGGCTCCATCAGCGAGATCGAGATGCATCGTCATCTTGAACGGCTGATTGCCGACGCGGGCGGTGTTCGGCCGATCGCCCGGACGCTCGGCGTGAGCGCGGCCTATATCTCGGCCGTGCGGCACGGGAAGCGATGGCCGGGGCCGAAGATCCTGCGACTGATGAAGCTCCGGCGCGTGCGGGTGATCCAGGTCAGCTATGAGCCGAGGCCCCGATGAGCGCCGCGAGCCAGGAGGAGGGGAGACAGGCTAGCGAGCTGACGGCCGCGCAGCTGGCGCAGATCGACCGGGACGTCGAGTATTTCGAGCGCGCCGTCGAACGGAAGCAAGTCGACGCCGGCGACCTGGCGCTCCTCCTGGCCAAGGTCGTCCGGCCGCTCCTCGCCGGCCGGACGGCGCTCGCGGCGGATCGCGACGAGCTCCAGGGGACGTTCGACCTTCAGCGCCGGCGGGAGACGCCTTGGATCGAGCGATGGCGTCGGGAGGATCCGGCCCGGGCGAACACGCTCCCGGACTACGGCGAGCTGCTCCGGTGGATCCTCGACAAGGCCGATGTGGCGGAGGCTCGCTGGGCGGCTCGGGAGCGGCTGATGCGCGCGGTCCGGGAAGCAGGGCACGACGGCAAAGGCTTCGATGCGGTCTGCGTGGCGCTCGCCGACGTCGAGGCGGCCGAAGCGGGGACGCCGTTCGCCATCATTCCCAAGGACGAGCCGGGCCCGTCCTGGTCCTGGCGGTGCGACCGCTGCTTCGCGGAGGGCGTGACGAGCATTCGCGAGGGGACCGACGTGATGACCGCGGCGCAGATCATCCTGACCGAGCACACAGCGCGTCGCGGGACGCAGGGGGACGGGCAGCCGTGTAAGGGCGGCGTGCACAGCATCCGCGTGACCAAGGCTTCGGCGGCGCCATGAAACGGCTCGGAATCGTGAGGATCACGGAGGCGACGTTCGTTGAGATGTTGACAAAGACATTCGCGCTCCCAGAGGGAGTCAGCGTCAGGAAGATCGTCGAAGAGCGAGACGTCATGGCCTATCGGGAGCGATCGTCGGACCTCCTGGTCATGATCGAAGACACGACCGGGGAGCGGCTCCCGGTTGTTCGCGAAGCCGAGAAGGTGCCAGATGTCACGCTGCCATTGCCCAGCGCGGTCACGGACACGATCCGGTTGCGGCTACGAGCCGAGAACAGGACCGCCGGCGATTTCGCGCGGATTGCGAGGGCCTTCGAGCAGCTCGACGAGGCGCCATGGCGGCGCGTCCGTCGATGGGCGCTTGTCGCCCTGGGCGCGTACCTCCTCGCCGGCGGCGCCTGGATGGCGTGGGTGCTGGCATGACCGTCCAGCCGGCGGCGCAGAAGGGTCCGGTCACGGAATGGCACCCCTACCGAGACAAGTGGTTTCCCCGCGAGATGGAGTGCTCGTGGTGTGGCGCCGTGAAGCCTGCCGGCGCGAGTTCGGAGGGCTGGTGGAAGCGGTGGCGTTCGAAGGAGAACCGCACGGAGCGTCGGTGCCCGAGCTGCGGCCGCGGTGAGGGACGCCATGGCTCGTAGGGAGGACGCCTTCGTCGAGCTGCAGGGCGGAACGCCACAGCCGTCCATCCTGCGGATTGGCAACCGCTGTTGCTGCGGCGAGGTCCTTCATCGGGACCTGGTGGAGGTCCGGCGCTTCGGCCGGATCGTCCGGTGGGAGCATCCGCTCTGCGGCGGCACGCTCTCCAGCGATGAATACACGCCGCCGCCGACGACGTGGGACGAGCGCGTCGCGTTCGCGATCAAGCTGCGGGAGATCCAGGCCGGGCGGCAGGCGGGCGGGCCGCCGGAGATGGTCGATCGACTGCTGCACGAGTGGTATTCGATGCGGGGCGGGTGCTGACATGGAGGACCTCACGGTGGAGCCCTCAGTGACGGAGATCAGCCGGACGACCAACGCCATCGCCTGCCCCCATTGCGGCGGTGAGGTGCAGTTCACCACGCGGGTGAAGATCGTGACCGTCAACGGCGAGATCGAGCGGTCCGATGCCCCGCCCGAGGCTCCCGTCTCGCGTCATGCGGCGCGGCGCGCGGCCTGGCTGGCCGCTCGATCGCCCGCGCAGCGGGCGTTCCTCGAGGAGGCGGCGACGTCGGGCGTGCTCGCCGCGTTCCTGGCCGCCTGCGAGCGCCTGAACAGCGAGCAGCAGCCGAGCATTCCGGAGAAGTTCCTGCTCCAGACGCTGCAACACGCCCGCCCGCGGCAGATCCCGCGGCCCCTCTTCGCCCGGATCCTGCGCCACGTCGGGGCGGCCGGGCGCGTGGTCGTGTACGGCGCGCCGGCGATCTACATCGTGACGGTGGACGGCCACCTCAAGGCCTTCATCCCGATGAACATCATCACGGCCATCGAGGGCGTGGGATCCGATCGGTTCTCGCTCGAGCAGCCCGACGCCCAGCCCGAGAACGATGGCTGGTGGAAGACGCGGTTCGGGTACGTCGCCGGACGCGGGCCGCTGTACGAAGAGTTCCGCCACCGGTACCTCGGACAGTTCGGTACGGCGATGAAGGGATAGGGTGTGACCGTTCCCGATCTCGCGCGACTCCTGGCCGGGTACCGGTACCCGCTGACCCAGGAAGCGGCCACTCACGAGGCGCTCGCCCGCGTCCTCACCGAGCACGGCCTGGCCCACGTTCGCGAGCACCGGCTGCCGGATGGCGGCCGCCTCGACTTCTACCTCGAGGCGGAGCAGATCGGCATCGAGGTGAAGGTGGCCGGCGGGCCCGCCGCGGTCCTCCACCAGTGCTCCCGGTACCTCCAGCAGCCGAGCGTCGCCGGCCTCGTCCTCGTGACACGCCGGCGGGCGCTCTTGCCCCCCGTCGCGGTCCTCCACGGCAAGCCGATCGCCGGCGCCTACATCTCGGCGGGGGTCCTCTGATGCCCCGGACCTACGGGCGGCTCTGGCTCGCGAAGGACGGCTGGCACCTCGCCCTCGAGCCTCACCTCATGCTCCGGGCCAAGCGGATGTTCGCCCGGATCAGCCGCGGCCACGTGGGGACGCTCGTGCTCCCGCACACCCCCGAGATGTGCCGGGACCTCCAGTGGTTCGGCGATCGGTACCCGCTCGCCGTCACGCACCCGGCCGAGCTCGAGGCGGGGGCGCGCACCCACCGGGACACGATCGCGCGCCTCGAGGAGCTGATCGATCCCGACTACGTGCCGCCGACGTTCGAGCTCGCGCTGCCGGCGCGGAGCTATCAGGCCCGGGAGGCGGCGCTCTACCTCGCCCAGGGGTTCCTGCTGATCGCCGACGAAGTGGGGCTCGGCAAGACCGCGAGCGCGATCTGTAGCTTCACGGATCCGCGCACCTTGCCGGCCGTCGTCGTCACGCTCACGGCGCTCCCGGCCCAGTGGGAGCAGCAGATCCGCCTGTTCGCGCCGCGCCTGACCACCCATATCGTGAAGCGCGGCACGCCGTACGCGCTCCCCACGTTCTTTGGCCGCGGGCCCGACGTCGTGATCGTCAACTACGCGAAGCTCTCGGGGTGGGCCCAGGTCCTCGCCGCCTACGCGAAATCGGCGTGCTTCGACGAAGTCCAAGAATTGCGCCATGCCGCCAAGGGTTCGGGGTCGGAGCTGACGCAGAAGTACGCGGCCGCCGCGCATCTCGCCGGCGCCGTGCCCTTCCGGATCGCGCTCTCCGCCACGCCGATCTACAACTTCGGCGGCGAGATCTACAACGTCCTGAACGTGCTCAAGCCGGACGTCCTCGGCAGCAAGGTGGAGTTCGAGCGCGAGTGGTGCACGTTCCGCGCGGGCAAGAGCGCGCTCCGGGATCCCAAGGCCTTCGGCAGCTGGGCGCGCGAGCAGTGCCTGATCATCCGCCACCGCCGTGCGGACGTCGGTCGCGAGCTGCCCGACGTGATCCGGGTGACCCACACCATCGAGGCCGACGCCAAGCGCCTCGAGGAGGTGGACGGCACGGCGACCGAGCTCGCCCGCATCATCCTCGGGCAGACGGGCGCCACCCTCGAGCGAGGTGCCGCCTTCCAGGCCTCCGAGCAGCTCTCGATGGTGCTCCGCCAGGCGACGGGGATCGCGAAAGCGCCCTACGTCGCGGACTTCGTCCGGATGCTCGTGGAGTCCGGCGAGTCGGTCGTCCTCTGCGGCTGGCACCGCGCCTGCTACGACGTATGGCGCGAGCGCCTCCAGGACCTCGGCGTGGCCATGTTCACCGGGAGCGAGTCGGTCACCGAGAAGGAGTCGGCCAAGCAGGCCTTCATCCACGGCGGCGTGAAGGTGCTGCTCCTCTCCCTGCGCGCCGGTGCCGGCATGGACGGGCTCCAGAAAGGGGGCCGCGTCATCGTGTTCGGCGAGCTCGACTGGAGCCCGGGGGTCATGGAGCAGTGTGTCGGGCGCCTCCATCGGGACGGCCAGCCGGATCCGGTCGTCGCCTACTTCCTCGTCTCGGAGACCGGCTCCGATCCCGTCGTCGCAGAGACGCTCGGCCTGAAGCGCGAGCAAGTCGAAGGCATCCGGGATCCGGACCAGGACCTCGCCCACACGCTCGAGAGCGGCGGGGATCGCGTGCGGCGGCTGGCGGAGTTCTACCTCGAGCGCCGGGGTGTGACTCGACGCGGCCGTCTCGCAGCGGCAGAGCCGTTGCTGGAGGAAGCGCGGTGATGGACCAGATCTTTGTGCTGTTCTACGGCGCGATCCTGGCGCTCACGACCCTCGTGGATGCTCCGGAGGAACGAAGCGTCTGGATCGTCGCCCACACGATTGCCATCATCCTCTGGATGCACGCGCTCGCGGGGTACGTGCTCCGATGAGCACCGACCACGAGCTGATCCCGCAGCCTCCGGACGACGCCAGCGAGGCCGAGTTCAAGCAGGACGTCCTCCGCGTCGCGAAGGACATGCTGCTCCTGGCCGAGGGCCTCGACGCCCGCGGCCACCTCGAGGCGGAAGTCGAGCGGCTGACCGGGGATTTGGCCGCCGCGCGGGAGACCAATGCCCGGCTCAACCACCGGTGCCAGGAGGCCGAACGCCTCGCCGGGAAGCAGGTGGAGATCGCCCGACGGATCGAGCAGTGGCAGACGGCCGCCGGCCCGTTCCCCGCCAGCCTGCGCACGATGCTCCACGCCTTTCGCGCGTCCCAGCTCGAGCGGGAGGTGGCCAACCTCCGCACCGTCGTGGCCGACCTCGGCCGCACGGGCGCCGCGGTGCTCGAGGAGGCGGCGCGGCATCACCAGGCCCTCACGACGGCGGAGGCCGCGTTCCACGACGTCCTCACCAGCGCCCGGGCCGCCGGGCTGCTCCCGGAGCCATCATGAAGTACCCGCTCTCCCCCGATCTCCCCCTCTCCTCGCGCGTCGTCACCGAGAAGCTCGGCTTCATCGGCCGCACGGGCAGCGGGAAGAGCTATGCCGCCATGAAGCTCGCCGAGGTCATGCATGCGGCCGCAGCGCAGTTCGTCGTGCTCGATCCCGTCGGCATCTGGTACGGCCTGCGCCTGGCGGCCGATGGGAAGCGGCCAGGCCTGCCGATCCCGGTGCTCGGCGGGCTGCACGGCGACATCCCGCTCGAGCCCACCGGGGGCGCGCTCATCGCCAACCTCGTGGTGGACCGGGGCACCTCGATCGTCCTCGACGTGAGCCAGTTCGAGTCGGACGCGGACAAGGCGCGCTTCGCGCACGCGTTTGCCGATCGCTTCTTCTTCCGGAAGAAGGCCGCGCCCTCGGCCGTCCACCTCTTTATCGAGGAGTGCCAGGAGTTCGTCCCCCAGAACCCGCAGCGCGAGGAGGCGCGGATGCTCCACGCGTTCACGCGGCTGGTCAAGATCGGGCGGAACTTCGGCATCGGCGTGTCCCTCATCTCCCAGCGGCCGCAGGAGGTGAACAAGAAGGTCCTGAACCTGACCGAGCTGCTGTTCGCGTTCCAGCTCACGGGGCCCCAGGAGCGGAAGACGGTCGAGGGGTGGATCGCCGACAAGGGGCTCGACGAGGACATCAGCGGCGAGCTGCCGAAGCTCACGGTCGGGCATCCGCATGTCTGGTCGCCGGCCTGGCTGAAGGTCTCGAAGGTGGTGACGATCGCGCGCCGCGAGACGTTCGACTCCTCGAGCACGCCGGAGGTGGGGCACCACACGGCGGCGCGTGAGCTCTCGCCGATCGACCTGGAGCATCTCCGGAAGGAGATGGCGGCCACGATCGAGAAGGCCAAGGCCGAGGATCCGCGGGAGCTCCGGCGCCAGCTGGGTGAGGTTCGCGCCGAGCTCGCGAGGCTGAAGGCGGCGCCGTCTCGTTCACTGAACGAGAAGAAGCCGGTCGAGATCCCCGTGCTCAGCGGGAAGGACATCAAGGCAGTGGAGGCCGCGGCGATCCGGATCGAGCGGGCCGCCGAACGATTTGTGCTCGCGACGACGGGGCTGGAGGCGGTCTCCAAGGCCGGGCGCGAGCTTGCCGCTGGCATGATGGGGCGCGCGAATGCGATCACCGACGCGCTGGTGCGGCTGCGGACGGGCCCGGCGCCGCGGCCCCCCGCGGTGGTGGCCGCGCATGTGGCGCCGAGCGCCGCCCCGCGAACGCAGAGAGCCGTCGCCGAGATGGCCCGTGCCGCCGTGCGGGCGATGGATCCGGACGGCCCGAAGCCGGTCGAGCAGCGCATCCTGAACGCGCTGGCCGAGCTCGAGCAGCTCGGCGCCAATCGGCCCAAGCGGGAGATGGTGGCGTTCCTCGCGGACTACACCAACCTGCGGAGCAAGGGCCTCGTCAACGCGCTCGGGGCCCTGCGCTCGAGCGGCCTGATCGACTATCCCGACAGTGACCACGTGGTGCTGACCGCGACCGGTCGCCAACAGGCGCAGCCGCCGCCGATGCCGCGCTCGCCGGCCGAGCTGCAGGCGCGCGTCCTTCAGTTGTTGGGCGGCGCGAGCGGCCGCATTCTCCAGCCCCTGCTTGACGCGTATCCGGAAGCGCTCGCCAAGGACGTCGTCGCGGACAAGGCCGGATACGGCAATCTCCGGAGCAAGGGATTCGTCAACGCGATGGGTCGCCTCCGCTCGCTCGGCTTCATCGACTACCCCGACGCGCGCTCCGTGGTGGCCAAGCCGATCCTGTTTCTGGAGGGCCGATGAGCGGCAACGGCGTGCGCATCGCGGACCCGCTCGATCCGCGCGTGATCGTCGCGCATCTGCGCCGGGCCCGGGCGCGCCTGGAGGCCTGGATCGCCGAGCCGGGAGGCGACCTGGCGCCGCGGCCGCGCGGGATCTGGTACTCGGAGCTCGCCGCCCTCGTGACCTGGCTGGACGTGTTCGCGGTGCGCACCGTGATCGAGAGCGGCATCCATCAGGGGCAGTCGACGGCGTGCCTCTACCGCTGGGCCGCCGAGACGCCGGGCACCACGGTGGTGAGCCTCGATCATGCCCTGAGCGAGGCCACCCGCGTGCGAGTCCAATCGGCTCACGGGCTCCTGCTCCAGGCCTCGGCCGAGCACGCCGTCCCGATCCTCCTCGCTAACCGTCCGTCTGCCTCGTGCGCCCTGCTGCTCGACGGGCCCAAGGATCATGCGGCGCTCGCGCTGGCCGATGTCGCGTTCGAGACGGGCGCGGTCGCGTTCGTGGCCGTCCACGACATGTACCAGGGGGCGCCGGCGCGCGTGGAGGCCGAGCAGCGCTTTCGCACCTGGGACACAGACAGGCCGGTGCATCAGGCGGTGATGGCCACGCTCGACACGGGGCACCATGCCGCCTGGCTCGACCAGCGCGGCGCCGGCAAGCTGCCGTACACCCGCGTCTTTCCCGACGGCCGGCACGAGGCGATGCCGAGCTACGGGCCGACGCTCCTCTTCCTCCTGGGCCGGACGGCCACCGATGCGCGCTGAGAGCCGCTGGTGCTGGCCGGCCGACTGGCAGCGGGTGGACTGTCAGATCCTGGCCGACCAGATCTTCGCGGCGTACCGGCAGAACGGCGGCCGCGCGCACCCAGCCGGCGCCCGGGATCCTGGCTCCGTGCGGATGCACTGGTCGCGCGAGTGGGAGTACCCCTGGGCGCTGCTGGCGTCGGGCGTCCGGGCCGGCCAGCGCGTGCTCGATCTCGGGTGCGGCGGCTCGCCGTTGCCCGTGGTCCTCGCGCAGCGCGGCTGCCAGGTGGTGGGCGTCGACGTCGGGAACGTGGTCGCCGGGCCGCCGTCGCTGCGCTCCTACGGCGATGGCCGGTGGCCCAATCCCGGCGGCCGGTTCGCGCTCGTCCAGGCCGACCTCCGCGGACCCGTGCTGCCGTTCAAGGACGCGACGTTCGACGGCGTCTTCTGCATCTCGGTCCTCGAGAACCTGGCCCTCGAGGTGGTGCCGTGGCTCCGAGAGCTCGCGCGCGTCGTCGTGCCGGGCGGCTGGTTCGTGGCCACGCTCGACGTCGGCCGTCCGGGTGCCGTCGGCGTCGAGCCGAACGATCTCGATGGTCAGGGCTGGCAGCAGCGCTGGCCCGCCCAATTCACGTCGCCGGTGCTCCCGCCGGAGCTGACCGGGACGTACTGGGTGCGCGGCGTCTACCTGGAGCGCGACCGCTTCGACTGGCAGGGCGCACAGCGAGAAAGGACGACATGAGCGATCGGATCCACATCGTCACGGCAATCTATGGCGACCAGCACGGCCCGTACCTCGAGGCGCTGCTCGGAAGCCTCCTCGAGCTCCGCGAAGCCCAGCCGACCGCGCTGGCCGCGGTGCACGTGCTCCACGCCGAGGTGCCAGCGCCGCGCCTCGAAACCTGGCAGGCGGCGGCGGGCCCGGACGTCGTCTGGGCCCCGATCGTCGGCGAGTCCGTGCGCGCGCTCCTCGAGGGAGAGCCGGATCGCGCGCGGCGGGTGGCCCGGAAGGTATGGGTCTGGACCGAGGCCGTGGCGCCGCTTGCGCCCGGGCTCCGCGTCGTCTGCCTCGATGCGGACACGCTCGTGCTCCGGCCCCCCGCGGAGGCCTGGGCGGGCGTGCCCGGCGGCTTTCAGCTCGGCTACACGCATCGCGCCGGCCGCTGGCCGCTGAACACGGGCGTCCTCTTCCTCGAGACGAGCCCGCGCGCGATCCGTGAGCTGGCCGACTGGGCGCGCGCGACGGAGCGCTGGCTGACCACGCCCGAGCGCACGAAGCAGGCGATCGATGCCTACGGCGCCCCGGACCAGGCCGGCCTCGTCGAGCGCCTGGCCGTGATCCAGGAGGCGGGCGGGATCCGCACGCACCGGCTGGCGGCTGACGTCTGGAACCAGGACCGCTGTCCGCCGGACCTCGCGACGGTCGGGATCCTCCACCTGAAAGGCTGCCTGCCGCTCCTCCTGGGCACGCGCCCGTACGGGGCCGAGCACGGAGACGAGCGCACTCCCGAGGCCTGCGCGGCCGCCTTCGCGCGGTGGCATCGGGCCCGGGCCCGGTTCCTCTCGGGCGGAGTCGCATGACGGAGATCTTGGTCGTCGTGCCCCGGTTCAATCAAGCTCTCCAGGAGCGGCTCCGGTCCCTGTTCGCCGGCTGCGAGGACGTCGTGGTGGTCGCGGACCGCCGCCACGGGCGCGACCGCGACAAGCGAAAGCGAGTCGTGGCGCTGCACCACGGGAACAAGCGGCACAAGGACCGGCGGGACGGGCTCCCGTTCGCGCGCCTGCCCGGCAGCGGGACGTACGGGCTGATCATCCCGCGGAGGATCGCGCCGTGATGCGCCGGCCGCTCCGCTCGGTCCTTATCGGCGACATCTCGAATTATCCCAGCGAGTTTTGCTTTGGCGCAGCGCAGGCGATGACGTTGCTAGGACATTTTCACCGGGACCTCGACGTGCGTCAGCCGATCGACGTCATCGACCGGATGTGCGAGGTGATCCAGCCCCAGGTCCTCTGGATGCACATGATGCTCTGGTCCCCTGGGGGGCCGTCCCACACGCTCGCGTTACTCGAGCTCTGCGAGCGATGGCGCCGCCGCGGCGCGGTGGTCTTCCTCCACGATGGCGACGCTCGTCTGGAGACCCGCTGGCCCCACGACATCTCGGCCGCGGTCGATCTGGCGCTCTGCAACCACACCGCCGACCGTTCGGCATGGGGGATCCGGCAGGTGCGCTGGCCGTACTTCGCCTTCGCTCAGAGCGAGCGGGCGCCCGCCGTCCCCGAGTTCACGTGCGACCTCGCCTTCGCCGGGCGGCTTGGCGCGGGGATCTACGCTGAGCGGACGGAGCTGCTCGGCCGCTGCCAGGCGTGGCTCGGCGACCGGTTCAAGCTGTTCCCGAATGCCGCGTGTGCGCATACGCTCTTTCGCACCCCGGAGCTGGCGGCATCCGCGTCCGCGATGCTCGGATTCGGTCGACCCGACGCGCCGGGCTGGACGGACGTGCGCGTCTTCCTCCTGCCGGGCGCTGGCGGCGTGCTCCTCCACGACGACGTCCAGGGCTTCCTCGAGCCGGGCGTCCACTACGTGCTGTTACCGCGTCGGCCCGAGGAGGGAGATCTTCGCGCGGCGCTGCGCCAGGCGACGCTCGAGGGGCCCGGCATCCGAGCGCGCGCCTTTCAGTACGTGCAAGCCGAGCACTCGAGCGTGGCGCGCGTCCGCCAGGCGCTGCAGGCCGTGGGGTTGGCGCCATGACGGCCGACAGCGCGACGATCCCCGTGTCGGTCCTGTGGACCGGCGGATTCGATTCGACGGCGCGGATCCTGGAACACCTGCGGGACGGTCGTGAGGTGCAGCCGATCTACATGGCCCACTCCACGGGCTGGGAGAAGAGCCAGCGGGAGACGGCGGCGCGCGCCCGGATCCGGGCCGCCCTGTCGGCCGGCGCCCTCCGTCCGGATCGGGTGTGGGACCTCGAGCAGCTCCAGAGCGGATTCGGCGGGGCCCCCCTCTGGCGCGTCTGCGTCGAGCTATGTGACGCGCTCCAGTTGAGTCACCAGTACGCCGCGCTCCGCTTCTGCCGGGAGGTCACCGGGACTATCGACCTCATCGAGTGCTGCGTGGTCATGTACGACGAGGTCTGGGAACGGCTGATCCACCCGACGCGGCCTGCCGCCGTCGAGACCTTCTTCCGGGGCTTCCCGATGCCCTTGCTGGACAAGAGCAAGCGCACGCTGTGGCTCGCGGCCCCGCCCGCTCACCAAGCGGTTCTCGCCCTGACCTTTTCCTGCGAGGAGACCGATCACGATGGCCGCACGTGTCGGGAGCGGAGCCTCGCGCCCGAGAAGCGGTGCACCGGCTGCAAGCGGCGGATCGAGGAGCTCCCCACATGAGGGCCACCGCGGTCGCGATCATGCTGGGCCAGGAGCTCGAGGCGTTCACGAGCGGGCTCGGGCCGCACTACCTCTTCCTCTACAGCGCCGTCCGCGGCCTCGAGGCGCAGGCGGTGTTCGAGTTCGGCGTCGGGCGCTCGACCGAGACCATCCTGCTCGCCCTCGAGGAGACGCAGGGGCACCTCTTCTCGTGTGCGCCCAAGCCATGGGAGACGACGCATCCGCGCCACACGCACTTCCCGGTCACCTCGGAGGCGGCGCGAGCTCACGTCGACGAGCACCGACGGATCCCGCCGCTCGAGCTGGTGCTCCACGACGGGTCGCATGACGCCGAGACGGTGGCGGCCGACCTCGCGTGGGTCCTGCCGCGCGTCCGCCCGCTTGGGCTGGTCCTCGTCCACGACAGCGCGCACTCCTACAGCGGGCCCGGGGTTCGCGCTGGGATCCGCGCCGCCCTCGAGGCCGCCGCCGAGTTCGGCGTGGAGACGAGCCGGGTGACGCTGCCCTACGCCTTCGGGCTCACGATCATCCGCGTGGAGACGAGCCTCTACCACGCGCCGCTCCAGCTGACGCGCACCAAGGTTGGCAGCCCCCACCACACCGAACCGTGCAGGGAGTGACCGTGCACATCATCGACGAGCTGGATCTCACGAAGCCGGGCGTGGTGGTCGGGCAGCACAGCGTGTGGATTCCGCCCCGCGAGCCGGGCGCCTTGGGCTGCAAGATTCCCTTTCAGTTCGGGGGGATGCTCCAGAAGTACCGGATGCCGGGCGATGGACTTTACCCGCGGTCGCTGATCGGCGAGGAGGTCGCGCTCCTGCGCTGGCTCGCGGCGCGATCGTGGGCGCCGCCGATCGGGGACTGGGTGTACGTCCAGACGGTGATCTCCGAGCACCCGGGCGGGTGGTGGGCGGATCCGTGTGGCGCCTTCGGCTACGAGATGGCGGACGCCACGACGCTCGAGCCGGGGACCTTCACGCCGGAGGCGCTCCGCGCGAGCGGAGCCGTCACGGGCACGCCGGGCGCGTGGAACGACCTCCACAAGCCCGGGAACATCATCGGCGGCCGATTGATCGACGTGCGCCGCTCGGGCTGGGACCGCCTCCGCTGGTCCGGGCCGGCCGAGCGTGTCCCGCCGATTCCGGTCGATGACGCGCTCGAGACGGATCTCCTGACCGACGGTCAGTTCCCGCCGCACGCGCGCAACGTGCCGTACCAGGACGTCTGGATCCACCAGGGATGGGTGCCCGGCGAGCGTCGCGTGCGCGAGCGGGCGATGGCGCTCAGGTTCCTCCCGATCGCCGGGGAGTCGGTGGTGGACATCGGGTCGCAGCTCGGCGGGTTCCTCACGTACGCCGCGCTCCGGCAGGGGCCGAACCTCGGGCGCTTGATCGGGATCGACCACGACGCCGACTTCGTGAAACTGGCCCGCCGGCTGGCCCGGCAGGCGGGGATCAACGCGTGCTATCGCCAGGCGGCCGTGGACGGCCCCGACCTTCCGGAGCTGGCCGCGTGGCTGGCCGCGGTCTGCGCGGACCGCATCGACCATCTGCTCGTGCTGTCGATGACCAAGCACCTCGCGGGCGGGGAGGCATCGCTGTGGCGGCTCGTCGACCAGCTGCGGCCGCGGCGGACGTACCTGGAGTCGAACGCGACCGTGCCGGATCGCTTCCCCTTGCGCGACGAGGTGGAGCGTCGCGGAGGCGTGCACACCGGCGACTCGATCGACCGCAACCTGCGCCGGCTCTACGCGATCGAGCGGGAGAATTCATGAGGCGGCGCGCCCGGAGGTTCGCGCTCCTCGTGGGCCTCATCGTGGGCGTGTTGGCGCGGCAAGCCTGGGCCCGCTACCGGCCCCGGCCGCGCGTCCGCGTTGGCGCGGTCCTCGAGCTGGTCGGGGTCTGTGAGATCTTCCCGGATGCGTCCCTGGCGCGGCCGTTGCCCCGGTTCGTCACGGCGCGCGGCCGCATCTGGATCACGTCCGGGCTCGGCCGTATCCTGGCCCCGGCCGAGGGCACGGTCCTGCCGCACGCCGAGCGCCTGTACCCGACCTTCGCGCTGGTCGAGTTGGCTCAGCCGATCCAGCTCCGGGCGGGTGCGGATAGCGTGTCGATGCGGGACTTTCCCCCCGATGAGCCGGAGTCGCGCCTCGCGGGTGAGCACGTGCCCGTGCTGCTCGATCTCGCGCGCGCCGGTGACGAGGCGACCTTCAAGGACCTGGCCCGGAGCGTCGGCGTCCCGGGGGAGCAGCTCGAAGAGCTGTGGAGCGGCACCGTGACGCGCCTGCGGTCGGAGCGGGTGAAGGCGTGAGGGCCGTTTCCTTGCGGAGGGGTCAGTGGTACGTTCCTGCCCGAGTTACGTCGAAAGGGGACGGGCATGGACGGACGCGATGGGTGGGCCGGATGGGTCATGAACTGGTATGGCCTCGTCGTTCTCGTCATCTCTGGCGTGGCGGGCGGGGCAACATTTCTCACCACGCAGGGGCTTGCGCCATGGGCGGTGTCCCTCATCTGCATCGGGACGTTTGGAGTTACGGCGTGGAGTCTGACCTGCATCCTGAAACTCAGGCCGGCTCAACCGGTGCCGACACCGGCGACGCAGGGCGCCGCCCCGTGGGCGTTCGTGGGGAAAACGAAGGATGGAGCGGCCGTGTTCACGGCCCACGGCGGGCCCCTCGTCGAGCTGGACTCGTGGGCCTACGACTACTACGTCGGTCGGGATCCCGGCGAGCAGGAACGGATCGCGCGGGTGCTGTGCGTGGGGACACGGCATCAATTCAACCAGCACGATCTCGTGTCGAGTGTTCACGGCCAGCCGGTCGAGGCAGCCCCCGTGTTCCGACAGCTCCGTCGGGTCCCACTTCTGACGAACACGGACCCGCGGACTCGCTTCTGGACGGTCGCCGCCATCGAGGCGTTGACGCCGCCGGACCGGGCGTCAGTGCTCGCGGACACCGAGCTCCGAGCGTGGCTCCACGGCAAGTCGTGGTTCGACATGTGGCGACTGCTGGAGGAGGGGCAGCGGCTCGTCGACGAGACGATCGGTGCGGAAGCGGGCCAAGGGCCAGAGTCGATGGGACTGGGGCGGCTCAAGTCGATGGACACGGGCTTCGAGGGGCTGATGAACATTTCGCTCCGGGCGGCCCACGAGCAGCAGCTCCGAGACTGGCGAACCCGGGCTCGCGAGCTCCTGTCGTAAGGGGCAGTGGTATCCTCGCAGGGCAGCGTGACGTAACCACCCGATACCCCCGCAGCATCAGAGAGGAGAGCGCAATCCTGACCGAGTGACCGCGAAACGGAAAGGCGCGCGACGTCACGGCCGCCATGCGCCTCCGGTTTCGCCCCCGCCGTCGCCTCCCGCCCGACCCGCTCGGAAGTCGGCGTCCACGCTGTCCCCCCGTCGCCAGGCCTTCGTCGCCGAATACCTCAAGGATCTCAACGCCACCCAGGCCGTCATCCGTGCCGGGTACAGCCGACGCGGGGCCAACGTGCAGGGCGTCCGGCTGCTAGCGAATGCTACCGTCCAGGCGGCCCTGCAGGCCCGGATGGCCGCGCGTGCGCAGCGTCTCGAGGTCAGCGCCGACCAGGTCGTGGCCGAGCTCGTCAAGATCGGCTTCTCCGACATCCGCACGTTCACGTCGTGGGGCCCGACGGGGGTGCTGTTCAAGGACAGCGCCACCCTGGAGGACGCCGCCTGCGTCGCCGAGGTCTCGTCACACGACACGCCGGCGGGCACCGCCAAGCGGATCCGCCTCTACGACAAGACCGAGGCCCTCCAGCTCCTCGGCAAGCACCTCGGCGTGTTCCCCACCACGAAGGTTTTCGGGCGCGACGGCAAGCCCCTGGCCGAGGTGCCCGGCGAGAGCGTGGTGATCTACCTCCCCGACAACGGGCGGCCAGTCTCGTGAGCGCCACCGCTCCGGCTCAAGCCGCGCCGGCGCCGCGCGTGCTCCGTCCGCAAAGGGGCCCCCAAGAGCTATTCCTGTCAACCCACGCCGACGTCGCGATCTACGGCGGAGGCGCCGGGTCGGGGAAGAGCTTCGCGCTCCTCCTCGAACCCCTCCGCTATATGCGCACGGTGAACGGATTCGGCGCGGTCGTCTTCCGGCGGACGAGCCCCCAGATCACCAACGAGGGCGGGCTCTGGGACGAGTCCTACCTGATCTACCCCGCGCTCGGCGCCGTGCCCAAGGAGAGCACGCTCGAGTGGTACTTCCCGCCCCATGGCAACCGACTCCGCTTCGCCCACATGGAGCACGAGAAGAACCGCTTCGACTGGCAGGGCTCGCAGATCCCGTTCATCGGGTTCGACGAGCTGACCGGGTTCACCGAGGAGCAGTTCTTCTACATGTTCTCCCGGAGCCGCTCGACGTGCGGGGTGCGGCCGTACATCCGCGCGACGACGAACCCGGATGCCGACTCGTGGGTGGCGGAGCTGATCACCTGGTGGATCGACCAGGACACCGGCTTTCCGATCCCGGCGCGCGCGGGGCAGCTCCGCTGGTTCATCCGCGTGGAGGGCACCCTCGTGTGGGCCGACACCCCCGAGGAGCTGGCCGTCCTCCACCCGGACATCCCGCCGAAGTCGATGACGTTCGTCCCGGCGCTGGTGCACGACAACCCGGCCCTGCTGTCGCGGGACCCCTCGTACCTGGCCAACCTGTACGCGCTGCCGCCGGTCGAGCGCGCGCGCCTGCTTGGCGGGAACTGGAAGATCCGCCCCGAGGCCGGCCTCGTCTTCAACCGCGGCTGGTTCCGGATCGTCGATGCCGTGGCCACCGACGTCATCGCCCGCATCCGGTACTGGGACAAGGCGGGGACCGAGGGCGGCGGGTCGTACTCCGCCGGCGTGCGCATGGCCCGGACGGAGCAGGGGCTCTACTTCGTCGAGGACGTCGTGCGGGGGCAGTGGTCGAGCGCGCGGCGCAACGAAGTGATCAAGCAGACCGCCCAGACGGACGGCCTCGGCTGCGCGATCTGGTCTGAGCAAGAGCCGGGCTCTGGAGGGAAGGAAAGCGCGGAGGCGACCATCCGCATGCTCGCCGGCTGGAACGTCCACGCCGAGCGCCCGACGGGCGACAAGGTGACGCGGGCCCAGCCGCTCTCGGCCCAGGCCGAGGTCGGCAACGTCCTGCTCGTGCAGGGCGCGTGGAACAAGGCGTTTCTGGACGAGCTGCATGGCTTCCCCACTGGACCCCAGGACGACCAGGTGGACGGCGCGAGCGGGGCCTTCAACAAGCTCGCCGGCGCGATCGTCGTGCCCCCCTTCGACGAGTCCGAGCTCCAGGGCGAGATCCCCGACGACGAGTTCGGGGGGAGCTTCCTGTGAGCCGGCTCGTGCTGCGCTATACTGGCTCGCGACTCGCCCGTCCTCAGACACCGGGCGTTGAGGTGCTGTGCCTTCGTCACACCTCGGCGGAGATCTGAGGATGGCTCGAAGCAAGTCCGCGCCCGCCGCCGCGTCGTCCGAGTCCCCCAAGCGCCCCACGACCCGCGCCCTCCAGCAAGAGCTCGCGCACGTCGAGCTCGAGCTCGCCCTCGAGGAGGCCAGGTACACGCGCCGCCTCATGAGCGGCCTCCTGCTGCAGGAGGGGCCCGAGGCGCGTCCAGATCGCGACGAGGCGAACTGGTCGCTCCTCTCGAGCGGCGGATCCCTCGACTCGAGCAAGAGCCTCCCGACGAGCGTCGAGCGCACCACGAGCCAGAAGCAGAGCTATCGCGCATGGCGGCTCGATCCCCACGCGCGCGGCATCCTCCGGAACTTCGTCAAGTTCATCATCGGGCGCGAGCTCACGATCGACTTCGCCGACGAGCAGAAGGGCACGTGGGCGGACGATCGGCACGCCAAGCTGGTTGTGGCCGAGGCCGACAGCGACGCGCCCTTGCTAGTCCGCGAGCTGTGGGAGGACGCGTCGAAGAACAACCGGATGCGCGAGCGCCTGAAGGAGTTCGTGCTCCGCGCCTTCCGCGAGGGCGAGGCCTTCCTGCGGCGGTTTCGCCCCGGCGGCGGCCGCGTGCTGCTCCGCTTCGTCGAGCCGGATCGCGTCGCCGGCGACGGCAAGACCACGCCCGGCTTCGTGGGCAAGGTCCTCGACGTCGATGTGGTGCCCGATGATCGGGACGAGCCGAATGACGGACAGCTCCCCCGCGAGCTCCTGGGCGAGTCGACGGCCCTCGAGGAGGGCATCGAGCACCTCGCCAACGACGTCGAGACCGTTGTCGCGTACTGGCTGAAGCCCGCCACGCCCGGGGGGACGCCGACGCGCGTGCCCGCCCACGAGATGATCCACCGGAAGCCCCTTGCCGACAGCAACGATCTCCGCGGCTTTCCGATCCTCGAGGTGGTGCTGAAGAACCTCACGAACTACGCGCAGTGGGAAGAGTACCGGATGGTGCTGAACAAGGTGCGCGCCGCCGTCGCGCTCGTCCGGAAGGTGGAGGGCACCCCGACGCAAGGGGCCGCGATCGTCCAGGGCCGGGCGAGCGGCGCCGTCCACCCCCAGGGGCGCGAGCCCCAGACGACGAGCGGGCGCCGGGAGCCGATGTTCCGGCCCGGCACGACGCTCACGCCCGGGCCCGGCGTCTCGTACGACTTCCTGAGCCCGAAGCTCGACGCGCGCGATGCCGGCGAGGACGGGCGGCGGTTCCTCATGACCATCGCGGCGGGCCTGGGCCTGCCCGAGATGCTCGTCACCGGGGACTGGAGCAACGCGTCGTATTCGAGCTCCGTCGAGGCGCGCACCCCGGCCGTCCGCGAGTGGGAGGACTGGCAGGACTACTTCGAGGACGCCATCGTCCGGATCTGGGAGTGGGTGCGCGTCGAGGCGATCCGCTCGCTCGGGCTGCCCCGTGAGACCAACCCCGGCATCACGATCCAGTGGCCGACGCTGATCGCCAAGGACGCGCTGAAGGAGACCGAGCGGCGCGTGGCGCTCCACGGGGCCGGCCTCCTCAGCAAGACCACCTGGGCGGCCCAGGAGGACCTCGTCTGGGACGCGGAGCGCGAGAACCTCCGCCTCGAGGCAGAGGAAGAGGGCCGGTCGCTCGCCGACGACGAGACGGATCCCGCGCGGGATCCGGCGGCGCCGGACCCGGTGAACGACACGCGCACCGAGGCGCTGGCCTCCCTCGCGGAGCTCGACGCGCTCGCCCAGGGCGCCACGGCCATCTCGCCGCAGTTGGGCGCCGTGGTCCAGCGGCTCCGCCCTTTCATCGAGGCACTCGCCACGCAGGCCCAGTATCGCCAACGGACGCCGGCCGCGCGGCCACGGCGCCGGAAGGTCGCCTGACATGCGCCGCCGCGCGCAGCTTGCCTGGCTCCGATGCTGGCTCCGTCGCGTCCTGTGTCCCCGTCGCCCGCCGGGTTCGGGCCCGACCGGCCGGCTCGACTTCGTCATCGGGCCCATCACCACGTGCGAACGATTCCAGGAGGGTCCGATGGCCAAGCTCATCCTGCAGGACACACAGAAGTGCGCGCTCGCGATTCAGCCGGTCGACGTGAAGGGCCGGCCGGCCCGGGTGGACGGGGTGCCCCAGTGGGCCGCCTCCGATCCCGCCGTGGCCACGCTCGAGGTCGCCGAGGACGGGCTGTCCGCGACCGTCGTCGCGCTCGTCCCCGGCGCGTGCCAGATCAACGTGACCGCCGACGCGGACCTCGGCGAGGGCGTGCGCTCGATCTCTGGCGCGCTCGATCTCCAGGTCGACCCGAGCGAGGCCGTCGCGCTGGCCATCAGCGCGGGCGCGCCCGAGAACCAGTAGCCGATGCTGGCGGGGCAGGGGACCGGCCCGATCGTCGCGCCGGTCCTCTGCTCGGCCGGTCCCGGGGGGCCGGCCTGAATGGACATGGACACCCCGATCGTCACGCGCGACTGGTGCCCGGGCTGTCAGCCCGACGTGGATCCCCTCCGCGAGCTCGTGATCGAGCGGTGGTGCGCCACGCATCACGCCCCGACGGCGGGCCTCGACGACGCCCGGAGCGCCGGCGCCTGCATCCTCAGCGGCGCGACGGAGATCGATCCCGAGACGAACCGCCAGTGGGCCCAGCTCCTGCGGCGCCGCTCGCGCGGGTCCCGCCCCCCGAGCGGCGAATGACGGTCAACGAGCGCCTCCAGCGCCGGCTGCTGCGCCGGGCGGCTCTCAACACGCGCCTCGAGAACGGCTGCCTCCGGGCGGTCCGGCGCTCCCTCGCCATGCTCACGCGCCTGGCCGTCTGGCACGTGCGCCGGCACACCGATCTCTTTGTGAAGGGCGAGCGCGCCGCGGCCGGGATGCCGGATCCGGATCGCACGGGTCGCCTCGAGCGCGAGGTCCTCGCCCCGCTGCGAGCCACCGTGCGCGAGCAGCTCACCGAGGTCAGCCGGACGATCATCGGCGATCTCCTCGCGCTCGCCCGCCTCGAGCTGTTCGACCTGCCACAGACAGTGCAAGCCGAGGTGGACGCGGCGCTCCACACCCCGGTCACGACGACAGAGGCCCTCGCCTGGCCGCACCTCGAGGAGCCGTGGGGTGCGGTCCTCCAGGAGGAGACCGCCCGGCCGCTCGACGAGCCGTCCATCGAGATGGTGTTCACCGCGGTCCCCGAGGCGCAGGTCGCCCAGCTGCTGGCGAGCGCGACCGGCGGCAGCACGGTGGCGACGACGCTCGAGCGCATGGCGGAGACGCTGCTGGCCCAGGCGCGGACCGTGCTCGTCGGCGGGTTGCTCCAGGGGCAGGGCGTGCCCACGGTGGCGCGCGCGCTCCAGAGCGTCCTCGGGGGCGCGCGCTGGCAGAGCGAGCGCGTCGTCCGGAGCGAGTTCGTGCGCGTCGCCAACCAGGCGGCGATCCTGACGTTCGATCGGAACGCCCAGTACCTGAAGGGCGTGCGGTGGGTCGCCACGCTCGATCGGAGAAGCTGTCTGCAGTGTGCCCAGCTCGACGGCAAGTTCTTTACCGACATCAAGAAGGCGAAGGTACCGGTGATCGACACGCATCCGAACTGTCGCTGTAGCCTGGTGCCCGTCCTCAAGGCCGCCTCGGAGCTGGGTCTTCCGGGAGCGACGCGCGCGAGCTTTAACGGCCAGGTGCCCGCCACGCAGAAGTACGCCGAGTGGTTCCGGCAGCAGGACGCCGCCTTTCAGCGCGAGGTCCTGGGCCCGACCCGCTACAAACTCTGGGCCGCGGGCAAGGCCCAGCTGAAGGACTTCGCGACGGCCGCCGGTGTGCGCGACGTGAAGAACGTGGTGGCGCGCGTGGCCGGGCGAACGGCATGAGCTACCGCTGCTCGGGCTGCGGCGCGGACGGGCGCCGGCGCGATAGCTGTCCCCACTGCCGCGCGAATCCACCGACCGCGCTCCGGCCCACTGTCCGGCTCGTCCGCCCCCTGGTGCCCACGCCCGCCCTGGCCTCCGGCGCCGCCGCACCGGCGCGGGTTGAGCTCTACCGATGCCCGCTGAGCCCGGGCCCGGCCGTCAGTCTGGGCGCGGTGCCGACGGAGCACCTCGCCGCGGCCATCGCCGAGGACCTCGTGCAGCTCATCGAGTGGAGCGACGCCCACGGGCGCGGCCGGCGCGTCGGCCTGGTCCCGACCACGGGCTACGTGGTGGAGCCGGCCCCGTGACGCGCCGGCGGTCCCATCGGATGGATCGTCGCCGGCACCTCGAGCCGAGCGTGGTGGCGCGCCACCTCCACGTGCATACCCGGACCGTGCGCTACTGGATCCGGAACGGCCACCTGCCGGCGCTGAACATCGGCACCGGACGGAAGCCCCACTACCTGATCTACCGCGACAACCTGCTCGACTTTCTCCGGTCCCGCGGCTCGACCGAGCGCGAGCTCCGCGATGTGTTCGGCGCGCCCGTCTCGGCCCGCGCGGGGTCGCGTCGCCCAACAAAACTGTCCTAAACAGTCCTAAAGGGGCGTAACCGGAAACACTTCACCGGTGCGCCGCAGGCCGCGCGCACCGTAACGTCAGCGTCGTGTTCACGCACCGCGTATTAGTCGTCGATGATCCGCAGACGCTGAATCATTCCCAGATCGTGACACTCCTCGAGGCCGCCGGAGGCGCCGCCGAGATCCTGACCGAGGCGATGAAGACCGAGGGCGGCGAGGCGTTCCCCGCGGCCGCCTACCTCGTCGTCCCGGACGCGGCCCAGCCCAGCACGTGGAAGCTCCGGATCTGGGAGTCGCCCACCGCGAAGGTGACGAAGGCCCAGCTCGGGCGCGCGGCCGCAGCGCTCGGCAAGGGCTTCCGGGGGCGCACCGTCCAGCTCTCCCCCGACCAGCGCGCGGCCGCGCTCCGGAAGCTCCGGACGCTCTACAAGACCGCCGGCGTCACGGGCGACGAGCTGCCGCCGGTGCTGCAGGCCGCGGCGTACACCGTGGCCACCCGCCGGCTGCGCCGGAGCGCGCGCCACCTCCTCGAGGCGGGGGCGGTGCCGGAGGCCATGCGCCCGGAGCTCCTCGAGGACCTCGAGACGCTCCGCGAGGCGAGCTACTACGGCCAGATGCTCGCCGCGATGCAGGAGGGCGTGCTCAGCTTCGAGACGATCATCTGCGCGGCCCAGGCGGCGCTGCAGGAGTGGCACGAGAGCTGCCACGGGCCGTACGGTGGCACGCACCCGTACGACTGCTCGGTCCGCGTCGTCGCGACCTTCCCCGACGCGGTCGTCTACGAGATGCAGGGGAAGCTCTACCAGGACGGCTACCGGATCGACGGCACCACGGTGCTGCTGGCCGGCACGGCCGAGGAAGTCACCGCCGAGTTCACGAAGGTCCGGGGCGAAGGTGGCCCGCTCACCGAGGTCCGGATTCAGCCGGGGGGTGGCGCACCTCCAGCCGCGGTCGCACCCCCGGCCGGCGCGCCCGCCGTGACGCACCAGGAAGCGCTCGCCCTCCTCGCCGAGCAGAAGCCGGCCGGGATCCTCCGCGAAGGGCAGATCGATCGCGAGCAGCGCGTGATCCGGAACACCGTGCTGCTGAACGCGACGAGCGCCAATGGCGAACACGGCCGTCGGATCTACACCGAGGCCGCGCTCCAGCAGGCCGCCCGGCTCAGCGAGGGGCTCCCGGCGTACGCGAACCACACGACGAAGGAGCTCGCCTTCAAGCCGCGCGCGGTGCAGGAGCTGATCGGCCGACACCGGAACGTGCGGTACGACGCGCCGCGCGCGCGGGTGCTGAGCGACCTCCACATCCTCGAGCACCAGGCCCCCTGGGTCTTCGCGCTCGCCGAGGACCTCGGGGACCAGGTCGGCAACAGCCTGGTCAGCCGCGGCCGCGTGCGCCTGCAGGACGGCATCGAGTACGTCGACGAGATCGTCCAGGTGCGCTCGGGCGACCTCGTCAGCGATCCCGCGACCACCAAGGGCCTCTTCGAGCACCGCAGTGCCTGGGACGCGACCCACGCCGCACCCGCAGGCCCCATCACTTCTCAGGGGGAACCCATGGATCTCAAGACGATCACCGAGGCGCTGGACAAGGACGAGCTGATGGCCGAGCGGATCAAGCAGCGGGTCGCCGCCAAGGAGCTGAAGGAGCTCGGCGAGGCCCAGGCTGCGCTCGCGACCGCCGCGACCGAGAAGGCGGCCCTCGAGGGGCAGCTGAAGACGGCCAGCACGGCGCTCGCCGAGTCGAAGACCAAGCTCGACACGTTCGAGTCCGAGAAGGCCGTCGGCGCCAAGCGCGGCCGCCTCGACACGGTCCTGGCCGAGCATGCGCTCGGCAAGAAGTACGGCAAGACCGTCGGCGCCATCACCGATGTCTTCCGGGGCGCGCTCATGGAGGCCGACGAGGCGAAGTGGACCGGGCTGATGGACGACCGCCTCGCGAGCCTCGACGCTGCGGCGGGCACGCGCACGGGGCAGCCGGCCGAGTCCCAGCGGAAGGCGGACGGAGCGCTCCAGGAGCACCGGGACGGCGGCGTGAAGCTGCCGACCGGGATCTGCGCGGAGATGTCGGCGGCCCTGCGGTAAGCGGCGGCGCACACCAGGCCTTGAACCGCGCGGCCCGCCGGGCCGCCAGCCGAGAGAGGGAGCAGGCTCATGAACGTGCACCGCGAGCGGTGGAACGCAGGGGACGCCAATCCGTACGGGCTGGTCGAGATGGCCGTCGATGCGGCCGTCGGGGTCGAGGCCGGCGACCTGATCTGGCTCGACACGGACGACGCCAAGCCGTTCAGCCATGCCGGCCTGTGGACCGGGACCGCCGCCGGCAGCCAGGGCAAGGCGGCCGAGAAGTTCGCCGGCGTGGCGCATAGCGCGCACGTCGCGGGCGACGCGCTGGTGACGACCATCCGCGTGGCGACGCGCGGGACGCACGGCTTCCCGCTCCAGACGGCGGCGGCCTTCGAGGTGGGCGACCTCGTGGGGCCGAGCAAGCACCCCTCGAGCAATCTCCTGCAGGCCCAGGTCGTCGACAAGGTCAGCAACGAGAGCTTCGCGATCGGGCGCGCGCAGAAGCGCTACGCGAGCGCGGTCGCGTTCATCGAGTTCGAGATCTTCACCCGCATCGCCGCCGGGGGCGGGGTGCGCAACTACCTGACGAGCTGAGGCGCGCGCGTCGCGCCGCCCCTCAGCGGCGCGCCAGCCAGGAACCGACTTCTTCAACTTCTGACGAGGAGGGGCGTCGATGCGACGAGACGAGATGAAGGGCATCCTGAACCGGGTCGGTCCGGCCGGGTTCGTCGAGATCATCGGGCTCCTGCTGGAAGGCCGCGACGAGACCGGCAAGGAGATCCGCAAGCATCGCGCGGAGGAGTTCCCGCTGCGCGCGCTCTGGGAAGCCACGGTCGGCCCCTGCGAGCAGACCCTCCCGTCCCAGCGCTCGCCCGGACGCTTCAACTACATCGAGATGCAGGAGGCGCTCGAGTCCACGGTCTTCCCGAGCGCCACCGGCATGCTGATCGCCAGCCGCATCATCGAAGGCTACTACGGCCTCGAGGGCGCGATCGGGGACCAGCTCGTCACCGTCATGCAGTCGCGGCTCAAGAGTGAGCGCATCGTCGGCTTCACCTCGCTGGAAGGCCCCAAGGAAGTGCCCGAGGGGATGCCCTACGAGGAGTCGAGCTTCGCGGAGAAGTACGTCACCACGGAAACGGCGAAGAAGGGCCGGATCCTCGAGATCACCGAGGAGGCGATCTTCCACGACCAGACCGGCCAGATCCTCCTGCGGGCGAGCCGGCTCGGGGAAGCCACCCGCCAGGAGCGCGAGCTCATCATCCTCGGCGGCATCGTCGACGTGGCCGGCGCCGCCGATCTCGTGGCCAACGGGATCAAGTACCGGTCGGTGTACCGGCCGAACGGCACGGCGGCCGCGCTCTACTCGGCCACCAACAAGAACCTCGCCGCCGGCCCCATCCAGCTGGTCGACTGGACCGACCTCGACGAGGTCTTCCAGTATCACGCGACGACCGTCCGCGACGACCGCGCGCGGACCGACGAGCAGCTGCCCATCATCTGGATGCCCAAGGTCCTGCTCGTGGCCCGGAAGCTCTGGGGGACGGCCGCGCGGATCGCGAACGCGATCACGGTCCGGAGCGGGGACATCACCGCCGGCACCGGCATGCAGTTCGATACGGCCAATCCGCTCGGCACCCTGGCCCCGGGGCTGAAGCCGCTCTCGAGCCCGCTGCTGGACTACCTCGCCTCCCTGTCGGGCAGCCAGTACAACGACAGTTCCGACTGGTTCATCGGCGATCCGAAGGCGCAGTTCATCTGGCAGGAGATCTGGCCGCTCCAGACCTTCCGCGCGCGGCAGGACGACGAGGCCCAGTTCCGGCGCGACGTCGTGGCGCGGTTCAAGGCGCGGTACTACGGCGGCATCGCCGCGCTGGACACCGTCCAGCTGATCAAGGTCAACGCGGCCTAAGCCGCGACGCAACTCGCGGACACCTGACCCACGGGGCTCGCCGCCGGGCGGGCTCCGTGGCTCCACCTCAGAGGGGGCCACGCGGCAGGCATGCACGGCACGATCGCAGTCCTGACCGGGCGGGGCCCCGCCTGCGACGAGCTCGACGCGTGGCTCGCCGCGCAACCCGCCGAGGTCACCATCCTCCGGCTCCGGACCAACCAGATCGCCTGGGCGCGGAACGAGTGCGCACGGCGCATGGTCGGCGACTGGATCCTCTACGTCGACGCCGACTGCGTGCCGCCGGCGCCGGCGCTCCCGACGCTCCTCGATCGTGGCTTGCCGCTCGTGGGCGGTGTCGTCGTCGAGCGGCGCGCGCCCTTCGAGGTGTGCGCGGTGAAGTCGCTCGAGCCGTTCGCCCGCCTCGCCCTCGAGGAGCTGCCCGACGACGGGAGCACGCTGCCGGTGCCCGCGATCGGGACCGGGTGCCTTCTCGTGCGGCGCCGGGTCTTCGAGGTGCTGCCGGCTCCCTGGTTCCGCTGCGGACAGCTCCCGGGCGCGCCCGATCTCCTTGGCGAGGACCTCGACTTCTGCCTCCGGGCGGCCGCGGTCGGCTTCCCGGCGCACCTCGACACGGCGGTGCGGGTCGGCCACGAGGCGAGCGTGCTCCTGTGGCCGGGCCAGACGGGGACGCTCCTCGCTCAGTGGGAGGACCGGCAGGGCGGCCGCGTGCCCTACCGTGACAGCCTGGCCGGCATCGCCGCGATAGCGCGCCTCACGGGAGCGGCCGCGTGACGTTCACCTACACGCCGGCGAGCCCGACCGATCGCGATCGGCTCCGGCTGTTCATCTCGGACACCAACGCCGCCCAGTACGTGTTCGAGGACGAGGAGCTCCAGCTCTTCCTCGACGCCTGGCCGGGCGACCTCCACCTGGCAGCCGCGCAGGCGCTGCGCGCGATCGCGATCAGCCAGGCCAAGTTCGCCATCTACTACCAGGTCAACGGCTTCAGCCTCGACCGCCGGGGCGTCGCCAAGAACCTGACCGACCTCGCCGACAAGCTCGAGGCGCGCGTCCTCGCGACGCCGTGGGAGCTCGAGTCCGTCCTCGACCACGTGGTCGACGAGGCGGGCGTCGATCGCAGCGTCTACCAGGACACCGAGCCGTGAACGTTCCCACGCCCGACTTCCTGACCGCGGGCGAGCGGAGCCTGATCGGCGCCGACGTCGCCGCCCTCATGGACGACACCGAGCTCTCGGTCGCCGTGACGTACCGCGACTTCGTGAGCCGGGCGCTCACGCCGGCAACCGGGGCCTACACCGAGACCTACAGCGACCTCGCGATCCGGGCCGTGCGCAACGTGCTGTCCCAGCGCGAGCTCGCCCTCGCCGAGGGGCTCTACCAGGCGGGCGACGTGCGCTTTCTCTTCGCGCGCTCGGATCTCACGATCACGCCGGCGCGCGAGGACCGGATCGTCCACGGCGGGGTGACGTACGAGCCCCGGACCTGGGACACCGACCCGGTCGGCGCCTTCTGGAACGTCGTGGCGCGGAGGGTCGCGTGACCGACGAGCGCGGCACCGTCGTCATCCTCCACCAGGGGACGGTCGCGACCGAGCTGCTCCACTGGACGCGCACGCTGCCGCGCACGGTGAAGCTCCAGGACGTCCAGGGCAATCAGATCCCGCGGCAGCGGAACCTCGGGCTCGCGGCGGCCATCGGGGACTGGGTCCTGTTCCTCGACTCGGACTGCATTCCGACGACGACCATGCTCCCGCGGCTCCTCGCGCGCGAATTGCCCCTCGTGTCCGCCGTCGTGCTCGAGCGCTTCCCGCCCTTCCGCACCTCGGCGGTCCGGAGCCTCGAGCCGCACCCGGCGCGCTGGCTCCTGGCCGATCTGCCGCGCACGGGGCTCCTCGACGTGCCCGCCGTCGGCACCGGCTGCCTCCTCGTCCGCCGGTGCGTCTGGGAGGCGCTCACGCCGCCCTGGTTCCGCTGCGGCCAGATCGAGATGGACGCGCTCCAGGAGGACTTCGACTTCTGCTTCCGCGCCGCGGCCGCCGGGTACGCGCCGGCGCTCGACTGCGATGTCCGCGTCGGCCACAAGGTCGTCGGCTCGACGCTCTGGCCCGGGCTCGACGGGCGCTTCTACATGCAGTACCTGGCCGCCGTCGACGTCCGGATCCCGATCGAGATGCCGGGATCCGAGTCGGCCGAGCTGGTCACCCTGACCGAGGGCGCCCGCTGATGTCCGAGCTCGTCGGCGCCCTCCGCATCCGCGTGCCCGTGAACGTCGAGGCCGAGCTCGCGGCGCTCAAGAACCTGTACGTCATGACCGCGCTCCGGGCGGCCCAGGGGAACCACCGGCAGGCCGCCGAGCTCCTCGGCATCAAGTACGAGCGCTTCCAGGACTGGATCCGCGCGGCGGAGCTCCGGACGGCCACGATCGCGGCCGCCGAGGGGCTGGTGGTCCCCGCCCCGGCGCTCGCCGAACCGGTCGCTGTGCCCTAGGGGGAGAGCCCATGGAGATCCGATCGACCATCGACGCGACGGCGAAGGCGCTGGCCACGCTCACCGAGGACGGCCAGGTCGCGCTCAAGCTCGTCTGCGCGTCGCCCTATCGGGTGACGCCCGAGGGGGAGGACCTCACGGCCTCGGTCACGATCGAGGTCACGGACCCCGCGCTCCTGGCGCCGATCCGGGACGCGCTCGGCCGCGCGCTCGCGCAGGCCGCCGATCTGGCCGGCCCCGCGCTCGCCCAGGCGATCCACACGGCACGCTCCGTCGCGTACGCGCGCGGGGAGATGGGAGACGGCCGATGAGCCCGCGCGCGGCGCTTCAAGCGGTGGGCGGCCGGACCGGCGCCTCGGGCGCTGTCGGCCTCACGATCGTCCGGCAGCGGATGGCGCAGGAAGGGAAGCCGCCCGAGTTCCGCAGCGGCCGTGGCGCGGCGCGGTTCTCCCTCGCCGAGGTGTGGCGCCGCGGCCTCGCGCCGTCGGACTCGCCGTACCCGGAGATCCGGGACGAGATCAACCGCTTCCGTCGGGCCAACCGCCGGCTGCTCCTGCGCGGGATCCCGAAGATCCAGATCGCGCAGACGCTCGGCATCCCGACGTTCTGGGGCGCGCTCGACCTCACCATCTTCCGGGCGAGTGGCCGCGCCATCCCGCTCGGCCTGGTCGGGCTCAAGGTTGTCACCACCGTTGGCGTCGGCTTCATCGTCGACGCGTTCCAGAACCTTGTCGAGCTCGAGACCGAGAAGTATCACGGCCTCGGCACGGGCTCGACGGCCGAGGCAGCGGGCGACACCGCGCTCGTCACCGAGCTGATGACCGAGTACACCGGCAACGTCCGCGCGACCGGCACCACCGCCGAGGCGAGCGCGACGGTCTACCGGACCGTGGCCACCAACACCCTCGACGGGACGCCCGGGGCCGCGCTCCGCGAGCACGGGCTCTTCTCGGCGGACGCCGTCGGCGTGCTCTTCGACCGGACGGTGTATGGCGCCATCACGCTGGTCTCGGGTGACGGACTGCAGTCCACCTACGACGGCACGTTCTCAGCCGGCGGCTAGGGAGCGATGCCGGTCACGTATGTCGACGTCGTCAACAGCTCGGCGAAGGCCGAGCGCACGGGGGCACAGTTTCTCCAGCCGGAGATCGACGAGCGCCTGGCGCGCGCGATCGCCCTCTTCAAGGCCACCGACCCGGACCTGTGGGTGGGGCCGCAGATCGGCGACGGCCATCTGCTCGTCGGGCATTCGGAACTGGCCGGGCCGCTGGTCCGAGCGGCCATTGACGCGCATCTCCAGGATGGGCTCGAGCTGCGGATCAGCATGGCGATCGGGGATCTGACCTGGTGGCCCGCCCCGCAGGCGTGGAAGCCGACCGCGCGGCCCAGCGGGAGCGTCATCAACTTCGCCGCGCGCCTCCGGGACCTCCCCGAGGCGGTGCGCGGGATTGCGATCAATCAAGGGCTCTACGAGGCCCTGGTCGATCACGAGCCGCTGCGCGAGCTCTTCCACGAGGCCGAGGCCCTGTTCAAGGGGTGGACTTACCCGCAGAAGTACTGGGTCCTGTCGCTCCGGCAGGAGCGGCGCCGGCTCGATACCTCGGTGCTCGACGAGTGCAAGGGGCTTCGCGAGCAGGTCAACGCGCTCGCGGGACGGGTCACCTCCCTCGATACGTCGGTCGGCACGATCACGACGCAGCTCGACACGATCGAGCGCTACGTCAAGCCGATGCGGAAGGCGACCATCGGGCTTCTCTGGGTCGGGCTCATCGGGGTCTTCACGCTCTTCGGCTGGTTCCTGAAAGGCGCGTCGCTCCCATGATCTGGCCGACGTGGCCGCGCGTCCAGAACACGCTCATCAACGTCGCCCTGACGCTGATCGTGGGCTTCTCGTGCCTGGCCTTCTACTGGCTCGTCCTCGACCTCGATCAGCCGTTCGAGGAGATCGGGACGCCGATCTTCCACCGGGTCGGCGAGCCGAACGAGCCCAAGCCGGTGGAGGTGCGGGCCTGGCCGGCGGGTTCCCGCGCCGCGGTCTGGCGGCATTTCTGCTACCACCGCCAGGTCTCCGGGATGGTGTACCGCTCGTTCGGCAACAGCCTCGAGTACCGGCTCGGCGAGACGCGCGCCCTCTCCGAGCTCAAGGTCGGCTGCTATGCGCGGAGCTTCCCAACCTACATCCCGGAGGACCTCCCGCCGGGCCCGTACCTGTTCCGCGTCTGGGTCGCCAACGCGCGGGTGAACCCGCTCAAGACCGTGAGCTATGCCTTGCGCGAGGTCCCGATCCTCGTGCTCACGAAAGAGCCGAGGCCGCAATGAAGGACGTGATCCTCCTCGCGCTCAAGCAGGCCCCCCTGTTCGTTGGCACGTTCTTCCTGGGGTACGCCGTGATCAAGGGGATCGCCCCCTGGTACGCCCTCTTCGCGGTGCCGGGCTTCCACGCGGTCGAGCTCCTCCGCGGATTTCGGGGCGTCGACAACAGCGAGCGGGCTCCCATCGGGTTGAAAGGATGATCGGGCGCGCGATGACGGCCGCCCTCGTTCGAGGAAAGGAGAGTCATCCATGGCTCCCGCTCTGATCACGCTCGTCAACGCGATCATCTACATCGGCCTGTTCCTCGTCGTCTGCGGAATCCTGTTCTGGCTCCACGAGAAGGCCAAGTTCGCCGAGCCGTGGAACAGCTGGATCCGCTGGGGCCTCGCCGTGATCCTGATCCTCATTGTCCTGCTCTGGCTGGCGGGGAGCATCCCGACTCCGCCGCTCATCCCGCCGGGGAAGGGATAGGCCATGCGCCGCCCCCTTCTCGTTCTTCTGGCGGTCCTGCTGACCGGCTGTACGAGCCTCGGCCACGTGCCCCGCGTGGTCCCGCCCGCGGCCATGACCCAGCGCACCGACGTCCTGCGGCCCTCCTACACCGACGTGAAGGAGCTGGCCTACCAGCAGATCGACGGCTACCTGGTCAGCGGCCGGATCAACCGGGACGCGCTCTACGCGGGGGCGCTGACCGCGGGCGTGTCGGTCGCCGCGATGGCGGCGCTCAGCTTCTTTGCGCCGACGTCCATCGCCATGCAGCTGATCCCCATCGGGGGCGGGCTCGCGGCGGGCACGGCCGCGGTGATGCAGAACGAGCCCAAGGCGACGATCTATATGCGCGCGGCGCTCCTGACCATCACCGTGGTCGGCCACAGCGACGAGCGCATGGTCTGGGCGAACAGCTCCCTGGACACCGAGGCGCTGTGTCTCCGGCGAGATCTCGCCACGATCGACGCGCGCGTGACCGAGCATCTGTTGATGCTGAACCCGCAGCACATCGCGGACCGCCTCCGCGCCATCGGGCCGGGGAACGCGCCGGCGCTGCAGGAGCTCGCCGGCGAGGTCGCCAACTACGCCAACTTGAAGTCCCTCGAGCCGACGTGTGGGAAGGCGGTGCCGCCCGCGCTAGAGGGGCTGCCGGCGAGGCAATGACGACGGCGATCTTCACCTACCAGGACGCGCGCCGCGGTGAGCGCACCGGCCTCGTCTTCGGCTGGACGACCCCGGCCGAGCGGGACGCGAAGATGATGGCCGAGTATGGCGCCCTCGCGGAGTGGCCGACCGGGTTCACCAACCTGCGCGAGACCGCGATCGAGCCGGCGTGGCATGGCCGCTTCGTGGTGGGCGAGGTGGTTCCGGACAAAACGTGGGAGATCATGGGCGAGCTCGCCTTCGATAGCGCGGTCCTGCGGGCGCGCGTCAATTTCCCCATCGGCTTCGTGACGGATCTCGCCTCGACACCCCGGCTGCCGCTCGTCTACCTGTGCTTCGGCGGGATCTGCAACAAGGAAGGGGCGGGGCACGATCTCCTCTACCAGACCCACCTGTGCGCGGACCAGGCGACCGCGGACCTCGTGTTCCTCGAGCTGATGATCCTCAAGAACCTCGAGCGGTGGCGGCGCTTCCAGATGTACGAGACCGTCCGCACCCAGGGGGAGCCCCACTGGACGAGCGGGCCCGAGCGCTATGTGCGGCTCGGGAACCAGGAGCGACTCGGATGATTCATTTCGCCCTCGGCATCCTGATCGAGCTCACGAGAGACTGACCATGCGTCACTACCTCGTCGTCAAGACTCCCGCCGAGGGCGACAATACGCTCGGCTCCCGCTACTACCGGGGGGAGCACGTCCACGACCTGTCGGGCTTGTTCTCGTTCGAGTTCCAGTGGTTGACCGAGAGCGGGGCGGCCGTCACGATGAGCCCCTGGCCGACCGTCCAGTTCTTCCTCGACGACCAGCCGCTCGGCTCGCCGATCCTGGCGCCGCCCTACCGCTTCCAGATCGACCTCGACGCCCTCGCCGTGGCCCAGATGACCCCCCGCACCGCTGACCGCTGGTGCGTGACTGATCGCCAGGTACTCCCGCGCACGGGCCCGACCCTTCAGCACGTCCTCTGGGCCCGCTTCACGGGCGGCCCTCTGACCGACAACTTCTGGGCGGCGACCTGCAAGTTCACGACGGGCGAGCCGTTGCCGCTCACCCAGGCGGGCTGGTGCTGGGCCGGACCGACGAAGTGGGACGGGATCTGGTACGTCGTCAATGGCCAGATGCCGGCGATGATCTGGCACCCGGGCGAGCCCATCAACCGCCGGGTGGTGGTGCCGTTCCGCCCCGGACCGGACGAGCTGCGCCCCACCGCGCAGCCGTACACGACGATTCCGTTCTACACGACGGAGGCGGCCAAGGACTTCTTCCACTACACCCGCCTTGGCAGCGTGTCCACCAAGGCGATGGCGCGCCGGATCGGCGTCATCGAGAGCAAGAAGCGCCCGGGCACCCCGCGCATCGTCATCACCGGGAAGGAGCAGTACGACTACTTCCAGGGGGTGCACAGCAACGTCATCCCGCCCGACCCGTCAGTCCTGAGCCCGCTCGACGGGGTGCCGCTCGTGGACGGCCCTCGCGGAAGCGGCCAACTCGGGCACGGCTGGTCGGGCTGGGTCGCGCGGCACGAGAACCCGGCCAGGGCGGGCGGTTGTTTCATCACCTGCACGAACGGGCGCCTCGCGTTCGCCCACCGCTTCGATGGGCGGCTCTCGACGGTCGCCGGTCGTCGCCTGCGGGCCGAGGATGATTTCACCGCGCATCCCACCTCGTCGCGGACGACCGGCTACTTCCCGGGGCCGGACACCTGGGGGCCTGTGCGCGAGGGCCAGATGCAGACCGTGGGGGACTTCCGGCCGAAGCTGATCGAGCCGTGGGGTGCGGTCCCGTTCGGCCCCTACCCGACGCCGGCCGCCGACGTGCATCACGAGGAACACCTCATCAGCAACACCCTCGGCTACTGCATCCAGAAGGCGAACCACCGGCCGTGCCACGAGGCCCCGGGGCGCCCGCCCGAGATCACGATGTTCACGCCGCTCGACCACGGGTCGGAGCCCTGGGATCCCTGCCGCATCTGGAACACCGACGAGATGTGGCTCCCGCTCTTCATGCACCACGCGATCCTGCTGATCGACGCGAAGACGGGCGTGGTGATGGACCGGATTCAGTCCGCGACGGCCGACGCCTCGATCACCCTCGAACATCCCGATGTCCGGGTGAACGGGCGCGGCATGGGCCGGTCGTCCTTCTCCCAGGACGCCCTGCTCACCCGGTTCCGGCGCGACGGCGGCCGGGGCACGTTCGGCTTCGCCTTCCCCCAGAGCGTCCGCTTTGACTCCGAGGGCAACCTGATCTTTTCCTGCCGCTACCTGGACGGCCTGTTCAAGTGGGATTTCCGCACCCAGACCGGCCGCTTCCTCGGCAAGCTCCCGACGTTCGCCACCGGCTTCAACACGCGGGACATCTGCATCGACATCAACTGGGACGGCACGTGCGGGCCGAAAGACTGCATCCGCACCACCCAGTGGACACAGGACTCGGCGCGGATCTACTCAAAGGACATGACGGCCTGGCTCGGGAGCTTCTTCCCGAACACCAGCAGCCTAGACCGATTCCTGGTCGAAGGGAGTAACCGGAACCTCACGAGCTGCCACTACCCGACGATGGTCGCGTCAGGGATGGGCCGCGTGTATATCGTCGGCACCGGCACGATGCAGGGGCTCTGGGTGCAGACGCGCCGGCTCCCGACAGATCCGGCCGTGAACAAGAGCCTGTATCAGACCGGGAAGGGTCTGTGGCAAGGGCGAGCCGCCGACCCGTACCCGGCCTTTGCCTTGACCCACGGCGAGGACGGGCAGGGACACCTCGGTCTCCCCAACTTCGATGACCTGGCCGAGTTGCGTGACGGCGATCTCGCGGCCTTCCTTCGCGCGGGCGCGGGCAGCGGCTACCCGCGCAATCTCACCGATGCCGAGTGCGCCGCGATCATCTATTACATCCGCTGGAATACGCGCGTCGTCCCGCTGACCACCACACCACCGGCCGACACCACGCCTCCGTTGGCTCCGACCTGGGAGTTGGTGGAGGCCCACCTGGAGGGCTAATCAATGGCCAAGGTCTTTGTCATTACCGCTAACGCTCTCGCGGCGCTCGGCGCGGCCGACACCGACACGGCCCTCTTCCGTTTTCTCCTCGACGGCGACCTCAAGGGCGAGCGGCCCAAGGGTGCGGACGGCAAGGCGAGCTTCACCTACGATCCGCTCCCGACGACCGAGGCCGCCTACGTGGTCCGGCTCGGGCTGGTCGCGGTCGACGCGGCCGGCAACGCGAGTCTCCCGGCCGAGCGCGATGTCACCGTCCCGTCGGTGGACCTGATCCCGCCGGATATGCCGCAGTGGGATTCCATCGTCGGGGTCTTCCAGGACAACTAGCGATGACCCTTCCGGTCACCGCAGGCCAGTGGGGCGTTGTCTCGCAGCCGGGCCAAAGCGTCGGCGCGACCCTTTGGCGACAGCCCGGCACCGGCAAGACGATCACCGCCGTCAAGGGGGTCAACCAGGCGGAGAAGGTCTTCGACTGGTGCGGCGGCGCGATGGACCCGGTCGCGGGGAAGCTCTACCTTGCGGCCTGCGGTGGCCACGGGAGCAGCGCCAGTAACGAGTCCGACTCGTTCACGCTCGCCGACGGGCTCTGGCGGATGCTGCGCGGCCCGTCGGTGGACCTGATCCCGTCGCGCTACAACCCGACCCAGCCGAGCTTGCCGTACTACTCGGACCCGACCGGGCTCTACGGGCCGCCGGGGAACCTGATCTACGCGAGCCGGCACAACTACCAGGGCCAGGTGTACCACGCCGGCAAGATCATCCAGTTCGGCGGGGTGCGTTGGTACGACGGCTCGGGCTGCGGCGCGCTCTCGTGGGAGACCGACGCGGTCACCGGCATTTGCGCGGCGGGCGACAGCTTCATGCTGGGTTGGCCGGGCGGGACCACTCCGCACACGGCATGCTCGGCCTGCCTCGACACGCTCCACGATCGCGTCATCTATTGCAGCAACGGGCGGCTGCGGAGCTACGACCACCGCCTGCCGCCCGGTCAGAAGGCCAAGATCATCGACGACGGGCAGGAGAACAGCAACCAGTACATCTACATGAGCCTGCTCCACGATCCTGTCCGGGATCGCGTCGTCGGCTTCGGCCCGTTCTCGGCCTCGGTCAACTGCATCGTCTGGGACGCGCTCCCGAGCGGGAAGTACCAGCGGCGCGTGCAGGCGCTCGCCGCGCCGTACAACGCGCAATATTCGCTCGGGAACGCGCCCCTCGTGGTCCGCGATCCGATAAGCGGGGTGTACTGGATCCACCCCTCCGGAGGCCGCACGCTCTACTCAATGAACCCCGACACGTTCGCCATCACCGACATCGCGCCGACGGAGGGCGTGACGCCGGACTCGCCAGAGGTTGCCGGAGTGGGGTGGAACGGCACCTACAACCGCGGCGGCTACTCGATCCAGGACGACCTCCTGATCGTCGTGCATCGGGTCCAGGGGGCCGTGTTCGCCTACCGTCCCCTGCGCTCGTCGGCGGACGTGACCCCGCCGGGCATCCCGTCCTGGGACTCAGTCGAGACGGTGCTCCAGGACGCGTAAGCATGCCCATCGTATCCTCGGTGGTGGTGTCAACGCGGCGGCTCGCCAATGGCGTGGTCGTCAACCGCGAGCGGCACACCGACCACCTGGGTCAGCAGCGGGACATCGAGGCGTTGGCCTCGGACGCGAACTTGGCCGCCCGGATCACCATTGTCATCGGCTGGCTCGCCCGCGAGGAGCTGGCCGAGGACCTTCGATCCATCTACGCGGCAGGAGACCAGGCCGTCGTCACCACCAATCACGTGACCATCGCGGAGGTCCGCGATGCGCTGCGCGAGGCGTACCGGACGGCGACACGGGAGCAGGCGTGCGCGCTCGGAGCCTTCTTGAACACGCTGACCAACAACCAACTCGGGACGCTCTTCGGCGTCAGCGGAGCCGCCCTCACGTCGCTCAGGACGCGACTCCAGGCCAAGGCGTCCCAGTGGACCGCGCTGGTCGCGGCGGTGGGGGAGTAGGTCGTGAACCTGTCCTGCCTCGACTCCGACCGCGTGGATTGGCGCAAGCGTCACAAGATCAAGTGGGAACTAACCACGCTCGGTCATCATCTCGTCATCGGACCCGCGCTCGCGCGGATCGAGCGACTGAGCGAGCGCCTCGCGGGAGCCGTCGCCGGAGAAGTCGCGTGGCGGGCGCAGGGGGAAGCGCGGCACAAGCGGCCCAACGTCAAGCGGACGAACATTTGGGCATGGGCGCTCTCGGAAGGGCTCTGCGAAGTCGAAGGCAAGGCGGCGCGCGGAGAAGCGGCCCCACCGATGAAGCTCCAGGGCGCGCAGTGGTACTGGCAGAACTCCAGCGCGTCGCTGACCGTCCTCCCGGAAGTCCCCGACCGGCTCCAGGCCGTCGCGAACCAGGCGTGCGGCGGGGATCGGCTCCAGGCGCTCACCTGGGCGCTCGCGGAAGGCTTCGCGTTCATCGAGCGGGCGCAGCGGACTCAGCAACTCTGCATGAAGCTCGGCATTCCCTATGTCAGCCCCGCCGTTCGCAAAACCCCTGCGGGGGTCCACTACCTTAGCGCGGGGCACGCTCGCGCCCGCTTCGCGGCGCGCAGGCAGGCGCAGCTTCGTCGCGTCGCCGGGCTCGCCGCGCTCTCGCTGCTCGGCCAGATGGCGCTCAGCTCACTCGCCGACGCGGTCCCGCTGATGGGCGCGGTCCAGTATCTCCGCAGCGGGGACGGGAGCGACGCGGACAACGGGACCACCTGGGCGTTGGCGAACGCCACGCTGGTCGGCGCGTTCGCGGACGAATCAGCGGGCGATACGATTTACGTTTCGGACAACCACGCCGAGACGCAGGCGTCCGGAATGGCCCTCGCTCCTAGCGGCACGGTGGGGAACCTGACCCGCGTGATCTGCGTGGACGACACCGGCGATCCCGCGACGCCGACCGTCCTTGCGATCACGGCGACGGTCACGACGACGGGCGCGTTCAGCATCACCTGGACGTCTGGGTCCTGCTACTTCTACGGCATCATCTTCTCGTCGAGCACGGGGTCGGGCTCAAACGCGATGACGCTCACCGCGACCACGCCTTGGGCGCTCTACTTCGACAACTGTTCGCTCCGCAATCCGGCTACAGGATCGGGCGCGGTGATCGCCTTCGGTCCCACGGGCACATCCTCGGACGATTGCCAGTTGTTCCTCAAGGACACGACGATACGGTTGCCGGGTCACGCGAACGCCTCGCTCACGCTCGGCCAGCTGCGCCTCATCATGGAGGGCGGTAGTTTCATCACGAGCACGACGCCAGGCGGCGCGATGAAGGCCACCGCCGCGAACCCCACCATCGCGTTCTTCCGGGCGGTGGACCTTTCGCTCTGGGGGTCAGGGAAATTCATCCTCCAGAACGCGGCAGGTTTGGGAGAGTTCAAGTTTGAAGACTGCCTCGTCAACGGGGCGGTCACGCTGTTCGGCGGCGGGAGCGGCCCGGGCGGCGTGGTCGCCTGGTTCGACAACTGTCAGGGGTTGGGCGGCGCGAACAACATGTACCGCCGTTCCTACGAAGGAACCGTCAGCGACCTCGACCCCAACGTCTACCGAACCGGGGGCGCGTCGGCGGACGGAACGACGCCGACCTCGTGGCTGATCCAGTCCGGCGCGGGTGTCAGCTTGACCACGCCGCTCTACTGCCCGTGGATGGTCTTCCAGCAAGATCAGGTCGGGAGCCCCGTCACGGTCAACGTAGAAGTCTACATCGACAGCGCGACGTTGCTCAAAAACAGCGACATCTGGTTGGAAGCTGTGTACAAGAACACGGCTGGCCAGACGAACGCCGCGATGGCGACCAGCCGCGTCGGTTTTCTAGGGACGGCCGCCAACTGGCCATCGTCGTCCGCCACCTGGGAGCTAGCGGGCAACACCGCCGGGACGCCCCAGACGATCAGCGTGACCTTCACGCCGCAAGAGCCCGGCCCCGTCCGCGTCCGCATCGCGGTCGCCATTCCGAGCGTCACCGAGCTGTGGGCGGACCCGGTGGACCTGGCGATCAGCCCGAGCGGTCGGCAACGGTTGATCTCTGGGGGTGACTATACGTGGGCGCGGCCTGACGCCACGCGCCTCGTCGGCGGGGGGGTCCTCGTCGGATGAGCTATCGCGGAGACTTCAGGGTCGGCGCGGCGGTCAATTTCAAGTTCGCGACGCGGAAGCTCGGTGGCGGGCGCGTCGATCAATCGTCTGCGTGGGAAGCCGCTGACCTGCGCGTCTACAAAGACAACGGCACGACCGAACGGTCTTCGACGGCTGGCTTCACGATCACCGGGCCCTTCGATTCGATGACGGGCATCACGCACGTGACCATAGACCTGGCGGACAACACCGATGCCGGGTTCTACGCGAGCGGGCACGACTACCAGGTCGTGCTCTACCCGGATGAAACGGTGGACGGCGTGACGGTCGCCGAAGTCGTCGCGGAGTTCTCGATCGAGAACCGCGTCCCCGCCAACGCGGCCCGGACCGTCGTGGAGGGCGCGGCCGTGACCGGCACACTCTCCTCGACCCAGGCGACGACGAACCTGACCGAGGCGACCGACGACCACTACAAGGGACGCGCGATCCTCTGGACGTCCGGGGTCCTGAAGGACTCCGCCCAGTCGATCACGGCCTATCTCGGGTCCAGCAAGCGGCTCACCTACTCGGCGACCCCGACCGGCGAGTCCCCGTCGAACGGGGACACCTTCGTGATCGTGTAGCGCATGGCGGACATCACCAGGCTGACGGTCATGGGCATCCCCGGCGCCGCGCTGGGCGGGGCGACCGTCTATACGCTCGACGTCGGCGGCACGATCACGGTGGCCGGCATCCTGACCAAGCAGGCCCAGACGACCTACGCCGGCGTGGTGGCGATCGCCGGCGCCCTGATCCGTCGTCCCAACCTGAGCCAGGCCGGCAGCGTCGCCCCGAGTGGCGCGCTGATTCGACAGGTGAACAAGGGCCTCAGCGGCACGGTCGCCTCGAGCGGCTCCGAGTCGAGCCAGGTCAACACGTCGCTCGCCGGCACGGTCCCGGTGGCCGGTGCCCTCACGCGGGTTCCGCAGCTCCTCCACGGCGGCAGCGTGGCGATCGCGGGCAGCCTCCGCACCCTCCTCACGACGCTCTTCGGCGGCACGATCGCGCCCACGGGCACGCTCGTGAAGCAGGCGAACAAGGGGCTCGGGGGCACGGTCGGCGTGGCGGGCAGCGACGCGAACCAGGTGAACCGGTCCATGGCCGGCACGGTCGCCTCGAGCGGCAGCGTGGCCAAGGTGCCCCAGCTCCGGCCGGCCGGCACCGTCAGCCTCGCGGGCGCGCTCACGACCTTGACCACGCGGGTCGTGAATGCGGCCGGGACCATCGTGCTGACCGGGACGCTCGTGCGCGTCGTTCACAAGGCGCTCAGCGGCACAGTGGTGCCCGCGGGGACGCTCCTCCGGGTGGCGCTCCTCCGGTTCGCCGGCACGATCGGCTCCGCAGGCGCCCTCGGCCTCGAGCTAGCCGGCGCCCTTCTGCCGGCGCCCGTCGTCGAGTGGATCCGCGGCCGAGCGTGGCGAAGCGTCATGGGCACCACCTGGTTCCGGGTGACGGGACGCCGGTGGCCGGGCGACCGGAGGCCATGAGCGATGATCCCAGCCCGGCGCAAGCAGCCGACCGAGAAGCGGACGCTCACGTTCGACTTCACGGAGAAACTCGCCTCGGGCGACTCCGTGACGACAATCGCCAGCGTGGCGGCCGCCACCGGGCTCACGATCAGCGCCGGGACGCTCGTGGGCAATCTGGTGAGCGCCCAGATCAGCAGCGGCGCCGCCGGCACGGACTACCTCGTCTCGTGCCGAGTGAACACGGCGCAGGGCGACATCCTCGAGCTCGACGTGACCGTGGAAGTTCGCGAGGACGCGAACTGATGCCGCTCCACGAATCGGCGAAGACGGCCAACGTGGTGGGCTCGCTCCAGGTCTACCTTACTGCCGAGCTTGCGGCGTTCAGCCTCGACTTCGGCGGCGGGATCCCGTTCCAGGACGGCGATCTTACGGAGTGGCTCCAGATCCGGGCCCTCGAGCCCGTGCGGCCCGCCGTGCTCGCCGGGCCGTATGCCGGCCGCGGCGGGGAGCAGGATCCCGACGCGCGCGGCGGCGAGATGTTCTGGCTCCTGAACGTCAACTGCTTCGTCCGGCCCGCGAAGATGAGCCCGCCCAACAATCTGCGCCTCTGGACCATTCGGGACCTGGCGGCCGCGCCGCTCATGCCCGGCACGCGCATCGCCGTGAAGGACCACGCCGGCGAGGCGGAGACGATCGGCTACCTATTCGTAGACGAGATCCTCGCGGACCAGCCGGTCGCGGCACCGGATCGGCCGGACGTGCTGCAGCACAACTTAGCGTTCGCCCTGCGCTGGGCGGAGACGTGGGTGGTGAGTCGATGAACCCCCACGCAGGCCATTCACTTCTCACGGACCACTAGAGGAGGTGCGCCATGCCCCCATCGAGCTTCTACATCAAGGTCGGCCGGCTCCGGTTCTACTCGGGCAACCCGACGCCCTACTTCTTCGAGGTCCCGTTCCGGGGGCCGGTGGTCGCGCCCGTCGATCGCGCGCGGCCGCCCGAGGTGCTCGTCCTCGACCGGGGGCGGGCGACGGAGACGGCCCACTACGTGTCGCCGCCGGACGACCCGCTGATGAATCCTGAGTCCCTCACCTGCAACTTCCGGCTCATGAACACCGAGCCCAACTTCTCGAAGATCCTGACCATCATCCGAGCCCCGCGGGGGGCCGCGACCAAGAACATCGGTGGGCGGGCGTGGATCTCATCGAAGGGCACCACCCAGCTCCAGAACAACGATCCGCTCGGCCAGGTGCTCTTCACCACGCCCGCGTTCTCCGACTCGGAGAAGCACTGCGTGAACGTCGAGCTCCTGTGGGAGGACCCGCAGAACACGCAGGACAAGGGGATCCGCTGGAACGAGGTCTACTTCCCGCCCAACCAGCAGCTCACGGAGGGTGTGGACAGCGTCATGGTCGCCCTGAACGGGGAGATCTACGGATCCATCACGCCCATCACGGCCTTCACCGCCGGCGTCGAGAGTTAACGCCGGCGCAGCAGATCGCGGGCGCGTTGCGGCCTCAGTCCGTCGCGCCTGGACCGCACCACAGGGATGCACACCTCAGCTCGGGGAGTGTCGGTTGGGGGCTGGTGACGGCGTACTGAGGGCGTCGCTGCCGGTCTCCGGTCGGCGCTCCCCGGGAATATCAGGAGCGGACGGATGAGCAGCGAACGAAACGTGCGGATCGTGGACATCGAGGAGGTCGCAAGCCTCCCGGGCGGCCCGACCAAGGCGCTGGACGCGTGGGGCTACTGCTATCTGAAGGTCCAGCAGGGCGACGAGACGATCGCGATCCGGGTCAAGGTTGTCTCGGTCCCGCAGGAGCTGATCGACACGCTGAACCGGCGGGCCCCGCGGCCGCCGGCCAAGACCCTGATGATCGACGCGACCAGCGACGAGGGCCGGCGCCTCAATCTCCAGGGGCAGGGACGGCAGCGGGTGATCATGCCCGACTACAGCGATCCCGACTACCTCGAGAAGGAGGAGCGGCACCAGCTCGACTTCCGTCGCGAGGTTGTCGGGCGGGGCGTGGCGTCGAAGCTGCAGCAGCCCGACGGCAGCCCCGCCACCACCTCCGAGGAGCTCTACGCGGCGCTCGAGACCAACGGGCTGTCGGGCCTCCACTTCGCCGAGCTCGCGAAGACGATCATGGAGCTCACGGCCTGGAGTGAGGAGGAGCGGGAGCGTTTTTTGACTCCGCCCTCGGGATCGAGTCGGGCGAAGTAACCGATACCCTCACCGAGCGGTTCCTCTTTCTCGAGATGTGCCTCGCGTGGGGCCTGCCGCCCCACTGGGTGGAGGGCCGGACGGTGCGCCTCGAGCTCGTCACGGCGGACGGCACGCGCCAGGGATTCGCCCTGGCGCAGCTGGTCCCGCCCGACGTCAGGAGAGAGATGGACGCGTTCTACCGGTGGCGGCTGACACGCGCGAATCTCCGGCGGCAGCAGCAGGAGTTCGAGGCGCGCGCGGCCGCGGGGCGCCGCTGACCATGCCCGCGCTCGTGTCGATGCCGGCGGGCCGATCGCCCTTCAGCGGGCGCTTCGTCTCCGCCGCGCGCCCGTTCGCGACCGTGCCCGGGATCAAGGTCGGCGCGCCCGCTCGACTCTGGTCCGGCGCCGCCATCGCCCGGTCCACCTCCGGCCTGATCTGGGTCGAGGTCAATATCGACGGGCTGAACGAGACGCTCGCCCGGTGGGCCGAGGCCCTCGGGCGCGACGTGCAGGACGCGGTGGTCACGGTCAGCCTCGAGCTGCTCGCACGGATCCAGATGCGGACGCCCGTGGACACCGGGCGGGCCCGGAACTCCTGGCACGTGGTCCTGCCGGGTCAGCCGGATAGCTACACGTACACCGATAGTCACGGGCAGAGCTTCGACGGGATGCTCCGAACGATCACGCCGCCGGGGCCGTTCCAGGCGGTTGTCGGCACCAACGTGGCCTACATGGTGTACCTCGAGGCCGGCAGCTCGCGGCAGGCGCCCGCCGGCATGGTCTCGGTCTCGCTCGTCGAGATGCGCGGCGCGCTCGAGGCGCAGATCCGCCAGCGCCGCGGAGTGGCCTGATGGCCGACCGGGAGATGAACGTCCGCATCGGCGCGGACCTCACGCCCTACGAGCAGGCCATGGGCCGCATGAAGGCCCTGACCCAGCAGTCGCTCGGCCAGGTGCAGCAGCTCTACACGCAGGCCGCGAGCGGCTACGGGCAGGCGCTCGCGCAGTTCCAGCGTGCCGGCGGCGCCGAGGGCTTCGAGGCGCTCACGCGCCGGAACCAGGAGCTCGCGCTGAGCATGGTCGCCGGCGCGCGCGGCTACGCGTCGAGCATCGGGATGTTCATGTCGGCCGCCCGGCCAATGCAGGAGGTGATCCGCGAGCAGGCGACCCTCCTCCAGCAGCGCTGGGTGGGGGCCCTCACGGCGGCGGGGGCCGCGGCGGAGCAGTTCAGCAGCCGGTGGTATCAGATCGGGCGGTCGCTCACGGCCGTGGGGATCGCGGTGGGCGCGGTCGGCGCCGCCCTGACCGGCGGCATCGTGCTGGCCATCCGGGACGTGATCAAGTTCGAGGAGGCGTTCGCCGGCGTCCGGAAGACCGTCGAGTTCGCCGGCCTCTCGGCCCAGCAATCGGAGGAGGCCTTCGGGCAGCTCGCGACGAGCTTCCGTCGCCTGGCCACGGAGACCGGCATCGCGGCCACCGAGTTCGCCCGCATCGGGCAGATTGGCGGCCAGCTCGGCGTGCGCGGTGTCGAGGACCTCACGAAGTTCGCCGAGACCGTGGCCAAGGTGGGCGTGGCCACCGGACTCACGACCGAGGAGATCGCCACCGGCTTCGCCCAGATCGCCGGCATCCTGAACGAGCCCATCAAGAGCATCGACCGGATGGGCGACGTCCTCGTCGAGCTCGGCAACAAGTCCAAGACGAACGAGGGCCAGATCCTCGAGTTCACGAAGCGCATCGCCGGCGCGGGCGGCGTCATCGGCCTGACGTCGGCACAGCTGATGGGGCTCTCCTCCGCGTTCGCGTCGACGGGCATCCAGGCGGAGGCCGGCGGCACCGCCGTCCAGGAAATGTTCCTGCAGATGCACCAGGCGGTGCAGTCCGGCAGCGGCATGCTGAACGTGTTCGCGAAGACGGCCGCGCTCACCGGAAGCCAGGCCGTCAAGACGGCGGAGGACTTCAAGCACCTGTTCAGCACCGACCCGCTCGAGGCCTTCATCCTCTTCGTGGAGGGCCTGGGCAAGAGCGGCAAGCAGGCATCCGTGATCCTCGACGCCATGGGGCTCGACGGCGCCCGCATGGGCCGCGCGTTCCTCTCGTCCGCGAACGCGACCGGCGTGCTCAACAAGGACATCGGCCTGCTGCGGGAGCAGACCCAGCTCGCCATGGCGCAGTTCCGGACCGGGGGGGCCACGACGGAGGAGTTCAACAAGCGCATCGCGACGACGGCGCAGCAGTTCAAGATCCTCCTCGCCGGCCTCACCGACGTGGGCATCACGATCGGCACCATGTTCCTGGGCCCCATGAAGATCGCGATCAGCGCGATGCAGACCTTCGTGAACACGGCCCGGCAGTTCCCGCTGGCGCTCGACATCGGGGGTGTGGCGGTGGCCGCCGCCGGGTCCTTCCTCGCCATCGGTGGCGGCCTCACGCTGCTGTCCGGCCTGGTCTTCCGCGCCATGGCGGGCTTCACGGGGCTCGCCGACGTCCTGGCCAAGCTCGTGGGGTCCCGGGCCGTCCTGGTGCTCGTCGAGGCCTTCCTGACCGGGAGCCGGGCGATCGGCGCCTGGATCCCGGGCCTGGGCCTCGTGGGCGGGCTCCTGAAGGCGCTCGGCGCCACGCTAGCCGCGATCGGGGCTGGCCCGATCCTTCTGTTCGTGGCCGGCCTGGCAGCGACGGGGGCCGCCCTCTACCTCCTCATCACGCGCACGGAGGCCGGCGCCAAGGCCTTTGTGGCGTTCAAGCAGACCGTGCTCGAGGTCTGGGAAGGTCTGAAGGCGGTGGGCGGCGATGCGTGGGCCGCCATCGCGGGGTCGGCAACGACGGCGCTCCAGTCGATTCGATCCGTGGCCGGCCAGGTCTGGGCGGCCGTGAAGGCCGGCGCCATGGACCTCGGCAGCGCCCTCTTGGGCCTGGTCCCCGCCGAGCTCCAGGACCTCTTCAAGGAAAAGATCACGAGCCTCTTCAGCTGGCTCCTCGAGGAAGCCAAGACCACGGGCCCCAAGGTGGCCCGCTTCCTCCTGGGCTTCGTCGTCCCGCTCGATCTCATCGACTACCTGCGCGAGCGGGGGCGTCAGGCGCTCGCGACCCAGAAGGCCACGGGCGAGCAGGCGGTCGCGCAGCAGCGCGCGCTCGGCGACGAGATGGCCAAGCAGCAGGGGCTCGACAACGAGACGTTCAAGCGACAGCTCGGCGCGCGACAGACCGACCTCATCGTGTTCTCCGAGGCCCAGATGAAGCGCGAGGAGGCGGCGCTCGAGCGCTCGACGCGCCTGGCCACCAATCGCGTCGATCTCCTCCGGGTGCAGTTCGAGCGCGCGGCCAAGGCGGAGATCCTGAGCGACCAGACCCGCGACATGGCGCTCCTCGCGAACGAGGCGACGCTGTTTGACGAGCGCCAGCGCATCGCGGACAAGGCCTACGGCCGCGGGCTCTTCCTCGCCTCCAAGGCAGGCAAGGACGAGATCGAGATGCGCGCCAAGGTGACCAAGGAGCACGAGACCGCCAACCACCAGATCCTCATGGGCCGCGAGGCGCTGACGGCCAAGTGGGGGGACCTCGACCTGGCGATGTTCAAGCAGTCCCTCGCCATGGTCGCGGAGTGGGGCGCGAAGAGCCTCGAGGCCCAGCAGCGCGTCACGGACGGCATCACGACCCTCCGCCGGGACGCGGCGGCGATCGGGCAGCCGGACATCACGACGGCGCTTGATGCCCTCCAGCAGAAGCGGGACCAAGCCGCAGCCGGCTTCGCCAAGGACCTCGAGGACGGGAACATCACGCTGACCCAGGCGCTCGAGGCCGACGCCGCCTTGTGGGCGCTCTACTACGTTCAGGTCCGGGACCTGTCGCGGCCCTTCTGGGAGTCCGAGGAGGAGCGAACCAAGAAGAACTACGACGCGCTTCAGCGGTTCCTGGACGACTCGCTCTCACGCCGGCGCCTCTCGCAGGAGGAGTACGACGCCGCGATCCAGCGGCTCACCGGCAAGCGCTTCGCGGCCGAGGAGTCCGCCCGGCAGGCCGAGGTCCAGGTCACCGTCGACGCGAACCTCGCCAAGCTGAAGGGTTGGGACGACACGGAGCGCAAGCGCCTGGCCATCGAGGCCGGCACCATCCAGAAGCTGCAGGCGCTGCGCGAGCAGGACATGGACAATGCCGCCGCGATCGCGGCGGAGCGTCTGAAGGGGTTCGAGGACGCGAGCATCCGCGAGATCGAGATCGCCGCCAAGACGGCAGACGCGATCCTGCGGCAGCGCGACCGCGAGCTGAACGCGCTCCGGGCGCTGAACGGGATGCAGAAGGCGCTCGCCATCCAGGAGGCGGCGACCTATCAGCAGCGGGCCCAGTTCGTCGGCGACTACGCCGGCTTCGTGATCGGCACGGTGCGCCTGATCGGCGCGGAGATGGACACGGTCTGGGAAGGGATCGACCGGATGCTCCGGGGCATTGCCTCGTCCATGACGCGCTCGCTGTCCGACCTCTTCTTCAACGTGATCACCGGCGAGACGAAGAGCCTGATGGACGTCTTCAAGCAGCTCGGCCAGTCGATGCTGCGGACGATCACGGACTTCCTGGCGTCGGCCGCGGTGAAGGCTTTCCTGGGCTTCCTGTCCAACGTGCTGTTCGGCTCAAGCGGGGGCGGCGGGATCACCATCGGCGGCACCGGCGGGAGCGGCGGCGGATTCAGCGTCGACGGCTCGACGATCGGTGGAGCCGGAGGACTTCTCGGTGGGGTCCTCAAGGTATTTGGCGGCGGTTCTAACGGCTCTGGAGCGTTTGTGACGCCAAATACGTCCGCGGGCGGGACGATTGTCGGGGGTAATACGGGCGCCCCGGGCATCTTCGACGCCGCGGGGAACTTCAGCGGGACGACCGGCGGCTTCGATTGGGGTGGCGCGACGCTCGGCGGCACGTCGCTCGATACGAGCGGGTTTGACTTTGGGAATTTCGATTTCGGGTCTGTTGGCGCCGGCATCGATTACAGCGGGATGACCACGGTTGCAATGCCACTGAGCGCGGGGGCAGATCCGACCTACGGAGGCGTCTTCGGCGGCGACGTCCCAACGGGGGCGGGGCCTTGGATTGGGCTCAACGATACCGTGACCTCGTCGAGGATGCTCGACAGCGCGGGCGGTCTGTTCAGCGGCGCGGCGGGCGCGGCGAATGTCGGGGGTGGCCTCGCGGGGATCTACCAGGGGAGCCAGTCCGGGAACCCGGCCGGGATCGGGCTCGGGACGCTTCAGGCAATCCGCGGGATCTCGTCCCTCGCGTCGACGTTCCCGGAGCAGACGTCATCGGGACTCTCGTCACTCGGCTTCGCCGGGGGCGCGGGGACCGCCCTGACCGCCGTGGGGGGCGCCGCCGGGGCGCTGGCCGGGCTCTACGGCATCTACCAGGGCATCCAGACCGGCGGGGCGATCGGGGCGGGCCAGATCGCCTTCGGCACCCTCGGCGCCGCGGCGGGAACCGGAGCGCTGCTCTCGACGGGCCTCCTCGGCGGCACCGCGGCGGTCGGCACGGCGGGCGCGGCCGGGTTCGTCCCGGCGACGGGCCTCGCCGCGGCGGGTGGGGTGATCAGCGGCGTGGGGATCACCCTCGCCCCCATCGCCGCCGTGGGCGCGATCGCGTTCATGAACATGCTGCACAAAGAGCAAGAGCGCGTCATCAACCAGACCCAGGAGAGCGCCGAGATCCGGCGCGCCTTCGACGAGGCGCTTCCGAAGCTCCAGCTGGCCGCGGCCGTCACGGCGGGGCTCGGCGAGATCAACGCGATGGCCCCGGACGCGCAGCTCCGCGCGCTCCAGGCCGCGTTCCCGATCATGCAGGCGGGCATCGCGACCATTAGCCCGATCAGTAACCTCTTGAGCACGGGCGGGACGGGCGGCGCCGCGTCACAGATCAAGGAGCTGGGTCCGGAGGTGATCGCCACGCTGCAGCAGCAGATCGCCCCGCTCCAGGTCGCCTCCGTCTTCGGCTACATGCGGGTCGCGGACGCGCTCGCGGCGCGCGGCGTGATGCTGCCCGCGCAGCCCGCGGGGACGAACGAGGACTTCCTCGGGCTCGTGCGCCAGCTCCAGCAGTACGCGGGGCTGCCGGCCGGCTTCGACCCGCTCGACTGGGTCAGCTCGCATTCGGGGCTCTACGACCTGATCGGGCCGGGCAACCTCGAGCGGTCCGCGCTCGGCTTGTTCGGCGCGATGAACCCGGGCTTCGCGAGCTCGGACGCCGCCGTGATCGGGAGCGCGCTCCCCCAGATCGCCCTCCCGGCCGGCACGACCCAGGCCGCGCTCGACGCGATGGCGCAGGGTTACGGCACGGCGCGGGCAGGGGACCTCCAGGCCCGGCTCGCCGAGTTCATGGCCGAGGACGTCTACGGGCGCAAGCAGCTCGTCGACTACATCGTCCGGCAGGGGGACATCGGGGCGCTCATGCGGATCGGCATGCCGGGCTTCGCCCAGGCGTACATGAGCGCGCACGGGATCTCGACGGAGGACCTCTTCCGCGTCGCGCCCGGGCTGACGGACATGACGAGCGGGCTCGGCCTGTATCACGAGGGTGGTCTCGTCCGGGGGAGCGGCGAGGTGCCTGTCCTCGCGGAGGGCGGCGAGATCGTCATGAACCGCCGCGCGGCCGCGCTTCACTATGACGACCTGATGGCGTGGAACGAGGGGCGCGACGGCAGCGGGACCGCGATCACCGTGAACATCACCATCCAGGGCGACGCGAAGGATCCGCGGGGGCTCGCCGAGCAGGTCGCGCGCGAGTTTGACGAGATCTTGCGGCGTCGGAACCGCCGGAGCTTCACGGCGGGAGACCCGCGGCTCTGATGGGCCCGACGCGCTGGCTCAACCACAATCTCATCAGCGACGTCGCGCTCCTGACGGTCTCGGAAGCCGCGACGGGGCGGATCACCGCCCTCCGAAAAGACGGGCTCGGCTCCTCGATCGTGGTGGTCGCCGGCGCGTACACCGGCCTGGTCGCCCGGGACTACCTGGTGGAGATCGAGGTCAGCGGGAACGTGGGCGTCGCGACCTTCAAGTGGTCGGAGGACGACGGCGCCACCTTCGTCGCCACGGGCGTGCTGACGAGCGAGCTGCCCGTCGCGCTGTCCTTCGGGCTCACGATCCGATTCAGCCGTGGGGTGAGCACCGACTGCGAGGCGGGCGACGTGTGGCGCTGGCGCGCGTACTTGCCCTGGGGCCCGGCGCGCATGCTCGACGCCGACCGCGATACCGAGTTCCGGACTGCGGGGACCGGGCCGGTGACCTGCACGCTGGACTTCACGGCGGCCGTGACCCCCACCGTGTTGGCGCTGCTCGACCACAACCTGGTCGCCGGCGCCTCGCTCCGGCTCCAGGCCTCCGCGGACGCCTTCGCCTCGGTGGCCGTGAACGACGCGATCCCCGTCGTGCCCGGGTCGCCCCTCGTACACTACCTGGGGGCTCCGCCTCGCACCTATCGCTACTGGCGTGTGGCGGTGTCGAACCCGGGGAATCCGGATGGGTACCTCCGCTGGAGCGAGCTCTACCTCGGCACCTATCTCGAGACGCGGCGCCGGGTCGAGCTCGGCGACGTGCGCCAGTGGCAGCGGGTCGTCCAGCGGGATCGCGCGGTCACCGGGCGGTGGCTGGTCGCGGTGCCCGTCCTGGCGCGGAATCTGACGGTCGACTGGGACCAGCTCCTCGAGGAGGACCGGGACGCGCTCTTCGCGATCTTCGAGGGGCTCTTCGACGCAGCGCGGGCGCGCACCGAGCCCGGCCTCCTGCATCTCGACAGCGCCGATCCGGACATGCTCGTCCTCGTGGAGTGGTCGCCGGCCGCGCCGAGCGCGAACCATCCCGGCTCGCCGGAGCGCTACGCGGTGGAGGCGCGCCTGGCCGAGGTGCCGCGGACCCTCTGATGCCCATCCGCCCGCGGCTCTTCCACGACAACTATCTCCTCGAGGCGGTGCTGACCGCGAGCCCGGAAGCGGTCGGCGTCCTGAGCGCCGTGCAGAAGGAGAGCCGGGACGGCGACGTGGAGCTCGCCGGCGTGTTCGCGGGCCTCCAGGAGCGCGAGTACGTGATCCAGATCGATCTCCCGGGCGTCTCCGGCGTGGCCACGTTCTACTGGTCGCCCGACGCGGACGTCCTCAGCAGCAGCGCGATCCTCCTGACGACGTCGTCGGCCATCCTCCTCACGGACGGCGTCAGCGCCCTCTTCCCGTCCGGCGACGTCTACGAGCCCCCCGACCGGTTCCGCTTCCGGGGCGTGCGGCCGCACGGCATCGAGCAGCTGCTCGACGGCGACCGGGACACCGAGTTCCGCTCGCTCGACGTGACGGCAACCGTGCGGATCCGGGCCGACCTCGGCGCGGCCAAGACACCCACCGTGCTCGCGCTCCTGGACCACAACCTGACGGCTGCCGCCGTGGTGCGCCTGCTGGCGTCGGCGAGCCCGACCTACACCCCGCTCACCGTGAGCGACCCGGTGACCATCCCCCTCGACGAGGACGGCGCGCCGACCGGGCAGCTCGTCCACTACCTGGGGCCCCCGGCACGGACCCATCGCTACTGGGGCCTGGACATCACCGACCCGGCAAACCCGGACGGGTTCATCCGGATCAGCGAGGCCTATCTCGGCCCGTACCTCGAGCCGCCCTTCGAGCTGGGCGACCGCGAATCGATCGACCGCGCATCGCCGCGACGTCGGATGGCGTCCGGGCGGTGGGCGGGGTTGTAGACACGAAAGGAGCGCACACCACCTATGCCCACGCCGGTCTGGACAGACAACGTCCCAATCATCCCGTCCGCTACCCTCGCCCGGGGGAGCGTCGCCCGAGGGGTGATCGACCTCACCGAGAAGGTCGCGGCCTACATCTTCATTCGGATCGGTCGCACCGGGACGGCCGTGATCGCCCCCGTCATCGACGTGTCCGTGAGACGGACGCTGAATGCCGACGCGATCGCCTACGGGGGGAACGTGTTCTTTGGGAACTCCGGGTCGATCGCGGCGGGATCAACGACGGTGGCGTCTGATAGCGCCGCCGGCCAGAACGTGCTCACCCTGGCCTCAGGGGCTGGGTTCTTGGCCGGGGACCGCATTCTCATCGCCCCCGGGACCGCCCGCGAGGAATGGGGCAAGGTCTCCAAGGTCGCCGCCGCCGTCATCACGCTGGATCGCCCCCTCACCTTCACCCACACGGCGGGACAGGCGGACCCGGTGACCAGTAAGGCCGATGAGCTGGATCCGATCTGGGTGGTCGGCGGCTCCTTCACCGAGGTGGTGATCGACTACGGCCCCCAGAGCACCGGCGACTCGGTTCGCGTCGAGGCCAGCGCCCAGACCTTCGACGAATGATCCGGCCGCTTCTGCTCGGTCCGCTCTGGAACGGGCGCAACCCGCCCATCCCCGGTGTGGTGCTCGATGAACACCACCCGCGTGCCCGTGGGCTCCTCGGGTTCTGGTGGCCGTCGGCGATCGGCTTCCTGGGCGACTCGGGCACGCCAAGCGGGGCGGCCGTTCGGTTTCCGGACCTGTCCCGCTACAACCGACCGGCGGTGTTCAACGTGGGCGGCGGGCAGTCGCTCGGCGCATTCGTGAGTACCCCCCACGGACCGGGGTTTTACATTGGATCGGGCGGGGGCCAGTACGGCAACTTCGGCGTCAACCACAAGTACAGCATCAGTGACTGGGACTTCGCGTCGGGCGAGTTCACCCTGATGTGTGCGGTGCGGATCAACACGCTGATCACGGCGGATGCGTCCCAGCGGACGTTTTGCGGTCGCACCGACGGGGGGTCCAACGTCAGCGTTCGATGGAATTGGAACTACGCGGCCCTGGCCGGCGCGACATCTCAATATCGGTTCTATTTCAAGATCCACCCCGCTCCGTTTGTAAACGACTACGCCATTTCAACGGTCGGTCAGACCCTCACCGACGACCGATTCTATACGGTGGCGGTCACGCGAACCGCGGGCAAGGTGTACACCTTCTTCGTCGACGGGCTTCAGCTGGGAGACCCGGTCACTGGGACCCTCGATCTTCCAGTCCCTAACGCGACCGCACTGCAATGGGGCTTCGGTGAAGACTTCGGCTTCAACATCAACGGCACGTGGCAGTGGATGAAGGCGTGGAATCGCCCCCTCACGCCGGCCGAGGTGCTCGCTGAGCGGTGGTCCCCCTGGGCGATGGTGCGGCTCCCGCTCGGGTTCCAGACGATCGCGACCGTAGTCGAGCCGACCAGCCCGGCCGAGTTCATCATCAACGGCCTCCGTCGCTACGACTGGGCGTTCGGCCCGCTCGCGGCCGCCCAGGACACGGCCCTCGAGGCCGCCTATCGCGGGCTCCACGCATCCGACGGCGCGGTTCGCCCGATCTGGGTGCACCGGAAGCCGGGCGACCTTGGCTCCGTGCGCCTTTGCGAGTGGGCGGGGGACTTCAGCTCGCGGAACCTGCCCAGCGTCCCGGAGCAGCGCCGCGTCGACGTCAGCTTCGTGGAGCGCCCGCGCACGCGGGGGGACGAGACGGCGTGAGCGAGCCGATCACCCCGGCATGGCTGGACCAGCTCGAGGCGCGCGCGGCGCTCGTCCCCATCGTGGTGCTTCACCTGCCGATGGGCGATCGGATCTATGGGGTCTACTGGCCCGGGCTCGCCTGGGCGTTCGACGCGCCCGTGCTCGAGCGGGGGGCGCGGATCACCTCCATGTCGCCGATCGAGCAGGGCGCCGAGCCGATCGGCCAGGCCGTCCTCGGAGCGTGGACGCAGCTGGAGCTGCCCCACGTCAGCGTCGAGCTCGACAACACCGACCTGGCGATGGGCCGGCTGGTGGGCCAGGAATACCTCCTCAAGCGAGCGGCCGAGGTGTACGTCACGTTCCCCGATCTCTCGCCCGACGACGCGCTGCTCGCGGTCAGCGGCCAGATCCAGCAGTGGACGCTGACGAAGAAGGCCCTCCGTCTCGAGATCGCGCGGCTCTGACCGATGCCCATCGAGATCGGACGTCCGCTCAGTCTCGTGCGCGCCGGCCGCTACACGGATCCGGGCGACGCGGCCGCCATCATCGGCGATTGCTATGGGGACCTCACCATCGGTGGGATCGCCGGACCGTGCCCCGCGGTGCTGATCGACCAGGCGACCTTCACCTACGCCGCCGCGGCCCATCCCGTCGACGCCATCACCGCGGTCTACATCGGGCCGGTGCTCCAGAGCACGGGCTTCACACTCAACCTGGCGAACGACTACCAGGGCCAAGGCGAGATCGCCACGATCACGTTTGCCGCGCAGCCCGACGACGCCGTGACCTGGCGCGGCCGCGGCAAGCTGTATGACGCGGTCTTCCCCGACCTCGAGGGGACCTTGATCGTCAACGCCATCTCGCAGCTGGCGGATCTGCTCTTCAGCCGCGCGGCGTTCCCGCTGAGCGTGGTGGATCTGCCCTCCTGGCGGGCGGCGGCGGAAATCGTGGAGCGGCGCGACTACCGCACCGCCTGGGTAGTCCACGACGAGCGGGACATCGCCGCCTGGATCCAGGAGATCCTCTTCAACGTGATGGGCCGGGCGGCCATGCGGGCGGACGGGACCATCGTGCTGAGCGTGGACGATGGCGGCGCCCTGCCCGACGCCTCCGCGCTGGTCGCCCACGTGGTCGCCTCGCGCGACTGCGTGGACGGCGACGAGGGCGTCACCTGCACGGGGCAGCACGAGAGCCTCGTCAACGCGCTCGACCTCTTCTACCTCCAGAACTGGGCCGGCGGGACGCCGTCCTCCCTGATCACGACGACCGGGGATGCCATGCGAGAGGCCGTCGTCTCCCGGGGCGTCCACGGCGAGGCGCGCAAGACGATGACCCTTCGGGGGCTGCGCCGCGCGGCCGATCTCCTGACCTGGTCGGAGGTGCTCTACCGACGGCAGAGCTTCGCCGAGCGGACGACGGGGGCCCGGGTCGAGTTCTCGGTGGAGAGCCCGGTGCTGGCGCACGCGGGCGTCGGCGACTTCATCGGCTTCACGTGGACGTTCGGGCCCCGGCGCCCTGGCAACCTCCCGTATCGGAATCAAGTCTTGCAGCTCCTCAACCTCGGCCTCGATCCGATGCGCGGCGGGCGGACCGTCGTGACCGCGCTCGACACGGGCCAGGCGCTCGAGACCGACGATGTGCTCCTGTAGCCGCAACCGGCTGGCGGTCACGCATCGTGTCAGTTTGACGATTTGATCAATTTGGAGGGTTGGCCAGTTTGGGCTGCATTCGCTTCGGTTTGATCTGGACGCGCCGATGTCCGGCGTGTCGTGCCGTGCTCCGCAAGACGGATCCCGCGCAGCCCTGGGCCTGTCCGGGCTGCGGCTGGTCCGAGAAAGGGTAGGGGCGTGCCTCCGATTCAGCCTCCTCGATTCACTCCGCGCTTCCTGGCTGCCGTCGAGTTCGCGCTCCGTCCGGACCACGAGGGCACGCACTCGAACGATCCGCGGGACCGGGGCAAGGAGACCTGGTACGGGATCGCGCGGACGTTCTACCCGACCCTCTCCCCGTGGCCACCATCCCGTGACCAGGCGATCGCCATCCATCACCGCGACCGTTGGGTGCCAATCCACGGCGACGAGCTGCCGGAAGGCCTCGGACTGCTCGTGTTCGAGGCGGCCCTGAACCAGGGGCTCGCCACCGCCGTGAAGCTCTTGCAGCAGGAGCTCAACAATGACCGCGCGCCCGAGCACTGGATCTTCGAGGACGGCGACCTGGGGCCGGAGACACTCCGAGCGATACGGGCTGTGAAGAACCCGGCCGAGCTCGTGGACTGCTACGCGGCGCGGCGCGCGTGGCGGTATGAGATCAACCCGCAGGAAGTGGTCTACGGAAAAGGTTGGTTCCGCCGTCTGTTCCGTGGTCATCGGGAGGCGATGACACATGGCCAGTGACGCCGTGCGCGTGCGGCTCGCGCAGGAGACCGGCCGGCGCATCTTCCTCCGGATCTACTGGGGCACGCTCGACGCGGCCACCCACGGCGGGCGGGCGTTCCACGACGCGAGGCGGTTAGTCCAGGAGCTCGACGACCCGTTCCCGCCGATCATCCAGATCGGCGACTACGACCGGCCGGACGCCTATGCCGATCGACCGACCCTCTGGCCCGATCGCTGCGACCAGTGCGGGCTCGCGGTGCCGGACGGTGCCTACCTCAACACGAGCAGTGACGAGCCGATGGAGCGACCGATCTACCAGGTCCATCCGGAGCGCCGCTATGACACCCCGACCCGAGCGGGGCCCTCGAGCCCGGCGACATGTACTGGACGGCCTGGCTGCACTGGACGATTCGGACGCTGGACGCGGCCACTGAACCGCCGTGGGAGGCGCCGCGGTCGCGCACGTGTCTCTACTGGGATGACTGCGTGGATCCTCGCGGGCACCTGTCCGTGATCCTCCCGAACGGGATCCCGTGGGACATCGACAGCCGGGCGGGGAACTGCGCTTTGAAGGATGACCGTCTGCATCGGTGCTGGGTGCGCACCGGCGAGCCGCCGGACGTGACCGTGGGGAAGTCGGGCGGGCCCACGTGCGCCGCCGGCGCCGGCTCGATCCAGGGCGGCGACTGGCACGGGTTCCTGCGGAACGGCGAGCTCGTGCGGTAAGCCGCCTGCGCCATGAGGAGGACGCGATGGCTGAGCGATTCTGCTTCGTAGTCGAGGGGACAGCCGAGACCACCGAAGAGCTGACCCCGATCGTCGACGCGCTGCGCGCCGCGCTGGCCGATCGGGGCGTGACGGTCACCCTGAACGTTCGCGACGCGGCGGAGCGGGTCCTGGCCGCTCAGGCGCCACGCGGCGGCGGATAGCCGCGAGTGAAAATGACGGTGCCGGCGGGCGTGGAGCTCGAGGTCAACGGGGTGGTGGTGCCGTAGGCACCACAGCTACTACGCCGGCAGCGCTCCCGGCTGAGGCGGAGCTGGTGCGGGGGCCCGCGTAGAGAACGGCAGCCGCCAGTCGTCCTGTGACACGCCGTTAATGGAGAAGCGCCAAACGTAGCGGCCCCCGGGCGGGATTGGCATCGGGTTGATGTTCATCGCGATCGGTACGTTGAAGTACGTACCCGGCCTGCTGCCTGGAGGCCTACCGACTTCGAGATTTCCCCCGAAGTCTACCGGCCTATCGCCGACGGGCGTTGGGACGAGGACCGGGTGCCCGTCATCCGTCAGAAGCTCGATGCGCAGGGTATGTGGGCGATTGGCCTCATCCCAGTCCAGCTCGAGCACCCCGGCTACCGCAAACGGAGTAGGGTCAGGGCCGGTGATGTTCCACCCGGCACCCATCAGATAGAGCTTTCCGTTGAGGGCCTGAGCGTGATCAGCGAGGATCGGCCAGAATCTCACTGCCGGGCAAGGTCGAACTGGATTCGAGGGGACAGGTTGATGTAGGGTCCGCCAACCTGCTTGGTGGATTGGCGAGGGTGTTCCCCCATCGACTCCGTTCCGGAACTCACCCAGGGCGACTTGGCCAGTCTGAGACTGGGTCTATCGCCAGCGTCGAACTCGACGTCCGCCGTCATCGAGGGGCCCTCCCCGAGGCGACGGGCACTCGCGATCGCAGGCGCTAGGCGTGCCCAGACGATCCCGCTCGTGACGAGCCCGCCAGCCAAGGTCCCGAGGAGCACGGGGGTGATGTCCCAGCCGTACCGCTCAGCAATGGCGTAACCGAGGCCCCATGGAACGAAGCACCCGCCCACGAGGAGGTACCGGCCCGCCATTCGGAGAAGGTCAGACCCAAAGGATTGATAAGCCATTGATCTTAATCCTGTTGTTCCAGAGTAGCACTGCTGTCTGCCAGGCTAGCCAGAGTAGGATTCCCACCAACACCACGGCGTCTATCGTCAGGACGATCACCCGGAGCCGGGCATTCTGTATCGCGAGCGACGCCACCGTGCCGAGCGCAGCGAAGACGAGGAGGCTCACCGCAGCCCCAGAGGCGTGCGAGCAGATTGACCGTATCGTCGGCACATCCACCCAATCACCGATCGCCATGGGGGCCCAATCCTATGCTTCGGCTGCACGGGGGTCAAGGCCACCCCGCTCCGCACCTACTCCCCCTCCACGATCTCCCCCACCAGGTCCTCGAGGTTCCGCTCCTCCCGGATCGCCGCCTCCGAGAGCTGCTCCGCCCGCTCGCGGCTGAGGGTGATCCGGAGGGTGAGGGTAACCTTCTTCCCCTGCCCGGGCGCCCGCCGCGCGATCGCCGTCTTCGCCATTGCGCGGATCTGCGCGGCGGTGATCGGCTTGGCTTTCGCGGGCTCAGGGTCGGGCAGCCGCGGCCGGCGCATCAGCCGCGCTCCTTCCGGGCCGCCAGGCGGTCGCGTGGGCCTCGGTGGATCGTCATCGCCGCGACCTTTGCCCGCTCGGCCGCGTGCTTGAGCGCCAGGGCGACGCGCTCCTCGGGCGATCGGTAGATCCACCCCTCACGGTTGTCGGGCCGGTCGTGGCAGGCGTCGCCCTCGAGCCAGATCTGGAAGCTGGCCTCGTAGAGGATCGCGTCGGCGAGGCTCATTTGGCCTTACGCCGCTCGATCATCCGGGAGACGGCCACGATAGGAAGGACGAGGAGGATGATTCCTGCCGCGAAGGCGGTACTGACGAGCCAGAACGCAGCAAGTCCGAAGCCAGCCCACGACGCATAGAACCCGACGGCTCGGCACACCGTCCCCATCGCGCTCTCGATGTCGCCGACGTACCACCACACGACGCCGACCGCGGCCCAGAGCAACGCGCCGATCGTGCCGTAGTGCCACCAGAACCAGTCCGGCAGGGAATCAGTGGGCGGCAATGATGCCCTCCGATGACCCACCGTCGGCGAAGCTCACAGCGCGCCCAGGATCATCCACGCCCCGCCGAGACCCACGGCGAGGGCGAAGAGAAGGTCGCGCCAGGTCACTGAAGGCCTTCCTTGACCTCTGCCGCCAGGGTCAATTCGCTGAGGGCATCCCACACCGCGACGCGTTTCAACTTGCTACTCGGTCCCACGATCTTCCCGTCCGAATAGATTTGCCAGACCCGAGAGCCCCTGGATCTCACGCTCACGATGTAATCCCCAGGAGGTAGCTCGAGGGTGATGCGTGGTCCCGGCTTCCGGTCGAACTCCTCCTGCGCCTTTCGGATGTCCTCGAGGTTCTCCCTGTGTCTGGCCCAGCGCGCTTCGGTCGCCTCCTTGATTTCGTCGGGCCGCGCCGGTCGGGTGATCGAGGTACCGCCGAGGAGATTGACCTCGACTACCGTGTGGCTGCCGGCGCTGGCGTCCGGTGACGTGAGGCTCGGGTCGTACACGGGAGCCTCGACTTCCTGGGCCGGCAGCTCGATCTTCGCGATGGTGAACGTCCTGTCTTCCTTGCGGGCAACATCGTGCGCCCGAACATGGTGGCCGAGAATCTCAAGAGGGATGATGCTCCGCTTCGCCCCTGGCTGGCTGCCGCCGTGGTAGACGATGACGACCGTGGCGCGGAGCTGGATCGCCGTCTTGAGGTGCTCGAGGACGGCCTGCGGGTTGGGGCGGGCCATGGAGGATTATGTTGTCCGTGGCAGTTGACGATCCCTCTCGAGCTGCTTGATGGACGCGTTCAGTTCCATCGCCATTGTCGTGTTACGCAGTCGCCCGCTTGCGCATCCCCACAACCTTGCCAGGCGCGTGCTTCTGAATTGTGATCTTGATGCCCCCGCCGAGCGCGGTGACGTAGCGCAGCAGCGTCCGGAGCTCCAGGTTCTTCACGTGCCCCGCCTCGAGCTGCGCGACCCGCGGCTGGCTCACGCCGATCATCGTGGCGACGGCCGACTGCGACAGCCCGCGCGCCTCGCGGAGCGCCACGAGCTGATCCTCGAGGTCCATCTGAGTCAGAAGCTGCTCGACGCGATCGCGCAGCCCCGGATCCTTCGCGTACTGCTCATCCAGCCATTCCTCGGCGTTGGTCTTCTCCGGCCGCTTCATCTTCACCTTGAGGTTCATGCCCATTCTCCTCTCTCTCCGCCAGGCCAGGTCCGGGCGAGTTACGACGATCCGCGCTGCTCCCGCGCCTCCAGGTCCCGTCGATATGCCCGGATCCGCTTCAGCGCGTCCTGGGCGATCTTGTCCTGCTTCTTCACGTCACCGTCGAGCACGACGATGCGCCGTCCCGGGCGATAGACGAAGTAGAGCCGGACCTGATAGCCCTTCACCTCGAAGAGGCCGGTTTCGATGGGGCGGGACCGCTGCACCTGATTGCCCTCGCGGCGGAGGCGTTCCAGCATCGCGGCGGCCTGGGCCTTGTGGTCACCGGCGAGGCCCACCAGGAAGGTCTTCATCGGTGTCTCGCCGGTGCGCGTCACGTAGAACTCGATCCGCCATCCGCTCTGCTCGTCTGCCATCGCCGTCGCTCTCCTCGTGCTCAGGTTGGGGCTAGTATAATACTAGCCTTATAACCTGTCAAGCGGAGATTTAGCGGGGCTCGGGCGGCTCGTCGAGGGTCCGGAGGAAGAGGTCCACCAGGGTGCCCGGCGAGACGGGCGGCTCCGATGGCTCGGGCATCTCAGCGCTCAGCCCGTCCAGCTCGAGGCCCGGCTCCCACTCCCGGATCGCGTGGGCGAACGCCTCGAGGTCGAGGAACGGGCACGCCGCGAGCCCCAGGTCGGTCAGGGCGGCCCGGACCTGGTCGAGGCGGCGCTCCAGGTCAGCCCAGTTGATGCGGCCCGGCGAGGCGCCGTGCCGCTCCGCCCAGAGCCGGCACGGGTACCAGTCCGGCTGGGCCCGCGGCTGGCCGAAGCCCGTCCCGAGGAGAGACGGGATCCCGCTCCGGCAGTAGCGGTGTGGTGGATCGAAGGTGGCGGCGCGGCTCATGCAGCCGAGCCAGTCGAGGATCCAGCGGCCGCGCGCCGGGGGGAGCGGCGCTCCGTTGAGGACGAGGAGCGTGCCCTTCCACGCGCCCACCAGGCGCCAGAGCTCGGTGAGCCAGGCGAGCTCGCCGGGCGTTACGTGGACGGTCACCTGGTGCTCGACCCGACGGCCGCGGGGTATCACCTGGTGCGATCGGAACATCCGAGCGAGCCGGACGGCGTCCCGGTACGCGGAGGACGTGGAATTCAGGAAGGTGAGCGTGAAGACGGGCACGTTAGCGATGGGCCGCGTTGATGTCGGTGCGACGGGCGAGAGCGCCACGACCGATCACGGACTGATTCGGACACATGCTCCAACGTCACTGTTCCAGTACCGGCCGATCGGACACGCGGCCGAGGGAGCTAGACCGCGGATCAGGGGAGCCGCGATCTGCTGGGTCAAGGCACTGCTGCACCGGTCGGCCATGGCGAGGAGCTCCGCTCTGAGGCTCGGCCCATCAACCTCGGCCTGATATAGGGCGGGGGATGTGGCGCACAGCGTTGATCCGGTCCAAAGAAGATCACCCTCCGCCAAATCCCAAATGCGCGCGCCTATGCTGTAGTTCACGCGGTACCGTATGCGGTCGTCGGGCGCTGCCCTGGCAAGGATCCACGTGGGCGCCGTGAACTCCAAGGCAGTCACTGGGCCCAGTGCCTGGCGGAGTCGCGCGATGACATCGGGGATGTACGTGTTGGCATCAGAGGGAAATCGGGAGGACGCTAGGCGAAGATTGTTGAAACCAGCGTACTGCCGGAGATCGTCGAGGACGGTTTGCACAACCGTCGCCGTTGGATCCTCGAGTCTTAGACGGGTCGCCAGTTGCTCGCCACGGTATCGAGCTTGCTCGTAGACGATCATGTTGTCCGCCAGGATGGCAAGTGCTGGCCCGAACCGAGGATTCAAGTCGTTAGGTCCGAAGGCGAGGAGCGGCGCGGCCGCGTAGTGGATGACGTGAATCGTCGGCAGCTGCCGAAGCCGCGCAAGCTGATCGGGGTCGAGCCGTGTCGGCGTGGACATGCAGGCGGTCGTGAGCGCCGCGATCGCGATGAACCCGACTCGCGCCGCGCGATAGTGCCTCATCTGGGCTCCCGGGTCTTCGTCCATCCCCGCGCCGCAAGGCAGCGGTCATAGAACTCCAGCATGTTGAGTTGTCCTAGAATGCCGGTGCCGAAGTAGCCGCTCTGGCGCGAGTCCCGCTCACACTCGTAGCTGTCGCGGGCCCAGAGCTGAGGCGTGTAATCTGGATTCCGATAGACCACCCTGCTACAGCCAGCCTGGACGACCGCGACGGCAACTGCGATGGCAAGGATCACGCGTCGCATCGGCTCGCATCCCATCTCATTGAATGAAGCCTCGGTCAGCCGTAGAAAGCCGGAACCAGTAGCCGCAACTCATTTCCACCTCGCGACTTCGGTCTTCGGATCCAGCCCTTCCTTGACACAGGCGTAGTCCCAGTAGCGCGCGCCGCTCGCTTCGAGCGTCCGCTTGAGCTCGAGACACCGAATCGAGTCCCAGGCTGACGCCTTCTTCTCAATCTTGCCCGTGTCGCGCTCGCGGCCCCAAAGGACGTACCCACCCGCGCTCTCGGCTGCCGTCGCGGTGAGAAGGATCGCGACCGCGAGGGTAGCAGTAAGGACGTGTATCACGGCTCGGGTCGAACGAGTCCCCATCCCAGTCTCCTCAGCCGCACCGACAGGCGCATCCGCCTGACGATCTGGCGACACCGAGCGGCGGCGCCCACGTCGGTGGTACACCGCGGCCAGTGATCGCGTCGCCCCGGGGCCGCCGCAAGCGGGCGACGCCACGCTACCCAAGCGCTGTGCGTCCCCGCGACCGCGGACGAGCCAGCCGCCGGTCCTCCGTGAGATCGATTCCCGGCGCGTCGAGATTCCCGAGCACGCGACTGGCCGCCTGCGCGAGTTCCTGCCGGATGTCTTCGTCGTCGATCTGCGAGCTTGCCAGGAGCCGCCGGATCGCCATCGCCTCCTGCTTCGCCACCCCGAGGAACTCGAGGTACGCGAACAGCGACTGAAAGCTGACCGTCCCGCCCTTCGCGACATTGCTATACGCCTGGGGTGACACACCCGCCGCGGCCGCCATGGCCTTATGCGGAATGGGCTTCTTGCGCGCGGTCTCGCGCTGGCGACGATAGTACTCGAGCCACGCGCCCACGCGCTTGACCATCATGTCCTTACTGAGTCCGGCCGGGACCTTTTTCACGGCGTCAAGGGCGGACACTGGCCAGAAAAAAGTGTCTTGACAACCAACCAAGCACTTGGTAGGTTCACGCCCATGAATCAGGTGCTGACCTTCAAGCCCGATCAGATTCGAGCGCTGCGCGAAGGCCTCGGAGACAACCAGCAGGAGTTCGCGCAGCGGGTCGGTGTCAGCAAGCAGGCTGTCTCTCAGTGGGAGAGCGGCGCCACGGAGCCGACTATCGAGAACCTCCTCCGGATGGTGAACGTGACCGGCGCGAAGCTCGAGAGCTTCTTCGCGGAAGCGGCCGCCTGACATGGGCCCACTCTTTCGCGACTCGGCCGGGCACGTCCAGGCAAGTAATTGCCCGGGCTTGCCGGCGTCCGGGGGCCCGCGATGACGGGGCACGTGTTCCCGACGATCCGTGAGGCGCTCAACGCGACCGCCACGGGCGCCCAGCAGCCCATGAAGGCCCTGGCCGCCGAGCTCGACTGGTCCCCGTCGGAGCTGTCGCACCGCACGACGCTCGGCGGGGACAGCCTCAAGCCGTTCCCGGCGGACGACGAGCACCTGGTCAAGCTGATGCGGGTGACCGGCAACGCGTCCGTCCTCTTCACGCTCGCCGACCTCCTCGGTTACGAGGTCCGGCCCAAGGAGGCCCGGCTCGGCGAGCTCCTGGCGGAGCTCAAGCAGGACATCGTGCGCCTCACCCCGAAGATGCAGATGGTGCTCGACCTGGGTGAGCTGCCCGGTAAGAGCAAAGCGCGGGCAGCGCGATGAGCACCCAGGGCACCTTTCCCTTCGTGGCCGCGGTGGTGCCCCCTGCGGGGACCGAATACCCGGCGCATCTCCACGGCGGCCTGCCGCCCCACAACCAAGCGGAGACGTCGCGCGCGGCCGCGGAGGCGGTGATCTCCACGGCCAACCGCGGGCTCTGGACCGTCCTCCGCTATGTCGCGACGCGGCGCGACGGGGCCACCCGGGACGAGATCGAGTGCGGCACCGGGCTCCGGATCCCGGTGGTCTGTGCCCGCGTGGACGACCTGCTCGAGCTCGGCGCCGTCGACGAGCGCGGCGGCACGCGACGGACCCGCAGCGGCCGGCCCGCCAAGGTGGTCACCCTCACCGTGGAAGGGCGACGGGCGCTGGAGGCGCAGCGGTGACGGCGGTCGGCGCGGGGGTCCGGGCGCCGCACGGTCGTGTGATCCCGATCTACGGAGAACCCTGGGCCCACCTGGTGGTGGTGCCCCCCGAAGCCGCGGAGGCCTGTCCGACCTGTCGCGCGGCGCACTGCTGGTTCGTGGCCCGGGCGCTGCCCGAGCCGGGCCGGTACCGCATCCAGTGCGTGGGCTGCGACAGCGCCGAGGGAAGGAGCGTCGCATGAGCCTGAGCCAGAAGCTCGAGGATCGACTGGGCGGAGTCCTGCTGGTGCTGGCCGTGATCGTGTGGGGCGTCGTGTTCGCCCTGCTGGGGTCGGCGTGATCCCGCTCGCGTGCCTCGTGCTCGGCTTCGTCCTGGGCGTCGTGTTCGTGGCGATGTTCGCAACCGGCGCGGAGCGGCCGTCGGCATGAGCCGCGTCGGGCGAAAGATCGACGCCATCGAGGACGCCGCCGGATTGCTCGACTCGGCGCGAGCGGTCCTCCGCCGCGACGGCTGTCACGCGCTCGCGCTCCAGGTGAGCGCGCTCGAGCAGGCCTGCCAGCGCGAGATCGTGTTCCTCGCCACCGTCGCCGAGTCGGAGGCGGTCGACGCACTCGTGGACGCCGCCGCGAGCCAGGAAGGCACCCCGTGCTGACGAGCTGGCTCTGTCCGTCGTGCGACTGGACCAATGGCGCCTGCCGGGAGGGCTGCAGCCGCTGTTACGCGGCCCGACCCGCGGCGCTGACGCCGATCGAGACGCCGTACGGGACGTTCCGGCTCCACGAGGTCGAGGCCTGGCCCGTCGAGACGTGTCCGGAGTGTGGACGCGCGCATGCGCACCCGCCGGGCGTCACCGCCGAGTACTTCCCGGAGTGCTGGACCTGCCGGTGCGCGCGGTTCGTCGCGGCGCGGAAGGCGGGGGAGGAGGCGGCCCATGGCCGAGCTGCTTAGCTGGAACAACTCCGCGCTCCGAACCTTGCAGGAATGCGGGGAGAAGTTTCGACGGGCCTACATCGAGAAGGACTCCCGGCCCTCGTCGCCCCGGCAGGTCCGCGGCACCGTGGTGCATCGGGCGGTGGGCCGGGCCATGCTGCGGAAGCTCGAGACCCAGACGCTGCCGACCCTCGAGGAGGCGCGCGACACGGCGGCCACGGAGTTCGAGGCGGCCTGGAGCGAGGGCGTCGAGCTCAGCCCCGACGAGCAGGGCGAGCCCGTCGGCGCCGTCCGGGCCCACACGAAGGACTTCGCCGTCGACCTCGCCGGGTTTCACGTCGAGCGCGTGGCGCCCGGCATCACCCCCGTCGGCGTCGAGCGGAAGATCATCGTGAAGCCGCAGGGCTCCGACATCGAGATCCACGGGACGATCGACCTGGTCGACCGGACGTCGGCCGGCGAGATCATCCGGGATACGAAGAGCGCCGAGAAGTCGCCGTCGAAGTCCGCCGCCGAGGACTCGCAGCAGCTGACCTACTACACCCTGTTGCGCAGCGCCGAGACGCGGCAGCTCCCGGCGGGCCAGGTCCTCGACTACCTCGTCCGCACGCCAGCGCGCGCCGAGAAGAAGCACGTCGCGCTCGCGACCACCCGGACCGCGGAGGACCTGACCGCTCTCGTGAACCGGCTCAACGTCGGCGTCGAGGCGGTCAAGCGGGGTTCATTCGTGCCGACCAATCCGGAGTCGTGGTGGTGCTCGGCGTCGTGGTGTCAGTACTTCCGTGACTGCGTGTACGTCCGGCGCGGCGACACGCGCCCGCGCGACTAACAGTCCCAGCAGCCGGTCCCCCGTGGACGGCCAAGAGGAGCAGCCGATGGACGCGAAGCGAAACGGTGACATGTCCGAGGAGGGCGAGGCCGAGGTCCTGGACGCCTCCTCCGCGCTCCCCGCGCTGAACCGCGCGGAGATCGACATCCAGATCGCCACGGCGCGGCGGTGGCCGCGCAGCATCGTGCGGTTCAAGAAGCAGGCCTTCGAGATGGCCACGCTCGACGAGGACACCGCCGGCAGCATGTTCTATGTGCTCCCGCGCGACGGCAAGCGTATCGAGGGCCCCTCGGTGCGCTTGGCCGAGATCGTCGCGTCCGCCTGGGGGAACCTGCGGACCGGCGCCCGTGTGGTCGAGGTGGGAGAGCGGTACGTCAAGGCCCAGGGCGCGGCCTTCGACCTCGAGACGAACCATGCCTGCGCGGTCGAGGTGACGCGGCGGATCACGGGTCGGAAGGGGCGGTACTCCGACGACATGATCGGCGTCGTCAGCAACGCCGCCTGCTCGATCGCGCTCCGCCAGGCCATCTTCAAGGTGGTGCCATTCGCGTTCGTGAAGGACATCTATGAGGAGGCCAAGAAGGCGAGCCTCGGCAAGGCGCTGACGATGGAGCAGCGCCGGACGCGCGAGTTCGAGTGGTTCGGCAAGCTCGGCGCACGGCCGGAGCAGATCCTCAAGATCATCGGGCGCACCGGCCTGGCCGACATCACCGTGGACGACCTCGTGAGCCTCCGCGGAATGCGGACGGCGATCCAGGACGGGGAGACGACCCTCGCGCAGGTCCTGCGCGAAGCAGAGGCCGAGCCGACTACGGTTCGACCTGGGGGGTTGTCGACGGAGTCGATCCTGGGCGGCGACGCGAAGGGGCAGAACGACGTGCGGCCGGGCACCGCGGCGGAGGGGTCCGCCCCGACCGCGTCCACGGCGTCCACGGCGTCGCCCGGCGCGTCGGCCGCGGGCGCCCAAAAGCTGATGGAGTTCTAGCCATGGCCACGCGGACGATCCACACCCATCGCTGCACGGGCGCGCTGCCAAGCGGCCCGTGCGCGGCCCGCGTCCAGTGCGCGGGCCCCGTCGAGCGCGACGAGGACGGCGGCTGCGGCGGCTACTGCCCGGGCGAGGACGGCACGCTCTGTGAGGACTGCCAGCTCGCCATTGCAAACGGCCAGCGGTGCGACAACTGCGGCGTCCTGGGCGACACGGTGTGGCCCTCGACCACGGACCGCTACTGCCCGCCCTGCATGCCGCCGAACCAGGTGATCGACCCGCGCGTGAGCGACCGCGCCCTCGACATGCTCGACATCCTCGAGCGCCTGGTCGAGTTCCACGACGAGAACAGTGCCCCACCCGACGAGGTGGACTGGGTCCGCGAGGCGCGCAGCATCGTGCGCGAGCTGGAGGCCGTGCGATGAAGATCGACACGCTGACCTGCACGCACTTCGGCTGCTTCCGGCAGGTGGAGATTGCCCTCGACCGGCCCATCGCGTTCTTCCTGGCCCGGAACGGCGCGGGAAAGTCCACGCTCCGCCGCGCCGTCGAGCTCGTGCTCCGCGGGGAGACCGCTGACCTTCAGGGCTCGGCCGTCCCCGTGTCGAGCCTGATCCGGACGGGCGAATCGCTCGGCTCGGTCCGGGGGCAGGTGCATCCGACCGCCGGCGCCAAGGCCGTCGACGTCTGGCGCCGCATCACACCCAAGGGCACCGAGACCAAGATCAACGGGCACGAGGCCGGCAAGGCGATGCTCGATCTCTATACACCGCCGGGGATGGCGGATCCCGACGCGGTCCTCCGGATCGCGTGCAACGTCGGCGGGTTCTTCGACATGGCCCAGGGCGCCGCGAAGGCGGCCGGCCGCCAGAAGGAGTTGCTTGTCCAGCTCGTGGACCAGTCCGTGCCTCCGGCCGCGCTCGAGGGCCTGCCCCTCGAGGCCGTCGGGATCTCGGCGCCGGCGACGCTCGGCGCGCTCACCACCGCCTACGACACGGTCTATCAGCGCCGCCGGGACGTGGGCCGAGACCTCACCGCCGCGAAGCGCGACGCGCAGGGGACCGCGCACGTGGACCTCGAGGGGGCGCCCCCGGATGTCGGCGCCATCCAGGGCAAGCTCCGGGAGCTCCAGGACGAGCTCGAGCGGCTGACGCGCGAGCACGGCCAGGTCCTGGGCGAGCGCGCGACGCTCGAGCAGCGCCGCACCGAGCTCGCCACCCAGGTGGACCAGGCGGCCACCCGCCTCCAGGAGCTCGGGCCGCTCGACAAGGCGAAGAAGGCCGTCAGCGAGGCCGAGCGGAGCCTGGCCAGCGCCAAGAAGGATGCGGCCGCGGCGGAGACGGCCGCCACCGCCCACACGACGAAGCGCGACCGCCTGTCCGGGATCCGGACCCGGCGCGGCCATCTCGGCAAGCTCGGCGAGGTCTGCGTGATCTCCGAGGAGATCCCGTGCCCGCTCACGACGGAGGCTCGGGGCGGCATGCTCGCCACCTGGGATCAGTCGATCGCCACCCTCGAGGCGGAGGTGGCGGCCTACACGCCGGCGCCGCGCCCGAACATTCCCGCCTTCGAGGCGCGCGTGGTGGAGGCGCAGCGGCGCGTCGAGTCGATCGAGTCGCTGAGTGGCACGCATGCCGCGGCCCGGGGCGAGCACGACGCCGCGGTGGGGCGCCTGCGCACGCTCGACACCACCGCGGCCGAGGCGTCCGTCAGCGCGCTCCGCCAGCGCGTCGAGCGCGGCCAGCAGAACCTCGCCGAGGCGTCCCGGCAGCTCCAGGAGCGCGAGCGCGCGGCGGCCGATCGGGCCCGGCGCACGCGCCTCGAGGCCGAGCACACGGCGCTCGAGCGCCTGGTCGAGGCCTTCGGGCCCAAGGGGACCTCCGAGCGCCTCCTGGTCGAGCGCCTGGGCGCGCTCCTTGATCGCGTGAACGAGATCATGGGGCACTTCGGGCTCCGGCTCACGATCCAGGCCGACCCGTGGTCGGTGCTCTTGAACGGGCTCCCGCCGACGCTGATGGCGGAGAGCGAGCTCTACCGGGCGGGCGTGGCCTTCCAGGTCGCGCTCGCGGAGGCGAGTGGCGCGCGGCTCGTCGTGCTCGATCGCTTCGACCTCCTGGATCGCGAGAACCGCCAGCGCTGCTTCGGCGTGCTGTCTATGGCGATCCTGAAGGGGTGGGCCGAGCAGTGCCTCGTGTTCGCGACCTACACCACGCCGGAGGCGCCCGCGGGCCCGTTCCCAGACGGCGTCGCAGCCTACCTGATCACGGCCGGCGAGCAGGGAAGCACGGTGGCGCGCATCGGCGGGGCGGCCGCGGCGGCGTAATGGTCCACCGCTGCGAGTGCGGCCGCCCGGCCATGGTGGTGGCCCGACCAGGTCGGAAGCGCGCCCGGGTCGGGTTCCGGGGCGTGCATGCCCGCCCGCTCAAGGGCCACGACCTCTGCCCGCGTTGCTGGCGCGCGCACCTCGATCGGACCCGTGCGGCGGCGATGGCATGACCGACTTCGGCCGGCTCACCCCCGAGGAGCTCCGCGAGCGGGCGCGCGCGATCGCGCAGCCCCATGAGACGGCCCACTGGTCCGAGCTGGCGCAGATCCTGGGCCGGATCCGCGACGAGCAGCTCTATCTCGTGTACGGCCATCCGACGGCCCGGGCCTACGCGGTGAACGAGCTCGACCTGCCGCCGGCGACGTACGTCGAGCTGGTGGAGCGGTTGTGGCCGCTCATGCTCACGCACCAGGCGACGGTCCCGCTCGCGCGCTGGCGCGAGGTCTCACGCGTCCGCGCGCTCGTCCTCCTCCGCGTGATAGGCGCCGGCGGTGATGTCGAGCGCTGGATCGACGCCGCCATCCAGGTCCGGCGCTCGACGGAGTTCCAGGAGATCGTGGATCGCGCGCTCGGGCTCGAGTCCTGGACGGAGTTCCGGGTCCGGATCCCGCGCACCCTCGAGCCGACCGTGAAGGCCGCCATGGTGGCCACGCTGCCGACGGTCCTCGACACCACGGCGCCGGATCCCGCGCGCGCCGAGGACGGCGACGTCGCGTTCCGCGCCCTCGAGGTCCTCTGCGTCTCGTTCCTGACCGTGGCGCGGGCCTGATGCGCACGACGCGGTGGTGGGGCCGGCTGACGTCGGACGGGAGGCTCCGGGAGATTCGGGCCAAGCGCGAGGAGCTGGTCTGCCTCGCTGACGATGAGGAGGCCGTGCCCGTGCGCGTCACCCTCGAGGGAGCCCCGAGCCGTCGCGGCCGCATCGGGCGATCGCGGATGGCCCAGGAGGCGATCTCCGATCGGGTTCGCCAGGCCGTGCTCAATCGGGACGGACGCCGCTGCATCTTCTGCCGCTCGACGCGGCGCCTCGAGCTCCACCACGTCACGAAGCGCAGCCAGGGCGGCCCGCACGTCGAGGACAACCTCGTGACGCTCTGCCACGACTGCCACGCGCGCACGGACTGGCCCTACGCCAAGGGCCGGCTCGTCGTCCGCGCGCTCGGTGGCGGCGGCTTCGACGCACGGATCGAGATGGCGCCAGACAAGTGGGCGGCGCGCGGCGCGAACGTATGAGCCTGGCCCTTTCCCTATCGCTGCGCGAGACGCCAACGGCCGCGCCGCTCTTCGCTCTCCCTCTTTCATTCGGACGGAAGGACAGTATGCCGGACGATCGGCTCATCAGTCCGCGGCTCGGCCAGTCCCGCAAGGTGTCGTCACTATCCGACTTCGAGGCGCGCGTGTGGCAACACGGCTACCTCCTGTGTGCGGACGACTTCGGTGTGATGCCGCGATCGGCGGCCATGGTGCGCGGCTTCAATCGCGCGCTGGCCCGCCATTCGGACGCGGATGTCTTTGCGGCCCTCGACAAAATCACCGAGGTGGGGCTGACGTTGACCTTCGAGCACCAGGACGAGACCTATCTCTGCGACCCGGTGTGGCAGAATTTTCAGCACATCCGATTCCCGCGGCGGACGCTCAATCCAGTCCCGACCGAGGCGATCTTCGGGCAACTATCGATCCCGACGCAACAGCTCTTCCTCTCGCTCCATCCCTCCATCGTCTGCGGGCGCAAGGAGCGGGACTTGGTCGACGTGCTGGAGGGGTACCTCCCGCGACTGTTGGTGTCCGAGAAGATCCTGACATGGGAGCGCGAGTACCGGCTGGGCGACTACCGGCTCGATCTCGTCGCCTGGACACCCGCGCGCGTCATCCTGTTCGAGGTCAAGCGCCAGACGATCACCCTGCCATCGCTCGAGCAGTTGCTGCGTTATCGCGCCGCCCTGGACCTGGCCCTCTCGGGCGAGTGTCTCCCGGTGCTCGTCGGGTCGAGCCTCTCGCCGAGCCTTCCCCTCGCGGAGCTCGCCAGTAAAGGGGTGGTCTGCCTCTTGATCGACAAGGACGACGTCCTGTCAGTTGCCGTGAACCCCCATCCGACGGCTCAGTTTCGGCAGAGCCACGGCAAGTTGCCGGCGAGTAGCCGGCAAGATGCTGCGACCAGCCGGGAAAAGCCTGCATCTGGCCGGCAAAACTCGAGAGAGCCAAACCACACGGCTAACGGCTTACGGCTAGCGGCTAGTAGTTCCGGAGGGGGGTCCGGTGGGTTCACGCGCTTCTGGGCCGCCTATCCGAAGAAGGTCGGCAAGGATGCCGCCGAGCGCGCCTGGGCTAAGAAGGGCTGCGAGGCGCACGCCGACGACATCATCACCTCGCTCGAGCGCCAGCGCCCCTGGCTCATGCGGGAGGAGGGGAAGTACATCCCCAACCCCGCGACCTGGCTGAATGAGGGTCGCTGGAAGGACGAACCGCCGCCAGCAAGCACCACCCGCGGCTCGCGCCAGGGCATCGCCGAGAAGTGGCGCGACACGCCGACCGGACGGGTGCAGCTATGACCCACCAGACGGGAATCGAAGCCATCCAGCCGATCCTCGATCGTGTTGCCGCCACCCTGCCGCCGGCGGTCACGCTCACCCCGGAACAGGAGGCCGACCGCGTGCGCGCCGAGGAGGAAGGCTGGTGGCAGGCCATGGCGCCCGAGCTCGGCGTGCCGAAGCGGTTCCGCGATGCCGCTCTCGATCGCGGGCGCCCGTCGATCGCGCTCGACGCGGTCCGCCAGTATCTGGTCGCGGGTCACCACACGGCCGGGCGCTGCCTGGTCCTGGCGGGCGCCCCCCAGGTCGGCAAGACGTACGCGGCGGTGGCGGGGATGCGCGTGCTCCGACGGATGACGCCGCGCTTTCAGTACTTCCCGGCGCTCTGCGGCGCGTTTCTCGACCGGGCCCGACGCGCGGCGGCCCTCGAGCAGGCCAAGCGCACCTGGTTCCTGGTCCTCGACGACCTCGGGGCCGAGTACGCGAAGAGCGGGGGCCTGGTGGAGGCCTTCCTCGACGAGGTTGTGTGGTGGCGCGAGGCCGAGATGCTGCCGACGATCGTGACGACCAACCTCACCCCGGCCGAGATCAGCCATGCGCTCTCGGACCGGATCGTGGCGCGCCTCCGCGGAGAGTGGGGCCAGGTGTGCGGAGCCGGGACCGACGTGCAGCGAGACGACCCAGACGAAAGGAGTGGACGATGACGATTCTCCGACAGGGCGATGTATTGCTGGTGAAGACGAGCAAGCGAGCGCTCTCCGCCACGGCGACGATGCGTCCGCGCGACCATGGGCGCGTCGTGCTTGCGTACGGCGAGGTCACGGGGCACGCGCACGCGATCGACTCGGCGCTGGCCGAGCTCTTCGACGAGCGTGACGGGCGGCTCTACCTCCGGATCGATGTCGGGGCCCCGGTGGCGCTGGTCCACGAGGAGCACGCGGCGATCGCGCTCGACCCCGGGATCTACCGCGTGATGCACCAGACCGAGTACACGCCGGCCGAGCTCCGGCGGGTCGCGGACTGATCCAGTGGCCACGGCCATCCCGGCGGTCGCGCAGCGGCTGATCGATCGCCTCGCGGCCATCGACCACGCAGCGCCGCGCATCGACCGCCGGGCCGCCGAGGTCGCGATTCGGCAGCACCTCGAGCGCCTCGGCGTGCCCGTGTTGCCGGTGCGATGGGTCGAGGACGCGGAGCAGGGGTATCTCACGGTTTTCCGCGCGGCCAGGAGCGCGGCCAGGAGCGCGGCCGAGAGCGCGGCCAGGAGCGCGGCCTGGAGCGCGGCCGAGAGCGCGGCCTGGAGCGCGGCCAGGAGCGCGGCCTGGAGCGCGGCCAGGAGCGCGGCCGAGAGCGCGGCCAGGAGCGCGGCCGAGAGCGCGGCCAGGAGCGCGGCCGAGAGCGCGGCCTGGAGCGCGGCCAGGAGCGCGGCCAGGAGCGCGGCCAGGAGCGCGGCCTGGAGCGCGGCCAGGAGCGCGGCCGAGAGCGCGGCCAGGAGCGCGGCCGAGAGCGCGGCCTGGAGCGCGGCCTGGAGCGCGGCCTGGAGCGCGGCCTGGAGCGCGGCCTGGAGCGCGGCCGAGAGCGCGGCCTGGAGCGCGGCCAGGAGCGCGGCCTGGAGCGCGGCCAGGAGCCCGATCCCCGCAGCGATCGAGCGGTGGATCGGCATCTGGCTGCCGTTTGTGGACGCCTTCGAGGCGGGCCTCTGGCTCTTTTTCGTCACGGCCTCCGAGGTGGTGGCCGTCTCGCGTCCGGCGCTGCAGCTCGTCGATGATCGGCTTCACTCCGCCGACGGCCCCGCGGTCGCCTGGCCCGGCGGCGCCCGCTACTACTTCTGGCGCGGCGTCCAGGTGCCGGAGCGCGTCATCCTCACGCCCGAGGTTCTCACCGGGCAGGACATCTTGAACGAAGGCAACGCCGAGGTCCGGCGCGTGATGGTCGAGCGCGTCGGCCACGAGCGCTTCCTCGCGCTGACCGGCGCGCGGCCGTACCACACCGACGGCTACGGGACGCTCTATCGCATCGAGGTGCCGGACGACGAGCCCATTCTGCTCGTCCAGGTCGTCAACTCGACGGCGGAGCCCGACGGCACGTTCAAGCGCTACGTCCTGCGGGTGGACCCGAACGCCTACGGGGGCCTCCGGACCGCGCGGGCCGCGGTCGCCTCCACGTGGCGCGAGCCGGACGGCTCCATGGCCTTCAAGCGACCCGAGGATTACGTGCTGGCGAGGGAGACCTGAGCATGGCCGAAGAAGAACAGCAGGACTGGGAGCTCCGGCCCGACATCGACGCGGTGATCTCCTACTGTGTCGAGCGCTGGCACCACGACATCGAGCGCGCGCACATCGTCGCCGTGGGACGGCCGAAGGCCGCCAAGAAGCATGGAAAGCAGGTCTGGGCTTCGCTCAAGAAGGCCTCCCGGCTCGAGCAGGTCCTCTACGAAGCTCTTGCCCTTGACCAGGTCCGCCGCGTCACCGAGCGGGAGGATCCCCTGGACCGGCGCCACGCTGGCCGCTTCGAGGAACGACGCGATGTCGGACTTCCAGGCCCCGTGGCGCTGGACGACCGCGTTAAATTCTTCTACGTCGTGCGCGCAGAGCGTCCACTCGCCGGTCTCTGCGTTCCAATCGGCGTGGCAGAGCTCGTGGTCGATCAGCGCCCGGCGCTTGGCCTCCGGCAGGCGGTTCCACACCTCGAGGGCGACGACCATGATGTAGTCGAGCTGGCCGCTCTCGGAGAGGATGGCCTGATCGATCTCGCATCGGGCCCGCTCGCCGAGTATCTCCGACCGAAGGCCGGCCCCGAGGGCTGCACCAGTGTCACGATCAGCGCCGAGGGTCGCAGCGTCACGCTCCATGCGGACGGACGGACGGAGCAGACGTGAACGTCACGCGCGCGGAAGCCCTCCGGCTCCTGTCCCGTGGCGGCGCCCCGGATGCGCGCGCCACCGTGCGCCGCGCCTCGACCGGTGCTGCGCCCAGCGCGCTGCAGCATGCCGTCGCCTGCAGCCTGGCCCAGCGGATTCGCGGCGGTCGAGGCCCCGGTCATAGCGGCGGCTCCGGTGGGCGCCGCGCGGATCTCGGCGGGCAATTCTTTCGCTCCTCTTGGGAATCGAACTATGCCCGATACCTCCGCTTTCTCGAGGGCCAGGGCAAGATCACCGGTTGGGCCTACGAGGCGGAGACGTTCGTGTTCACCGGCGTCACCGGTGGTACCGGCCGCTATACCCCGGACTTCCGCGTGGGCTACCCCGATGGCCACCACGAGTGGCACGAGGTCAAGGGGTGGATGGACGCGAAGAGCCGCGTGCGCCTCGCGCGGATGAAAGCGTTTTTCCCCGACGAGCGCGTGGTGCTGATCGATCAGGACTGGTTCCGGGAGGCGCAGCGCCTGCTCGCCGGCGCCATTCCGGGGTGGGAGCGGCGGGCCTGATGGCCATGAGGACCAGGGTGACGGAGACCAAGGGATGAAGCGACGGCTGATCGTCGAGGTGAACGTGGACGACGACGAGCCCGTAATAGCGATCCTGGACGACGTGCGGGACGCGCTCGAGGAGGACGGCTTCGACGTGGTGACCGTCGAGGAGGCGGGGCGATGATCTTCGACCGAAGCCGATTGATGCGAACGCCACAAGAGGGGAAGCGGTGAGCCTGGTGAGTGTCCTCGACGCGCCGGACACGGCGAAGACGCGGGTGGGGCTGGCGAGGCCGACAGCGGCGGACCCGAGACCCAGTCGCCCGCGGAGGCACATGGCCGTGCGCCTTATCAGTCACGGCCCTCACGCGTCGAAGCCCCAGGACGGAGTCCGCCTCCCCGCCCAGGAGCAGCACCGGGCGGCACCCGCTGCGCTGCCGCCCGGGTTTTCACCGACCGACGCGCTCGCGCTGCGCAAGGAGATGCCCGCATGACCCCTCAGGCGCCGTCTGCGTACCAGGTCCTCGCCCTCGACACCGTCCACGAGTCGGCGTGGAACCCCCGCAAGCACTGGAACGTCGTCAAGCTGAAGGAGCTGACGGAGAGCGTGGTCGCGCACGGCGTCCTCGATCCGATCCTGGCGCGACCGGATGCCACGGGCTACGAGATCGCGGCCGGCCATCGGCGGTACCGCGCGGCCAAGGGCGCCGGCCTCGAGGTGATCCCGGCGATCGTGCGCGAGATGACCGACGCCGAGTTCCTCGAGGTGCTGGCGTTCGAGAACCTCCACCACGAAAACGTGCACCCCCTCGAGGAGGCCGAGTGTTATCACCAGCTCCTCGCGAAGGGGCACGGCTACGACGTCGCGCGGATCGCCGAGCGCGTCAACAAGGACCGCACCTACATCTACGACCGGTTGAAGCTCCGCCAGCTCATCAAGATGGCCCAGAAGCTCTTCCTCGAGGAGACGATCACGCTGGGGCACGCGGTCATCCTGGCCCGGCTCACGGGCGACGACCAGGCCCGCGCGCTCGATCCCAATGTCACCGGCGGCGGCCTGTTCACGCGCGAGCTCGTGCTGTTCGGGCCCGACGACCGACCGGCCGGCCGGGCCCAGGCCCTCAAGCCGGTCAGCGTCCGGGAGTTCCAGGGCTGGGTGGACAAGCACGTGCGCTTCAACCCGATCGCGGCCGATCCGGTGCTGTTCCCCGAGACGGTGGGGGTGGTCACGGCGGCGGTGGAGGCGAAGGAGAAGGTCGTCGCCATCACCCACGACCACTACATCGACCCCGACGCCCGGGAGGGCAAGACATTCGGCCCACGCTCGTGGCGGCGCGCGGACGGCGCGGCCAAGTCGAAGGCCTGCGACTACGCGGTGGCCGGCGTCATCGTCGTCGGGCCGGGCCGCGGGGACGCCTTCAAGGTCTGCGTCAACAAGGACAAGTGCGCGACTCACTGGGGGGCGGAGCAGCGGGACCGGAAGCGGCGCGCGGTGTCGGGCGCAAGCGGCGGGGCCGCCGGCGCGCGCCTGGCCGCGGCGCAGCGCCGGGACCAGCAGGAGCAGCAGCGCCGGGCCGCGGAGCACACCCGCTGGCAGAAGGCCACCCCGAAGCTCCTGGAGGCCCTGGCAGAGGCGATCAAGAAGGCGCCCGCCGGTCCGGCCGGGCCGCTGGCCGCCATCATCACGCCCGAGAGCCGCGGGTATGCCCGTGGCGTCAAGCTGGATGACTACATCGGGCGCGGGACGACGGCCGAGGACGTGGTGCGCCGGGCGGCCTTCGCCTACCTGGCCGACGACGCCGTGGACTACTACCGCCGGGACGCATTCATCAGGGCGGTGAAGGCGTTCCGCATCGACGTCACGAAGATCGTGGACGCCGCGGCGCCGACGGAGAAGCCCGCCGCGCCGAAGACCGCCACGGCACCGCGGGCTGCCGCGAAGCGGAAGACTTCGAAGCGTCGGAAGGCAGCGTGATGGACGTCGCCCGGATGCCCCACGCGGAGCCCCAACAGTGCACGGGCTGCGGCTGCACGGACGCCCAGAGCTGCCCGGGCGGCTGCACCTGGGTGGCGCCGAATGTGTGCTCTCGATGCGCGGACCAGGCGGGGGAGGCTCTCGGGGACGTGATCGGCCTCGAGCTGCCGCTGGCCGTCGTGTTCGGCGTGGCCTATCACCTCCGGGTGGCGCTCCGGACCCCGGACACGGGCCCCACGCGGCCGCTCGTCGAGGCGTTCCTCGAGCAGTGCGACGGGATCCTCCTCGAGAGCGGCTTCCTGAGCGAGCCGCAGCTCGCGGCGGCGCGGCAGCAGGCGGCCGACGCGGGGCCGCGCATCGTGCTGCCGGGGAGCTGGTGATGCCGGCCGGCCGCTATCTCGAGAAGCTGTGCAAGTGGCGCACGGTCTTCGCGGGCTGGCAGCTCGGGACACGCCTCCTCGGCGATCCCGAGTCGGATGCAGTCCGCGATCACCGGGAGGTGACGATGCTCCTGCGGGCGGAGGTCAACGCGCTCTCGCGGCTGCTCATCTCGAAGGGCGTCCTCACCGCGGAGGAGCTCACCGCCCAGCTCGAGACCGAGGCGTACGTGCTCGACCAGGCCTACGAGCAGAAGTTCCCCGGGTGGCAGTCCACCGACCAGGGGATGGCCATCGTCGACTTCGCGAAGGCGGCCGCCACGATGCGCGGCTGGAAGCCGTGACACCGGAGCCGGCCCGGGCGCGCCGGGCCCCTCGCCCCTTGACTCGTTCGACGCAAGAGCCTTCAATGGGCGCGACCGAGCTCCGGGTCCGCGTGATCGAGGTCCCGGATACGTCCGACAGTGTGCACTGGTCGCAGGTGATCGCGCTGCTCCTCACGGCGGGCGGGCGCTCGGCCGACCGCGATCCCGGCGACCGTACTCCGGAGGCCGCATGATCGCGCTCTACGCCCGCGTGTCCACCGAGGAGCAGAGCGAGAAGTACGGTCTGGCCGTTCAGTTGCGAGAGCTCCGCGCGAAAGTGCCCGACGGGACGCCAGCGGTCGAGTTCGTGGACGATGTGAGCGGGACCACCCTCGAGCGGCCGGCCCTCACGCGCCTCCGCGAGGCGGTGCGGGCGAAGTCGATCGAGCGCGTGCTCGTCCACGATCCGGATCGGCTGTCCCGGAGCCTGGGGCACCTGCTCCTCCTCCTCGAGGAATTCGATAAGGCCGGGGTGCCGGTCGAGTACTGCACGATGGCACCCGCCGCCACCGCGGAAGGCCGACTGTTTGTCAACGTGAAGGGGGTCATCGCCGAGTACGAGCGGGAGAAGATTCGCCAACGAACGGCGGGCGGCCGGCTCGAGCGGGCGCGTCGAGGACTCTGGGTCGGCGGCCAGACACCATTCGGCTACGTCCGGGACCCGATGCACTCCGGGCAGCTCCTGATCCTCGAGGAGGAGGCGCGGATCATCCGCCAGATCTTCGCCTGGGTCGCCGGCGAGCAGCGCACCCTTCGCAGCGTCGCGATTGCGCTCCGGCGGCTGGCGCTCAGGCCCAAGCGCGGGGGGCACTGGTCGCCCGGCGGCGTCCGGGCCATCCTGACCAACCCGGTGTACAACGGGACGGGCTTCTACGGCCGCCGGACGCGGCCCTCGCCATCGAAGGCGTATACCTTCCGGCCGGCAGAGCTGTGGATCCCCGTGCCGTCGCCCGCGATCGTCTCCGAAGAAACGTGGCGGCTCGCCCAGGCGCAGCTCGTCGCGAATCGGCTCCGGTTCCCCGGGCGCCCCCCCACGCGCTTCTATCTCCTCCGTGGACTCCTGCGGTGCGGCCGCTGCCGCCGGCTCTATGGGCCGTGGGGCACGACGAACTATCGGTGCCGCGGCGCCGACACGTTGGCGGTGCGCAGCTGCGACGGACCCCGGTTGCCGGTTGAGGCGCTCGACGCGGCGGTCTGGAAAGCCGTCGAAGGCGTCATCCGTCGGCCCGGCGTGTTGATCGCCGCCACGGCGCGCTACGTGGCGAGCCAGCATGACGTCACGAAGGACCTCGTCCGTCTCGAGGAGGCGCTGGCCGACGCCGCGCGCCGCGAGGCGCGTCTGCTCGACCTCTACGCCGATGGACTGCTTGCGAAGGACGTCCTCAGCGAGCGGCTCAGGGCCATGCGACAGCAGAAGGACGCGCTCATTCAGGAGCGCACCCTCCTCGAGCCGCGCGCGCGCGTGCCGGATGCCAACAGGCTCGACCAGTGGTGTCGACAAGCCCGCCGCGGTTTGGCGCGACTGACCCCGGACGAGCGGCGCCAAGTGGTCCGTGCCCTCGTGCGCGAGGCAATCGTCCGCGAGGACGTCGTCGAGCTCCAGATCATCGTGCCGCCCGGAACGGGAAACCGTCCGATGTCGTCTACCACATCGAACACTTTCTCGGCCACCCTCGCCGTCCCAATCGGGGACCTCCTGCCATGCCGCTGACGTCCGTCGCCGCCTGGGTCCGCTGCCGGCTCTGCAAGGCGCGCCTGAAGAGCGCCACGGCCGATGATCTGACGCACGGCCTCTGCGGCGACTGCCTCAAGGATCGCCCCGAGGCCGTGCGGCTCCTGCCGGCGAACGGGACGCCGGCGCCGAGCATGGGGCGGGCCCCCGCGCGCGCCTTCACCGCACCCGACCGCGGGCTGATCCGCGCGCTCCACGGACATTTGCCGGCCGCCGAGCTGCTCCGGATCCTGAACGATCGCCTCGTCGCCGATCTCGGCGAGACCGCGGCTCCGTACACCGCCGAGCAGCTCCACCGCGAGGTCTCCGCCCTGGGCGTCATCCGTCAGGATGACTGGACCGCGCTCCGCCAGCTCCTCGCGCAGGCGCGCGCGATCGGGCTCCTCGGGCGGATCACCCCGACGGTGCTCGAGGACTTCGCGGTGGTGTTCAGCCTGTCGCCCGGTCAGGCCACGCATCTCCGCGACGTCGTGCTGCACGCCCGGGAGCCGCGCCCATGACTCCGCGCCCTGTATTTCACCGGACAGAGTTGGCGAGCGCATCCCTGGATCTTGGCTCGGCCCAAATAGATCTGGCCGATTATCAAACGACCGGTCTCCGAGTCCTGGCCATCGGCCCGAGCGGGATCGGCAAGACCAGCGCCGGGCTCCTGATCGCCGAGCAGCTCGCCGCCCAAGGCTGGCAGGCCGTGCTCATGGATCCCGAGGGCGAGATCGCCGCGCTCTACGCGACCGTGCTCACCTCGCCGGAGGCGCTCGAGCGCCACCTCGTGGCCCGCGCCGATCCCCCGCTCGTCGTCGTGCCCGTCCGCGATGCGGCCGAGTTCCTGCCCTACGGCCAGGTCGTCATGCAGGTGGCGGATACGCAGCGTCGGCCGATCTTTCTCCTGCTGGATGAGGGCCAGCTCTTCTCGACGTCGCGTCGCAAGGGGAAGGCCGACGTCCTCGGCGCGGCCTCCGACCTGGTGAACGACATGTGCGGCCGCGGCCGCAAGCGCGCACTGGATGTTTTCCTCTCCGCGCAGCGCTTCGCCGGCACGCTCAGCCGGAGCGCGTTCTCGAACAAGAACCTCACCTTCGTCGGGCGCCAGGAGGATCCGAGCGGCTGGTTCGCGCTGGCGCCCCTCTTCAAGGGCTCGGAGATCGGATACGCGGAGCTCGCCGGGCTCAGCACCGGCGAGTTCTTCTGCTTCTCCCGGCGCGGCGTCGAGAAGGTCGTCATGCCGATGGCCGAGGCGCTCGCCGCGGTGGCGCCCAAGGCGGCCGCCGTCCGTCCGCACCGTCCGAAGACGTTCATCGAGTGGGACCGCGCGCTGCGGGGGATCCCCACCGATCGCCTCCGCGCGTTGACGCCAGCGGTCGTCGGCTTGCTGGGCTCCGTCGCGGGGCTCTCGGCGCAACAGCTCGCGAGCGGCCAGCGGGCCCTCACGGACGAGCTGGCGGCGCGCCCATGAGTGCCCCGCCGATGTCCTGGTCGGACTTCGTGATCACCTATGGCCGCGGGGCCCGCGCGGCCGACCTGGCCGTGATCCTCGACCAGCCGCCGGCGGCGATCGACCGGCTGCGGGCGACGGCCGCGTGCCGACGCGGACCCCGACGCGACTTCGGCGCGCTCTTCACGCTCTGGCACGGCCGGCCGCCGCGCGACACGGAATGGCCCCCACCACGCCGCGCCGGCTCCGGCGGCCGCGGCTACACATGGGATCCGCCCGAGCTCGCCCTGGTCGCCCGCCTGACGGGCGTCATTGGGACGGCCGCGCTGCTGCGCCTGCTCACGGTCCGGTTGCGCAAGGTGACCGGGGATCACCGCGCCCAGCGCACCGCCAATGCCCTGAACCGCGCGCGGCAGCTGGCGGGCATCGAGACGCGCGACGTCGTCGGCGGCATCACGGTCGCGGCCGCCGCGCGCGAGATCGGGACCCGGTCGATCCTGGACCACGAGATCCGCAACGGCACGCTCGCCGTGCGGCGGGTCGGCCGCTACCACGTCATCCCCTATGCGGCGTTCGCGGCCTGGAAGGCCCGGCGTGTGTTCCCACCGGCCGGGTTCATCCGGCTCGCGAAGCTCCGGAAGGCGCTCGGGATCCGGAGCGACAAGCTCTCCGAGTGGGCGCGCGCGGGCTATATCCCGACGGCGGTGCGCTGCAATCCCTACGGCACGCGGGAGCGCTCGACGCAGTTCGGCACGTGGTACATCGCGCCGAAGACGGCGCGCCGGATCCTGGCGGATCGGCGCGCGGGCCGCCCGATGCCGTGGTGGGGCAAGCCCGAGCCGGGCAACCTCAAGGTGACGTGGACCCTCTGGCGACGCCGACAGCACCCCGCGGCCTGTAACACCTGCCGCGCGATCTGGGGTCCGGCCGGCGCGCCGGCCACGTGGGACGACTACGCCCGTCGGTATCCGCCGCTCGCCCATGGCGCCAAGCGCCATCTGACCCAGCGGTGGCACCCGGGCCTGACGGTCGCGGCCCTGGCCCGCGAGGCGCGGGTACCGCTGACCACGCCGCTCCGCGCCATCCGCGCGGGCGTCCTGCGGGCGCGCCGGATCCCGGGCGAGCGCGGCTACCGGATCTCGCGCCTCGACGCCACCCGGTGGAAGGCCCGCCACTGCCCGACCGGCGCGAGTCCGAAGTCGTGGCTGGCCATCCCGACGGCGTGCCGCCAGTACCACTTCACCGCGGCCGAGCTCCGGCGCTGGATCCGCGCCGGGCGGGTCCGGTCGCGCCGTGGGGTGGCGGGCCCGCAGCGGGGCCATCTCTACGTGGCCCGCCAGCAGGTGCGCGAGCTGCGCGACGAGCTCGGCTACGGCGAGGCCCAGGCCGCTCGCCTGGTCGGCGTGTCCGTGGTGCGCCTGCGCGTGTTGCTGCGCGGCCTCGAGTGGCGCCCCGCGCCCCGGATTCCCGCCGAGGTCGTCCATGCCGCCCAGCGCCGGCAGGCCTCCGCCAACGGACGGACGCTCGCGGAGGCGGCCCGCGATCTCGGCAAGTCGCTCGCCTGGGTCCGGAACGAGATCGTCGCCGGGACCTTCCGCGTCCTGCGCACCCGATGGAACCGGAACCGGCTCTACGTCTCGGCGCCGATGTTCAAGCGGCTCCAGCGGGTGGCGCGGCGCCCCGTCCGCCGCGTCCGCTTCTCCGCGGAGTGGCTGCTCGTCAGCGACGCGGCGGTGCTCGCCGGCGTCTCGTCAACGACGGTCCAGAAGTGGGCGGACGCGGGGCAGGTCCGCTGGCGGTTCCATCCGTCCTACCGCCACCGGCGCTACCACCGACGCTCGGTGAAGGCCCGCGCCCGGCGGTACTGGACGACCGTGCGGTTCAAGCGCGCGACCCCGCCCGCGTGGCTCCAGGCGGAGGCGGCGTGATGCCGAGCTTCAACAAGGTGCTGCTCCTGGGCAACTGCTGCGCGGATCCGGAGCTCAAGTACACCGCGAGCGGGACCGCCGTCGCGAACCTCCGCCTCGCGGTGAACCGGCGCTGGACGACAGCCGGCGGTGAGAAGCGCGAGGAGGCGCTCTTCATCGGCGTCACCGCGTGGGGCAAGACGGGCGAAGCCGCCGCGGAGTACCTCCGGAAGGGCTCGCCGGTCCTCGTCGAAGGGCGCCTGCAGAGCCGCGACTGGGAGGACAAGGCCGGGCAGAAGCGCACGTCGATCGAGGTAGTGGCCGAGTCGGTCCAGTTCCTCGGGGCCAAGAAGGGCGAGGCCACGCGACCCGGGGCGGCTTCCGACACGGCCGGCACCGGCGGCGACGAGGAGGTCCCATTTTGAGGCGTCGCGCGCTACCGATCCGCCTCCGCGGCCGCTTCGATCATCTGCCGGACCGCCTCCCGGAAGGTCGGGACGTCATGGCGGGTTCTCCAGCGCTCGACCTTCTCGAGCTGCTCCGGCGTGAACAGGATCAGCCGGTGTTCGGCCTTGGGGTCCAGGGTTGGGCGGCCGGCCCCTTCCCGGGCCCCGCCATGCTGCCGCTTCTTCGGTGGGCGCTGCTTCTTCGCCATGCGGAGCCTCCCTCACGATGCGGCCAGGAGTTTGGGGTAGGGCGCCGACGCCGTCAAGCGGCGCCGGCCGCGGCGCTCGAGCGCCCAGGCGTAGCGGTGGTTGCCCGCGTGCCGGAGCGGACGCGTGAGGCGCGGCAGCCACTCGCGGAGCCAGGCGGTGAGCTCCTCGGGCGGCGGGGCGCCGGCGCGTCGCAAGGTGGCCACGGCGTACTCCCAGCCCTTCTCGCGTGCGCGGATCTTCTGGATGGCGCGCGCGCTCCACACGGTGCCGTCCGGGAGGATCCGCAGCGTCCGCGGGGTGCTCCGCCCGAGATAGACGCCGTTGTGCGCCTGGTAGATGACGCCGAGGTGGCCGGGAAACACCAGCCGGCCGTCCGCGGTGCGTCGTGGGATCGGGTCGGAAAAGCTCACGACGCCGCGCAGCCGTTCCGCGCGGAGCTGCTCGAAGGTCCGCGCGAGGAACCACGTCTCCCCGTTGCCGGGGACGTCGTCGAGCAGCACGAACCGGCCGAGCTCAACGGCCTCGAGGGGCGAGCCGGGGAAGACCGACGTCAGCACCCGGTCATTGCAGGGGTGCGAGTAGACGGCGACGCCGACAAGCGCGGCGCCGCGGTAGAGCCCGAAGCGGAAGCGCGCGGCGGGGTACGTGCCGCTGTAGTGGTGGGCACACACGAAGGCGCGCGCGGGCCCGTCGCCCGCGATCGCGGCCACCTCGTACTGGCGCGGATCGATGACCTCGCCGGCGAGCCGGTACCGGTCACGGCCGTCGCGCCAGCGCTGGACGAGTCGCATCGGTCGGGCGCCTTACGCGGCCGCCGCGAAGGTGACGGGCTCGCCGGCCGGCGCCTCGGCCGGCTCGTCGTCCTCGCCGGCGCGCGCGCCGCGGATGTAGTCCGCCGCCTTCTGCGCCTGGGCCGCGGCGATCACCAGCATGCGGGGGTCGTTGGCCAGCACGCGGAGCCAGCTCTGCAGGTACGCCGCGGACGGCTCAACCGTCTCGTTCTCGATGCCCGCGAGGCCGCAGAGGAACGCCGCGCCCATCTCGGCGACGAGCTCCTCGCGCGAGTAGTTGGGCGTCCCGAAGGGGCTCGCGTCGACGAGCGTCGCGCGATGCAGCCGGCTCGGATGCCCGGTCGCATGGGTCAGCTCGTGGAAGAGCGTCGCGTAGAAGCGGGCGGGGCTCGTGAAGAGCGCCCGCGCCGGCATGTTGACGACGTCCTGCGCCGGCACGTAGTAGGCGCGCGCATCGGTCCGGCTCTCGCGGATCGCCGGCGGGGCCGGCATGGCCGCGAGCAGGCGCTCACACGCCTCGATCGGCGCGATGGCCGCGACGGCCGCGTCCACCGGCCGGGCGATCCCCTGGCACTGCTCCACGTTGAACACCGTGTAGTAGCGGAGCAGGGGCGGCCGGCGGGAGGGCTTCACGGCCGGCGCGGCGCCATCCGTCGTGGGGGCGGCGGCCGGCCCGTCGAAGAACTTCCAGAACACCACCGGAGTGCCGCGCTCGCCCTTCCGGACGGCGCCGCCGAGTGCGAGCGCCTGGCGGAAGGTCAGCCAGTAGGGCGACGTGTAGCCTTTGGCCTGAGCGGTCATCGAGAGCAGGAACACGTTGATGCCGCGGTAGGGCTTGCGGCTGACGAGCGAATGCGGGAGCTGGCCCGCCTGCCACGGCCGATGCCAGGGCGCCACGCCGCGCTCGAGCGCCTCCAGGATGCGGTCCGTGATTACCCGGTACACCGTCGTGGCCTGCGTCGCCGTGCTCGTCGTTGCCATGTCTCGTCTCCTTGTGCCTTGGGTCGACCCTTCTTGAATTTCAGTATCGTCTTTCAAGATCGATCTGTCAAGCACGAAATACACGGCCCCGGCGGCGGGGCCAGGAGGGACTGATGGGCGGCCGATCGAAGCGCCTCCGATACGCCGCGAACCAGACGGCGACGGCATCCCTCGCCGAGCTGGCCGACCTGGCGGGCGCGCCCGGCGTCGGCCGGACCGCCGTCGAGAAGGGCCGGGCCTGGCGCCAGCGGCGCCGCGCCACCACCCGGACGCAGCGGGCATCCCGCCGGCGGAACCGGAAATGAGGAGACGGACATGCTGACACCCCTCGGAGGACTCTTCCGGCTGGCGGCCGTCCTGCGCCGATTCGGGCGCCGCCCGATCGAGATGGCCGGCCCGCTGGCCAGCGACGACCGGCAGGTGGAGCGCCGGATGCTCGTCGCGCGCCTGGGCCAGCGCGTCGCGGGCGAGCTCCTCTACTACGAAGCCGGCATTGCCCTCGAGGCGCTCGGCACGGCACAGCAGCTGCTCCGGGGCCCCGAGCCGCTCACCGCGTCCGTCGGGACCGCCCGCGCGGTGTCCGACGACGGCCCTCAAGGCGCGGTCGGACACGATGCCGGATCCGTCGACCGCAACGGCCTCGTCGGCCCCACCGCGCAGCGGATCATGGCCGCCCTTGTCGTGGGCGGGGCCTGTCTCCTGATCCTGCTGGGGCTCGGGTCCGCGCGCGCCGGCGAGGGGGACCGCCGCGATCGCCACGCGGCGCACGTGCGCCCGAGTTCGGTGGTCGTGGCGCCCCAGGGCGACCGCATCGACCTCTACGACCGCTGGTCGAATCGCATCGGCTACGGGATCCGCCGCCCGGACGGGTCGATCGAGCTCTTCCGCCCGGATGGCCGGCGGCTGGATGAGCGCCCGCTCTCCAAGCCGATGGAGCGTCGCCGGTGATCGTGCTCGATCTGCCGCGTCCCGTCGCGCCCATCTCGAGCGCCGCGCCGGTCCCGGTGCCGGTGCCCTGGGTCTATCGCTTCACCGGCGAGAACGGCGTGCTGCGCCTCTCGCGGTGCTGCGCGCGCCACCAGCATCGCGCCTGTCCGGCGCCCGCCGTCTGTGACTGCCGCTGCCATCCCGAGCGCGCCGACGAGGACGAGCGATGACCGCGCCGGTCCTGACGATCTGCCTCGGCGTGAAGGATTGGTATCTCGACCACCTCGAGCGCTGCCTGGGCTCGCTGCGGGCGCAGTGCGATGCGCCGATCGTCGTCGCGGATCTGAGCGTGACGGCTCGGAGCGTGGGGCGGGTGGCCACGGTGTACGGAGCCACGACGGTGGCCGAGCCGCAGGAGATCTGGTCCCGGGCGCGCGCGCTCAACCGGGCGGCCGCGCGCGCGGAGACCCCGTGGCTCGTCTTCACCGACGCCGACATGATCTTCCCGCCCACCTGGTGGGCCGCGGTGATGGCGGCGCTCGCGGCGCCGGTCGCCGGGGCCGAGCCCGTGTGCTGGCTCACGCGGTCGCGCGACATCCGCCAGCCGTTGATGGGCTTTCTCCCGCCCGATGGCGTGTTGTCCGCCGAGGTGCTCGTCGCCATGAGCGACCTCCATCCGACCGTGGGCCAGGGCGCCGGGATGATCGTGCCCCGGCGCTGGTTCGAGGAGGTCGGCGGCTTCGACGAGACGTACCAGACCTGGGGGGGCGAGGACAACGACCTGACCCTGCGCGTCGAGTGGGCCGGCGGCACCGTCCAGTGGCTGCCCGATCCGACGCGCGCCTTTGCCGCGCACCAGTGGCATGACCGCACGTGGCCGACCCACGCGGACCTCGCACAGGTCGATCGCAACCGGGCCTACCTGGCCGCCCGCATCGCCGCGGGCGGCCCGATCGCGCGGAATCGCGCGGGGAAGGACTAGCCGATGGCTGGGAGAGATCCAGGGAAGAGTGGCGCGCCGACCGAGCCGGGCGGGGGCGGGGAGGGGGGCAAGCCCCCGGAGGCGCCACTCGCGGGCGCGGGGGGCAGCGATCCGGCCGCCGCGGACGAGCTGGCGCGCGCGAAGGACCGGTTCAAGCGAAGCCTCCTGGTCATGCTCGAGGACCCCGATGTCCGCGCGGCCGTGAAGGCGCTTTGCGTGGAGGAGATCCTTACCGTGGCGGACCGGGCCCCGGAGGCGAAGGCGCCCCTGGCGCTCCAGCCGACGATCGAGGCGGCGGTCAAGAAGCTCGTCCGTCCGGACGCGCTCCGGCAGCCGTGGTGATGACGACCACGAAGCCGCGCGTGCTGGTGCTCGCGGACACCGAAAACTGGGCGTGGGGGCGGAAGGCGCGCGCCTACGCGCAGCACTTGTCCGCGGACTGGTCGATCGACGTCCAGTACCAGGTCCAGGGTGTGACCTGGCCGGCGGCGGGCGGCTACGACCTGGTCCACTGCTTCGAGTTCCCGCAAGCGGGCCACGTGCCGCCCGAGCATCGCGCGCGAGGCGGCAAGATCGTCGTGGGCCTGACCGCGAACGTGTGGCGCACCTGGGGCCGCGACAAGGTCCGCGCCTGGGCGGCGCCGGCGGATGGGATTCACGCCAACTCACGCCTCGTCCTCGAGGACCTCCAGGCGCATGTCTTCACGGAGCCCGGGGATCCGCCGCTCTGGTATTGCCCGAACGGCGTCGACGCCGAGTTCTGGCGGCGCACCGAGTCGCACCCCGACCACCTGATCGCGGCCCACGTGGGCAAGCCGAACCTTCGCAAGGGCGCGCCGCTCATCATCGACGCCTGCCGGCACGTCGGCGTGACGCTGAAGCTCGTGCAGCGGACCGCGAAGCTCGCGCTGCCCGCGGAGACCATGCGCGCGTTCTACCAGGGCGTCTCGCTCCAGGTGACCGCGTCGAACATGGACGCGACCCCCAATCCGATGCTCGAGGGCGCCGCGTGCGGCAACGCGCTCCTCTCGACGCCGGTCGGGAACATGGTCGAGTTCATCACGCACCTCGAGAACGGCGTGCACCTCCCGCCACTCCTCGGCCCCGCCGCGGCCGCGCCGGAGTACTCCGTGACCCAGATGCGCGCCGACAATCCGCGCCTGCTCGCCGCGCTGACCGACTGGCTCGCCTGGATGCGCGATCACTACGACGTCGTGCGCGCGATGGGCGCGGCCGCGCGCCGCACCGTCGAGCAGGCATGGACCTGGCCTCACCAGGTGCGCCACGTCGACGCCATGTGGAAGGCGGTGATCGGGTGAAGCTCCAAGCCGTTGGGATCGCTCTGCTCGGGCTCGCGCTCGGTGGATGCCCGACCGCGGACATCCCGTGCAACGTGAAAGCAGGGCAGACCGTGAAGGTCACGGTCTCGTCTTTGACTGCTACGGTCGACGACCTGAATGACCTCAAGGAAATCGTCGACGTCATCACGGACTATTGCCGAGCGAAGTACGGGAAGGACAAGAAGCCGTGACCTTCCTCGAGATCCGCGCCATGCCCACGACCGTGAAGGAGATCCCACCGGGCTGCGTCGGGGTCCACGAATCGACCACGCGCGCGTTCCACGTGGCACGACGCGTCCGGGACCTGCTCGCCAAGGGCACCCCGTCGGAGGTCGTGCTCGAGCTGATGGACTTGATGGAAGGGCAGGGCGCGTACCCGATCACATCAGAGGAGAACGTATGCCGGGAGCTTCCGCGATGAGGCTCCTCCTGACGGGCGGCCTAGGGTTCCAGGGCCACGCGCTCGCCGAGCACTGGACGGCCATGGGCCACGCGGTGACGGTGCTCAACACGCCCTCGCAGCGCGCCCAGGAGATGGCCGGGCGCCTGACCCCGCCGCGGCACGTCCTGTGGGGCTCGGTGACGGATCCCGAGCTGATGCGCAAGGCGGTGCGCGGCGTCGACGCCGTGGTGCACCTCGCGGCGTGGACCTCGGTGGACGAGTCATTTCACCACCCGCGCGCGGTCTGGGAGGTCAACGCCCAGGCCGCCTACACGGTCCTCGAGGCCATCCGGAGCGAGGCGCCGGCGGTCCGCGTGCTCTGGGCGTCCTCGTGCGAGGTGTACGGCTACACGGGCGCCGCCGCGGTGGACGAGCTGGCACCGCTCGTCCCGCATTCGCCTTACGCGGCCGCCAAGTGCGCCGGCGAGCGCCTGGCCGAGGCGTATGCGATCACCTACGGGCTCCGGCTGACCATCCTGCGGCCCTGCAACATCTTCGGGCCGTGGCAGAAGACGGGACGGGATGGCGCGGTGATCCCGACCTTCCTGGCCGCGGCGCGGGCCGGCGGAGCGCTTCAGCTCACCGGCGACGGCTCGCAGCGGCGGGAGTTCCTCTTCATCGACGACCTGGTGGCGGCCTACGCGCTGCTCCTCGAGGCGGATGACCTGCCGTGGCGGGTCTTCAACGTCGGGTCAGGGGAGTCCTGCTCGATCCGAGACATTGCCGACTTCCTCAGCGCCCGTTACGACGTCCCGATCGTGGCGCGCGCCGACCTGGCCCGCCCCGGCGAGGTCGTCACGTTTCACCTCAACTGTGACCGCCTGCGGTCGCTCGGCTGGAAGCCCCGGACGTCGTTCCGGATGGGGCTCGAGCAGGTCCTGGCGTGGGCCGAGGGAGAGGGGAGCGAATGGGGCCGGTAACGCCGATCATCATCGGCGGCGGCCAGCTCGCGGCGGCCCTCGCCCAGGCGCTGCCCGGATCCTGGGTCCTGGGGCTCACGCGGGGGCCGAGCCTCGCGCACGGGGCCCGGCCGCCCTTCGACGTCGCGTCCCAGCGCAGCCTCGGCTGGATCTCGCTGGCGGACGCGGACCAGGCGACATGCCACCGGATCGAGCGCTTCGACCGGAGCGAGCGCCGGGACGGACCGCCGGCGCCGCTCGTCTATGCGCACGGTCCCGCCGGCGACGCGGCCTGTCGGCAGGACCTGGCGGGCGCCCTCCGTGCCCACGTCCTGCTGCCCGCCGAGCTCCGGGCCGCATTCCCGGATCGGCTGATCGTCTACCTCTCCACGCTCGCCGCCGAGACGCAGTGGTACGGGGCGATGAAGCGGGCGGGGGAGCACCTCGTCCGGGTGCAGGGGTCGACACGGATCCTCCGGCTCGGGGCCGTGCTCGACCCGGCGCACCGCCGCGGCGTGGCCAGCACGTTCTTCCAGGCGGTCGTCCGCGGAGAGTCGCCACGCGTGCCGGTCGCGGCGAATCCCGTGGTGGTGATCACGACGATCCCGGACGTGGTCCACGTCGTCGAGGCGGCGCTCAGGCCGGAGGCCGATCCGATGCAGCTCATCGGCCTGTCGATGAGCGTCTGGTTCTTGGCCACGCGCATCGCTTGGATCCATGCCGCGCTTACCGGCGGCGAACCCGTGCCGGTGCTCACGGACCCCACGCTCGAGCCGGGCCCGGACTACGGGGCCATCCCACTCGAAGCCCTACACGACATATCCAGCAACTGGAACGTCGAGAGCACGCTACGGACCTGGATCAAAGCCGGGCTCGTGGCGGAAAGGATCGCGTAGTGGATCCCGACACGCCGACACCCGACGGACAGCCCGCGCCCGACGTGGCCCTGGGGGCCTCGGATTCCAGCATCCCGGGCCGCCGAGTGCTTCCAGACGGGCGCGAAGTGATCGAGGTACGCCTGCGCCTGATCTCGGGCCCGGGCGCCGAGGACGCGCTCCAGATCCAGGCGCCGGGCGTCCACGTCTCGCGCATCCAGCTCCTCTGCCAGCGGGCGAGCAGCTACTGCGAGCACCAGATGATCATCGGCGAGATCGTGCGCCAGCTCCGGGCTGGCGCGAGCCCCGCGACGCCGGGGGGCCGCGTGCTCGCCCCGCCGCCCGGGTTCAAGCCGTGACCGTCGTGGCCATGCACCAACCCGAGTACTGGCCCCCGCTGCGGACCGTGCGGAAGCTCGCGCTGGCCGACCACGTGGTGCTCCTGCAGGGGCCGGGCATCATGTTCGACCGGTCCTCCTGCCAGCATCGCGCGCGGGTCCGGTCGGTCAGCCCGGTGGGCGGCTGGGAGTGGCTGACGATCCCCTATGCGCACACGGGCGAGCTCCAGGCGCTGCGCGATGTCCGGGCGGCCAACGAAGAGTGGCCGGAGCGTCACTACCAGGCGCTCCGCGGCCGGTATCGCCCCGCGGCCGGCTGGGCCGAGCTCTTCGTCCAGCTCGGCGCGTTCGCCAGCGTGGCCATCGGGCGCTCGGTCGCCGGCGCGAGCCGCCTCGCGCTGCTCTCGGCGCTCGCGTGGCTCGACTGCATGCCCGCTGTGCACCTCGATACCGACTTCGACGGCATCCCGACCGATCGAACCGGACGCCTCGTGGCCCTCTGCCAGGCGCTGAAGGCCACCACGTACTTGTCGGGTGCCACGGGCGCCCGGATCCTCGATCGCGCCCAGTTCGCCGACGCTGGCATTGACGTCCAGGTGCACGCGTACACCGCGCCGAGCGAGCCGGATGGCGTCGAGCCCTCGGTGCTCCACGACCTCCTCACCCACGGCGTCGCGGGCACCCGCGCACGGCTGGCGCTGCCATGAGAGCGCTGATCGTGGCGGCGCATCCGGACGACGAGGTCCTCGGCTGTGGCGGAGTCGCCCAGCGGATGGAGACGTCGGTCCTGATCCTCACCGACGGCGTGCGTGGGCGCTATCCGGGGAAGCGAGCGCAGGACGTCTACCCGGAGATCGAGCGGCGGCGACAGCACGCCCGGGCCGCGTGCGCGGTGCTCGGCGCCACGCTGCGCCCGTTCCGGCACTTCGAGGACCAGCGACTGATCGTGACGCCGGAGCTGGTGCGCGAGATCGAGGCCGAGATCGACGCCGTCAAGCCCGACGTCATCTTTTCCCACTGGTCCGAGGATCTCAACGCCGACCACGTCGCGGCGAGCCTGGCGACGCGGGTCGCGGCGCGCCCGTTCGCCGGGCATCCCGTGAAATGGCTCCTCGAGTACGAGGTCGATGCCCTGCCGACGCGCCCGTTCGACGGGACGGTCCATGTCGGGCTCCATCTGGCCGAGGTCTCAACAAAGCTGAACGCGCTCCGGTGCTACGACACGGAGATCCCCTCGTCGAATCATCCGCGCAGCAACGCCGCCATCGAGGCGCGCATGACGTGGTACGGCGCGCGGATCGGGGAGTCCTTCGCCGAGGCGTTCTCGCTCGTCTGGGGTGTCTGGACCGGCGCGCCACTCTTTCCCCCGAGGCCCGCGGTGGAGCGTGGCGACGGAGTAACGGGATGAGCGGGGAAGCGGTCGGGAAGCTGTGTGCGGCCGTGAAGGGCCTGCTGGAATGCACGCACGCGAACCCGGTTGCGCCCGGCGATCGCCGCGTGTCGGCCGGAAAGGGCAAGCTGTTCGCCGTCAGCGTGATCCTTGTCGAGGATGCGCTCCGGCAACTCGAGGCCGCGCCCGCTGCTGCACCAGTGGGGGAGGTTGAGAAGGAGATTCGCGATCGGCTCTACGACTGTCAGGCCGATCGGGCGACCCTTGATGAAACAGCGGAACTCCTGTTTCGGCTCGTCTTCACGCCCGCGCTCACCGCCGCCCAAGCGAGCGGGACGAAGTGCCGCCATTGCGACGGAGAACCGGCCACTTATTGCGAAACGGCGGTGCTGGAAGTGAGCCGGAAGGCCGCAGGAACCGCCCGTGATGACACGTGGGACAAGGCGCAGGCCACTGTCATCACAGCGCTTCGACGGCGCGCCGATCTGGCCATCAGGGATCGCGCCGTCGCGGCACTAGGTGAGGCGGTCCTCCGCGCCCGCCGCGAGGGCGGAGCATGACCCCGACGCCGGAGGAGATCGCGCGGGAGATCAACTGTACGCATCTGCCGCACCCGACTTACACGCTCGGGACTGGCGCGTGCTGGGCCTGCATCGCCACCGCCTTGACCGCCGCCACCACCCGGGCGGACGCGGCGGAGCGGGAGCGGGAGTGGTATCGGGCGGCCCATCTGTTGCTCGCCCAGTACGAGGCGTTCGCGGGCGGGCAGGATAGCGGCCCGTTCTTCGTGACCGCCGAAGTGACCACCGAAGGGCAGGCGTGGCTCGGGCTGCACATGGGCGACACCTTCTACTACGCCTGCGCCGACGCGGAGCCGTTCTCGTACGAGGATGCGCCCCGCCTCCTCGACATCGCCAAGCGTGAAGGGTGGCCCGGTCTCGTCCGATACGCGAGCGCCAAGCGCGGCGGGCAACCGCCCATCAAGCCTGTCACGGAGCGAATGCGGCTCTTTGATGACGAGAAGGCCGCCCGCGAGCGCGCCGAGGCCCAGGTGGAGGCGCTCAAGAAGTTCCTCGGGCTCGTGTTGCTGGACTACATGGACGCCATTCCTGTTGCGAGCATTCACGGCTGGCGGACGACGCAGGCCCGCATGGATCTCGGCGCGAAGCTCAAGGCCGGTCTCGGGCTCACGGACGCCGAATACGTCGCGATCATCACGGACGCGAAGGCTGCCACCGAAGAGGTGACGGAGGAGAGGAGATGAGGGAAACGATGAGACCGGTCCCATTCCACGATCCCGACATCACCGAGGCCGAGCTGAAGGCCGTCGAGCAGGTCCTCCGCTCCGGCTGGCTGACCACGGGGATGGTCGCCGAGGCCTTCGAGACGGAGTTCGCCGCGGCCGTCGGCGCCGGCGCCGCGGTGGCCCTGTCGTCGTGTACGGCGGCGCTCCACGTGGCGCTCTGCCTCCGGGACCTCGGGCCCGAGGACGAGATCATCGTGCCGACGCTGACCTTCACCGCGACGGCGGCCGTGGTGCCGCAGGCCGGCGCCCGGCTGGTCCTCGCGGACATCGACCCGCGGACCGGCAACCTCGACCTCGCGGCGGCGGATCGCCTCGTGCGCGACGGCCGGACGCGCGGGGTGATCTGGGTGCACTTCGGCGGAAACCCAACGGGGTTCGCCGAGTGCCTTACGTGGGCGACGTCGCGCGGCCTCTGGGTGCTCGAGGACGCGGCCCACGCCCTCTCCGCGCGCATCGGCGGGATCCCCGTGGGGGGCCTCACGACGCAGGCGGCCTTCTCGTTCTACCCCACGAAGCCGCTCACCACCGGCGAAGGGGGGATGCTCACGTTTCCCGAGGGCACCGATCCGGCCATCATCGCGCGGGCCCGCCGGCTCACCCTCCACGGCATCGACCAGGATGCCTATCAGCGGTCGCGTCGCGGGGTGTACCACTACGAGGTCCTCGAGGACGGGTACAAGTACAACCTGCCGGACGTCCTGGCCGCGATCGGTCGGGCCCAGCTCCCGCGGTGGCAGCAGGCCCGTCTGGCCCGCTCCGCCATCGCGAGGTGCTACACCGAGGCGTTCCGCCAGATCCCCGGGATCCGGCTCCTCGAGGTCGATCCCCACGTGGAGTCGGCCTGGCACCTCTACGTCATCGGGGTCCCGGACGCGCTCCCGCGTGACGCCGTCGCCGAGCAGCTCCGGGCGCGCGAGGTGCGGGCATCGGTGCACTACCGCCCGCTCCATCTGCATCGCTACTACCGGGACCTCTGGTTCTCGAGCGCCCGCGGCGGCGAGATCCAGCCGCGATTTCCGGGGGCCGAGGACTTCTACCGGACCTGCCTCTCCCTGCCGATCTTCGTCGGGATGACCGCCGTCGACGTCGATCGGGTCGTCGACGCGGTGCGTGACGTCTGTGCGGGTGGGGGTCGATGATCGCCTACGAGCTGATCGTGCCCTCGGCGAGCCGGCCGCATCTGCTCGAGCGGGCGCTGGACTCGCTCCTGACCCAGGTGGACCAGCTCCCCAACCGGATCCTGGTGCACGACGACGCAGCGTTCCCGGGACGTCAGGGGCCGGTGACCGAGGTGCTGGCCGAGGCCGGCCGGGTTCACGGCGTCCCCGTTGTCTGGCAGCTCCAGGATCCGGCGAGCGGCCACGGCGCCGCGCTCGGCTGGCTCCTGAGCCACGCGACGACGGAATACGTCCTCTACACGCAGGATGACCTGCTCGCCGTTCGGCCGCTGCCGATCGGGCGCGCGCTCGCGGTCATGGCGCGCCACGGCCTCCACCAGATCCGGTTCAACAAGCGCGCGACGATGGGCTGGAAGGGCGGCTGGCCGAAGAAGGAGTACGCCTTCGCGTCCCGGGAGCATGACCCCGGCTGCACCGGCGCGATCGTCGGCACGCCCGAGCTTGGCGCCCACAGCCTCGGGACCTGCGGGTGCGGCGCCGCCGAGATCTGCACCGTCGCCGATCACTGGTACTTCCAGACGGGCTTGTGGCGCCGGGAGCGCTCGCAGAAGGCCGTCGAGTGGTGGATCGCGCACACGGGGGAGTGGTTCCGCGAGCACACGGAAGTCAAGGTGAACCGGCTCATGAACGGGGAGGTC
>Ga0070705_100000008_pt1 | contig 106762 bp, 106 predicted proteins | sample KBSK5253metaG_FD_65455 | JGI IMG/M metagenome (GOLD analysis project Ga0070705, IMG submission 65455) | Corn, switchgrass and miscanthus rhizosphere microbial communities from Kellogg Biological Station, Michigan, USA - KBS K5-25-3 metaG | ecosystem: Host-associated > Plants > Roots >... | reverse complement strand
ATTCGAGCAAGTATGTCCGTCCCGCAGATGATGAATCCCTCCAAAGCAAAGGATCGCTGATGCTGGTGTGCGACGGGATGGGCGGGCACTCGGCCGGCGAAGTCGCCAGCCGCATCGCCGTTGAAGTCATCAGCCGTATCTACTACGAAGAGGCGGACGGCGCTCATCCCGCTCTGGCAAACGCCTTCCAGGAGGCGAATCGCGAAATCTATGAAGCGTCTCAAAAGGATCAGAACCTGAAGGGCATGGGAACGACCGGGACCGCGCTGGTCCTGAGAAACGGCCACGCGTTTGCGGCTCACGTGGGCGACAGCCGCATATACCTGATTCGCAACGAACAGATTTATGCGATGACCCAGGATCATTCCGAAGTGATGGAAATGGTGCGCCGCGGATTGTTGAGCCTCGAAGAAGCGCGGCATCATCCCGATAAGAACGTCATCCTGCGCGCGCTCGGAAGTCACCCGCAGGTTGAAGTATCGACGTGGGACGCGCCGTTCCCGCTTCGCGAAAAGGATTTGTTTCTTCTGTGCTCGGACGGGCTATACGACCTTGTCGAGGATGAGGAGATCCGCAGACTCGCATTGGCCGATGCGCCGCAGCCGGCCTGCCAAAGTCTTATTTCTCTCGCAAAAGAACGCGGCGGACACGATAATATCACCGTCGCAATCGTCAAAGTCGGAGCCGCTTCCGAAAACGGCGCGAAACCCGTGCCAATGACCCGTGAGATGGAGGCCGCAATATGATTGGCAATGTGGTCGGCAGTTACAAAGTCACGGACAAGATCGGCGAAGGCGGAATGGGCGCGGTCTTTCGCGGCATCGACATAATGCTCGAACGCGAAGTCGCGATCAAAATGCTTCGTCCCGAACTCGCGAGCCAGCCAAATATCGTCGAGCGGTTTCGCTCAGAGGCTATTACGCTCGCGAAACTGAATCATCCAAACATCGCCACGCTGTACAGCTTTGTGCGCCACGGCGATGACTTTTTCATGGTGATGGAGTTTGTTCGCGGCGATACGCTCGACGCGGTGATCAACAAGTCGGGCGCGATGCGTTGCGATCACGCGATTCGCTTGCTCAGCCAGGCGCTGGAAGGAATCGAGCACGCTCACCGAATGGGAATCATTCACCGCGACATCAAACCCGCAAACATGATGCTGACTGAAACCGGCACGCTTAAGGTTATGGACTTTGGCATCGCGCGCGTTTTGGGTACCGCGCGAATGACCAAGCAGGGCAACATCGTCGGTACCATTGAATACATGTCACCCGAGCAGGTCCGCGGTCTGGAAACCGACGCGCGTTCGGACATCTACTCATTGGGAATCCTGCTCTACGAAATGCTGACGGGCCGCGTGCCGTTCAAGTCCGACAGCGAATATGATTTGATGAAAATGCAAATCGAAGACGCGCCCGCGCCGCCTCGAGTGTTTGCGGCGGGGATTCCTCCGGCGGTCGAGCAGGCGATCATGCGATCGCTTGCAAAGCGACAGGAGGCTCGATTTCAAACCGCCGGCGAGTTTCGCGATGTGCTTCTTGCGGCCATCGGTGGGACGGCGCCCGCACTTACCGCGCCGGTCATATCAACGCCCACGCTCGCTGCCGGTTCGGCGTTTGCCGCTCCTCAAGCAACCGCGTCCGTACCAAAGGAAACTCGAATGGCTGCCGGCGCCGCTGGTCAATTCGCTCCGCCAAGCATGCCGTACCAGGCAAACGTTCCCGTTAACTATTCGGCATACCAACAACCGGCTCCGCTTGCACAACCGGCCAAATCAAACGCAAAGGTGTTCATCGCGCTTGCGGCGTTTGTTGTAATCGGAATTATCGGAGTGGCGGTGGCCTTGATGATCACAATGAAGAGTCAAAGCGCTTCGCCGGCGGCTCCGCCGGCCAAGCCCACGCAGAGCACCACGCCTTCGTCCGCGCCTTCATCGAGTCATCCATCGATACCCGCGCAGCCTCCGCCTCAATCCATCCCGCAGCCTGAAGTCGCAAGGCCTGTTGAAAGGACTCCTGCTAGTGCGCCACCGGTTGCAGAAGGCTCAAACAATACGAAGCCCGCGAAGTCTGCGCGCAAAGATACCGACGCCGAAGCTGAGGCTCGAAAGGAGAAAGCACGCAAAGCGGCGGAGGCTCGAAAGCTGCTCAGCCAGTAACGGGCTGTCGGGGACCAAGCTATGAAGACACGAACGAGTAGGCAGATTCTTTCAACAACTCGGCGGGCCGTCTTTCTGTTTTCAGTGTTTGCTCTGTACGTAATGATGGCCGCCGGTGTCGCTCAGCTTCAGACGAAGAATCCGTATGAGATGGAAAAGCTATTGCGAGTAGTGCAACTGAACGCCCTTCCAACGACGGAGGTGGTCCAGGCGATTCAACAGCGAGGCGTTGATTTCCAGGTCACATCGGACGTCGAAACGCAGTTTCGCGCGGCCGGCGCGCGCCCCGAAGTGATCGGCGCGATACGAGAGAACTATCGCGCACCCTACAGAGCGCCTGTAGTGAGGAACCCAACCACGTCGCCTTCACCTTCGACTTCGAAGCCATCGGCCGGTGTTCCAGCCGGCGCTCCGCTCTCGAAAGCCGAGATCATAACGCTGCTCCAAAGCGGCGCGCCTTCGACGCGCGTCGAGCAGTTTGTCGAAGCGCGCGGGGTGAGCTTCAGCATCACGCCTCAAATCGCGCGTGAGATCAAAGACGCGGGCGGAAACAATTCATTGATTGGCGCGATCACCGCGAAAGCAAGCGAAGCGCCCGCCCCATCACGCTCGCCTCAACCGGCTCCGGTTGTTCCGGCAGGGCCCGACTATGACGACCTGACGGATCGAGCGGTCGCCGCGATGCAGGCGAACAACAGCCGTAGCGCGATCGGCTTTCTGCAACAGGCCGTGAATATCGATCCCGCAAAGCCACAGGCGTACGGGCTGCTCGGGTTCGCGCAGCTCTACGGCACAAGCGACATTCTGGCGGCCGAACGCTCGATGCGGGCTGCGATTGAGCGCGGCGGGGGCGCGCCTTTCCGCGTCTATCACGATCACGATGGATTTTTTAACACGTTCTGTCAGGGCTCACTGTTTGTGTCTAAAGCCACAGTGACGTTCAAAGGCGATGACGGCAAGCATACTTTCGGGGCGAACCGAGCCGACATCAAGGAAACCAAGATCAACGGGTTCGTGGGCGCTCAGTATGGCGCGTTTCATTTGAAGGTGGCGATCGGCGCTGCCAAGCCCGAAACCTTCAACTTCGCTCCGGCTACTAGACAAAAGGCCGAGTCAAACCTGATCATTAACCTGATCAATAGCTATCGATAGCAAAGCGGTGGCGCCGGTCCCAGGGGATTTCAACTTTACGAGGTGTAAAAAATGGTAGGCAGCGTAGTAGGCAATTATAAGATCATCGACAAAATCGGCGAAGGCGGTATGGGCGCCGTGTTCAAGGGCGTCGACCTGATGCTCGAACGCGAAGTCGCCATCAAAATGCTTCGCCCCGAACTCGCGCGCCAACCAAATGTCGTCGAGCGGTTCCGCACGGAAGCCGTCACGCTTGCAAAACTCAATCACCCGAACGTTGCCACCTTGCACAGCTTCTTTCGCCAGGGCGATGACTTTTTCATGGTAATGGAATACGTGCGCGGCGAAACGCTCGAAGACGTGATTCGCAAGAACGGCGCGATGCCCTGCGATCAGGCGGTCGAAATGTTTTGCATGGCGCTCGAGGGAATCGATCACGCTCATAAGATGGGCATCGTTCACCGCGACATCAAGCCGGCTAACATGATGCTCACCGAGACTGGCACGATCAAAGTTATGGACTTCGGAATCGCGCGAGTGCTCGGAACCGATCGCCTCACAAAAGCCGGTCACTTGATCGGAACCGTCGAATACATGTCACCCGAGCAAGTGCGCGGCGAAGAAACCGACGCGCGCTCGGACATCTATTCACTTGGAATGCTGCTCTATGAAATGCTCACCGGCCGCGTGCCTTTCAACAGCACAAGCGAATACGAATTGATGCGCTGCCAGATCGAAGACGCGCCCGCGCCTCCGCGCACGATCGCGCCTCACATCCCGCTTCCTGTCGAACAGGCGATCATGCGCTCGCTGGCAAAGAAACGCGACGCGCGATATCAGAGCGCCAGCGAGTTTCGCAAAATGTTGATGCAGCGGAACACCGGCGCGATAACCACGCCACTTGAAGCTCCGCGTCCAGCAACCGGCGGTTACGCCGCGCCAGCGACACAAGCCGGCGCATCCAGAACTAATCCTTCAGGCGAGACATTGAAAGCAACCAGGCTCGCCGGCGATCAGAATTACGCCGCTGCTGGAGACATAAAGGAAACACGTCTTGGCCAGCCGGGTGCTGCAATGGCCTTCCAACAAAACCCTCAAGCTACTTATGCGCAGCCCCAGGGCGCTCGTCAGGTCACCGCTGCGCCACCCTCATTTTTGAGTGGCCTCAACTGGAAACACTTTGCGGCAGCCGGCACAGCGCTGGTAGCGGTCCTGGCCGTTGCGGTCGCGCTGGTTGTCGGAGGCGTTAGGAAGCCGGCGCCCGAAACTCCTCCCCCGTCTTCCCAGCAATCCGAGGCGACGACTCCCGCGAGCGCGCCTGTTCCCGCGCCAGCCCAGGAAGCGCAGCCAGCACCGGCACCTCCTGCGACTGTTCCACCTCCCGTCGCGCCCGCGGGATTCGATCCTCAACCAGCGCCATCTAGTCCTAATCCTTCGCGATCTCGGGACGCTCGAGCACCGAAGACGAGTGATGCTCCGCCCCCGGTAGTGGCCCAGCCCGCGCCGCAGCAGCCTCAAGTCACTCACCCTGCGCCCGCTCCGAACCCCGACAAGGTTGCGGCAACAAAACCTGAATCAAAGGAACCGGCCAAGGCTGAAGAAAAGAAGGATGAGAAAAAGAAGGGCGGATTTGGCGGGTTCATCAAGAAGGTCTTTGGCGGGGATAAGAAGAAGGACGAGAAGAAGCCTTAATTAAATCGCCCCGACCGAACACGAATTCGAGCAAGTGTGTAGGCAGCACGCAGCGGTTTTGATTTCTATTGTCAATCGCCGGTGTCCCTAATCTGCTTTCTTGTGTTTGCAAGCATCGTAAATCGGCGAGTGCTCACTCAGGGCGCGGAAGTGACTATTGACTCAACTTCAATTACACGGCTGAGCTAAGCTTGAAAGTCCACAATGAGGCCGTCCGCTTCAACGCGGGCAAGATCCGCGATGCGCGACCTTGAAATTGTCAGATGAGACTTCTTGAAATTACTAAACCGAATAGAAGCTTCCACGTAATCGGATTCGCCTAATGAGGTGAGTCGTCGCTCGATGCTAAATTCCGTTGTCGCTCGACTTGATTTTGCCGCGTTCGAAGCGATCTTGTAGATTGAGGAGCATCTTCAGAACCACTTCCGCAAGACTTGGCGCGTCGTGGTACTCAGTTGACGATGCCAAGTGCCAGCACCATCCGTACGCCGGCTGCCAGTCGAAGTAGAAGCTGGTTTCTGCGATTCGCTGCGGCTGCATAAGAACCCTAGACACTGGTCGGTTGTGAGGGCGAGTGCGCCCGTCCACTCGTTCACGATGATCCGCGAGTCCTCTGTCGGAAACGCTGGGTCAGCGCAGAGACCTAAGCTGACCCTCTTCGTGCGCAAGACAAACCCATAAGGACCACTCCCGAAGGCGATTTGGTCCGAGAGATGTTTATTGGTCTCAGAGATCTTAGCTGAAAGTAGGGCGATGACACTTTCCCATTGTTCGCGCATCGAATTACTGCTCTGACTATTGAGACGCTCCTGCCGATCTGCACGCGCTCGACTCTCATCCTCGAACCTCTTGGCCCGATCAACTGCTGTCTCTGACTTAACTATGCTACCGAGCTTCTGTGCGCGAAACTTGACGGCGCCGATCAACTCCTCAAGACCGTACTGTTGGAAGCTAAGTCTTATCTCTGATTGCGGCAGCCACTTGGGAGGATCGTCGCTATCGTTCAGCATGACGAATAGCAAAAAGTCCCAGCCATCCTTCAAGAATCGATCCGTTATTGCCTGTCGTTCTACCCGTGTAAACGGTGTCGTCCCCCACCCCTCCCTGTAGAGAACCACCACCAGCCTCGACTCCGTCAAAAAGGTTTCTCGAAACGATTCCAACCCGTTCGTCCCGGCGAGTTCCTCTTGGCGCTTTGAATATACAAAGACGCTGAACTGTTCCCTCAATCGTGCGTCTATCTCAAGCGCTAGTTTTTCATCTCGGCGCAAGAACGATATTGCCACATCGCATTTCGTTTCTGACTCACTCCGGTCCCAATCACGGTCTGACCTCTCTAGGAAACGTTCGACATCTTGATGGCGTAGTCTGTGCCAGCAGTCGAAGGAGGCAACGGTTCTCTCGCTCTAAGCTTTGTCACTCTTAGCGTGATCGCTTCTAGGTGCCTCCGACTCCATGAGTCCCACGACTTCTTTACCAGATAAAGTTGTATTCTCAATCAGTGCGTACGCAATTGCATCTAAAGCCGCTCTTTCCAATTTCAATATCCTGCTCGCTTCAACCGCTGCCTTGGCGACCTCGAAGCGCCTGTCGACATCGCCTGTGGCTAAAGTTGGTTTGCTTGCGCACAAGTTTGACGGCTTCTATCCCTGCCATCAGTACAACCATTTGCTCCAGCTTTGTGCGGTTGGGCCAGCCTAAGTAAGTTAAAAGAACTTCGTGTAACGAAGGGGCTCTATGTTTTAATAGTGTCTCGCCTTCGCTACCCTTCTCTTCATCCGGCGAAATGGTAACGTGAAACACCTCGACGCCGAAGTGATGTGCAACAATCGCATGCCCGGCTTCATGATAAGCGAGTCGCTCCACAATTTTGGGATGCCGTTTCTTGATCGTCACGCCAGATGCTCTAGGTTCGTCCTGAACTTCCTGACGGTGAATATACACTAGCACACCGACCGTTCCATCCGAACACCCAAGACGACGAGAGACCTTTCGCACTGATACCTTGGTATTGAACCAGCGTAAGAAGCCCCTGAGCCCGATTGCTTGACACCTCTGACGCCGCTGCCCACCGTGTGTCCTGATATGCAAGACTTAACATCGATTGAGAAAATGAACCTTGCTCAAAAGCGCGCACTCTTGACGATCACTGGAATCCTAAAAATCGTCGGAGAACTAAATAACTCATACGTGAGCTTGTGCTTGTTTCTTACGAGGCGATAGCCAAGGGCATGTTGTTTGCGGCTCTTCGAGAGACACGGCGGCGGCTTGCGCACTTGGTTCAACCACGCCTCGCTCGGGTTTGAGTTGAAGATTCGACTCAGCCTCGCTCGGCTGCCGGCTTTCTTCGCCCGCGCTCACAAGGTGGCTGAAGAAGAAGGTTGCGGAGCCGCCCGCACGCCACTTCAGCCCGCCTATTGTAAGGGCTGCTTAAAAGCCTCTTGCAGCAGCCAATTCAAAATGGGGTGTTCGACTTCGTGCAGATGATTCAATGAGAACACGTGATCGACGTGTCCATACTCCTCTTTGAAGTTAACGGTTACCTGCGCTGATGTCATTAGGTTAGCAGTATCAACCATCCCGGTCCCGAAGCCATGCCCTCCGGCAAACACAATCACGGGCTGACTGAAGCTCTGCAGATTACCGGTAAACGTTTGATCGCCGGCCAACCCACAACTTACATCTCTAATAGTCCGGATTGCGGAGTAGTCCACAAACTGGGCTATGTTGGAATGTATGAGCGGTTCGTTAACGAAAAAGAATCGATCATCCGCCACACTCCCGGCCAGAAAAAAGTAGCCTGGACGAGGCGTAGTCGGGGATAACGGGGGCGCGCTCATGGTGGCAACAAAAGCTCGGTGATTCGTGAACCCCGGCGGGAAGATCGGCAGCGGAGAGAGCCCTTCCGGGTCGACGCTTGCCAGATGACTGATAAGCTTGAAGCCGGGCAAACCCTGCCCATCATAGAACACGCCATTGGCGAGAAGGACATCGAAGGCGGCGCAGAAGTTCGCGTTTATAGCTCGAACCGTGACGTCCTCATCGTACATCGTGCCCTCGATCAGAATTGCGCCCGCGTAATCACCCGGATGGGCGTTTATCGTCGCAATTGAAGCAATGCTCCCCAGTGACAGTCCTCCCACTACCGGCCGTTGCCCGGGGTGAACAAGTTCCATCTGCTGGCGTACGAAGGCCACGTCATCGACAATGCTCTGCAGTCCCCAGTCAGCCATAGCCGAACAATCAGCCGCGCCACTCTCGCACGTGCCCGCAACCAGGCCTTGCACTCGCTGCGAGTAACCCCAGACATCAAAATTTCGCCTCGCAAAAAAAGCGACAAACGAATTGTTATAGTCGTCGTTTTCTCCGACTTCGTAATTCTGGAAACCGCTGCCAAGCGGAGGCAACAACAAGATCGCGCCCCTGAGCGCCTGATTCGGCACGCCTTTGACGACTCGTGAAATCAGGAAGCGATTGAGCGTGTTGCTGCCGACTTGAACCGTAGTCACCGTCTTATTCAAATCGCCCGCCACAGTCGAGGTCTGGGTACTGACGATCTGATAAGTTTGCGCGTGGCCGGCGCCGGCCATTAGCATCAACAAACCAAAAGCAAACAGTGAATGGAATACTCGTTTCATCACTCGGCCTCCTTTTGTAAGTAATATTGGTCGCGGCTATTATACCCCAATGTAACGAACACCCTACAAGCAAATGCGATAATCCGCGATCACAGTTGGGGTCAGATCGAGCGTGGAGGGGTCTCGCTTGAATCTCTGACATTCGCCTCGCTCGACGCCGGCAAAGAATCCGCGGCTGAGCCAAGAGTTCATTCAACCCTCACAATCCCCCGCCTGAACCGCCGTTGATGCACACATGCGCACGTGATATCCTCCAATCCGATGTTCCGCTTGCTTGATCGCTACCTGATCCGTGAAATCGTTCCATACCTGCTGCTCGGACTGTTGCTGCTGACCGCAATTATTTTTGCTCAAGAGGCGAGCCGATTCTCCGAACTGCTTGTCGTCGCGTCGCGAAAAGGCTTGCCGATGGAGACGCTCGGGCGAGTCATGTCGGCGCTGGTTCCCGGCATCTTCGTGTTCACGCTTCCCATCTCGCTGTTGATCGGAACACTCGTCGGGCTCGGGCGCCTGTCGGGGGACAGCGAAATCGTAGCTCTTGGTGCAAGCGGCGCCAGCCGATTGCGCATTCTTCTCCCGGTGGCGTTTCTTTCACTGATGGTGGCGGCCGTCATGCTGCACATCACTTTCAGTGTGCTGCCTCGATCGATTCACAATCTGACGGACCTGAAAGCGAATCAGTCGCTGATCTTTGAAGGACTAAACACCGAGATCAAGGCTCGGGTGTTTGAAGAGAGTATCCCGCAAAAGGTCATCTACATCGAGGACATCGATCGAGCGAATAACCTGTGGCACAACATCTTCCTGGTCGACATGGCGGGCGAGCCTTCTCAGATGAAGATTCTCACCGCGACGTCGGGCTCACTCAGACAGGGCGTCCGCTCTGAGATGCCTGAGCTGCACCTGGAGCGAGTTGCTTTGCATCAGACTGACACCAGTTCACCGGATCGCGAGGATTCGGCGGATACACAGAATCAGCCTCCGGAGCCAGTTTCAGGGAGCACCCCAGCAACCGCCTCAGCGGCTCCGGGCCAGGGTTCAACGGAAAAGCAGAAGGAGAAGGAACGAAAGCGAGAGATCGCAAACCGGCCGCCTCCCTACACCGCCGCGCGCTTCGATGAGATGACCTACGGGTTGGAGGTGTCAGAGGAGAAGAAGACCGAGGCGTCGGGCATCGACCGGGACGCGCGGCCGGTGGAAGAAATGGAGTGGGGTGATCTGATTCGCTTCAGTCCCGCGGGCGACGATACTCGAGAATGGCTCGCCGAGATTCACAAGCGACTGGCGCTCCCGGCGGCGTGTCTCGTGTTCGCATTACTCGGAGTAGGGTTTGGAATCAGCAACGTCCGCACGGGCCGTTCCTTCGGTTTGCTGCTTGGGCTTGCGATAACAATCGCGTACTACCTTCTCGCTCTATGGGGTCAGCACGCCGCGATCGCGGGCACCGTTCCGGTGTGGTTGGGAATGTGGATGGCGAACATTCTGCTGACGGCCCTTGGGGCGGTTGTGATCGTGTCGGGGAGGAGGCCCGGCTCAGACCCGTTGTCGATCTTGAGCAGCCTTCGGCACGCGTGGCCGGCTGGAAAGGGTGAGGCAGAACCGGAACAAGGGGCCCAGCCCACGTCGCTTGAGGCCGTCGCATTCGCGATGAGGCCCGCCCGTCAAATAGCGTCCAAGGATCATCCGGAACCTCGAGACTCGTCGACGCGCAGATCCGCGCGGCCGCAGTTACTCGACCGGCTGGTGCTCTCTGACCTCACGAAGTTTTTCATATACATTCTCGCCGGTTTCTCATCGCTGTTCCTCATCGTGACTCTCTTTCAACTGCTCGACTACATCACCCGAAACAAAATCGAATGGATGGTCGTCGCGAACTATCTTCTGTTCCTGCTGCCGATGATTGTGAACTATGTTGCGCCGATCGCGGCGCTGGTTGCCGTGATGGTGACGTTCGGCATCCTGCATAAGACGAGTCAGGTGGTTGCGCTAAAAGCATCCGGCCAATCGATCTTCCGGCTCGCAGCTCCCGCGCTCGCGGCTTCAGTGCTGTTGTCGGCGTTTGTATTTGTGAATCAGGACTACATCATGCCGTTCACCAATCGCCGGCAAAACAACTTGCGATATTTGATACGCAAGGGGCAGGAGCCACCGCAGACGTTCTATCAAACCACCAACAAGTGGATCTTTGGCGCCGACTCGCGGATCTTCAACTACGCATATTTCACACCCGGCACGAACAGCTTCGCGCGTCTGAGTGTGCTGGATTTGTCGCGCGAGCCGTTCAGCATCAAACGCCGGTTGTACGCGCGGCGCGCATGGTGGGATGACGCGGCCGAGCAATGGGTCCTTGAACACGGCTGGGAGCGCCGGTTTGAAGGAGATGCGCTCGTCGCGTTTGAGCCGTTCGATCAGCGGCGAGTAGCGCTCGCGGAACGCCCCGACTATTTCAAAAAAGAAACGGTAGGCTCGTCGTCAATGACTCTCGCGGAGTTGCGCCGCGCTATTTCAGATCTGTCACGTTCCGGTTTCGACGTGCTAGACCTGCGCATCGCGCTTCAGAGCAAGATAGCTTTCCCTCTCACCTGTCTTGTCATGGTGATCGTTGGATTGCCGTTTTCGTTTTCGGTCGGAAAGCGAGGCGCTCTCTATGGCGTAGCCGCCGGAATGGCAATCGGACTGGCGTACTGGGGGCTCACAGGATTATTCGAGCAGATGGGACGTTATGAAATGCTGCCTCCCATGCTTGCGGCCTGGGGACCCAATATGTTGTTTGGCGCCGGCGGGCTCTATCTCTTTCTGACCTCTAGAACCTGAGGTTCAACCTTCCAACAAGCGCGCAGCCGCTAGCGCGCGCTTCGTACTCTCCCAATAGGAGAGCTTGATTGCGTCATCATATTGCACCCATCTAAACGAATCGTGTTCACGTGAATCAAGAGCTGGCTCGAATTCGATAACCTTCAACGCAAAGCAGACCTCTTCGTTATGCGTGACGCCGGGTGCGTATCGATGGCGCCACAACTGAGCGATCTCGAATGTGTTGACCACTCCCAACTCGAGCAAGTCACCTTCGACCCGGCTGAGTCCGGTTTCCTCCGCCAGTTCTCTGATTGCGGCCTGGGCGTGCGTTTCGTTCTCTTCAAGCGAGCCGGTAATTGATTGCCAGAACGCACCGTGTTCCGGAACGCGCCTCAACAAAAGGTACCAACGTGCTTCCAGCGGGCCGGCAAATATCACAACTTGAATCGATCGCGGAAGCTTGTATCGCACCGGTTGTTCCGTTGAGCTTGATGAGAGTAATACCGCGGGCACTGAGACTGACTGTGGAAATTGGGTCAACTCACTCGCATAAAAAACGTGTGGGCAGAAGGCGCATCCCTTCTGCCCATTACACGATTTTGAAGTTCTGATTGATCGATGGCGGTGACCTTCTGTGTTGCGGTGTTACTTCACCCGCGCCGCCTCTTCAGGCAGCTTCGTAAACAAGGAAGGTCTCTCGCGCGCCGTTCTTAACCTGGCCTGCAAGGCGCGCTTCTGCTGTGCTACTTCTTGGGACCGATCACTGAATCCTTGGCGGCTTTCGCAACTCGGAACCTGATGACCGTCTTGGCCGGTATCTTGATTTCAGCTCCGGTAGCCGGATTGCGCCCTAATCGAGCTTTGGTCTGTTTCCGGACCAGTTTCCCGATACCGGGAATTACAAACTCGCCGACCTTCTTCGCTTCGCGGTATGCGATGTTCGAAAGCGCATCAACGAACGAGGCCGCGGTTTTTTTGTTTGTGCCAGTCGCTTCCGCCAGCTCAGTCATGAGTTGCGTCTTCGACATTTTTTTTCCGTTTGCCATAAGTCGTACAGTCCTCTTTTCTAGATTTGATCTCTGTGACGTTGCACAGGTTATCGGAACTCGTATGCGGATGGCGCGCGGCAGGCGCGCCGTCTAACACAATTAAAAAGATGCCCCTGCTTTGGCCGCCCCATTTATTCGGGCCAGCAAAACAGGGGATTTCTGCGACGCGAAGATTACTACACCCGAACCCAACTTGCAACAGAAAAGCGTTAAAAACACGCATTTTTATTAGGTGAAATCGCACATCGAGGAATTTGATGAGTGCTCCGGAAGTCGCTTCGCTGAATTAGAACTTTGGCTGAGCCTGGCTTCGATAACCAACGTCACCGAGGTTAATGATTGACTGAGGTGGCGCACGGTGAGAGAATTCCGTCTTGTGGAGCAAGCCCCGCGCAGATTAATTTCACTCAAACGTCCGGCCTAATGGGCGGCGTCCCCGTTGCACGAGCGAATGATGTTAGAACTCAATCAACGTCATCTTGAAGCTGAAGAGTTATCTCCCAGATGGAGTATCGGCATTGATCGCCGTCACGTTGCCGCGTATGTAGCCATAGCTCTGATTGCCGGTTCAGCAGGTGGTTTCCTTGCCGGAGCGTACTTCGCTCGCAAACAAGCGCCTCCACCCGTTATCGAGAACGTTCGCGCGTCCGCGCGTCCGACTCAACCGGAGACTCCACGACTCGAGTTCCATCGCGTAACTCGCATCGTTCGCGGCGATACATTGGAGGTTGAGGGAGTAGGACCAGTGCGCCTGATCGGGATCGAAACGCCCGACGGCAAGGCGCCGCGCGAGATTTATGCCGCACATGGACAACGCGCGCTCAGCTTCGTCGAAAAAGCCGTACTCGGACAAGACGTGCGGCTTGAATACGACACAACGCCGGGCAGCAAGAACAAGGATGAGCAGGGGCAAACGCTCGCTTACGTCTATTCCCGGGACGGTAATCTGCTCAACAGCGAGATGGTAAAGCAAGGTCTCGCCCTCGTGCGGAGCAGCGAACAATTTCAAATGGCCAATGACTTTCGCGGATTTGAGCGCGAAGCGATGCAATCGATGCGGGGTGTGTGGGGTTCGTCGTCTTCGTCCACGCTTGCGGGCGCTCCACCCGGAAATATAGCGCCGCCGATTGAGGACAAGTCGGCAAAGAGAATCGCGCCCCTCTCGCCATCCGCGCTCGGCGCAAACATTCCCGCGCTTTCTACAAGCACACCCGGCGAACCTGGGGTATGGGTATCGCCGAGCGACAAGATGTATCACAAATCGGCCTGCGATTTTCTGGATAAGAAGAAGAAGCATTCGATAGGCCTGTCACAAGCCAGGTCCGAAGGCTACACCGCGTGCAGCCACTGTTACGCGTCGACGGTTCTTAAAGCCCCATGATTGACGGGTGCTGTCCTAAGGTGTGTTGCCGTGATTGAACCTCCATGTACGCTCCCACGTTCCAACCGCGTAGCGGTGGCCTGTCGATAGCTCGCGTAGTTGTGGATCTGCCTGGCCGCGTAGCGGTTACCTCGTGGCCTTGATAGGCATATATCGTCAAGAGGTGACCGCTACGCGGTCCACGAGGTCCGGCAAACGCAAACTATCGAGAGGACACCGCTACGCGGTTATTAGCTTGGCCAGTGAAACCACCACGAGACTGTTCGTCACCAACACAGATTAGGACAGCACGAATTGACGTTACATATTGACTGATGCTTTATACTCTGTTTGCGGATTGCTCCCTGCCAGCGTAAGCCCTGACGCCAGAGTAAGCCCTCCGGCTGAGATTTAGCCCGCAGGAAAACAACAGAACAGGATCCTCGTTATGCACACTCGATCTTTATCGATTTGCGCGGCACTCGCAGTTTCACTGCTTGCATCGGCAGGTGTGGTGGCTGCGAAAGCGCCCGCGAAATCTTCCCAACGCAATTCTATCGCGAACAAATACCAGTTTCGATCTTCCAAGGCTGACAGAAGTAGAGCAGCCAAGAAGGTCGCAGGAAAAAACAAGCATCAGTGTTTGCCCTGCGCGGCTACCGCTGCTCAAACTCGACACAAGGGCCGAGCGTCAAAGAAGTCCGCGCGGGCGATGGACCTTCCCTGTCATCCGAAGAACTACGTCGATCCGAAAGTTGCGCGCCGCTACAATGCCGCGCTTCTTGACATGAAACGCGCTGGGATCAAACCGAAGATAACCAGTGTGTGGCGGTCATCCGATAATCAGGCTCAGCTTCGACGCTGTTCGCTAAACGCTCGATGCCGGCGCGCAAACCCCGGGCTCTATCGCGCGTTACCTCCCGGAAATTCGCTTCACGAGGCTGGCTTTGCCGTGGATATGGCGGGCATCGCCGCCGGACCTCGAGGCGATAAACGGCTCACGCCGCAGGGCCGCCGCATCGTAGGCATAATGCGAAAGAACGGTTTTAACTGGCGGTATGGGCTGGCTGACCCGGCGCATTTCGAAGCCGACCCGCGAAAGTACGGGTATCGCACCGCCAAAGAAGCAATAACAAAGACTCAATCAACGTGTCAGGTACGACTCGCAAAGTTCAAAGGCAGGACGAAAGCCGCGAATAGAATCGCTAGCGCCGGTCCGCACGCTACATCAAAATCAAGAATCTCAACCGTAGCGGGGCCGGCGAAGCGATACCGAAAAGCTGCAAGACTCAGAGCGTAGTTCCTCCCGATGCTCTTAGGTTCGTTCACACCGGCTCACTTTCGAGTCGCGTGCTGTGTCGGGTGCTGTTGACTTCACTTCATCCACATAATTAGAATCGCCGCCGATAAACCTCGAGGGCGCCTGTGAAACTATCACTTCTCGACTGGTCGATCATCGCCGCTTACTTTCTCTTCAATCTTGGGATCGGAATCTATTACGCCCGACGCGCGCGCGGAAGCACGACTGAGTTCTTCCTTTCCGGGCGCAATGTGCCGTGGTGGCTTGCAGGCACGTCGATGGTCGCAACTACATTTGCCGCGGACACGCCGCTCGCGGTAACCGGTTTTGTCGCGAAGAATGGCATCGCGGGAAACTGGCTGTGGTGGAACTTCGTGATGAGCGGGATGCTCACCGTGTTCTTGTACGCGCGTCTCTGGAGGCGAGCGGGCGTGATGACCGACGTCGAATTCGCGGAGTTGCGCTACTCAGGCAAACCCGCTGCGTTCCTGCGGGGCTTCAGGGCACTCTATCTCGGCTTGCCGATCAACTGCATCATCATGGGATGGGTGAATCTCGCGATGGTGAAGATTCTCGAGATCACGCTCGGTCTCGACAAGCGAGGCGCGTTGACCGTAGTCATCGGCATTCTGATCTTCACCGCGTTCTACACAACCATCTCCGGATTGTGGGGAGTGCTTGTGACCGACCTGTTTCAGTTTGTGCTGAAAATGGGCATGGTGATCGTACTTGCGGTCCTGGCAGTTCACGCGGTCGGCGGCATCGATGCGCTTAAGACAAAGATCTCCGCGCTCGATGCCTCGACCGGACAAGCCGGTTCGCGGCTCGCATTCTTTCCCGAGCTCGACTCAGTGTGGATGCCTGCGATCACCTTATTCACTTATCTTGCGGTGAACTGGTGGGCGAGTTGGTATCCGGGCGCAGAGCCTGGTGGCGGCGGCTATGTCGCGCAGCGGATCTTCTCGGCGAAGGATGAACGTCACGGGCTGCTTGCGACGCTGTGGTTCAACATCGCGCATTACGCGCTCAGGCCGTGGCCGTGGGTACTGACCGCGCTCGCCTCCCTGGTTCTCTACCCAGAGCTTGCCGACAAGGAAGCGGGTTACATCATCACATTAATGGACCCGAACGTGTTTCCTTCTTATCTGCGCGGCTTCATGCTGGCGGCGTTCGCCGCGGCTTACATGTCGACGATTGGAACGCAGCTCAACTGGGGCGCTTCGTACGTGATCAACGATTTCTATCGACGGTTCATCAAGCGAGACGCTCGCGAACGTCATTACGTTATCGCTTCGCAACTGGTCACAGTCTTGTTGATGATCGTCTCGCTGGTGGTCACGTTCTATTTGGACTCGATCGGGTCAGCGTGGAAGCTTCTGCTGGTGACCGGCGCCGGAACCGGCACCGTGTTGCTGCTCCGTTGGTTTTGGTGGCGCATCAACGCGTGGTCGGAAGTCTCGGCGATGATCGCCGCGGCCGCGTGTTCGCTGTTCCTGCAACTCTATCTGAAGTGGGACAGCGATAGCCCGAGGGACTTCGCGTATCTGATGCTCGTGACGGTTGCATTCACGACAGCGGTCTGGCTCATTGTTACGATGCTCACGGCGGCCGAACCTATCAGCAAGCTCGCGGCATTCTATAGGCAGGTACAACCCGACGGACCGGGATGGAACCGAGTGAGGAAGCAGGCGGACCTCAAGCAAGCAAGTACTAGGGGCGGACTTGCGATACAGTTTCTGAATTGGTTTCTAGGATGCGTTTTGATATACGCGTTTTTATTCGGCATCGGCTATGTCATTCTGGGCGAAGTGTTGAAGGGCTCGGCTTGTCTAGTGGGCGGTGTTCTCGCATTCGCGGCGATCATGCGAAATCTAAAACGCGCGGGCTGGCAAACTACGCCGGATGAATCAGCTACGTTTCGCGAGCCCGTCGCCGAGGTCTGAGCATCAAGTCAAAGAGGTTCACGTGACCTTCATAAAGAGACTTCTTTTAGCAACTCTCGTCCTTTGTATCTCGAATCTGCTCGGCGTGTTTTCAATTAGCGCGGCGCAGAAGCAAAAAGAGAAAACGCAAGCACCGGATCACTCGTGGGTCGAGCGGACTCTCGCATCAATGACGCTTGATGAGAAGATCGGACAGTTGATTATCCCCGCAGTTGTGGGAATGTTCCTGAGCCAGGACACTGACGCCTTCCAGCAAATTCGCCGCGACGTCACTGAGTTTCATGTTGGCGGTTATCACATGCTCGGCGAGGTGAATAATCTTCACGAACCCGCGGGTGTGGCTCTGCTGATAAATCACCTCCAGGAGTTAGCGAAGGCGCCGCTGTGGATCACGGCGGATTTTGAAGGAGGCGTTGGGCTGCGTTATATCGGCGCGACTCGTCTGCCGCGCGCGATGGCGATGGGCGCGACCGGGGATCCCAATATGGCGTATCAAGCGGGACGCATCGCCGCCGAAGAGGCTCGCGCGCTGGGTGTTCAAGTGAATTTTTATCCCGTCGCCGACGTTAACAACAACGCGAGAAATCCAATCATCAACATTCGATCATTCGGCGGAGACCCCGCGCAGGTTTCTAGAATGGTTCGCGCTTATATCAGAGGCTCGCAGGAGCACGGCGTGATGGCGACGGCCAAGCACTTTCCCGGTCACGGCGACACCTCGACCGATTCACACCTCGAATTGCCTGTTATCGACGTCGATCGAGCTCGCCTGGATGCCATCGAATTGCCTCCCTTCCGCGCGGCGATTGGCGAGGGCGTCGGCGGAGTGATGAGCGCCCACATCGCGCTTCCTCAGATTGAGCGCGAGAAACTTCCCGCCACATTGTCGCCGAAGATGCTCACGGGCGTGCTTCGGGAGGAGCTGAAATTCAACGGTGTAATATTCACCGACGCGATGAATATGCAAGGCATCGCCGCTCATTACCCCGAAGGCGAAGCGGCCGTTCGCGCGATCAAGGCGGGCGCCGACGTCGTGCTCTATCCGCCGAGCGTCGAGAAGGCATTCACCGCGCTCAAACGCGCCGTTGAAACCGGCGACATCAAAGTGTCACGCATTGAAGAATCAGTGCGGCGCATTCTGAAAGCAAAGGCAACGCTTGGACTCGACCGCGAGCGGCTGGTCAATATCGATAAGCTGGATCGTGAGCTTGGCAACAGCGAGCATCAACGCACAGCGCAACAGATCATCGAGAACGCCATCACGCTGGTGCGAGACAAACGAAATGTCCTTCCGTTAAAGTTCTCGCCCGATCAAAAGGTGCTGGTCATCTCGATGGTTGATAACAGCGAAGGCTGGCGTGATGGCGTGCCGGGCCGCGCGTTTTTCGCCGGTCTGCACAAACGGCACGCGAACTCGATCACGGTTTATGTTACCGATCGGACTTCGGCGGATGAGTTTGAGTTGATAAGAAAGCTCGCGGCCTTTTCGGACGCCATCATCGTCAACGGATTCATTCGAGTCTCTTCGTTCAAGGGCTCCATCGAAATGAGCGACGGCGAAATCAACCTGCTCAAGCATCTGTCCTCCGTCGAAAAGCCATTCGCATTTGTGCTTTACGGCAGTCCATATTTGTTATCGTTTGTGCCCGAGCTTCCGACTTACATATTGGCTTATGAGTATTACCCGGCCGCCGAGGAAGCTGCGCTGAAGGCGGTGCTCGGTGAGATTGAATTCAAAGGAAAGCTTCCGATCGAGCTGCCGGGGTTTTATCCAATTGGATACTCTGCAGCCAAGGTCCGGCAATAGAATCGGATGAGCGGATCAAGCGGATCTTCCACGCTTCGCAAGCTATGCAACCCCTAAGAACTTGACTCCTATCCTACGTGGTAGGAGAATGACCCCGTGAGCGCGGAAGGCCGAAAGCTCTATACGTTCATTGAACTCCCGGTGTTTTCGCGTCAGCTTGAGGCACTGGCTTCATTCGAGACGCTCTATGCAATTCAGGCTGATCTACTGGCTGACCCTGAGCGGTGGCCGATGATTAGGGGCACAGGTGGCGCGCGCAAGGGGCGCATCGCCGATCCACAGACCTCACGCGGAAAGCGCGGGAGCTTCCGTTACATTTATCTGTATCTTGAAGATCGCTGTAGCATCTTTCTGCTGCTATTCTTCGGCAAGAGACAGCAGTCCAACCTTTCAACAGAACAGCTTCGCCAGGTTGCGACAGCGGTTGCGAGGATCAAAGAAACGAACAAAGGGGATGAGTTATGAAGCCCACCAATAAGAGAGAAAACAGGAAGCCGAAGATAGACAAGTACATGAGTCATGAGCTGTTTGGCGAATTGATTCAATCGCTTGATCAGGCGCTGCAATTCTCTCGCGGCGAACAGATCAACGCTCGAATCACTGTGCTTCCAGCGCCGCCAAGTCCGATGTCGAAACGAGAGATCATCGATCTGCGCCAACGGTTGAACCTCTCGCAAGCGGTGTTCGCGCACTTGCTCAATGTCAGCGTCAAAACATTGCAGGCATGGGAGCAGGGATTGCGCGTGCCTAGCGACGCCGCATTGAAATTGCTCACCGTTGCGAAGCAGCATCCTGAAGTCCTTCTTTCCTGACCAGCGGCGCGGATAAAGAGCGATACGGAGCACGCGACCAAAACAACCGAACTTTAGAGCGAATATGACCGACACCCATCAATCCCATATCATTGTCGTCACCGGAGACGTGACGATGGATTGGAATCTCGCCCTCACGCGGCACTCGGACAGCGGCGGCGCGGCTTGGAATGCCGACGATTCCACGCGTATACACTGGCAGAGAGGCGGCGCCTCGCTGCTTGCGGATTTGATCGCCAGCGTCGCTGATGGATTGCGCCGCAACGGCAAAGGCGACTATGCGGTCCGCCAAATGAACGCTCCGCGCGAGGAGACCAGACCCGGCGATGCTCGATTTCATCACTCGTACGCGATGTGGGCACTGCACGATTACGACGTGAAGTCATCGCGCGACAAGAACAAACCGCCCAAATCGTGGCGAGTCGAGAAGTTTCTCGGTCTCGATAGAAGCGACGCTGATCCTTCAGCACTCTCGGCCGAGTGGAAACACGTTGAAGATGACACGCCCGAAGCAGAGATCATCGTGCTCGATGATGCGGACCTTGGATTTCGCGATCATCCGGATCTCTGGCCTAAGGCGCTCACAAGCGGTCATCGCCCCTGGATTCTACTCAAGATGGCTCGGCCCGTGGCGGAGGGCCAGTTATGGGACCACCTTCACAAGGATCTTGCCGACCGGCTGATCGTCGTGATGTCTGTCAACGATTTGCGCCTCACCGAAGTACAAGTCAGCCGCGAGCTGTCCTGGGAGCGAACCGCGCAGGACCTTGCGTGGGAGTTGGTTCACAACCCGAGAGTCAACGCGCTTTCGCATTGCGCACACGTAGTGATCTCCTTTGATACCGCCGGCGCACTATTGCTCTCGAGTCAACTGGACGCCGCCCCGGAGGGCAAGCTCTTCTTCGATCCCAAGGTAGTCGAGGGCATGTGGGGACTGGGCTACGAGGGAGGAATGGTCGGATATACATCGTGTCTGGCAGCCGGCCTTGCACGCGAGCTTATGCTGGCGGGTGAAGGACCGGATATTAGTCGAGGCATTCAAAGCGGCCTCGCAGCGATGCGTAAGCTGCATCTCGAAGGCTACGGCGTGCGAGGCTCATCCGCCCGGGATTCCAAACTCGCGTTTCCCATTTCGATCATCGCTTCCGAGCTTGCCAACGAAAAGCCGCAATTCGCGGTTGCCGAAGTACAGGATCCGCTCATCTACGTGTCCGACGCAATCGCCGCAAAAAAACCGGCGCCGGACGCGGGCTTTTGGTCCATACTCGAAGACCGATACACCGACAGCCTCGGCAAAGTTGCCGAGCAGATTGTTGCCCTCGGCGCCGAAGCCGCTCTCGAGGGCGTTCCGCTCGGGCAGTTCGGCGATCTGCTCACCGTGGATCGCCGCGAGATAGAAAGCTTCCGCAGCATTCGGGCACTCGCGAGCGAGTACATTCAGAAAACACCAGCCAAACGCCCGCTGTCGATAGCGGTCTTCGGAACGCCCGGCTCCGGCAAGTCATTCGGCATCATCCAGGTTGCGGAATCGTTGCGGCCGGGCGAGATCAAGGTTCTCGAATTCAATCTCTCGCAGTTCAGCGATCCTCACGATCTGCTGGACGCGCTTCATCAGGTACGCGACGCCGGTCTGTCCGGGAAGATACCGCTGGTCTTCTGGGATGAATTCGACACGACACTCGATCGTCAACGATTCGGCTGGCTCCGCCACTTTCTCGCTCCGATGCAGGACGGCAAGTTTCAGCAAGGCCAGCTCAGCCACCCAATTGGCCGCTCGATCTTCGTGTTCGCGGGGGGCATAAGCGAGAGTATGGAATCGTTCGGCAAGGACATGGGCGAGCAGGAGTTTCGGGAGGCGAAGGGCCCGGACTTCGCCAGCCGCTTGAAGGGCTACGTAAACATCCTCGGTCCAAATCGCCAGAAGAATTCCTCTGATCCGTATTATGTGATTCGCCGCGCAATACTGCTGCGTTCGATTCTGCACCGCGACGCCAACCATCTCTTCGAACGCCGGGATGATAAGGAGGTGCTGAACATTGACAGTGGAGTGCTTCGCGCGTTGTTGCACACCAGCCGGTACCGGCACGGCGCGCGCTCGATGGAATCGGTCATTGCGATGAGCCAGCTTTCGGGAAAACATCGATTCGAGCGCTCGTGTCTCCCGGCGGTCGCGCAACTCGACCTGCATGTCGATGCCCACGATTTCCAGGCGCTGGTGCAGCGCATCGAACTCGAAGGCGAGCTGCTTGAAAGACTCGCGGAAGCGGCCCACGAATTGTTTGTGCAGCGGCTTCTCGATCAAGGCTACACGCTGGGTCCGAAAACCGATGAGGCCCAGAAAACGCACAGCTCGCTCAAGCCCTATGCCAAGCTGCCCGAGGATGAAAAGGCTCAGAACCGCGGAAATGTTCGTGACATTTCCAACAAGCTTGCGCGAGCAGGATATGTGATGATTCCCGCGCGCAGCAATGAACCACCGTTCGATTTTCCCGGCGCGGATCTCGAGTTGCTGTCCTCGATGGAACACGACCGGTGGATGAAAGCTAAGATCGAAGCGGGGTGGCGATGGGCGGCTCATACCGACAAAGCAAATCAGCTCCACGAAGACATATTAGCTTGGAATGAATTGAGCGAAAACGAGAGGGCCGCGCTTACGCCTGAAGAACAGACTGCCATAGGCCCCGAAGCCTTGCCCGAGGACGAAAGGGAAAAAGACCGGGTGCTGGTTCGCCGCATACCAAAGATCCTGGCTCGCGCGGGTTACACTGTTGTCAAAGTACTCGACGACAAGTGACGCTATTGAGAAATTCTATTAACTGTCATCGGAGAAAGCTTGATCCGAATAGGAGTCACTGGACATCGCATACTTGCGGAGCATCACAAAATTGACCGCGGCGTTGAAGAAGTCCTCGGCAGAGTGGAGCAGTTGTGTCCCGGCGAAAGCTTGACTGTAATGTCCGCGCTCGCCGAAGGAGCGGATCGCATAGTAGCCCGGCGCGTTCTCGCGCGGCCGGGCACTCGCCTCGTCGTTGCATTGCCACTCGACGAGTCCGATTACATCCGCGACTTCGCGTCTGAAGAGTCTCGGGCCGAGTTCTCGAGTCTGCTCGAACTAGCGTCCAAAATAGAGCGAATGCCCCCCGCGCCCGCTCGCGAACAGGCTTACGAAGCGGCCGGCGAATACGTATTGAACAACTCGGATGTCCTTCTTACGATCTGGGACGGCCGGCCGGCGCTGGGACGCGGCGGCACTGCGGACATTGTCTCACGCGCTCGAGTACGAAAGCTCCGCATCGCGTGGGTCCACGCGGGAAATCGCGAACCGGGCGCCAATGAACCAACTACGCTTGCCAACGAGCAGGGACTGGTGACATTCGAGAATTTCTAAACCCGTCTTCGAAACTTATTGCAATTTCGTATACAGTGGTATATCCTACGCTCACGACAATAAGAGGAATGGTGAACGTTGCGTCCAGACGACTAAGCGTCGCCCCTTGTCCATTGGCTGTGAACTGACCTGTTGTTATTGAACACATTTGAGGCGCGTTCAGAAAGTGGGAGGTTGCTATGCTGAACCAGCGAGTCTCGATCCTCATCGTCGATGACGAGCCTGCAATACGTTCTTTGCTCGAACACACTCTAGGCCCAAGATACGATTGCGTCAGCGTTGAAAGCGCCGAAGACGCGCTTCGGCTCATGGATGCTCAGGCATTTCATTGCGCCCTGGTTGATATCGGGCTGCCGGGCATCTCAGGGCTGACTCTGTGTACGATGATCGTCAGTCGCTACCCCCTGACTCCTGTAATAACGATTTCGGGCGACACGGACGACTTGTCTATCTCGGATGCGTTGGGGGCCGGCGCAATAAGCCATGTAACAAAGCCCTTCAACCTGGGCGACTTGCTGACGACAGTGGAAAGCGCGCTGAAGCGGCACAATCCCAACGCCGCCGCGTAGACCGGTTTGACGCTCCAGTGTCGCTCGCCGACAATTGCCTCGTGCCTGATTATCGATTTGAAGGAATTGCTGGCAACGGGTAACGTGGCCCTCTCTTTATACAGACGCCGAACTGTATAGTTGCATAAGCTCTGCTTCAAGCAGTCTAACCGCTTCTCTCAACTTGTCTCCTACCGGCAAGCTGAGGATCGCCATAGGGCGAAGGGTGGAGAGGACGCTCTCATACGCGAAGCTGGGCGGCGATTTGGCGATAAAATCGGCGTATGCCGTAATTGGATCACTCGAATCGAGAAGTAAACTGATTAAAGCCAAGTCAGCAAGGGCCCATATGTCTCCGCGCCGTTTCTCTTTTAGCTGATCTCGAACAACAGATTCCGCTCTATTTAGCTCCAGTCTTACGTCGTAAGAGATATTCGCGCTACTGCTTTCAGCGGTGGATGCATCCGAGAGTGAGGCGGGCTCGAGAAGGATATAGCTCACGAGTCGATTCACCATATTGTAAGAGTTGGCAATATTGTACTCAGGATTCCTTTCTAACTCGTAGCCTTTTTCGTAAGCATTAACAGACTCTCCCAAGTGCAGTATTCGCTCTTGCTCAGTCTCTGATTCCAATCCCCAACGGCGGTAAATGCCTCCCATTATTCCAAAACCATCCGAAAGTTCTGACGCAAGCTGTACCTTCCAGTCGGCGAGCGTAGTCGAAGCAAGTTCTGTTTGAATTAACGGGACCGCCTCCTCTCTAAGGATCTTCACCGCGCTCTCGTAGCGTCCAAGATCGCGGCGATTTTTTGCCCTAGTCTTGAGGTAGCGTATTGTTTGCAGTAAATCTTCCATCTGTGCTTCCTTTCTGCGTGGCGTCACTGGTCGCCCAATTCATCAATCACTTCAATGATGTCTTCATAGATCCTCTTATAGTCAGGTGTCTTCGATAACCATTGAGCAGCCTCCTCCCCGAGCGTGGTTAGTTGCAGTCGTAAGTCCGCATTTGAGCGAAACTCCTCCATTGAATAACGGCCTTTGAGGTAAAACCAAGCTGCAATCCATCGTTCCTGCACATTGCGTCTCAGCTCCTTTGCGAATTCCGGATTTGATGAAAACAAAACCTGCGATCGTCCTTGCTTCTGCGGGTCCTTACCTACCTGCGCTTGCACATTTGCACTCAACTCTTCATGCGGAAACTTGGAAATTGGCTCCTGCTCCCAATAAAACGATTTAACAATCGCGTGGTAAATCGCATTGTGCGCAATCACCGAATCGTCGATCGGAACGTCCTGGTTGTTGATTATGGCGTCGTAGCGTTTGAACGCCCTGTCAAAGGGCTCAATGGGTCCTCTCAATTTGTAATCAATTGGCGCGAGCAGCTTGATCAATTGGTTCCGTTGACTTAGTAGCGGGGACATATCTCTCTCCAGGCCTGCTCCGGTTATGGTTTCTCCTGAACTTTCACCCTCAAGTCTCGGAAGCTCATCCGTCTTTTCAATCAAACAGATGGGCCCGATGTCCGAGCAGGCCAGCCTTACGCCGAGCTCGAAGAAAACATTCGCACGCCAATGGGTCCAGTCGATAATGCAGCATGGTGTCCATCGAATACTCTCGTACAGGGCGAGTCCAACCAATCTTGGTGACGCAATGTCTAGCATACGCTCCAGGGTCTTCGGGGCCGCCTTGAGAGTAATTTTGTCAGAAATGTAGCGCCAATGAGCCTTGTAGTCCTTATGAAATGAACACAACATCAGAACCTTGTCCTTAGCCAACGGCTTGCCCGCAAAATCCTTTGGCTCCGGGCAACGAACAGCATTATATGCGGGGAGGTCGAGATAATTGGGGTGGCTTTGTAGCTGTGTCAGACCTTTTACTATGGCATCGCCAATCCAGTTTACCGAATACCTGGGGCTCGTGATTTCATGTTCTCCAGAAAGAGGAATAAGTTTGGTCTCTTGAATGTTAAACGGGAGGTCTGATAAGAAACTCTCGTCGGGAATTTCGGCAGTAGTTGTGAGGGTAACACCCCGCCTGACAACAGCTCGAATTCCCAGAAACATCATTACTGCAGGCTCGAAATTGGTTACATCAAAGACCATTACCGGCGCCGCACATATGGCCTCCGTAAATTGAAACAGCCGCTCAGGGCTCGCGAGAGCATCGCTCACAGATACGATGCGCGGTTCGTCCTCAAGTGGCTTACGTCCCGTACGCTCTATGTCTTCAGTTCTGCTCTTGATTGCTGCTCTAACAACTTCGCCAATCTCGGAATACCCAGTCTCCGAGCGGAGTATCAAGATCCAAGTCTTATGCGGAAATGGGTGAATCCACTTTGGGGCAATAGCGACACGAAAACTCGGGTCGCGCCGCAGAAGCTCGATCGGTACCGCCGATAGCCGTCTCTGCTCGTAGGATGTCAAAGACTCTTTCACGATACCGACCAGCTTTCCTTGAACAAACACCGGAGCGCCGGATATGCCATCCCACCACTTTGGCTCATCTTCGACGCCCAATTCCAAATCCGGTATCCCTTGTCCGCCTCCGCCGTGCGCGTACAGCTTTCCCGTGAGACCAGATGTTTTCATAGCCAAGCCGGCTTGAGTCTTCTCGGATGATGCCTTTGGGTAGGCCACTGACTCCCAAACTTGATTCTGTTGAAAACTCATCTCGCCCCACTCGGGGTGCGGTATGTCTTCCAAGCTGGAATGAACTACTCGGACCAGGGCAGCGTCAAGCTTCGCATTCTCCCAAACCGGCTTTCGCTCAGCGTCAACCCAGTGCGACTTGTGCCCTTCGAAGGGAACTTCCAGACGAATCTCTATCTTCTCCGGTTGCCCTCTGGACAACACATGGCTAGCAGTCAACACTAAGTCTTTCGTTACAAAATACCCGGTGCCGTAGACGTGCTCGTCGACGCCCTCGTTTTTGATTCTGCTGTGAATGAGCGCAAGGCGCTTGATGTCTAGGCCAGCCAACTCAGTCCCTCGACGGCTCTACACTTGTTTGAGTGGAGACTCGAACTCGATCTCCCAACTCGCTGCCTACGGGTGTAAGTGTCAGGCGAATGCTATGCGTCGTCTCGCCAGATTTCTCGATTTCTCCACCAGCTTTGACAACATAGAATTGGATGCCGCCCAGTCCCTTTGCCTTTCGCGAAACCACCACTTTGAGTTCCAACTCTACTTTATCTATCTCGAACAAGATTCCCTCGCCCTTTGACTGCAATTGGGCGAGTTCAAGCTCGCGCCGAAGTGTGTGTAAGGTTTCAGCAAGTGGAATATCTGTACCAAAGTGATCTGGATGGTCGTCGCTCATAACAATTATCTCCGACTGTTTTGTTAACTAAATCCCTGTCGCGATTATAGGCACGTTGAGTTACCGAGGCAATGCGCATTGACTCACGAACAATCTAAACGAAATCGATTCGTTGCCTCACGAAAGAAATCTTGAGGAAAGATACGCCTCCTCAGATACAACAGTCTCAGGGAGGGCAGATTGAGGCTACGAGAAAGAGGGATCGTATTGACGCTGCAACCGCGCACGCCGACAATTGCCTCGTGCCTGAATATCGATTTGAGGAAACCCTTCGAAAGCGCGCGGAAGAATTCATTCGCAAGCTTGCCGCCGCGGGGTTCAATGCCGGCATCCTCGAAGAGTCGTTTCGTGAATACTCGGTCAAGGTTGCGGTTTCCTCGCCGGCAGGATCGCTTGGCCGAATAATCATCTACTATCGGCCTCGCTCCGATTCCTTCTCGATGAGCGCACACGAAATAAAAGACAAATCAGTTACACCGTTGCTGGAAGAATACTGGCACGGCGCGACGCCAACTACCGGTACGCGGCCGGCGGGCTACGAGGTTTATGCCGATGGCTCGTACCTCGGGGGAGTCACCGGTTACGGCGCCGTGATACTCAAGAACGGCAAGGTGGTCGCCGAGCTATCGGGCTCCGTTCCCACCTCCGAGGTTGGCGGAACGAATCAGGTGGCCGGAGAACTTGCGGCAGTCAAAGAATCACTGAAGTGGTGCCAGGAGCATTCAATCAGCGAAGTGTCGATTTACTACGACTACCTCGGCATCGAGAAGTGGGCCACCGGCCGATACAAGGCAAACCAGCCGTTGACTCAGGAGTACGCGCGCTTCGTTCGCGAGAGTGGAATCAGGATTCATTGGCATAAAGTGGCGGCACATACCGGCAATCGCTGGAACGAACGCGCCGACGTGCTCGCAAAGAAAGGCACGGCGTCAGCGGCTTCGGCCGGGCTCGCGGATGACGCTGTCGCCGCGCTGGTCAAAACCACTGACGCCTGGATCGAGTTCTTGATGGTTAAAGGAATCGAAGCGAGCTTCGATCGAATCTACAACGACCAGTTCGCGAGAGTATTCATCATTCGTGAAGACAAGTCCGTGGGCATTTTCGATTTGTACAACACGAAAAAGAAGCGGCTCTCACCGTACGTACACAACTTTCGCGACGATCAGTTGAAGGCACAAATTGAATCTTGTTGGACCGAGTTCTCCGGGACGCCCAAACAACTAGCAGGCTGTTGAAGAGAGCCCTCGCCACTAGGACACGAAGTAACGAAGCTGCACCAAGTCAGTCAATGCCTGTTTCGGGCTTTGTGCTTCTTTGTGCCCTAGTGCCTTAGTGGCGATTGGTTGGTTTTTCAGCAGCCTGCTAGAGCATTCCGCAGATCTCGTCGAGCGTCATTGTTACCGACTGATTAGCCTGCCCTGTGAACGTCACCGAGCCTGCGGCATTGAGCGTGATTTTGTAGATGTAGCGCGCGCCGGGCTTTTCCACTTGCGCGAAAACATTCCATTTCGGGTCGTACATCACCATGCCAAAGCTTACGCGGTTGTCATAGTAGCTCATCGGCCAAAGCGTGAAGCCGCCAACGCCCAGCGCCGGACACGTCGCGGCAGACTGAGTAGTATCCGGGTTGGAAATGGCGGTAACCTTCAACCCATCCGGAACAGGCCCGTTGGGGCGGGGCATAGAAATTACGGAAAGCATATTCATTGAACAAGCCATTTATTTCTCCTTGTGTGGCGAATAGTGATTTTGGGCGGGCGTATACTACGCCACTTTCGATTCTGTGATCAAGTTGACGTCCCAAGGTAAAGCATCGCGCAAAACCCTGTCGCGCAAGTTCTCGAGCACCCCGACGCCAACGACTGCCGGAACCCGCGGCGCTGTACTAAGGTGTGTTGCCGTGATTGAAACTCTCTAGAGGGACGCTCCCAGGCTCCAACCGCGTAGCGGTGTCCTCTCGATAGCTCGCGCAGTTATGGATCTCGCGGGCGGCGTAGCGGTTACCTCGTTGTGTTCATAGGCATATGCGTCAAGAGGTAACCGCTACGCGGTCAACGAGGTCCGGCAAGCACTCAAACTATCGGGAGGACACCGCTACGCGGTTTTCGTGCTTTATGGAGTTTGGCGAGTGAAACCACCACAAGGCTTATTGGTAGCAACACAGATTACGACAACCTGAAGCAACGTCTGCGTAGTGACCGGGTTCTCACCACAAGGCTTATTGGTAGCAACACAGATTACGACAACCTGAAGCAACGTCTGCGTAGTGACCGGGTTCTCACCACAAGACTTATTGGTAGCAACACAGATTACGACAACCTGAAGCAACGTCTGCGTAGTGACCGGGTTCTCACCACAAGACTTATTGGTAGCAACACAATTACGACAGCACGGAACCCGCCAATGATTGACACGCCGCGTTCACTTCCGATAGATTTGCGCTCCACTTTTGAAGTGCGGCGACTTGTCGCCGCTTTCACGAATTGATCCGAACCAGTCGAATCCAAAGCGGCGACGCGTCGTCGCAATCGAAGAGTTCGAAGTAGGACCTTATTTGTCCTCGCGTCTGTGTAAAGATCATGACCCCGATCATGAAGCCATCGCCCATCAAGCAACCTCGCGAGCACTTGATCCATCTCGAACGAGTCTTCTGGATCGACCAGCAAGTGCGCTCAAATCGTTATCCGAACGCACGCACCATCGCCGAGCACTTCGAAGTCACGCCAAAGACCGCTCAGCGCTCGCTTGATTTCATGCGAGACCGGCTTCGGCTTCCGCTCGGCTACTCGAGCGAGCATCGAGGCTGGTACTACACCGAGCCCGCCTTCGCGCTGCCGGCCATCGAGCTGACCGAAGGCGACCTCGTCGCGATACTATTAGCCGAAAAGCTCTCGCGGCAGTATCGGGGCACGGCTATCGGCAAACAGGTTGAACAAGCGTTCTCAAAAGTGTTGAGCGCGATGACCAACACGGTTTCGATTGACCTGGCGGCACTGGCCGAAGCTCACTCGTTTGAAGCCGCGGCCGGCACGGATCTCGATCCCGATCTATTCCGCCGTCTCGGCCGCGCTGCGATCGCGCGCCGCCGAATCGAGATGACTTACTTCACGGCCGCTCGAGGCGAGATGACTCGCCGCCGCTGCGACCCGTTACATTTGAGGAACCGTTTAGGTGAATGGTACGTGATTGCGTTCGATCATCATCGCAACGAGGTAAGAGACTCAACGCGAGCCGCATACGAGAGTTTACCATCACCGACGAACAGTTCGAGTGGCCCACTGGTTTCGATTTGGAAGCTTATCTCGATTCAGGTTTCGGAATGTTTCGCGGCGGCAAGCCGATCGAGGTCGAGATTGAATTTGATGAATATCAATCACGCTGGATACGCGAGCGCGCGCCGTTCCACGCAACCGAGCAACGCGAAGAATTGCCGGACGGCCGCTTGAGAATTCGAATGACAGTGACAGCGCTTGATGGGGTGAAGCGATTTGTGATGCAGTACGGCTCACACGCGCGAGTGATTGTGCCGGAAGAACTGTGCAACAAGATTCGCGAGGAGTTGTCACGCAGTTTGAAGTCGTACTGACAAGTGAAAGGACAGTCGAATAAATGAGTGACGCGGATTCGAGTTATGAAGCGTTCTTCGAAACAGCGTTTGGCGTCCCGCCATTCGATTATCAGCGTAGGATGGCGACTGACACCGTAATGCCCTCGTTGGTGAATGTGCCGACGGGCTCTGGCAAGACTGCGGCCGTGCTAGGCGCTTGGCTGTGGAGGCGAGTGCAAAAAAGGGCCAGTGTTGGGCGGCGTCTGATTTATTGCTTGCCTATGCGTACGCTGGTTGAACAAACCCGCGACGTTGCCCGGGCAGCGATCAAGAATCTCGAGCAGCAAGGCTTGTCCGAAAAGGGTTACTTTGGTGTCAACGTCTTAATGGGCGGCGACGTGGCTAATGACTGGGAACATCAACCCGAACGCGAGTGCATTTTGATCGGTACGCAAGACATGCTCTTGTCGCGTGCGCTCAATCGCGGCTATGCGTTGAGCCGGTTCAAATGGCCGGTGCATTTTGGATTGCTTAACAACGACTGTTTGTGGGTTTTCGATGAAGTGCAGTTGATGAGCGACGGACTCGCGACAACGGCACAGCTTGCGGCGTTTCGGCAGCGTTTCCTGTCGTTCGGTCAATCGCATTCAGTGTGGATGTCGGCGACACTGGATCGGGAATGGCTCAGGCAGATTGATTTCACACCGTTGGTTGAGCAATTGCAACTGCTCGAACTTTCGGAAGCTGACCGTGCAGCCGAAGTTCTTGCCAAGCGACTCAACGCGGCGAAGCAATTGGGCAAAGCTACCGAAGGATGTCGTCTCCCAAAAGGCTTGGCCGAGTTTATCAAAGGAAAGCATCAGCCGGGCGCGGAGACGTTGATCGTGGTCAATACGGTCAATCGCGCTCGCGAAGTATATGACGGGCTCAATCAGGTGTACGGGAAAAACATTGGCAAAGGGAAAAAGAAAGCTGCCGTTGGTGTGGAAACGTCCAACGATCCATCCCCCGAAATCGAATTGATTCACTCTCGCTTTCGTCCAGCGGAAAGAGGGCGATGGAAGAAGCTCTTCAACGAAAAGATTGACCCCGCAAGCGCGGGGCGAATCATTGTCTCAACGCAGGTCATCGAAGCCGGAGTGGATATTTCCTCTCGACTGCTCGTGACTGACCTCGCGCCATTTTCCAGTTTGGTGCAGCGGTTCGGGCGTTGCAATCGCAGAGGCGAATTTGAATCTGCCGAAATCTATTGGGTGGATCACCCACTGACGGAGAAGACCGCCAAGCTTGCTGAAGAAGAAAGTTTCAAAGAAGAAGACTTGGACAAGATTGCCAAGCCTTATGAATGGCGAGAACTCAAGGAAGCGCGGGAACACCTTGAACGACTAAGCTCCGCTTCGCCGACCGTGTTGTCTGAAGTGGATTACAGCGCGCCTTATGTGCCCGCTCACGTTCTGCGGCGGCGCGACTTGGTAGACCTGTTCGACACGACGCCCGATCTATCCGGCTATGACTTGGATGTTTCGCGGTTCGTGCGCGGCGGTGATGTTCGCGATGCCTCCGTCGCGTGGCGCGAACTGAAGGGGAGCAAGCCGCAGAAGTCAGAACCGCGATTGTCGCGCGATGAGTTATGCCCCGTGCCGGTTTACGAAATCAAAGACTTCCTCAAAAACAAGACCGCTTGGCGATGGGATGCGCTTGATGGCGCTTGGCGCAAAGTCACGCCTGATGTACTACGTCCCGGATTAACGCTACTGCTGGACGCTGACGCCGGTGGTTATGCCGACAAGCGCGGGTGGGATGCGAAAAGCAAAGGACGGGTCACGATTGCCGATCACACGACGAACGAAAATGAGGCTTATGATGATGACCCGCTGACCTGGCTTAGGTACAAGCAGACGCTAGCTGCGCATTCGCTCGAAGCGCGTCAAGCGGCGGAACGCATCCTGGCAGAGGTTAGCCTGCCTGAACTGGAAGAGTTCCGCACCGAACTGCTCCGCGCTACGCAGCATCACGATTGGGGCAAGGCGCACCGCATATTTCAAGCCACGCTGCACGGCATTCCCAAAGAAGCCGATCTTGACGACCTGACGCTTGACCCCTTGCTGGCAAAATCCAAGTCCGGCCAGCGCCATCGGCGCAAACGGTTCCGCCACGAGCTAGCTAGCGCGCTGGCGTTACTCCAAACGGGCGCGAGCGATTTGGTGGTTTACTTGGCTGCCTGCCATCACGGCAAAGTACGGCTGAGCATCCGCGCGCTACCCGATGAAACCAGGCCCGAACAGGAGAACGCAAAGTTCGCTCGCGGTATTTGGGATAGCGATGAATTGCCCGAAGCTCATCTTGGAGATGGAGTGCAAACACAAAGGCTGACGCTCGATCTTGAGCCGATGTTGCTAGGCAGAGGTGAAAAAGGTGAACCGTCATGGCTAGAACGAATGCTGGTGTTGCGCGATCGGTTGGGCATATTTCGTCTCGCTTATCTCGAATGCTTGATCCGCGCAGCAGACGTGCAGGCTAGCAGCAATCCGCAAGACGTTTTGAAGGATTTAGCCGTCGAGGAGGGGAGCAGTGACTGAACGGATTGTTCTATACGGCTGCGCACCGGAACCGTTGATTCATTACTTGAAAGCGCTGGGAGTGCTACGCATCATCGCCGAGCAGCTTGATTCGACAGTTCGCGCAGCATGGCATGGGGATGCGTTTACCATAGAAACGCTCAAGACGCAGAATGAAGTGGTCCGCTTTTTCCTGGAGGATTACAGTCCTACTCCACTCATTGCTCCTTGGAATGGCTCAAGTGGGTTCTATCCCAAAGACAATAAACACGCGATTACAACACTCTTCAAAACCGATCTCCAGCGTCTAGCTGAGTATCGAGAAACGATAAGAATAGGAAAAGCGGTTGTTGGTGATAGACAAGAAGCTCCTGCGAAAGGTGAGAAGATGAGAATGCTCCAAACCTGTCGCAATTTATTCGAGGATAGAGCAATTGCGTATCTTGATTCAGCCTTCATTATTGGAACAGAAAAGCCAGAATACTCACCGCTACTCGGAACGGGAGGAAATGATGGACATTTCGAATTCGCAAATAACTTCATGGGCCATTTGTTAACCGTGGTTCCTGAAATCGAAGGAGCAGACTTTGAACGAAGCCGCAAATGGATTGAACATTCACTCTTCGCCCAAGGCGGCGTGAAATTGAAGGGTGCTGCGATTGGTCAGTTTCACCCGGCCGGTGCTGGCGGTGCAAACGCATCCGAGGGCGCAAGTGGCGGTGCGTTTGTGAATCCGTGGGATTACATTCTGTGCTTTGAGGGAATGTTGGTATTCGCGGGAGCTGCCGTTAGGCGTTTCGGGTTAGCGGAACGCTCTCGTTTATCATTCCCCTTCACGGTTGAGAACTCACTCGTTGGTTACGGGACCGCAGCCCGAAATGAAGAAGTGCGGGCCGAGATGTGGTTACCGCTATGGTCTCGCTCGATGAGTTTCCCAGAGGTAAGTCACGTGTTTAGAGAAGGACGTGCAAGATTTGGAAGCGGAAAAGAAAAGTTTGTAAAGACCGGGTTTGACTTCGCACGAGCGATCGCAGAGCTCGGAGTTGATCGCGGAATCGATGAGTTCCAACGGTTCGGATTCGTCAGGCGCTACGGGAAAATGTACCTAGCCGTTTCGTACGGACGCTTCAAGGTCCGGGAACGGCCCCGTGCGGCCTTGATACACAACTTTGACCGCTGGCTGGAATTAATGAGTGGCGTGGTCAAGGCGGAAAAAACTCCGCCGCGAATAGCACGCGCACAACAAAGAGTGGACGAGGAGATCTTTCGGTTGTGCGAGAGCGGTTCGGCCGATCACCTTCGCGAAGTTCTAGTTGCTCTTGGAGCGACTGAAGCTGAACTCGCCAAGGCGCAGAAATTCCGTGAGACCAAGTCCTTTTTGTTTCCGCTTTCAGGCTTGAGGCTGAAGTGGGCAAATGAATGCGACGATGGTTCGCATGAATTCAGCATCGCAGCAGCCTTATCTTCCATTTGCGACAGAGAGGGTGCCGATTCTATCCGAGAGAACCTGGAACCGGTGACCACTTCCGCAAAAGGAATTGATTGGAAAGACAATTCGGTTCGCTCTGTTTGGGGAGCGGGCAACCTAGAAGATAACCTCACGGATGTACTGGTCAGGCGTTCGATAGACGCGCGAGCGAGTGGTCTGTCGCACCCCGTGCTTGAGAGCATACGCTTTGCTCCACTCAAAGCCATCAACGCTTTTCTGAGCTATGAGACTGACGATGTAAGATTGGAACAACTGCTGCGCGGCTTGAGTCTGCTGAACTGGTCAAAAGCCAAACAGGAATCCGAACCTATAAGTGACCACCGAAATATTCCGCCGACATTGCCGCGCGCTTACGCTCTACTAAAACTGCTGTTCCTTCCTCAAGGGCGGTTCAAACGTAATGAGCGAAGTGAGACCCTAATCGTCAGCCATGAGTCTTCCATCTTGCCGCTTTTGCGGGCGCGGAGAACTTCGGATGCTCTGCGAATTGCGTATCAGCGCTTGCAGGCGACGGGACTGATTCCCGTTTCAAAAGAATTTCATTTCGACGATACAGATAGCGTGAGGCTTGCATCTGCGTTGTTGATCCCCATTGACGAAGCGTCAGTTCGCGCTCTTGGCACTGTGGTTCTGCGCGAAAAAACGGACGACCAATAAAACTCAGATACAGGAGGGTGAAGGATGTTACAACTCGAGTCTCTTTTCTCAACACTGGCAGACAAGCCACGTCTGCTGATCGAAGCTGAGCTTCGCTCTTTTCCGAGCGATCGTTTTCAACCAACCGGGTTCCCTGATTTAGGGGCCGCAACTTACAGAAGACCTGACGGAACGCCAATGTTGCTTATCGAATCAGCGCAATCGATGGCGAACCGCTTGGAAGCTGTGTGCTGGGATGAACCGCAAGGCGAGATCATCGAGCCGCTCAAAGGTTTATCTCATGTGGTTGTTGATCTGGGCAACGACATGAAGACAAGCTCCATTCAGGAAGCGCATCGATTAAGTTCTTATTACCTGATTGAAACCACGAATCTCAAGACGATTCTGGCTGACAAAATCGGCGGTGCACTGGAAGGATCGCTCGACATCCGAAAGTTGGCTAAGGCCATTTTCCAACTAGATATAGGGTCAGTCCTGCACGGTGTATTCATTGCTAAGAAAGATGTGTTCGGAGGTCGTGCAAGGCTACAGCGTCTGCTTTCAAGCTTCATTGAAGCTGAGGGGTACGAAGTAGCTGTTTCAGGCGGAGCTAAGCTCGACCGTTTCGATCCCAAGGGAACTGCTGGACTTGAAGGGAAGAAGGGATCGGAAGAAGGGCGAGGTAATATTATCTATTCTCGCACGGAATTCACCGCAAAACGCATTGTTGCCTATTTCAACCTCGACCTCGCTACGATGCGTGGCTACGGTCTTGGTAAAGAAGCTGAAAATCTTCTAACAGCGCTCGCGTTGTTCAAGATTCTTCAGTTCCTCGATACCGGTTTGCGCGTTCGGACAGCTTGCGACTTCGAAGTTCAATCATTGACGGCAACAAGGCCGGCAGATCTTGATTTCTCAAACCGCGTGGGCCTTCTGTCGGAACTCAGGACGACTCTGCCTAGATTGAAGGACGCTTGCGATTTCGGCGAACAACCTCTACGGCTTCAGGGTAAATTGCCAGCGAAATAGGAAAACTCCGAAACCTAACTCTTTAGGAGATAGACTATGATCGTCATTCGAATGCGCTTTTTGGCCGGACGGTTTCATTCAACCCCTTGGGGGCATCACGTCAACGAGGGCGCTGTTGAGTATCCGCCGTCACTGTGGCGCTTTCTTCGGTCGTTGATCGCCACAGCTCGGCGCGCATTGATGGGTGAAGTTGATGAGGATCAACTTCGAAAAATCCTGGCAACACTTGCATCCCCCCCGGTCTTTTGCCTGCCGCGAGCGTCCATAGCCCATACCCGTCACTATGATCAGGACAATGACGGGATTAAGTTCTTCGACACATTTGTTGCCCTTCGTCCTTACGATGACATCTTCTGGATGTGGCGCGAAGCAAATCTTGACCCGACAGACCGCGTCATGCTTACGAAGCTGCTGTCGGCCCTTGGGACTTTCGGGCGCGCAGAATCATGGTGCGAGGTTGAACTGCTTGATGAGGGAGAAGAACAGGAAACTTTCACGATCAACAGTCTGCCCTTTGATAGCGATGTTACTCTCATGGGAAAGGAGACATTGCGTCTCTTGATGCCACAGGACAAATTGAATCCAGACGAATTGATGAAGGTTCTGGAAACCGATACCTCTGCAATGCGGAAAGACAAACAGCTTGAGCCGACAGGAACCCGCTGGCTTACCTATACGCGTCCAGCCAGTATCTTAACGCCGGTGCGTTCCCACCACCCGCAGACTCCAAGGCGCAAAGCGAAACTGAAGTCCGTTGCCCGGTATGCACTGGGGTCCGCAGTTCTCCCGCTCGCGCAAGATGCCTTACCCTTCAGTGAAAACGTGCGGCGCGCGCTCATTCGCAATCGCGTCGACACTTCTCACTCCGAAGCTATCACCGGCAAGCACATCGACGGGACGCCGCTCGATGGACACGAGCACGCTCACTACTTCCCTACCGACGAAGACCAAGACGGGCGAATCGATCACATCACCATCTATGCGCCGCGTGGCTTCGATGACGCCGACCTCGAAGCGATCGGGCGCTTGCGAACTATCTTTCGCTCGGGGAATCGGCCCGAAGTCAAAATGGTGCTCACTCGGCTTGGGGGACTAGTTTGTAGTTCGGCGTTTACGCGGCAAGTTCGTAGTTTCGCGTTTACTCCCGGCGGCCTTGATCTGGCTGAAGCCCAAGCTACAGAACTTCCGGCTGAAGCCCGTACTACGAAACATCCCGAGATCTCCATCTTCGCCGAAGCGCGACGTTGGAGATCAGTCACTCCCTTCTCGCTTCCTCGCTTTCCTAATCGCGGAGGCGGCAAGCCTCCAAGGCCGCGTGATCTCCCCGAAGGTCAACTCATTCGCGAACTGAAGAATCGAGGTTTGCCTGAGCCGGTCTCGATCAAACGCATCGAAGGCTATCGAGTCGAAGGCCGGCCTCTGGTGCGATGGCTCGAGTTTCATACCACCAGGTACAACGGGACTAAGGGCAACGGCTTAGCCGGGTTCGAGATCGAATTCGCCGAGCCGGTGTGCGGGCCAATAGTGGTGGGCTTCGCTTGTCACTTCGGATTGGGATTGTTTCTCCCGTTCTGAATACCACCCACGGCAGTGGGTGGATCGCTCAAACCCAGCCTACAACGGAAGCCAAACAATGGCTTCTCTGTTTTCTTTTCTCTCTTGCACGTCCCTCGTGCCACGAGGGGACGTGCAAGAGAGCAAAAACGGAGCAGCCTCCGCACTAGCTGGTGTAGGCTGTGCGTTAACAATCCCCCGACTGCCGTCCGCGGGTATTCCTGCGCAACGAGAACCTACGCGCCGCTGAAATCCAGAGAAGCACCTTAAGGAATCCGAATTATTCCGTCCCCGCATTCCGTCTGTCTGTGTAGGGAACAATGCACAACACGATCAAGAGGGTGACAAGTTCGCAGCAACTGTAAGGGGTCTTCGCGACGCGAGTCGTGTGTCTTGAGACTTCGAGAGTCAGCTACCCCTCGCGCCACGCAGGGCTTAAACCGAAGTTAACGACGTAACCTTATTTCCAAAAAGGAGGATGTTATGAAGAGAATTGTCGCTGTTTCAATTCTGCTGATGGGAGTTGCGGTGTCCGTGTCGGCCCAAAGGGCTACCGAGGGCGCATATAAAGAAGGCAAGGTCGAGAAAGCCCTAATGAAGCTGGACAAGGAGTGGGCGGACGCTGAGGCTCGTGGTGACGTCGCCACGGTTAGCCGCATTCTTGCGAAGGAATATACGTTCACCGACCTGGATGGGAGCACGGGAACCAGGGAGACGCTCGTCCACTCGCAGGCGGCGGGGATCAAACGCGCGCCCCAATCAGCCAGTGATTACTCGGTACGCGTTTACGGGAGCACCGCTGTTCTGACCCACAACGCCACGCTCAAGAACGGAGGCCAGAGCGTAGACGCACGGGCTATTCACGTATTTGTGAATCGAAATGGTCGCTGGCAGGTTGTAGCACATCAATGGACTCTCTTGAATCCGCCTGAGGGCCGGCCTCTGCCAAAGGAATTCCTGCTTGCGTGCGTGAGGTATTCGTACGAGCCGGAAGTGCGATCCTTCTATGGTAACAGTGCCACTGTGCTCAACAAGCTCCAAAACGACGACATGGGTCTTGCTGATCGAAGAGGCTACTTGCTGCTGATAGAGACAAAGACAACGGCGGAGCTGGCTTTCTTTGACCGGCTGGATGAAGACCGCTTCAACGTATCTCAATGGTACGGCGCCACGCTTGGCGACTTTCGCGAACGGGTCACCAACACTATCCTGGAGAATAAAGGGATAGCCTGTGTTGGCGCTCAAACCAAGGCGATGGTCCAGGCGAAATTCAACCCCAAAGACCTGGGTGCGATCCCGACTCCGCTCAACGCACGAGCCGCGTTCGCTCATTTCATCAAGAAGTACGGCGAGAATGAGTATCTGAGGGTTACGATGCTCTTGTTGTGCTAGCTTCTCACGGCGCCCAGGATTCTCCGCCAGGCATTCCATGGATGAGAGGCTTGATACCACCCTCTGTTTGGGGTCGGCAGCGATGCCCTTGCGCATCCAGAATGGGCGTAGCCACCCCTGGGCGCCAACAACTGCGTGTCGGATTGCATTCTTCGGTCTTCCATTTCATAACAGCGTGTTGTTGTTAATCCATATAGGTACGAAAGCGGCGACGAGTCGCCGCCACTCCAAATAGTGTGGACTTTTCTACTGCTCGGGCGTATCCTCTCCGAGCCTTCAACGCACTAATAATTACCGCACAACGCCTTTATCTGAAGCACCAGACCCCACGACGACGACTAGAAGCGCTCGGCATCAATCTAAGGAGTTCCACAATGTCATCAGCACCAGTCACCTCACCCGAACAATTCCCCGCTCGGATGATCAACGAGTTCTCTTACTGCCCGCGCTTGTTCTACCTCGAATACGTGCAGCAGGAATGGGATCACTCGGCCGACACGCTCGAAGGCAAGTTCGTACATCGCCGAGTCGATTCACAATCAGGCACCGCGCCCGCCGCCGATCAACTGGATGAAACCGTTCGCATTCACGCGCGCTCGATCGACGTGGGCTCGGATGCGCTCGGCGCGATCGCCCGGATAGATCTGCTCGAAGGTGAGAACGGATGGGTGACGCCGGTTGACTACAAGCGCGGGTCGCCGCCCGACAACCCCGAGCGAGCGTGGGAGCCCGAACGCGTGCAGCTCTGTCTTCAAGGCTTGCTGCTGCGCGAGAACGGTTACAACTGCGATGAAGGAGTGCTCTACTATGCGAAGTCGCAGGACCGCGTGACGGTGCCGTTCACCGGCGAGTTGATCGCGCGAACGATCGACTTGCTCAATGAAGCAAGGCGCACAGCCGAGTCGGGCCGGATACCTCCGCCGCTCGTAGACTCACCGAAGTGCCCGCGATGTTCGCTCGTCGGAATATGCTTGCCGGATGAGGTGAACCTGCTGGGTCCGGCGCAACTCGCGCTGCCGTTGGAGGAATCGCCTGAGGCCGGGACTACGAAACCAATCCGCAATCTCATTCCCTCGCGCGATGACAAGCTTGCGCTTTACGTGCAGGGCCAGGGGCACAGCGTCGGGTTGAAGGGTGAAGTGCTCGAGATTCGAGACAGGAAAGAAGTGGTGGGCAAGGCGCGGTTGATGCAGGTCTCGCAGCTCAGCTTGTTTGGCAACGTGCAGTTGTCCGCACAGGCATTGCGCGAGCTTGCCGCGCGCGACGTGACGATCCTTCATATGTCTTATGGCGGATGGCTCTCAGCGATCACAACTCCCCCTCCACATAAGAACATCGAACTCCGGCGAAGACAATTTCAGGCGGCCGGCGATCAGAACCTGTGTTTGTATCTGGCTCGAGCATTTGTGTCGGGGAAGATTCGCAACACGCGGACGCTGCTGCGCCGCAACGCGCGTGAGCTCGACGGCCACGTCATTCATCGGCTTGCCGAGTGGCGGCACAGAGCTGAGAAAGCCGGGAGCCTGGGCGAGTTGCTCGGACTGGAAGGCAGCGCGGCGCGTGACTACTTCGCGAACTTCACGCGAATGATCAAGGTGAGCGACGACGCGCTGGCGACTTTTGACCTCACGTCGCGCAACCGGCGTCCGCCGCGCGATCCGGTCAACGCGCTGTTGTCATTTCTGTATTCGATGCTGACTAAGGATATGGTCGTGACGCTGGTCGGAGCGGGATTTGATCCTTATCTCGGGTTCTATCATCAGCCTCGATACGGACGGCCCGCGTTGGCTTTGGACCTTATCGAAGAGTTCCGTCCGCTTGTAGCCGATTCGGTTGTGATTGGATTGATCAACAACGGCGAGATACGACCGGGTGATTTCATTTCACGAGCGGGGTCTGTCGCCCTGAAGCCTGATGGCAGGAAGCGAGTGCTTGAAGCGTACGAACGTAGGCTCGATACTGAGGTAACGCATCCGATCTTCGGTTATTCAATTAGCTATCGCCGAGTGTTCGAGGTACAAGCACGATTGTTGGGAAGATTCTTGACGGGCGAGATCGCGGGCTACGCGCCGTTCTGCACGAGGTAGCGGGATGAAGACGAGATACATAGTGAGCTACGACATCTGCGATCCAAAGCGGCTGCGTCTGGTTCACAAGACGATTTTGGGCTACGGTGAGCCGCTTCAATATTCAGTGTTCTGCTGTGATCTGTCGGCGTCGGAGCGTATAATGCTGATCTCGGACGTTAGCCCAATCATTGACCACCGCGAAGACCAGGTGATGCTGATAGACATCGGGCCGGCTGACGGGCGAGGCAAGCAAAGCATCGAGACACTCGGAAAGCGGCTCAATACTGAAGAGCTTGAGCGGCGGACTTTGATTGTGTGAAGTAGGATGCGAGCGGTCCACCGAAGTAGGTTTTGCGGGCGAGCGCTCGCGGGGTTTAGTTTGAAGGAGTTGGGTTGAAGAAAGAGCACAGTAGGATTAGGCTTGAGGCGTTCGAATGGGAGGCTCTCGTTTTTGAGGTCCCAAGCTCATTGAAACATAGGCTTAGAACGCGCGCGTTTCCACGCGTGAAGACGCGTGGCCCCATTGAAGCAATCACCCACGGTTTACCAGTGGAGATCAATAAATCTTTTCCACGCGTGAAGACGCGTGGCCCCATTGAAGCGCCAACGAGAACGCAGTCATAGAAGAAGTCCTGCGTTTCCACGCGTGAAGACGCGTGGCCCCATTGAAGCATCTCCTTTTCCTCAAGACTATGAGCCAATGCCGTAGTTTCCACGCGTGAAGACGCGTGGCCCCATTGAAGCAATCTCTCCCGCCACTGGCGGAGAGTAGGCAGCGGCGGTTTCCACGCGTGAAGACGCGTGGCCCCATTGAAGCAAGTCTTATAGACTATATACGGCCGATCACTTCGAGCAGGTTTCCACGCGTGAAGACGCGTGGCCCCATTGAAGCGGGGTTAAGCGTGGGCCGGATTGAGTGTTCGCACCGAAGTTTCCACGCGTGAAGACGCGTGGCCCCATTGAAGCAAACTACTCCCAGTTAGATTCATCCTCACCCTAACGGTTTCCACGCGTGAAGACGCGTGGCCCCATTGAAGCCGACACCTCCGCCGTCAGTCTCCTATAGGTCAGTCGTTTCCACGCGTGAAGACGCGTGGCCCCATTGAAGCAGCATGTTCTGGGCCAGCGGCATTGTTGCTTCCCACTCAGGTTTCCACGCGTGAAGACGCGTGGCCCCATTGAAGCGGATTTCGTGTATAGCGCGCTCGTGCTCGGCGATTATCGTTTCCACGCGTGAAGACGCGTGGCCCCATTGAAGCCAGGATCATCTTGAGGGGATGACGAAGCGTGATGTAAGTTTCCACGCGTGAAGACGCGTGGCCCCATTGAAGCGGACACGGCGGTTGCGGCGGCGAACACGCTGAATGGAGTTTCCACGCGTGAAGACGCGTGGCCCCATTGAAGCTCGTCTTTTACCACGAGATCAAGCGCAGACTGACGTGGTTTCCACGCGTGAAGACGCGTGGCCCCATTGAAGCATTTTCAGCCCCTCGTAGTCCCTGGCAAGCTGCGCAGTTTCCACGCGTGAAGACGCGTGGCCCCATTGAAGCCAGCCCCCTCTTCCTGTCGTAATGCTTTCTTGTGCGCGTTTCCACGCGTGAAGACGCGTGGCCCCATTGAAGCAGGATCGTGTCAACGGTTCTTGACCGGCCTTGAATGGTTTCCACGCGTGAAGACGCGTGGCCCCATTGAAGCGTACGTGCGACGGAAGAGGATTGCCGCATAGCCCGGCGTTTCCACGCGTGAAGACGCGTGGCCCCATTGAAGCGAGTCTTGGGCTGTTCTCTAACGTCGCGTATGCCATTGTTTCCACGCGTGAAGACGCGTGGCCCCATTGAAGCACGATCATACGAATCCCACTGACCCCAGACGCAATCGAGGTTTCCACGCGTGAAGACGCGTGGCCCCATTGAAGCATGCAATCGACCGCGCCACAAGACCCAGTGGACGACAAGTTTCCACGCGTGAAGACGCGTGGCCCCATTGAAGCGATATACAGCGCAAGCTCGATCCAGACGGTGACTTAAGTTTCCACGCGTGAAGACGCGTGGCCCCATTGAAGCGGTGATTGCCCCGAGGTCGGCGTACCCGGACGGCTCGTTTCCACGCGTGAAGACGCGTGGCCCCATTGAAGCGTCGATGAGCCGCTCGAAGATCACTGCAAGGTCTGGTTTCCACGCGTGAAGACGCGTGGCCCCATTGAAGCAAGAATTTCAGACGCAGGAGTCCGGGGATGCTCACGCGTTTCCACGCGTGAAGACGCGTGGCCCCATTGAAGCCGCTCGGATGCGCGATCGAGGCCGAATCCATCTGAGGAGTTGTTTCCACGCGTGAAGACGCGTGGCCCCATTGAAGCCAGCGAGGGCGCGAGCATCCGGAAACGGGAGAGCCCGTTTCCACGCGTGAAGACGCGTGGCCCCATTGAAGCTCCTCCGGCTTGCGTATGTTGAACGGGACTGGATTCGTTTCCACGCGTGAAGACGCGTGGCCCCATTGAAGCACGAGCTTAGGATCGGCACTCGGATCAAAGCACCCGTTTCCACGCGTGAAGACGCGTGGCCCCATTGAAGCATAGTAGCCGTAGACCGCATCCGACTTGTCGCCCGCGGTTTCCACGCGTGAAGACGCGTGGCCCCATTGAAGCAAGGCAAATCGAAACGGAAACCGCGGGGTAGGCAAAGTTTCCACGCGTGAAGACGCGTGGCCCCATTGAAGCAACGCGAGCGGCTGGCGTCCGCGCGAAGAGAGTCCGCGTTTCCACGCGTGAAGACGCGTGGCCCCATTGAAGCTCTTTTTGTTCCTTGATCGTGAGGGTGGTATGCGAGGGGTTTCCACGCGTGAAGACGCGTGGCCCCATTGAAGCCCGGTTTGCCTTCCCCTGCAATCGTTCCGTCTTGGGCGTTTCCACGCGTGAAGACGCGTGGCCCCATTGAAGCAAAACCTGCCCTGAGTAACTCGATCCATACTAGAATTGTTTCCACGCGTGAAGACGCGTGGCCCCATTGAAGCCGCATCCTGCAACGTATCGGCAGTTAGAGGCACTGACGTTTCCACGCGTGAAGACGCGTGGCCCCATTGAAGCGTTGCAGTGACCCGCGCAATGTCAGAATTGTACTGGTTTCCACGCGTGAAGACGCGTGGCCCCATTGAAGCGCTCCTTTCCTAGGTGGCATTCTTGAGAGGTTGCTTGTTTCCACGCGTGAAGACGCGTGGCCCCATTGAAGCGTCCGCTTTGTTGAGAACGGATTCAAGTTCTCAGACTTGTTTCCACGCGTGAAGACGCGTGGCCCCATTGAAGCCCTTCGGTAAATTTCTTCGATTCGCAAATTAATCGTGTTTCCACGCGTGAAGACGCGTGGCCCCATTGAAGCGCAGGATGTGGGGGTAAAACATTTCAACAAGTATATGTTTCCACGCGTGAAGACGCGTGGCCCCATTGAAGCAGAGCTTCTTCATCACTATCAGATACCTTCCACAACGTTTCCACGCGTGAAGACGCGTGGCCCCATTGAAGCAAGAAGGAAAAGAAGTCTGGCAATGCCACGAGGCCAAGTTTCCACGCGTGAAGACGCGTGGCCCCATTGAAGCTCTACCTTACTGGGTTTCGGCATGCAGTCGAGCGAGGTGTTTCCACGCGTGAAGACGCGTGGCCCCATTGAAGCGTCAAGCCGGATTCCCTGAAAGAACATTCATCGGAGCGTTTCCACGCGTGAAGACGCGTGGCCCCATTGAAGCTAGCCACGCCTTGGCCATGCACGCCGCACAGTCCCGTTTCCACGCGTGAAGACGCGTGGCCCCATTGAAGCATGTTCATCATCTGCAATATCGAGGTGAGCCCTGGGGTTTCCACGCGTGAAGACGCGTGGCCCCTTTGAAGCGAGGGCGGTGATGATCCGTTCCGCGCTTTGACAGATGTTTCCACGCGTGAAGACGCGTGGCCCCATTGAAGCTTTAGTCGTTGCGTCCTAGTGGGAGAGCTAGTCCCTGTTTCCACGCGTGAAGACGCGTGGCCCCATTGAAGCGCGGGCAAAATGTTTCGGTCGATCCGTGCCAATTGTGGTTTCCACGCGTGAAGACGCGTGGCCCCATTGAAGCATTTCATTTGATTTCATCCTTTCAGGTTTCCCTCGTTGTTTCCACGCGTGAAGACGCGTGGCCCCATTGAAGCAAACCGTCCTCTCGTCTGATATGTACCACTCATCCGCGTTTCCACGCGTGAAGACGCGTGGCCCCATTGAAGCGGCGCGGGTCGGTTAATGGACACTCGCTCGTTGCTTGGTTTCCACGCGTGAAGACGCGTGGCCCCATTGAAGCGCTTCCGAAGCTCCGAACAGCACTCGGCAGGATTAAGGTTTCCACGCGTGAAGACGCGTGGCCCCATTGAAGCAGAAAATCCAACCGCAATGGGTGGTGAAGTGGTATAGTTTCCACGCGTGAAGACGCGTGGCCCCATTGAAGCATCGCCGACCGCAATAAAGTTACCAAGGCTTGCGAAGCGTTTCCACGCGTGAAGACGCGTGGCCCCATTGAAGCCCGTGTACCGGCATGTTGCTCTTGTGCGAAAGCGACGTGTTTCCACGCGTGAAGACGCGTGGCCCCATTGAAGCCTCTCGGGATCTCGGAAATCATCCCAAAGCTGCTTGTTTCCACGCGTGAAGACGCGTGGCCCCATTGAAGCGCGCCAGGTCGTGATCAGCGGCGACTATCTCTATTACGGTTTCCACGCGTGAAGACGCGTGGCCCCATTGAAGCGACTCCTAGCCGTTCGTTGGAATCCCGTTCGTGTGTTTCCACGCGTGAAGACGCGTGGCCCCATTGAAGCGGGTTGTTCAAGCTGGTGAATTGAAACCCGGTTGGGTGTTTCCACGCGTGAAGACGCGTGGCCCCATTGAAGCCCCTCGCGCATCTGCATGTCATCTGCAAACTCAAACGAGTTTCCACGCGTGAAGACGCGTGGCCCCATTGAAGCAATTGCTTCTGCGCCATCTGTAAAAACTGCTGAGTCGTTTCCACGCGTGAAGACGCGTGGCCCCATTGAAGCTCGAAGTTGGTGTACTGGTCCGTTGAGAAACTCAAGCGTTTCCACGCGTGAAGACGCGTGGCCCCATTGAAGCCCAGCAAATCTACGAGCAACTGACCGGCCTCTCACGTTTCCACGCGTGAAGACGCGTGGCCCCATTGAAGCGAAGGAATCAAGTCTACGCGGTGCATCTCCATTCGGTTTCCACGCGTGAAGACGCGTGGCCCCATTGAAGCGCACCTGCTATGAACCTGCGCTTGGGCCGATTCGTTGTTTCCACGCGTGAAGACGCGTGGCCCCATTGAAGCGAGCTTTGCCATGATCTCGATCTGGCGACAACGCTGGGGTTTCCACGCGTGAAGACGCGTGGCCCCATTGAAGCGCCCCGATGCCTGTCACCTGAAGCGTCCAAGTATGATGTTTCCACGCGTGAAGACGCGTGGCCCCATTGAAGCGAAGCAAGGCGCTGTCGCGAATGCGATGACCAACGAGGTTTCCACGCGTGAAGACGCGTGGCCCCATTGAAGCTTCTTCACGAAAGTCTTGTGCTCCGCGATCGTAGCTTTGTTTCCACGCGTGAAGACGCGTGGCCCCATTGAAGCCATGCCCCCGGTATCCAGCCACGCGACCGATGCTAGTTTCCACGCGTGAAGACGCGTGGCCCCATTGAAGCAGCAGCTTCGCCCAAGGGCCACGCTCCTTGCTTTCACGTTTCCACGCGTGAAGACGCGTGGCCCCATTGAAGCAAAAACGCCTGAGCCAGCGCCAACACGATCGGGATGTTTCCACGCGTGAAGACGCGTGGCCCCATTGAAGCGTTATTGGCTGCCGGCGTCGGGGCCAGGCGCGACTCGTTTCCACGCGTGAAGACGCGTGGCCCCATTGAAGCTTCACCTCGGAATCGTTGATCCGCAGCAACTCCTCGAAGTTTCCACGCGTGAAGACGCGTGGCCCCATTGAAGCCACCCATTCTCGTCTGTCCAGAATGCAACCGTAACGTTTCCACGCGTGAAGACGCGTGGCCCCATTGAAGCACGTGTCCCCGCTTCTTCGCCCTCTGCCCCGTCATCGTTTCCACGCGTGAAGACGCGTGGCCCCATTGAAGCCGCCATATCGCCTCCGTTGAATGAGCGCAGGTAGAACGTTTCCACGCGTGAAGACGCGTGGCCCCATTGAAGCTCCGCCGCTGCGATATGGTCGAGCACCGGCGCGCATGTTTCCACGCGTGAAGACGCGTGGCCCCATTGAAGCCCGCCAGCCGTCTTTCCCCTTGCGCCCGCTCAACACGTTTCCACGCGTGAAGACGCGTGGCCCCATTGAAGCGTTGTTCCCGCTATCAAGCGCGACCGACACCTTCGAGTGTTTCCACGCGTGAAGACGCGTGGCCCCATTGAAGCCTCGTTCTATCGGTGGATCGAGGCCCGGCTGTCGGCGTTTCCACGCGTGAAGACGCGTGGCCCCATTGAAGCCCGACGATTCTGCGTGACCCGTCGATGATCGTGAGGGTTTCCACGCGTGAAGACGCGTGGCCCCATTGAAGCGACCAGCAGCTTGTTAATCAATAGCTGTCGTTGAGTCGTTTCCACGCGTGAAGACGCGTGGCCCCATTGAAGCTCTTCAGCGCCTTGTTTTCGTTTTCGAGCGCGGTGACGTTTCCACGCGTGAAGACGCGTGGCCCCATTGAAGCGCGATTGCCCGTTCGAAACCTTCTCGACACCGAGCGGTTTCCACGCGTGAAGACGCGTGGCCCCATTGAAGCTGAGTCCTGAATCAGCGAGTCGTGTTTAGTCAACGCGTTTCCACGCGTGAAGACGCGTGGCCCCATTGAAGCCGGCGAGCGCCGCTACCATTGAAGCGATCGGCACTATGGTTTCCACGCGTGAAGACGCGTGGCCCCATTGAAGCGATATAACACCAGTCAAAAGCGCCTCGCGAATCGAGGGGTTTCCACGCGTGAAGACGCGTGGCCCCATTGAAGCGTCATCAATACCGTTGTGATGGATACCTTCACGGTGGGTTTCCACGCGTGAAGACGCGTGGCCCCATTGAAGCCAGGAAGCCGGCCTCGGGTTCTGCACGTTGACCAAAGGTTTCCACGCGTGAAGACGCGTGGCCCCATTGAAGCGCGTCGTTGAGTTTACTGATGAGCCGGATTCGAACGAGTTTCCACGCGTGAAGACGCGTGGCCCCATTGAAGCCCTCGTACGGCCGCACTCAAACGCAGTAAAGGAAAGGGTTTCCACGCGTGAAGACGCGTGGCCCCATTGAAGCCGGTCGTGTTGCCGGTGCGCGTGAAGACGTAGAAGGGATGTTTCCACGCGTGAAGACGCGTGGCCCCATTGAAGCTACCCACAAGATGTGCGAGCGATCCGGAGCGCTCGCGTTTCCACGCGTGAAGACGCGTGGCCCCATTGAAGCATGCCTGCAATAGGGTCATTCATCCTCGCGAGGTTGGTTTCCACGCGTGAAGACGCGTGGCCCCATTGAAGCAAGCATAGTAGTCTCCTAATGTGAAACTGTGGCCGCGGGGTTTCCACGCGTGAAGACGCGTGGCCCCATTGAAGCAAGATCGCGCGCGTTCTCTGGGCTGTCGCTGATGTGTTTCCACGCGTGAAGACGCGTGGCCCCATTGAAGCCGATGATCCGTAAGACTTCACAGTCAGCCTCTTCCTGTTTCCACGCGTGAAGACGCGTGGCCCCATTGAAGCAAACCACCACTGCCCCACGGCAAAGAATCGGCTTGTGTTTCCACGCGTGAAGACGCGTGGCCCCATTGAAGCGACTCTTTGGCCATTCGTTTTGCAGTGCTTGAACGATGTTTCCACGCGTGAAGACGCGTGGCCCCATTGAAGCCCAGCCAATGAGATTTGCAACGCTCTTGCAGTTAGTTGTTTCCACGCGTGAAGACGCGTGGCCCCATTGAAGCAATAGCATATCGTTCATTAACATCAGTGCCGGACGGGTTTCCACGCGTGAAGACGCGTGGCCCCATTGAAGCGCCGCGCTCGATGCGATGGCCACGGCGCTGCTGATCGGTTTCCACGCGTGAAGACGCGTGGCCCCATTGAAGCGACATACCACCAGATCCTCGCTTCGCTCGGAGACGAGGTTTCCACGCGTGAAGACGCGTGGCCCCATTGAAGCCCCGTTCCGGCTGCTAGTACGACGGCGGAAGAGATGTTTCCACGCGTGAAGACGCGTGGCCCCATTGAAGCCCGCAACTTTCACATGGCTTCCGTTCGGGATAGGCTGTTTCCACGCGTGAAGACGCGTGGCCCCATTGAAGCTTTAGGTAGCGGCTTGCCAAATGCCCGTTCAGCAATCGTTTCCACGCGTGAAGACGCGTGGCCCCATTGAAGCGGACTGTGGTTTTACCGATGGCACACCCCCTTTGGGCGTTTCCACGCGTGAAGACGCGTGGCCCCATTGAAGCCTGGCGGCGTTCGTGTCTTTGTTACGTTTTTCCTTGTTTCCACGCGTGAAGACGCGTGGCCCCATTGAAGCACGAATTGAATCGAGGAAGCTATGAGCAAGTATCAAGTTTCCACGCGTGAAGACGCGTGGCCCCATTGAAGCCCAGCCGGCCGCTACTCGCGTGACACTCGCCCTGGCGTTTCCACGCGTGAAGACGCGTGGCCCCATTGAAGCACTGGTGAGGGATTTCAACCGTACCTAAACAGCGTGGCGTTTCCACGCGTGAAGACGCGTGGCCCCATTGAAGCCGGTTTAACTGTTACCGGGAAAGCCTTGATGAAACTGTTTCCACGCGTGAAGACGCGTGGCCCCATTGAAGCGACATAACTATGGTCCTGTTCTACCTCTAAGTTATAGGTTTCCACGCGTGAAGACGCGTGGCCCCATTGAAGCACTATCTGAAGGTCGCCAGATGGAACGATCCTGATTACGTTTCCACGCGTGAAGACGCGTGGCCCCATTGAAGCGACAGATAGGGCAACCTGCGCTACATCCAATGAACCGTTTCCACGCGTGAAGACGCGTGGCCCCATTGAAGCGTAGCTCCTTTGCTCTCGTTCATCTTCATCGTGAGAAGTTTCCACGCGTGAAGACGCGTGGCCCCATTGAAGCGAAGCGTAAAGGTAACTCCTGCACCTGCGCCTGTGTTGTTTCCACGCGTGAAGACGCGTGGCCCCATTGAAGCCTCGTTAGGGCTCTCTGCTCTCTTGCGCAGGATTTTCGTTTCCACGCGTGAAGACGCGTGGCCCCATTGAAGCTGCGAATGAAGAAATCCGCATTGCACAAACTACGCCGGTTTCCACGCGTGAAGACGCGTGGCCCCATTGAAGCTTAGGCTTGCTCGACCGATACGTCACCGCGTATGAGGTTTCCACGCGTGAAGACGCGTGGCCCCATTGAAGCGCGTAGAGCACGATAAGGATCAGAGGGCCAAAATTCAAGTTTCCACGCGTGAAGACGCGTGGCCCCATTGAAGCAATGCTGACCGCCAACGCCATGTTGATCACGCAATGTGTTTCCACGCGTGAAGACGCGTGGCCCCATTGAAGCCCGTCGATATGCGGGTGCTGTCGATGGGTGACAGCGTTGTTTCCACGCGTGAAGACGCGTGGCCCCATTGAAGCAGCCTTGCCCCGCCGTCAAGACCGTCCCCTGTGCTGCGTTTCCACGCGTGAAGACGCGTGGCCCCATTGAAGCGGCGGGCAAGCCCTCGGCTTCCATCTCGCGCGCGATCGTTTCCACGCGTGAAGACGCGTGGCCCCATTGAAGCGAGGTGCATGTGCCGCTGCCGAGCGCTGCGGAGCTTGTTTCCACGCGTGAAGACGCGTGGCCCCATTGAAGCGAGGTGGAATCAGGCCTGGGCTCGGCGGGTTCATCGCGAAGTTTCCACGCGTGAAGACGCGTGGCCCCATTGAAGCACTGCCCCCGTGTCTTGCAGGTTCCCACAATCCTGGTTTCCACGCGTGAAGACGCGTGGCCCCATTGAAGCACAATCGGCCTTAGTCGTAAAGGTTCGATCGCAGAGAAGTTTCCACGCGTGAAGACGCGTGGCCCCATTGAAGCAGCCGCTGGGTACGGGCTTGAAAGGCGCGATGAAGGGTTTCCACGCGTGAAGACGCGTGGCCCCATTGAAGCCGGGCCTCTTCTTCGCGGAGCTGCAATTCGACGGCGAGGTTTCCACGCGTGAAGACGCGTGGCCCCATTGAAGCCGGCTGTGATACGGATAGCCGACGGCGAACATCGCTTGTTTCCACGCGTGAAGACGCGTGGCCCCATTGAAGCGGAAACCCGCGCACGGTCACCGCCCCGCCACGGTCACCGCCCCGCCAGGCTCGGGTTTCCACGCGTGAAGACGCGTGGCCCCATTGAAGCACTGGTAGTATAATCACACGGGGTCAGGGCTAAACGGTTTCCACGCGTGAAGACGCGTGGCCCCATTGAAGCGATGTTGTCGCCGTGGTCAAGCAGCGGTGAATAGTCGTTTCCACGCGTGAAGACGCGTGGCCCCATTGAAGCATTCTCGATGCCGGCGTCCTCGATGACCTTCCACAGCGTTTCCACGCGTGAAGACGCGTGGCCCCATTGAAGCTGACGCTTCGCGATCTTCCCAAGCTCTCGGCGAACGGTTTCCACGCGTGAAGACGCGTGGCCCCATTGAAGCGAATCACTATCGCCGCGTTAGCCACTGGCGTTGTAGGTTTCCACGCGTGAAGACGCGTGGCCCCATTGAAGCGAATTCGCCGCCCCTGACCCCGTGCGGGTCGCTCACGGTTTCCACGCGTGAAGACGCGTGGCCCCATTGAAGCCAGCTTGAACGATCTGTAAAGCATTGGCCGCTAGGGAGGTTTCCACGCGTGAAGACGCGTGGCCCCATTGAAGCCTTCGGGAAACAAAACACGATCGTTGCCGGTCATCTTGTTTCCACGCGTGAAGACGCGTGGCCCCATTGAAGCCTTTGAGGAGCTGCTTATCCCAGCGCTGGGCGAGATGTTTCCACGCGTGAAGACGCGTGGCCCCATTGAAGCGAGTTCCTGTGGTCTAGTTGTGGCTCAGAATTTGGGTTTCCACGCGTGAAGACGCGTGGCCCCATTGAAGCAAACTCAACCGGGATTTCGTCACCCGGTACGCCTCCGGTTTCCACGCGTGAAGACGCGTGGCCCCATTGAAGCGCGCTTCTCTACCCTTCCCTGCTGATAACTGCGCTTGGTTTCCACGCGTGAAGACGCGTGGCCCCATTGAAGCGTATGGAGCGCGTCGTTTATCCTGCCCTCGATACCAAGTTTCCACGCGTGAAGACGCGTGGCCCCATTGAAGCGCCACTGCCAATTCTGTAGTCTTACTCATTGCGTCAGTTTCCACGCGTGAAGACGCGTGGCCCCATTGAAGCGTTCCTTTTCTCCATAACCGTTCGCCACTGCCAATTGTTTCCACGCGTGAAGACGCGTGGCCCCATTGAAGCATGTCATCGGCCTTGACGTTATCGAGGTTGCCCTTGTTTCCACGCGTGAAGACGCGTGGCCCCATTGAAGCCTGATTGTTGCCAGGGTGACGCCGTTGCCGGTCCAAAGTTTCCACGCGTGAAGACGCGTGGCCCCATTGAAGCACAGCATCGGCTGCACGTGCCGTCGTCACAGACCAGAGTTTCCACGCGTGAAGACGCGTGGCCCCATTGAAGCAATTCCAGGCTCCCGGTCCTGATCAACAGCGTCGTGGTTTCCACGCGTGAAGACGCGTGGCCCCATTGAAGCGCGTTGGCCCCGTTGTATGACTACGTCGCGGGGAAAGTTTCCACGCGTGAAGACGCGTGGCCCCATTGAAGCAAATACTGAAACCCCGCGGCGTATTGCTCTTTCACGTTTCCACGCGTGAAGACGCGTGGCCCCATTGAAGCATCCTGAAACCAAAGCGCCGGGCTGGGAAGAATTTGTTTCCACGCGTGAAGACGCGTGGCCCCATTGAAGCCGCGATCTTTGCCGCCTGCACCGCTCCACCCTTCACGTTTCCACGCGTGAAGACGCGTGGCCCCATTGAAGCTCGCGCAGTCGGCAATGGAGTGCCGGTTCCGATGGCTGTTTCCACGCGTGAAGACGCGTGGCCCCATTGAAGCCGTCATTGTCCGCGCGCAGCCCCGAGCGCCCCCGCGTTTCCACGCGTGAAGACGCGTGGCCCCATTGAAGCATCGGGATACCAGGCTGCGAAGATGCGGGGGCGCGGATTGTTTCCACGCGTGAAGACGCGTGGCCCCATTGAAGCCAGTTTTGTTTTGCGGACTGGCGCTATAGTTTTGAAGTTTCCACGCGTGAAGACGCGTGGCCCCATTGAAGCTGCGCTGCTACGTCGAGCCATCTTGCCCTGACGCCAGTTTCCACGCGTGAAGACGCGTGGCCCCATTGAAGCACCATATATCCGAATAGCTTCGTCGCCGCGTAAGCGGGTTTCCACGCGTGAAGACGCGTGGCCCCATTGAAGCCGCCGCCGCCCGCGCCGCCTTCTCGTCGGCCATCTCGTTTCCACGCGTGAAGACGCGTGGCCCCATTGAAGCCACCAAAAACGAGGGCATGCGCACCGGGTTTCAAGACGTTTCCACGCGTGAAGACGCGTGGCCCCATTGAAGCCTAATCATGTACCGTCTAGGTTTTTACGCAAGTCATTGTTTCCACGCGTGAAGACGCGTGGCCCCATTGAAGCAAGAAGTTTGCCAATCTCTCGGCGTTGCCACTGGTGGTTTCCACGCGTGAAGACGCGTGGCCCCATTGAAGCGCACAGACTGTTGGTAAACCAAAATTTGTGAATATGTTTCCACGCGTGAAGACGCGTGGCCCCATTGAAGCTTTATCGATCCGCATTCCAGCAGTGATTACGGCGGACCGTTTCCACGCGTGAAGACGCGTGGCCCCATTGAAGCCTGATAACGCAGCGGCTCCCGGTGGAACCGAGCATGTGTTGTTTCCACGCGTGAAGACGCGTGGCCCCATTGAAGCACGGGCCTGCGCCGCTTGCGGCGCGGGCCCGTGCTTCAATGGGGCCACTTACCTTGAACACCCCGCTTCGCAATTTCGAAGCGTATGAACCTCTCTGGTTTCACACAACCAGAAACTTCATCCAATAAATCCCGAGTACTTATCCACCAACGGCATCACGACGTCTCTCTCGGCGGGCGGTACGAAGAAGATTGCTCGCTCGACTCCCAAGCCTTCAAGCTGCTCGAGCGCCGCTTTGTCCGGGTTGGCTCCAAAAATTGAAATTGAAATCGTGTTAGGATCGCGGCCCGCTGCTTCAGCACGTTGACGTAAGGTCGCAAGCTTCTCAGGCAGGTTCCCCATGCGGAACCCGATAGGCATCCATCCATCACAGAACTCGATAACTCGATCGAACGTCGTTTGGCCATCACCACCCATCAGGATCGGAGGATGCGGTTTCTGCGCAGGTTTCGGATATGACCAGAGCTTGTCGAAGTTGACGAACTCGCCATGAAACTCGGCTTCGTCCTTCGTCCAAATCTCTTTCATCGCCAGCACTCGCTCGCGCAGCAGCCGCCAGCGCTTCTTGTACTCGGTGCCGTGATTCTCCATCTCCTCCGCATTCCATCCGCCGCCGATACCGAAGACAAACCGGCCCCCCGAAAGCATATCGATGCTGGCCACTTCTTTCGCGGTAGTGATCGGATCGCGCTCGATGAGTAAACAAATGCCCGTAGCCACACGCAGTTTGGTCGTCGCCATCGCCGCGGCGGTCAACGCCACAAACGGATCGTAGGTATGCCAGTACTCTTTTGGAAGATCGCCGCCAGCGGGATACGGGGTGCGGCGGTTTGCCGGGATGTGAGTGTGTTCGGGCAGCCACAGCGATTCGAAGCCTCGCTGTTCGATCTCCCGTGCAAGCTCGTCCGGGCGGATGGCGTAATCGGTTGCGAAGATGGTTATACCAAATTGCATGAGAACCTCCTGCGGAGAATGCGAGCGCGTGCATGATAAGCGGGACGGTTGCGATTCCGCCAGTGCCCTTGCGACGCACGGGTGCGCGTCAGAGTTTTGCGCATACCCATCCTCGTGAGAGTGTGTGAAGAGTCCAGCTAACCGCGTAGCGGTGACCTCTCGATAGAACGGGGCGTGTTTCGTAAAGCCTGGGCCGCGTAGCGGTCACCTGATTGATAGCAACACACTTCTGAGGAATAGGTGACCGCTACGCGGCCTCGGCATTCCAATCGCCCCGTTCTATCGAGAGGTCACCGCTACGCGGTTAGCTGGACTCTTCACACACTCTCTGACGAAGTGGCTATGCGCGAAAACCCGGCGCGCACCTGCGACGCAGTGTTCAGCGGTCCTTGCCCTGTGATAGCTGTCACGACGAATCGTGACACGGGTCATATTGTTTTCGGCTTATCCGCACTACACTACACCTGATGATTATTCCAAGTCTTTGAGGCGAACGTAGGGTTTGTCAGAAGGACGAGGAGGTACGGATGAAACAACACAGCCTGAGGATCTTGAGCTTGATCACACTGGTGATACTGATTGGCGCGAGCGCCGGGTCCGCCGCTGCCCCGCCGCCCGCCAAAGAAATGGCTGTTGTGAATTTGGAGGACAAGACGCACCTGGGTAAGACCGTACTTCAAGGCAAGTACATTTTCGTCCACGATGATTCCCGGATGGCTAAGGACGAATCCTGTTTCTATGTTTACGAGTACACTGAGAACGAGATGGGCCAGCCCGAAGCGCGGCCCGAGAAGCTGGTGGTCTCATTTCACTGCGAGCCGGTAGCGCATCCCAAGGCAAGCCAGATAGTCCTGACCTATGGAATGACCGCCGCCGGACAGTTCCAGTTGCGCGAGATTCAGTTCGCGGGAAGCACTGAAGGGCATCGCGTCCCTTGAAGCGCTTCCGAGGCTATGGGCTCTCGCTACACGCGTCAAGCGGGGAGCGTGGCGCGGGAGAACAGAAGGCGGGGAGCCGCACTCCACAAGAGACGGCTCTCCTCTGATTCTGAGATTCCTCGCTTCAAACCCCGGAAGTGCCGCCAGCCGGATCGGGCGCTTTCTCCCAGTTAGTGGGGAAGTTCGCCCATCTGCCAATTCTCACTCAACGCGCCGGACGTTAAACCGCAGTTATCGTTTCGGCATCCGCCTTGCTCTTGCGATCACTGAACAATCAGGTACCATCCGCCGCGTGACTGGGAAATGGAGCCGGCGAGCAAGGGAGGACCGAATGCAGGCACCGTACGGTCTGGAAATCAGCGACAGTTGCACAACCTGCACGACCCGATCGAGCGGCTACTTCTGCGACTTCGAGGCCGAGTTGGTAAAGGCGTTCGAAGCACTCAAATACGCGACGGTGTTTCCGAAGGGCGCGGTGTTGTTCGTCGAAGGTCAGTCTCCGCGCGGAGTTTTCATGCTTTGCACCGGCCGCGTCAAGCTGTCGACTTGTTCGAGCGACGGCAAGTCGATCATCACTCGAATAGCGGACGCGGGCGAGATATTGGGGCTTAGCGCCACCGTTTCGGGCAAGCCCTACATGGCGACCGCCGAAACGCTGGCGCCCTGTCAGGTGAATTTCATAAAGAGCGAGGACTTTGTGCGCTTTCTGAAGGATAACGGCGCAGCATGTCTTCGCGTCGCAGAACATCTCAGCAACAACTATCACTACGCATTCGAACAGGTACGCTCATTGGGGTTATCGCATTCGGCCGGCGAAAAACTAGCCAAGCTGATGCTGGAGTGGGCGGCAAGAAGCGGAAGAGAAACCGACAAGGGCACCACCGTAAAGCTTACGCTGACGCACGAGGAAATTGCTCAGCTAATCGGCACGTCTCGCGAAACCGTCACGCGATTGCTTGGACTTTTCAAGCAAAAACAACTCATACAGGTTAAGGGTTCAAATTTGATTATCTGTGATAAGCCGGCTTTGCTGGCGATGGTCAGCTCATAGTTGCCTGTAACATGCATTTCGCTAGCATAGGAATCCGTGCGAATCCGTCAAATGAGCGTCATCAGCGGTCTATGGTTCGAACTCAATGCTCCTCATTATCGCCGAATAGACCACGGATGACGCTGATTTGACGATTCGCACGGGTACTACGCCTTCACTAGCGATGTTCGTTAGAAGGAACTAGTTATCCATCAAGATCCCATATCACGGCGTCAGGAAATCCTACGGTGTGACCGCTGTCACTCGACGCGGTGACCCCCGTCATAGTTTTCCACCTTCAATTCATAGAGACTGTCCATGCCCGGGAATTCTCCGGAGTTGGCGCGGTAGCACGCCGGATCGCGGCAATCGCTCCATTCGCGCTGAAAGACAAGGATATCCACGTGGCTTTCGTCATTGGACGTGTACACATGGAGGTCGTACGGGCCTCATTGGAATGCCCGGCACCCGAGCGGACATCCGCCGCGGACTCGGCCGCGCTGAGGCGGGCGGCCATGATCGGGCATACTGCGGCGATCTCCGCTCTTCTCGATCGCGGAACGCCCATCGACGCCGTCGATGAAAACGGCAGGACGGCGTTGATGGAGGCAGTGTTTGGCGGCCATCTAGGCACAGTTCAGGAACTCCTGGACCGAGGCGCCAACGTCAACGCACAGGATTTCGACGGATGGACCGCTTTGATGGAAGCCGCGGCAAAGTCGCGCGTTGACATCGTGAGGCTTCTGCTCGCGCACGGGGCAGACGCGCGATTGAAAAACAAGAACGGCTGGACGGCCCTTAGATCGACGGCTAGAGGCAACACCGAGATTGGCCGACTTCTTCGCAAGGCCGGCGCCGATTAATCCCCTTTCGTTTCGCGGCACAGCATTTTCTCTTGGCTTAAGGTGCACGCTCGATAGGGGGATTTTACATGCACCGCAAGCTGGTCACGATCGATGGAAACGAAGCCGCCGCCTATGTGGCCTTCAAAACCAACGAAGTCATAGCGATCTATCCGATCACGCCTTCTTCTCCGATGGGCGAATCCGCCGACGCCTGGTCCGCCTTAAAAGAAAAAAATATCTGGGGCATGACGCCCGTCGTGCGAGAGCTGCAATCCGAAGGCGGCGCGGCCGGAAGCGTGCACGGCGCCCTGCAAAGCGGCTCTCTGACGACGACATTCACGGCCAGCCAGGGCCTGCTGCTGATGATCCCGAATATGTTCAAGATCGCCGGCGAGCTTACGAGCACCGTATTTCACATCGCCGCGCGCACCGTCGCGACTCACGCGCTGTCGATCTTCGGTGACCATAGCGATGTGATGGCTGCGCGATCAACCGGGTGGGCGATGTTGTTCGCCAATTCAATCCAGGAGGTCATGGATTTTGCGCTCATCTCCCAGGCCAGCACTCTACAAACGCGAATTCCCTTCCTTCACATCTTCGACGGTTTTCGCACATCCCACGAGGTAATGAAGATTGAGAAGCTTACTGAGGATGATATCCGCGCGTTGATTGCTCCCGAGCTGGTCGGGGCTCATCGAGCACGCGCACTCACACCGGATCACCCGATTGTGCGCGGGACCGCTCAGAATCCCGATGTGTTTTTTCAATCGCGCGAGCGCGCAAATCCTTACTATCAACAAACGCCAGGCGCGGTTCAGGCGGTGATGGACCAGTTTGCCTCTACCGTTGGGCGTCGGTACCACTTGTTCGATTACGTTGGCGCGATCGATGCCGAGCGCGTGATCGTGATGATGGGATCGGGATGCGAAACCGCCGAGGAAACCGTGAATGCGCTTTGCGCGCGCGGCGAAAAAGTCGGCCTCGTCAAAGTGAGACTGTACCGGCCGTTCTCTCCCGAAGCGCTGCTCAATGCTTTACCCCGGACAGTTCGAACAATTGCGGTGCTCGATCGTACAAAGGAACCCGGCGGCGCGGGTGAGCCACTCTATCAGGATGTCGTTACCGCAGTCGCTGAAAGTCTGATGAACGGCACGTCCGAGCTTCATCAACCACCTCGCATAGTGGGCGGGCGATACGGCCTCGCGTCGAAGGAGTTTACTCCGTCAATGGTCAAGGGCGTCTTCGACGAATTGAAGAACGACCAACCCCGGAACCATTTCAGCATCGGCATCCTCGATGACGTCAGCTTCTCGAGTCTCGACTATGATCCCGGATTCAACACCGAACCAGATGATGAAGTGCGCGCCGTCTTCTGGGGACTCGGTTCAGACGGTACAGTCAGCGCAAACAAAAATTCGATCAAGATAATCGGCGAAGAGACCAGCAACTATGCCCAGGGCTATTTCGTCTACGACTCGAAGAAGGCCGGCGCGGTGACCGTTTCACATCTGCGCTTTGGGCCGCGGCCGATTCAAAGCGCCTACCTGATTCAACGAGCGAGCTTCGTGGCCGTGCATCAATTCAACTTTCTTGAACGATACGATGTGCTCGAACTCGCGCAACCGGGCGCGACCTTACTGTTGAACAGTCCTTATTCGGCGGACGAAGTCTGGAATCACCTACCTCGCTCGGTGCAACAAGAAATCATCGACAAGAAACTCTCGGTCTATGTCATCAATGCCTACGAGGTCGCCCGTCAAACGGCAATGGGCGCTCGCATCAACACGATCATGCAGACTTGCTTCTTTGCAATCAGCGGTGTGTTGCCGCGCGATGAAGCAATTGAAAAGATCAAGTACTCGATCAGGAAGACCTACGGCAATCGCGGTGAGGCGGTGATCAATCAAAACTATAAGGCTGTCGACGCCGCGCTGGATCATCTGCATCAGGTTGTGATTCCCGAGCGCGTCTCCAGCGACTTTGAGCGCCCTTCCGTCGTTCCCGAGCGAGCGCCTGCCTTCGTTCACAAAGTCACTGCGCCAATCATTGCAGGACGAGGCGACCGCTTGCCCGTGAGCGCGTTTCCCGAAGACGGGACTTATCCGGTCGGCACCGCGCAGTGGGAGAAACGCAACATCGCGCTCGATGTGCCTGTGTGGGAATCAGACCTGTGTATTCAATGCGGCAAGTGCGTTTTAGTGTGCCCGCATTCGACGATCCGCGCGAAGGTCTACGATGATTCCCTTCTGGCGAGCGCGCCCGAGAGCTTCAAACACATGCCCGCGAAATGGCGCGAGCTGACCGGGCAGAACTACACGATTCAAGTCGCCGTGGAAGACTGCACCGGGTGCCGCCTGTGCGTTGAGGTGTGTCCGGCCAAGGACAAGAGCAACGTATCGCGCAAGGCTCTCAATATGCATCCGCAGCAACCGCTCCGTGAAAGCGAACGGAAAAACTGGGACTACTTTCTCACGTTGCCCGACAAACCCAAGCCAAACGGATTGCACTACAACACCATCAAGAACGTTCAACTGCTTCAGCCTCTGTTCGAATTCTCGGGCGCTTGTTCGGGTTGCGGTGAGACCCCTTACATCAAGCTGGCCACGCAGCTCTTTGGTGAGCGCGCGATCATTGCGAATGCCACCGGCTGCTCGAGCATCTACGGTGGAAATCTTCCGACCACTCCCTACACCGTCAACTCCGAAGGGCGCGGCCCTGCGTGGAGCAATTCCCTGTTCGAAGACAATGCAGAGTTTGGATTAGGAATGCGAATGGCTTTGGATCATCAGGCCGCCTACGCCCGGCAATTGATCGAGCGATTGCACTCACGTGTGGGCGGCCCGCTGACGGAGTGTCTGCTCGGAACGGATCAATCGACCGAAGAAGGAATCAACATCGAGCGAGAGTGCGTGGCTGCTCTTAAAGCCAGGCTCAAAGACGCGACGGACCCGGAGGAACGGGACCTGCTGACGGTATGCGACGCGCTCGTTAAGAAGAGTGTGTGGATAATCGGCGGCGACGGATGGGCTTACGACATTGGCTACGGGGGACTGGATCACGTGTTGGCGAGCGGACAAAACGTCAACGTGCTGGTGCTGGACACCGAAGTCTATTCAAACACCGGCGGACAAGCTTCGAAGGCGACGCCGCTCGGCGCTGTAGCAAAGTTTGCGGCGGGCGGAAAAGCGACTCCGAAGAAAGACCTCGGATTGATGGCCATACGATACGGCAACGTCTACGTGGCTCAGATCGCGATGGGAGCCAACGATGCTCACACGCTGAAGGCGTTCATCGAAGCCGAAGCGCACGACGGGCCCTCGCTGATCATCGCTTACAGTCATTGCATCGCCCACGGAATCGACATGTCGAAAGGCATGAATCAGCAAAAGATGGCGGTTGACTCCGGGTATTGGCCGCTCTATCGCTACGATCCAAGGCTCGCCTCGCAAGGAAAAACCGCATTCCAACTGGACTCAAAAAATCCAAGCATGGCGCTGAAGGACTACATCTATACCGAGGGCCGGTATCGCATCCTTCAACAAAGCGATCCCGCGGCCGCGAAGTATCTGCTCGGCCAGGCTCAACAGGCGGTGAGCGAGCGCTGGAGGCACTACAAACAATTGGCGGAGATGAATGGATCAGAACCGGAGAAGGAACAACATTGAAATTGAAAAATGAAAATCGAAAATTGCTCCGATCGCGCGAGGCTGGCGAAATTTGCAATTTTCATTTTTCAATTCTCAATTTTCAATACTCGGGAACATTCATAAGGACGCTCATATGGACATGCAAACAGATTATCTCGGGATGACGCTCAAGAATCCGATCGTGCCATCCTCCTCGCCACTCTCACACAGCGTCGACGGAATTCGCCGATTGGAAGACGCGGGCGCTTCCGCTGTGGTGATGTACTCACTGTTTGAAGAGCAGATCACAACCGAGAGCTTTTATCTCGATTACTATCTCAGCCACGGCACCGACAGCTACGCCGAGTCGCTGAACTACTTTCCCGAGATGCAAACCTACAACGTTGGGCCCGATGAATATCTCGATCTGATCCGGAGAGCCAAAGAAGCGATTGCGATCCCGCTTATCGGCAGTCTGAACGGAACCTCAACCGGAGGCTGGATTGATTATGCCTGCCGCATCGAAGAGGCCGGCGCCGACGCGCTCGAGCTGAACGTCTACTACATACCGACGAGCACCTATCTGATGGGCTCCGAAGTCGAGTACATCTACTCTGACATCCTGCGCGACGTGAAGAAGGCCGTCGAGATTCCGGTGGCGATGAAGTTGAGTCCGTATTTCAGCTCGACGGCAAACATGGTTCAGCGGCTTGCGGATGGCGGCGCCGACGGACTGGTGTTGTTCAATCGTTTCTATCAGCCCGATTTTGATTTAGAGAAGCTCGAAGTCGTTTCCCGGCTCGTGCTGAGCAACTCCGATGAGTTGCGTCTGCCGTTGTGTTGGGTCGCTCTGTTATACGGACGCGTGAGCGTGGATTTTGCGATCACCAGCGGAGTGCACACACACGAGGACGCGCTCAAAGGCCTGATGAGCGGCGCCAAAGTGACGATGATGGCGTCCGAGCTCCTGCAGAACGGAATTGGCCGAATCGGCGAAGTCCTCGAAGGAATGAAGCAGTGGATGGAGGAGCACGAGTACAGCTCGGTCAGACAAATGATCGGAAGCATGAGCCAGCAAAACGTCGTCGAAACCGCGGCGTTCGAGCGAGCGAATTACATGAAGATGCTCGCGTCTTATCCGCCAGTCCGATAAGCAATCACCACATCAAACAACTCGAGATTCTTTGGGCGCCCAAACAAGCGCCCCAGACGACAAACCCTGCTCGCCACGTGACTGCTTTCTAGACTTTACAAGAAACATGTGACAGCCGTCACAACGTTACGTGACCGCCGTCATAGGCTAATTTTGGCGGTTCTCGTATAGTGGCATCACGGTAATGAAAACCGTGATCGCCTGGCAGTGGCGGGCGCAAAGGCAGCTCGAAGCAGGCGCGGCTTGAGAGAACAAAATCAGGAGGAATAATCATGAAGAGAATACTTTTTACAGCATCCATGTTCGCCGCACTGATGATGACCGTTGGCCTGTTGTCAACTCACGCAACAACGGAAGCGAAGAAGACCGATAGGGCGACCATACAGTTCAACGAGCCAGTGAAACTCTTGAACGTTTTTCTGAAGGGCGAATACACGTTCGTTCACGATGAAGAGAAGATGGCAAAGGGCGAGGACTGCACCGCGGTATACGACAGCACAGGCAAGCTCGTCGTTTCCTTCCATTGTGTACCGGCAGAACGCGCGAAGACGGACCGGTTCCGAGTTCTCACTGTGAGAATGGACGCGACGCAGGGCCTGCGCGAGATCAAGGAATACCAATTCGCCGGCAGCACTGAAGCGCATCAGGTTCCATAACCCGCGCTCGGCTTCTTCGAGAAGCTGCCGAATGCTCAGCCGCTCAGTAGCCGCACCGAGAGATGCTCCTGCAGCCAAACCGGCTGCAGGAGCCGCTTCTGAGCTTCGGCATTCCATCGGCAACGCACGAACCGGAACGGGGCGATCATCTCAAGGAAGGAGACAGCTATGAGTCAGGACAATCGCGACACACTTGAAGTCTTGAAGTCCGAATTGGAATTCATCGAAAAGGGTGGCTACGGCCGATCGGTGAAGACGCCGTGGCAGCCAACCTCGATCTTTCAGGACGCTCCAATCTGCCTGAACTTCGCGGATCCGGGCCGGCCACATCCGTGTGAGCAATGTCTCCTTATCGACTTCGTCCCGATGGAAGCGCGAATCGAGGATGTACCCTGCCATCATATCCCTTTGACAGTTACGGGGAAGACGATCGATCAGCTCGAGTGGAGCGAGAACCAGCCCAGACTCGAGGAAGCAGTGAAGGGTTGGCTCCGCAACACCATAGCCAAACTGGAAAAGGCCCGCGCGCCACAAACGATATCCTAAGGACTCACGCGACGCGCCGGCAAAGCCCGCCGGAGGGTAATGCGATGTCAATCGAGATCTTTCTCATACTTCTGATCGGCTTGCTAGCCGTATTCTATTTGGTGGTTCCGCCGATCGCGGGCGCGTTTCTCAGATATCGTGGGAAGCGGGTAGTCACCTGTCCCGAAACGCGCAAGACAGTCGCGGTGGACGTCGATGCCGCGCACGCCGCGCTTACGGCCGCCGTGGGTCACCCCGATCTGCGATTGAAGACGTGCACTCGTTGGCCCGAGCGTCAGGATTGCGGGCAGGAATGTCTGCTCCAGGTCGAGCTGTCGCCGGAAGATTGTCTCGTACGAAACATTCTTACGACTTGGTATTCGGGAAAGTACTGCGTGTCCTGCGGAAAGAAGTTGCGCGAGGCTCATGTGCTTGAGCACCAGCCTGCTCTGCTGGATGACATGGGTCAGACCGTTGAACTGGCGGACCTCGCTCCCGAAACAATCCCGGATGTGCTTGCGACTCACTATCCCGTCTGCTGGGACTGTCATATCATGGAGACCTTCGCCCGCAAACATCCTGAATTAATTGTGGACCGCTCGAAAATCAGCGCCGGCATACAGCGTCAGGTGATTTAATCCTCATCCGCCGAAGTGGCGCTCTAATCAATTCTCAAATCAGTCTGCTAGACGTCACGCACAGTTCGAAGCCTGCGTACTTCAATCGGCTTTCGCTGCCTGACCCTCTTGCGCGTGGCGGCGACTCTCGATTGGCGTGTAATCTCTCTGATCGTGACCGAGATAAACCTGCCGTGGACGAGCGATCTTCTGCTCGCCATCGAGCAACATCTCTTCCCATTGCGCCAGCCATCCCGATGTACGAGGAATCGCAAACAGCACCGGAAACATGTCGACCGGGAAGTTCATCGCCTGATAAATGATTCCCGAATAGAAATCGACGTTGGGATAGAGCCTCCTGGAGACGAAGTACTCGTCTTCGAGCGCTATGCGTTCGAGCTCGAGCGCGATGTCGATGACCGGGTTCTTGCCGGTGACTTCAAAGACTTCGTGAGCGATCTGCTTGATGATCTTTGCGCGCGGGTCGTAGTTCTTGTAGACCCTGTGTCCGAAACCCATCAAACGCCCTTCGCCGCCCTTCACTTTCTTTATGTACTCCGGTACACGTTCTTTGGAGCCGATTTCTTTCAACATCCGCAGCACTTGTTCATTCGCGCCGCCGTGCAGCGGGCCGTACAGCGCCGCCGCCGCGCCGGCAACCGCCGAGTAAGGATCGACGTGCGAGCTGCCGATGCTGCGCATCGCATTCGTGCTGCAGTTTTGTTCGTGATCCGCGTGCAGAATAAACAACACATCGAGCGCGTGCTCCAGAACCCGGTTCGGTTTGTACTTCACTTCGGTCATCTTGAACATCATGTTGAGGAAGTTGCCGGGATAGCTCAGGTCGTTATCGGGATAGTCGTAGGGCATCCCCACGCTATGCCGATACGCGAACCCCGCAAGCGTCGGCATCTTAGCGATCAATCTGTAAATCTGATGGCGGCGCGATTCCGGATTGAAGATGTCCTTGGCATCGGTGTAGAACGTCGACAGCGCGCCGACCGTTCCAACCAGCATGCCCATCGGATGCGCGTTGTAATGAAAGCCATCCATGAACTTCTTGATCTGCTCGTGAATGAATGTGTGGTGAGTTATGTTCCACGACCAGTCCCTGAGTTCCGCGGAGGTTGGCAACTCGCCGTAAAGCAGCAGATAAGCGACCTCCAGATAGGTGCTTTGCTCGGCAAGCTGCTCGATCGGGTAGCCGCGATAGCGAAGTATTCCCTTGTCCCCGTCGATGAACGTGATCCGGCTCTTGCACGACGCCGTGTTCATGAACGCAGGATCATATGTCATCAACCCGAAGTCTTCGTCTGAGACCTTAATCTTCCTGAGGTCCATCGATCGGATGACCCCGTTCTCAATCGGCACCTCATACTGCTTGCCCGTGCGGTTGTCTACGATTGTCAGTGTATCTGAACTCATGCTGGCTCCTTAGATGTGTCCGTCAATACGTCCGTTCTCGGTTGGTGGAAAATGCTCGCTCGCTACGCGCTCACTGCCTCGGCGCGGACATATCGCGCGTAACGCGGGCTCCACATTTTTGCAGCAATTCGATCTTTGATCTCCGCGCGGCTGATACTTGCAAGCTCAAGCCGGCATGCTTCGGCGGCGACTGCCAATGCTACGCATTTCGACAGTCCGCGCACAACTTCAAGCGCCGGATACAGCGACGCCGCCGGATCATCCAGAGCCGGAGAAAACTCCGCAAGCGCGCGGGCCGCCGCGACGAACATCTCATTCGTGACTCGCCGGGCGCCCGACGCGATGACTCCCAGACCGACGCCGGGAAATACAAATGCGTTGTTGCACTGGCCGATGTTGATCGACTGATCATTGAACTGAACGGGCGGGAATGGACTACCCGTCGCGATCAGCGCGCGGCCGCCGGTCCAGTTGATCAAGTCCACCGGGACCGCCTCACTCTTCGATGTTGGATTCGAAAGCGGGAAGATCACCGGCCGCTCGGTGTGCTTGGCCATCTCGCGGACGATACTTTCGGTGAATGCGCCCGGCTGGGCCGATGTGCCAATGAGGATCGTCGGATGAACATTTCTCACAACATCCATCAGCGATATGACGCCGGGCTCATCCAGCACCCAGCCGCTCAACTGCTCAACATCGTGAGCATATCTCTGTTTGAAACTTTCCAATCCCTCTCTGCCCGTGTGAACCAGGCCGTGGCTGTCCGTTAGCCATATCAGGGATTCAGCTTCACGTTTCGTCAGTCCTTCTCCCATCATTGCGGCGACTATCTGATCACTTATTCCTGACGCTGAGGAACCAGCACCCAGAATCGCAACTCGTTGGGATTTGAGCGTCGAGCCGATCACTCCCATCGCGGCCAGTAATCCGGCCAGCGTTACCGCGCCCGTGCCCTGGATGTCGTCGTTGAATGTACACAGTCGGTCTCGATAGCGTTCAAGCAATCGGGTCGCGTTGTTCTTGGAAAAATCCTCCCACTGAAGAAGAACGTTTGGAAACTTATCGATGACCGCCTGGACAAACATCTCAATGAAATCATCATAGTCCTGACCTCGAACGCGCTCGTGACGCCATCCAAGATAGAGATCGTCGCTGAGAAGTTCCTGATTATCCGTACCTGTATCGAGCATGATCGGCAACGTCCTCGACGGCGGCACGCCGGCACACAAGGTGTAAAGCGACAACTTGCCAACGGGAATGCCCATCCCGCCTACACCCAAATCGCCGAGGCCAAGAATGCGCTCACCATCGGTGACGACAATCACGTCAATGTCTTTGTTAGCCGCGTTGTCGAGAATCGTGCCGATATCATTGCGATGCGGATAATCAATGTAGAGCCCGCGGGGCCGCCGGTAGATGTGACTGTATTGCTTGCAGCCTTCGCCAACAACCGGCGTATAGATGACCGGCATCATCTCGGTGATATGATCCTGGAGCAGGCGGTAGAAGAGAGTTTCGTTGCGATCCTGCAGGCTCACGAGATAGATATACCGCTCGAGATCGGTTGTTTTCTGTTTATAGCTTTCGTACGTTCGGGCCAACTGTTCGTCGATGGTGGAAACGTGAGGCGGGACGAGCCCCTGAAGCCCAAATTCAATGCGTTCCTCCTCGGAAAACGCGCTGCCCTTATTGAGCAAAGGACTCTCGATCAATTGCTGGCTGGTCAACGAAATCTCGACGGCTGCCTCCTCACCAGCATTTGCAGGTTTTATTGAAGGCATTCAATCTCCTTACAACGAAAATACCACGTCGCGCCACACAACGAAACCCAGCGGGCGGGAAGCGGGCGGCGCAAGCGGCCGCAAGCGCACGGTTTCATTCGCACCGCTCGAATCATTTGCAGGGGTCAACCATTGTGCGCTCGCGGCCGTATTGGATTGTCCATCTTCGAGGGCCCGCGCTCTAGCGCAGCCATCACATCTCTGGGTGATGGCTATCACGGCTCGCTTGTTGCAGCTCTAACTTTCCCAACCATTCGTTTCCCAGCCATTACTCCAGAGCAACACATTCGGTTCCACCAGTTGAAGCGGCGAAGGGCGGCCGCAAGCCGTGATAGGAATCACCGCGGGCCGTGACACCCGTCATAGATTTTATCTGACCCATGCGAATAAGATCGGCAAGGCTGATGAGCGTTGCGGAACCCGGCAATTCGAAGGTTACAGTGACTCGTCAGTTTGTTGATCGAGAGAGAATGCTGCCAATCGACACGGCACTTTTGGATGGCAGATGAATCTTTCACCGACTGATTCAGGAACCCCGATGACGCGGATGGGGCGACCTTATCGACGACATCGGGGTTATTTTCCGGCGCAGCGATTACGATCTCGCCGGATGAACGGAGAAACCGCTCTAATCGAGCAGACGAAATGAGAATGTTGGCGGCCCGCTGACCGGCTATCTTTGTGCGTGGATTGGCGGCTCGTTCAAGTTCGGATGAAAGCAAGGAGGAAGAAAACATGAAACAAGGAACAGCGATGGCTCCAATCAAGAGCCTCCGCGACATGACGACTGATCCCTTCTACCTGCTTCAGAACAGGCTGAATCGGCTTTTTGATTTTCCAATGGCTCCATTTGTGGCGGAGACAATGCCGCTTATGGAGTGGACGCCGCCGTGCGACGTCTATGAAACTGACAAAGAAATCGTCGTGAGAGCCGAGCTCCCCGGTTTGACGAAGGAAGACGTGTTCGTCAGCATCGAGAGCAATGTGCTGACTATCCGCGGCGAGCGGAAGTTTGCAGAGGAAGTCAAACGAGAGGACTTTCATCGCGTCGAACGCATCTATGGCGAATTCCTGCGCAGCTTCACACTGCCGGCCTACATCGACGCGAACAAGATCCTTGCTGAGTTCAAGGACGGACTGTTGACGATCACCTTGCCGAAGCACGAGAATGCGAAGCCCAAGCAGATCGAGGTGAAAGTCAAATAGATTCATTGGGCGACCTCTGCTTCAAAGAGGAGTCGCCTTTTTTCAGCCGCAGGTCATACTTCTCCTTCCGCCTGCGGCTGTTTTTCTCTTTGATTGTACGTGAGGGGTTCAGCGTTTGAGCCTCTCTCGAAGCCTGCCGGTAATGCGGTTCAAAATCGAACCAATGCCCACGGGGGAAATATCCAGCCCAAGCGCGCGCTGTATCTCTTCAAGAGTCAGACCTTCGAAATGACGGAGTTGGAAGATCAACGTGTCCCGATCCCGATGCTTCCGGCTTACAGCTTTCTTCAAAGCTGATTCGATCTCCTCAATTGTAAAGGGTGCGCTGAGCGACGTCACCGGCCGTCCATCAATATCGCTGATCGCGTGCTTCAGGATAACGCTTTCGCCGTTTGGTTCGAGCAACTCGTCCAACGAGTAACTGACCTTGGGTCTTTTGTATGCCTTTGCTTCTCGAAATGAATCGCGGACGACGTTCATCGAGATGACGCCGAGATAATAGTAAATCGAATTTTCGCGATTGCCCTGGAATCGCTTGAGCGCGAGGCTTCCCTGCTCGACCAGGCGCACATAAACCGCCTGTACCAGATCGTCGATCAGATCATCGGGAAACTGGGGACGGCGGTCAGTCTCCTGACTTGCCCTCACTCGATAGGTTCTGGCGACGTGCGCTCGTATAGCGGGATCATATCGACGGACAAATTCGTTCCAGGCAGCCTCATCCAGAGGCCGCTGTCGACATCTTTCCAGTAACTGGAAGACCGTCAGTTCATCAGCCACCTGACTCGATCTCCTGCCTCCCGGGGACCACACCTCAAGCCACACCTGTGCGGGCTTCTCGGCGATTTTCTTATTGAGTAACGACCCTTCCTGCCTGAACCGGGAAGCAGTATAGCAAATCACACTTATGGCTCCTAGGATATTCCGCGATTACAAACGTGTTATCAGTCGGTGCGGCTCGGTAGGGATCAGCTCTCGAAATTGAAGCCTGGCGGGAAGTGATTGAGCGGGCCGTGCCCGTGACCCAATTGAGGAGCGTTGAGGATTGCCTGCGTTACGTAGAGTTTTGCGATGGGTATTGATTCTCTGAGCGTCTTTCCGCGCGCCATCAAGCAAGCGATCGCCGAAGCGAGCGTACATCCGGTGCCGTGCGTGTGCCGCGATCGAACCCGCATGGAGTCAAAGACTGTCGTGCCCTGATCATCCAGTAACATATCGAGGCAATTGTCGGATTCAGAATCGCCGCCAGTAATCAGAACCGCGCGGACGCCCCCGCTCCGTAGTTCGCTGGCCGCCTGCTCCATTGAGCGTCGATCGCGAATTACTATCTCAGATAAGCGTTCTGCTTCGGTCACGTTCGGGGTAACAAGGGATGAAAGCGGCAACAAGTATTTCAGCAGAGCCTCCGTCGCGCGTTCATCCGTCAACTCCAGACCACTGGTGCTCTTGAGTACCGGATCGACGATAACGTGCAGGTCCCTTTCACTAATGAGTGTTGCCAATTCTATGACGATCTCTTCGGTTGGAAGCATGCCAGTTTTGATGGCGGCGACATCGAAGTCATCAAACAACATCGACATCTGCTGCCGGAGACTCGCGGGCGTTTGATGACAGGCGCCGGCAATGATCTGAGTGTTTTGATGGGTGACGCTGGTTACCGCGGCGACGCCGTAGCACCCGAACGCGCTGATGGTCTTTATGTCGGCAAGCACTCCCGCGCCGGCTGACGGATCGAATCCGGCGACGGTCATCACAACTGGAGGTTTGCCGGGTTCGTTATTCATCGATTGCCGCCGGACTCCGGCGCGAACATCTCAAGAGTATGCTTTGATCTCAGCCACCAACGCGGCCAGATCCATCGCCTCGATAAACATCGAGATTCCCGCCACGCCGGCCGCGCCCGCGTCGATCGCACGTTTGTAGTTCGAAAGTTTCACTCCGCCCAGAGCAAGAACGGGAATCGTTGACCGCGACGCGACGAGCTCGAGAGCGTCAAGTCCAACGGGAGCGCCGTACTCTCGCTTGCTTGCGGTTTCAAACACCGGACCGAACACCACGAAGTCGGCTCCGCCGGCTTCCGCCGCTTCGACTTCGTCACGGGTGTGTGTCGATGCCCCTATGACAATTTGCGAGCCGAACGCGGCTCGAACTACTTCGACCGGCATCGAGCGTGTCGTCAGGTGCACGCCGGCCGCGCCGGCAGCGGCCACGTCCGCGCGATCGTTTACCAGAATGTTTCCGCGTTCCGCCGCTGAGCCGATGACACTACAAAGCTCCCGAGCCGACAGATCACGTTCGCGAATCTGAATCATGTCGATCCCGGCCGCGAGGGCGCGCTCGATGAAATCAGTCAGGGCGGTTAGCTCTGGCGTCGTCGTCTGGCGCCGGAGCAGTCTGCGGTCGGTTATCAGATAAACGATTGGCCGCGAGCAGTTTTGAATTTGTTTCTTCAAGTTCCCATTCCGCCTGGAACGCGCGGGAAGTTCGTTTAAAGTTTACGATTTCCCAGACGCCTAACATGATATTCAGGACACCCAAACCGCTGACGGCTCCGCGAGCATACCCGCTTTTCATGGCCAGCGCTAACCACGGCCAGTGCATTTTGTCGGCGGCGAGAACCAACAGATAGTTCTCATTCCAGGAAGGACTCGGAACCCAGGGAAGGATTACCAGCAGGATGCCAATTTCAAAACAGATCAGAATAAAGAAGATTATCGTTAGCTTGACGGACATAACACTGATGCGTGATTCGCGACGGCTTATGACTTATCACGAATCACGCATCACCGTATCACGCGCTCTGTAAGGCCCGCAACTGCTTTATCTTTTCGCCGACCTTGCGATAGTTCACATCGCTTCCGTACACCTGAGTAAACACTTCGAGAGCACTTTCCGTCTCTCCCAATTCCTCGTAGCAAAGCCCGATCTCGAACCTGAGCGCCTGATATTCGTCTTCGGTTCGATTCGATATTTTCAGCCCGCGCTCAAACCACATAATGGCGACCTTGTGCATTTCCTTTCGCTTGAAACACACGCCGAGCATGTTGCAACAATGGATGCAGTCACCTTCGAGGTCCTGGACGCCCGCCGTTCTGAATGCCATCTGAAACTCCGAAATCGCATCATCGAGCAGGTCCATGTCTTTGTACGCAAGCCCGAGACTGTAATGAGTCTCGAAGTCGAGAAGAGGCTTCAGGTCTCCGGTCTTTTCTTTTAGCTCCTCGAAAATCTCCTGAAGTTCGTCCCTCGCGAAAGCCTCCTCGGCGAAGTTGGCCACCTCAACATAGTCAGATTCCGCGGACCGTTGTGTTGTATCCGTGTAAGACTCCGCAACGGCAGGTTCAGGCTCAGAAGCGGATGTGTCATCCACAAACACCGGGTCAGGGTCGGCGCTATGGATTGCATCGAACGAAGTCTCGATGCTCGATACAATCGACTCAATTAGATCTCCGGTTGCGCCGCTCGGCTCAGGCATTGGTATCGGAGGCGCGGCACTCGCGTCCACTGTATTGCCGGTCTCAGGCTGTGGCTCGGGTGCTGCCGGCGGCGCAGTGGTAAACGCTCGCAGCGTCTCAAACGCCGCCGGGTTCAGCAGTTCGCTCGTGTTTAGTTGGACGAGCAAGTCGGGATATAGAGGTCCGGACTCCTTTTGTATGATGAACGCCGAGTCATCGGCTTCATTTTCATCAGCCGGTTCGACCTGCAATTCTGGCTGGACGGATTCTTCATCAACGCTCGGCATGGCCTCAGGCGACGCGACGAAATCCACCAGCGCCCCCGACATTTCCAGCACGGGAAACTCAACCGCTGCGTCGTCGCCGCCTGCCCGTAATGATGGTACAGACGCGGGTTCCTCAACTGGCTCTATGCTGAGAGGTTCAAGGTCGACACCCAGGCGCTTATAGCGCGCGAGTATCTCAGGATGATCTCCGTTTTCATCTCTCAATCTGTCCAGCGTATCGCGAGCTATCTCCGAATAGCCCTGCGCGATATAGAAATCTATTCCCTCGAGTTCGTCGCGCAGCACACGCCGCATGGTGTCGGACGGCAAAAGACTCGCCGAGTTGAATACCGTTTCGGCGCCCGGTCCGTTGCCGGTGGCCGCCTCCCCGCCGTCACCGATGAACGTATCACTGTAGCGAAAACCACCCGGCTCCTCGGAATGGCCGGTTGCTGATCCTTCGGACGCCAGCGACCCGGCGCTTGTGGGATCGTCGGGCACGGTGACAAAGCCGCCGGTGTTTGCAAGCGCGCCGGTTTCGTAGCGGCTCCAATCCATCCCAAATGACTCGCTCACTTCAAAGCCGCCACCGCCGTTTTGCGGCAGCTGCCTCATTTCCGGAGAAACGTCTGTAATCAACGACTGCACGTGATGATCGGGCCACTCATCGGCGGCGCCGGACGGTGTCTCATCTTGAGCGACGTCTATCAGCGGATTCAGTTGTCGAGCCTCAACGGCGAAGTCGCTTGCACGGGCCGACTCGCCTCGGCTCTCGTGAATCCGCGCGAGCGCAAGACACTGTTCCGCCGCTTTGTCCATGATTCCAGCTCGCAAGTAGATATCCTTGAGCTTCATATGAACCTGAACATTTTCCGGCGCGTGACGAAGAATCTCGGTCAACAACTCGACCGAATGCTCCACCTGGCCGTGACCAGCGAGAATCTCAGCCTCCGAAATCTGTCTTATCACAAATGCATCATCAAAGACCGCGGAACGATAATCGAGCGGCCCGGTCGCGCGAACCACATCGGGGGAATCGGCCTCGACAATGTCGGCCACACCGAGGTTGTACAGCCGCTGTAGGTGAAGCGATTCGTCCGGTTCAAGACGCGCAAGCTCTTTGAGCGCGTCAATCGCCTCTTTATCATCGCCTTTGCGCATTGCTGCTTCGACGAGGGAATTCAGAGTGGCGATCAGGTTGTGATCCTCTCGGATCCGCAGAAAGATCTGGGCGAGCCTCTTGAGCGCTCCTACGTGATTTATGTCGCGATCGAGAACGCGGCGCAAAAAGTCAATCGCCTTGTCCTCCTCACGCTTGGCGATGAGAACTTCGATCGCGCCGTCGATCTGCTCCGCCGCGCGATCGAGATCGCCAATCTGAAGGAACCTGCGTCCAACCTCGAGCAGGTAGTGATAACGATTCTTGTCGAGCTCAACCAGACTGAGGAAGGTCCGCTCAGCATCGTCCATCATTCCGGCGGAAAGATAAGTGCGTCCCAATATCGTCAGCAGTTCGACGTCGCCGGGGTTTCGCTCGAATGCCTCGCAGAGAATGTTGATCGCGCGGTCGGTCTGTCCCTGCTGCGTGTAAATCGTCGCGATAGCGGTGAGCGCCAGGCGGCTGTCAGGATTGATGACAATTGCTTTGAGGTTTGCGTTGAGCGCCTGTTCGCTGTCGCCTTTTCGCAGAAACTCAGCGCCGGCCATGATGAAACTCTCGTGAGACTGCTCGGTCATGCCTTCGCGTGAATATATTTCGCCCAGCTTCATTCGAACAGACGTGTTGGATGGATCAAGATCAGCGATTTTCTGATACGCATCGAGCGCCTTACGCGTTTGACCGGCGCGAGCGTACGCATCGGCCACTTGAAGATACTGCTGCCGCGCCTCTACCAGCAGACCTTGCTGCGAGTAGAGGTTCGCCAGCTTCATTGAGGTCTCAACATTAGTCGGATCGAGCTTCGAGATTTTTTTGAGCATCGCGATGGCCTTAAGCGTGAAGCCGCCTTCGCGATAGCTGTCGGCGATGCGTGAGAAGTTCGAGATCGCGTCGTGAATCCTGCCGGCGCGAACGTAGAGATCCCCAAGAGTGTTGATGGTAGTGAGATCGCCCGGGTCGGCGCTGACCACCTTGCGATACTCGTCGATCGCCGCGGGGATCTTTCCCTGGAGTACGTACTTCTCGGCGGTTCTCAGCGCCTTGGACTTGTTGAGTGACATAAACCCCTCCCGAGGAGACTGGCCTTCGGTTCGTAACAACATCGCTCAGGGGCGGGGCGTTTCAGTTCGGGCTTGGAAGCGACAACATCAACGGCTCTTCATCGCTCGCGCTGAAATCCAGCGAAGCTTGTGAGAAGAGCACGCCTCGAAAGGTCAACCGGTGAATAGCCGAGGGTCCGAGCCGCGCGATGGCTTCCTGATGCATGCGAGTGTTGTATCCGGCGTGTGAACTGAAGCTGTAACCCGGATACTGCTCATCATATTCTCGCATCCACTGATCGCGCGCTACCTTTGCGATAATCGATGCGGCGGCAACGGAAACGGAAAGGCAATCACCTTTGACAATGGCCGATTGGGGGCAGGCTAGATCGGGGACCGTCGTATGCCCGTCTATTAGAACATAGTCAGGTAGGGGGCTCAATGCTTTTATCGCCAGCGCCATAGCGCGCAAAGAAGCCTTTAGAATATTGATTTGATCGATCTCGTCGTGCTCGATTCGCGCCACTGAAAATGCCAGCGCGCGGCGGCGAATCTCCTCCGAAAGCGCCTCGCGTTGAAGGCGTGTGAGCTGCTTCGAATCGTTGATTCCGCGGGGCACGCGCTTCGGGTCGAGGATGACCGCAGCCGCGACCACAGGTCCGGCAAGCGCGCCGCGGCCGACTTCATCGGCCCCGGCAATTACCTGGTAGCCGCTCTTGAATAGCTTTCGCTCGAACCTGAGGGTACAAGCCACAGCTTTTGCGTCGCTTTCCTGGAAGGTTGTTACTAGACCAAGCCTTCGCTGGGGCTCGAAGCCGATGCGTAGAGTTTCTTCTGGATGCGCCCCGCCTTGAACGCAAGACGCCCGGCTTTCACGGCGTGATTCATTGCCTGCGCCATAGCAATGGGATCACGCGCCCCGGCAATTCCGGTGTTCATCAGAATTCCGTCGACACCAAGTTCCATTGCGAGAGTGGCGTCGGACGCTGTGCCGACTCCAGCATCGACGATCAGAGGGACCTCAGTGATCTTCTCGCGAAGGATCCGTAGATTGGTGAAGTTTTGGATGCCAAGTCCCGAGCCGATCGGCGCCGCGAGAGGCATGATCGCCGCCGCGCCCGCGTCGACGAGTCGCCGCGCCACGATCAGATCGTCGTTGAGGTACGGCAATACCACGAAGCCTTCTTTGACCAGCGCTTCGGTCGCTTCAAGCAATCCCTGATTGTCGGGAAACAACGTCTTCTCATCCCCGATAACTTCGAGTTTGATCCAGTTGTTGTCGAGCACCTCGCGAGCAAGCATCGCCGTTCGAATCGCCTCATCGGCCGAGTAACACCCGGCCGTGTTCGGCAGGATGTGATACCGTTTGGTGTCGATGAAGTCCAGCAAAGTCTCCTTTGATCGATCCGTAAGGTTCACGCGCCTGACCGCCACTGTGACCATGTCGGTTTCTGCTGCCTCGAGTGATTTGGTCATCAACTCGAAGCTCTCATACTTGCCCGACCCAAGAATCAAACGCGACTTAAACTCGCGACCGGCTATTATGAGTGAATCCGTCATATGAGTTCCTTATAATGCGTGAGGGGTGATGCGTGATAGGTATTTCGTCCCGCGAATCAACAACCACCGCCCACGAAGTGAACGATTTCTACTCTGTCACCTTCTGAAAGGGTTGTCGAGTCCCAGGTTGCGCGCCTTATCACCTTCCTGTTTATCTCAACGGCCAATCGCTCAGGAGTCAGCCCGAGTTTTGCGATCAGATCCGTAACGCGCGAGCCGCCGGGCAGATCCGTGTCGTTTCCGTTTACGATGATTAGCAACCTGATCCTTCCGTGGTTTACGTCACGCTCTTCGAATGAGGTTCTTCAACTCGCCGCGCCCGCTGCCGGACTGCGCTTCTATTACAATTGCTGCCGTACCGGTGGTGAACGACGGTAACGCAAGACTAAAACTCGCAACTCCATCGCTTCCGGCACGGCCGATGAAGACCTGTGGTTTGAATGCCGTGCCGATGATCTTGACGGTCACAACCGCCTCGCGCTCTGGTGTTGGGCCTTGCATGACTTGAACGCGCAGTCCGACGTTCTTGCCGGCCGTGAATGCCGAGGGAGTCAATACTTTCACATCAAGCCTGGCCTCACCCGATGCGCGCTTCAGATAATCCGCAATCACACTATCGAGGTTGAGTCCGCCTGTTTCCCCGCGATTCGGGGCGGCGGGTCGCCCCTCTTTCAGGACAGCCGGGTGATGTGCAGAGGAAGCGACTGAGGTCGATGCAGAAGGCTCGGGCACGGGCACCTGTTCAAGCGGCGCTGCCTCAGCCGGCGATATGCCTGCCTTCGGCCGCGAGAGTGGCTGAGTCGATCGCTTCTTCCGTGAAATCTCGGTTCCCTGTTGCTTTCGCGTATGACTGATCAGGTCTTCGATTCTGCCTGCTTTTATTGCGGCAATGACTACCTGATGTTGTTTTTTGAGAAGCGCGTTTATCGTGTCTTCTCCGGCACCCTTATCCAGTTGATCAGAATATGAGGTGAGTTTTTTCGCGATGATCGTTCCGCCGATATATACCAGCGATTCGAGAATCGGGTTTTGCCTGCCGCGATCTTCCGTCTGTACGTGATAGAGCTGGCCCTGGTGTCGAACATCTGTATTAAAGCCAGTTATCATCTCGGTCGAAACTAACATAGCGAATTTTCTCCGTCAATAATCACAGCCTGCTGGTTATTCGGTACTACTTTTCACTGTCGGATTGGACGTTCTCGTTCAAAGGGAGTTAAGCAGCAGGTAAGTGTTATAATGCGTCCGCAATGGCGACGACCAATGAGATATTCGAAGAGCTTCCAATCTTTCCTCTTGCAACTGTGCTGTTCCCGGGCGCCATCCTGCCCTTACACATATTCGAAGATCGGTACAAGGAAATGATGCGCTTCGCGAAAGAGAACGGGAACATGTTCGGCCTGACCTATCGAAACGATGCCGCCGTTGCCCGCGAAACTCCCCCCGCGGTGGGCGATATCGGATGCGTCGCCAGAATTCAGGCGGTGATGCCGCTCGAAGAAGGACGGATGAATGTCATTTCAATAGGGCTCATTCGATTCAAGATCGCCGAACTGCGGCAAGTCACACCCTTCGTGTTAGCGCGCGTCGAAGCGTTCTCGGACGACCTGGAAGCTGACGAGGATTTGCCGGAAATATTCGACAGTATCCTCGAGCGATGCAAGAAATTTCTCCTCGCTGCGCAGGCGCTGGACGAATCAACTACCGCCATCGACGAAGACCTTCCCGAAGACCCCGAAGCGTTTTCCCTGCTGATTTCTTCGGCTCTTCCGATCGACAACGAAGCAAAGCAGAGTCTACTCGAGATGACCTCGACCAGGTCACGGCTCACGCGGCTCAAGCATTACGTAATCGATGCGCTCGCAAGCTACAGCGGACGAATCGAAATTCAGGCGAGAGCAAAGCAAAACGGCCACGGCAAACTCCGGGACCGCGAACCGGATTCATAGTGACTTCGGCCGATCTCGCGGCGAGGAATCAGAAACACGCCCCACGCAATACATACTTCAAATTGGGATTGACTCTTTCCCAATATTCAAGCAAATATTTAGCGGAACAGTTGGAATCATCCTTAGGCTGTCAAACAACACAAAGGAGGCTTTCGTTTAATGACGTACGTTATCGCTGAACCCTGCATAGGGACCAAGGACACGGCTTGTGTGGACGTGTGCCCGGTTGACTGCATTCACCCTCGCAAAGACGAGGCGGAATTCGAAGCCGCCGAACTGCTCTACATCCATCCCGACGAATGCATCGACTGCGGCGCTTGCGAGCCCGCCTGTCCGGTCCAGGCGATCTTCACTGAAGACGATCTCCCCGAGCAGTGGAAACATTTCACCCAGATGAACGCCGACTGGTACGCAAACAAGTAATGGGCGCGCGGAGCAATTAGTTTTGGCCTACGTAATTTGTGAGCCTTGCATCGGCGCGAAAGAGTTGGCGTGCGTTGACGTTTGCCCGATTGACTGCATTCAGGGGGGCCCGCATGAACACCAGATGTACATAGATCCCAGGACCTGCACCGACTGCGCCGCCTGCGAGCCAGCCTGCCCTGTGTCGTCGATTTTTTTGGATTCGGACGTGCCGGCAAAGTGGCAAAGCTTCATCGGTAAGAACGCGGCGTTCTTTCAGTAGCGGAGATTCATCGGAATAGAATCAAATGAGCCGCCGAATGATCAACGCATTCGGCGGCTCATTTTGTTTCCTCAGACAAGACTCTCACCAGCGTATCAGTAGTGAAAGTTTTTCATGTTGTGAAGCAGCAGCTTTTTGCCTTCCTGGAATCGCACTTCGATCTTGTTAGGCGGCATCGCGCCTTCAACCGCGCCCAGTCCGAACTTCGGATGGTTTATGACGTCACCGGCGGAAAAAATATTGTTCATATCATAAGACTTCACCGGGCGCTTGGGATCGATGTTGAAGGTGTCGCTTTCCTTCGTGCGCCGTGTGCTTTTTCGCTTGGTTGGCGCCGTTGTCTCACCGTTGGTGGCAGCGACCGGCTTGAGTTTATAGTTGTGAGTCCCGCCGCACATCGAACATGTGACTCTGCGAACTACCTCGCCATCCATCGCAGCGACGATATGCGTGCGCTCGTCCTTGCACTTCCCACAATAGGCATTTAGTTCTTGTCCCACACGAGGCTTTCTGTAGAGCATAACGTGACTATACCATTTGATGGGAACAGCTTCCAGTTAGGTCAGGTGAGCAGCGAGCGGTGCGATTCCTAAAGCAACTCTCTCAATTTGCGTGCTGCGCGGTAATGAATACCGTTGGCTTCGCTTGGCAGTTCTCCGGGGCGAAACAGACCATCGACCCATCTGAGGTAGTCGCCGACGGCACGTTTTCCCTTGATCGTCTTTTGAATTCCCCCGCGACCCTGGTTAGCTGTAATGTGATAAACAAACCCGTCCGTGCCGAAGTAAACGCAGACCTCCCACAACCCGCGCTTGAGTTCATTCCCTTCAAATCCCAGCAGCGCGCCCTCCATTGCAATTTGAATTGGTTCCTTGCGCGGTGGATTACTGCTAGACATGCTTTCATTTCTACCTAAATCACTTCCGCGGCGCAATGTTGATCGTAAGACGCGCTGGGGATAAGATTGCAACAACAGCCGTCGGTTATGATCAACATTCTTTCAGTAAGATGCAGTCTTGCCTTTGCGCCGTATCTGAGCGAGAGCCTTGCGCAGTTTCTCGATTCCGGTTACGTGACACCACGCGTTGTGCAGCAAGCCGGTACAGGCTTGATCATGAGATCCGATGGCGAACTGGCGATCAGGTATCAAGAGCGCGAATACCGGCTTGGTCCGGGCGAAGCGCGTCACTACGGCGCAACCCTTCATCTGAGAGTCGAAGCGTATGACATAACACTGATGCCCGGCGAAATCGTTATGTCAAACTTCAACGGCGCGGTGGTACTTTCGTATCCGCAGTCCGAGATGTGGCTGGAACCGCTAGTCGTCGAGGCACTGGTTCAAATGTTCAATAGCGGGACCCCGGCAGGGTCAATCCTGCCTGAATGGTTGAACGCTTCGCTTGGCGGCGGGCGGCTGCTGTTGAGCGATCAAAGGACCGGTCGATGGGTGCTACTGAGCCCCGATCATGTCGAGGCGCTCGCCAGCCGTTTGCCTTCTTTGTCCGCGGCGACACCGAATACCACATCGCGACCACCCACGATCGAGATAAAGGGACTGCCCATTCACTTGCAATCCGCAATCAAGCTGGCACAGGCGCTGGCGGTCTTCGCGGCTACGGGCGAGATCGAGGCGTATGATGAAATAACTCCTCTCTATTCACTCTCAGTCTCTCCGTCTACGGAAGGAATCGAGCTTAGCGACTCAACCAATCGGGTCGCGATCACGAAACGAGAGGCAGGCAAGTGGGCAAGCTTGATGTCCGTTGAACTCGAGCGTTTAAACATGACGCAATTCGACCGAGGACAGATTCGAACAACTCTTGCGGATTGTGATGGCGGACGCTGGATACTGCAATGGGGAGACGCGGTCTTCATACCACGCGGCTTCGACTCGGCGTTCAAAGATGGCCGCTGCGAGAATAGATTTCGGATGAAGAAGATCGGTGAGCTGACAACGCTCCTCGATCATCACACAGCGCACTGTGTGGCGCTTAATGATTCAGAAAAAGTTGCGCTGGAAGCTTAGTTCGAATCGCTCAATCACACACCTGCCTTGCCTTCGGCGTTGATGTTCTTGAGCAGGTGTCCCATCTTGTCTTTCTTAGTCTTCAAGTAATCCCGCGTTCGCTCATGTGGCTCAACCTCGAGAGGCACGCGCTCGACCTCAAAGCCCGCCGCCTTAAGGGCCGCGATCTTGTCGGGATTGTTGGATAACAAGCGCACGCGTCTCAATCCCAATTGCCTGAGGATGTCTACGCAGCACTCATACTGTCTCAGATCGGCGTCGAACCCGAGCGAAAGATTCGCTTCAACCGTGTCCTGTCCGGCGTCCTGAAGTTCGTAAGCGCGAATCTTGTTTGTGATGCCGATGCCGCGTCCTTCCTGCTGCTGATACACGATCACGCCGCGGCCCTCTGCTTCGATCAGCCTCATCGCGCCATCGAGTTGCCACCCGCAATCACACTTCAGCGAATGAAAGACGTCGCCAGTCAGGCATTGTGAGTGGATTCGAACGAGAGTAGGCGTCTCGGCGTCCATCTCTCCCTTGATGAGCACGGGAAACTCTTCGCCACCGCGAACTGCTTTGAACGCGATGATTTTGAAAGAGCCGGACTCGGTTGGCAGGTTTGCTTCGGCCAAACGCTCAACACCGGTGCATTCGTTTTCGTCAGTGCCGTTGGTCTTCATCGTCGTCAATCGAATTGATCAATGTTCAAAAGTGTATTGACCATGGACCGAAAATGCAAAGCGTGGGAAGTAAGAACCCAGCCATCAGCATTCGCCTTGCGTCCTTTACTCTTTGCGCTCGTTAGCCCTCATTGTTATATTCATTCGGCAAAGGATGAAACACCGTGAGTGATGCCGAGCGCACAGTAAAGCTCGATCTCCGCGATCTGCCGTTATCAATCACGAAGCGGCCGGTGCTGGTCATATTGCAGGGCCAATCCATCGGACAAACCACAAAGCTGGAAAATGAGCGCACCGTCGTCGGCCGCGGCTCGACCGCCGATCTTGTGCTGCGCGATGAAATCGCCTCGCGCCAGCACGCTGAAATCATCTGCCTGGATTTGGATTCGACCTGCGTTGAGTACTACGTCAACGATCTGGGCTCAACAAACGGAACCTTTTTGAACGGCGCAAAGGTTACGTCGCAGCAGTTGCTGCAGGACGGCGACAAAATAAAAATCGGCAATCACATGATGAAGTTTGCGATGCTCGACGAATTCGAAGCCGAGTTTCAGGAAAAGCTTCATCAGATGACACAACGCGATGAGCTGACCGGGCTTCGCTCTCGACGCAGCCTGTTCGCGGAGCTTGACCGCAAGATAACCACCGTAGTCAAGACTGGCGAACTCGACCAGATCAGCGTGCTGATGATGGACATCGACTTCTTCAAGAAGGTCAACGATGGGCGCGGACATTTGGTAGGAAGCCACACAATTCGCGACGTCGGTCATATCATTCGCGATGTCCTCGGAAGCGCGGACCGGGCCGCTCGCTACGGCGGCGAAGAGTACATGGCCTATGTCGTTGGCTCCCCGGCTCAAGCTCTCGAAACAGCCGAAGCGATTCGAAAGGCCGTCGAAGCTCATCCGTTCCCGGGGTCGACCAGTGACCTCGATCAGATCATGCACATCACGATCAGCCTCGGAGTCGCTACCTTCCCGGATGATGGCCGAGCCGCGCTCGATATCGTTCAGAAGTCTGATCAGGCTTTGTTCAGGGCAAAGCTCACCGGCAGAAATAGAACCTGCGTTTACAATCCTGAGGACGATAAGCCGGACGCCTATCATCAAACGGTGGATGCGTCGGCGATCATCTACGGACCCGCCGACGCTCAATGACCTTCGCGCTGCGGCAGCTTGGACTTTACGGTTTCGAGGAACGTATCGAGATCGATAGGCTTCTCGACGAAGCCATTGGCTCCTGCATCCATTGCGTCATCGATTCGCCTTCGGCCATAAGCGCTCATCACAATGATTGGAGTCTCCCTGATCGGGATCGATTCGCGAATCCGCCTTATCAACTCGATACCGTCCATTCGAGGCATTTGAAGATCCGTCACGATCAGATCCGGATGCGAGTTGGACGCGCTATTGTATCCAGCCATTCCATCGATTGCGTGTTCGACATCATAACCTTCGAGTTTCAAGAAGCGGCATAAAAGGAATGATGTGTCGTGGTGGTCCTCTACGACGAGTACTTTCTTACCCATAAACCCTCGTTCGAAACCAACTGACGAGCAAGCCTTCTCAGGCGCCAAGCAAGGCGAGCCGCAATTGTGCCTCTCTTTCAGTATTGACAAGCGCGACGACCACATCGCCCGCGAGGAACTTGGTGTCTCCGCGAGGAACTACCGTATTGTGGCCACGCAGAATAGCGATGAGATTGCTCTCGTGGGGGAGGTCCATCTCGCGTACGAGGCGGCCCGTAGCGGGTGAGACACTATCGAGTGGGTATTCCAGTATTTGAAAAGCACCGGACTGCAGACTCAGCAGTGTTTTGATCCGAACCGTCGGAAGCTCTCGTTCGATAACCTGCTGTATGATTGCTGTCGAGCTGACGGTTGAGTCCACTCCGAGCCGCGCCATCACTTCTTCGTTCTTTGGATTCGACGCGCGAGCTATTGTCTTTGGAACACCGAATACTTTCTTGGCTACCTGGCAGGCGATGAGATTATCCTGATCGCTTCCCGTCGCCGCGACGAACACACGGGCGCGAGCAGCATCCGCATTCTCGAGCACATCGTGGGTCGAGCTGTCGCCCACGAATACCGGACAGTCGAGTTTGCTTGAAAGAGCGACCGCTCTCGCAGGCTCTCTTTCAATCAACGCGACCTCGTGACCGTTTTCGTAGAGTTCGCGGGACAGATTAACACCTACTTTGCCGCCGCCGGCAATCAGAATGTAACGAGACTCTTCGCTGGCATCGATTCTCTGACGCGGCTTAACCATCGGAAGCTCGGGCGATGGCCGTTCAGTAAGCGGTTGTTTCGCGGCGATGTCGACCTGTTCGACAATCATCGTCACCGCCAGAAGCGTCGGGCAGACTACGATCAACTGAGGATCTTCCTGAGTAGCTTCCGCGTGACTGGGTTCATAAACGCGAGCGATTGCGCGAGGCACGTGATAATGCGTGCGCGCGACTTGCGCAGCCATCAGGTTGACGTTGTCGTCGAGGGTGACCGCCAGCAGCATATCGGCGTCGCCGATGCCCGCTTCGCGTTGAACATCGACGTCGATGCCGTTGCCCTGGATAAGCTCGACGCCCTCCAGTTGCGAAGCGCGGCCGAGGCGGCTGGCTTCCTTGTCGATGATGGTGATTTGGTGGCCTCGCTCGATGAGCGCTGCAACTGTTCTGAAACCAACCCTGCCATATCCAATGACGACTATCTTCATTTGGTAGTTTTAGAGTATCTAACCGGACAATTGATGACAAGCTGAAATGAAAATCATGCCCGATTGGATTCAAATGAAAACACGGTAAAGCCTTTCCCGTCTCTATCTAACAGAACGGGCTCAATAGTCTTGCCGAGAAACTCATTGATTGCGCGCGCCCAGAAAGTTTTCGCCTTGAGATTACGATCGATCACACGCACCTCCCATTTTCCCGGAAATCTTTTCCAAATCCCGTGCGCTGCTTTCATCCCAAGTCCAAGCATGCGAAAGCCGCGGACGATGAAGAACTCGGCCATATCCCAAACATCCGCGTCGCCGGAAATTTCAGAGCCTCGACGCACAAACACAAAACCAGCGAGATGACCGTCAGCCCTGATGAGAAATGGATAGCGATTGGAATCGGTCCAGTACAGCGGAAGTCGCTCGTATCCGAAGCGCCCATCCGCGCCGAGCCTCAGATCCGTGAACTCGCTGAAGTCATGCGCATAGAGCTCGAGCAGGTTGGCAAGAATCGGCTGTTGTTCGGGCAACGCCGGAATAATCTCGACATCCACGGCAAGTCTCTCGGAAGGTAGTGTCTCCAGTAACTACGTCGATCAATGCGAAGCCGCACACTTGAATTGATTGTTGAGATAGATATCCACCTTGCCCTTTTGGATGGCATTCAGCAGATCAGCTACGGCTCGAAGATGCCGCTGGCGTAATCCCGCAAGCGCACTCAGCAACTGTGGCGACGCGTTACCCAGCTTCGCGAGATATTGATCGCCATTGGGAAAAGCGATCCAGTCATTGCCCGGAAAGGATATGCCGGCTTTGGCGGTCGTTGGCTGGCCGTTGTTGTTGAGTGTTACATATGTCGCGCCTTGCGTAGCGCCGGCAGCAGTCGAGAGCCCCGTAATGAATTGCTGCTTCGTCGTCGCGGGTTTGAGAAACAACATGGAATTGTTCACAGGTGAATTGAGAAAATCGATCTGGGTAAACCCGGCAAATTGACCACTCCAAAGAGCAGGATCGATTGTGCCAAGATAATCGAAGAAGCCTTTTGCCTGCACGCCGGACAAAGTGCCAGCAAAAGTCACCACCGCATAATCAAGAGGGAAATCATAAGCCTTCGCGTTATCAGGACTGAAGTGGGCGGTCCCACTCTGGTTCAAAACATAACCAAGAGCGTTGTCGAGGACATCAACATCTGCGGCGCTCACTGCGTTGGGTCCCGAGTCCTGGATAGTAAACACGTACGATGGATCGGTCACTGCCTCAAATCCTCCAGCGGCGACAAGGAATCGCGTGTTGCTTGAGTTGATTGTCGTGATTGCGCCGTTCGCCGTAAGCACATCGATCACGTCCTGGACCATATGACAGTCATTCATGAGCCGATTGCTCCAACGCTCCAGATCTGGATAGCCGGCACTCAGAATCATGTTGAGAGCGTTTTGCCCCACGACATCGCCGCTGGGAATCGGCTCCGCTGAGATGTACGTGGCGGCTTTTACCGGGTACGCGCCGAGCGTTGCAACCAACAGAACGACCGTAGCAATGCACGATAGTTGTCTACGACTCTTCGTGATTCGTCCATTCATGGGCATCCTCATCAACACCTCCAGGTTAATCAAGGTTGATTGTCCGCAGCACAGTACCAGCGCATTCCTGAAAAATCCATTGCATACTGAACACGCGCCTGGTTCAGGAACAACAGCATTGCCTGGTTGTCGCCAGCCAACCTGGCCCGGCCAATAACAAGAATTTGACTCACTTCCGCGGGTGTGAACATAATGCGGCGCGAATTCACACACAGTCGGCCCGGAGGCATTCAATGCGCTTCTCGATTATTCAGCTCACCCTGGCAGTATTGTTGCTCACTAACGTTGCCAGCGCGCAACAATCGGCGCCTCTACCGCCGTTCAACAAGCCGGTCACCTGTTCCGACGGCCTCAACTACATTGTGGAGAGCTGCCAGCCGTGGGGGCAAGAAGAGCGCTGCATATTTCGCAGCGAGCGTAACGGCGAGATGGTGAACCACGCCAACACGTGGCGCTCGATGTTGAGCGAGAAGCTGAAGGATTGCAAGGCGGCCGCGACACAGGCTCCACCGCCGCGGCCGACTCCCGGCGCCCCAACCACTGGGGCGTCGAATACGGACTCGTCCTATCTCAGCAAGCTGCCCTCAGTCGAGCGCGTTATGCGCGAAGTCCAGGGCAAAGACCCCATCGAGACGTCGGCCAAACAGGCGGGCGCCTTCTGGCAACTGCGCAACGTCATTATCCACATGGCCCAGAACATGCGGCGCAACGAGAATAACCTTACGCCGGACGAACAACGCGCCGGCAACGAATACTACGCCGCCTACTCGAAGCTCTGGCTCGCGGTCACCCAGCAGGCCAAGGACGGCCCGACGCAATTCAAGTTGAGCGGCTTCCAAATGGACGGGGCGTTTCTTGAGGAGATATTGCAGCGATTGTGCGCGCCGGGATTTCGCAACGAATACTGGCAGAAGAGCGAGCCGATCAATTCCCGCATCAGGCAGCGACTGGAGCAAGATAAGGCCCTCGCCGAGCAAGCGGAGAAAGATCGCGAGGAAGCGGCGAAGCAGGGGCAACCCAAGCCGTGGCAGCGCGAGCTTTCGCGGTGCATCGCTTCCGGCAGGAGCGAGTCTCAGTGCATGACGGAGGCGCTCAGCAAAGGCGCGAGCGATCTGTTTGGAATGAAGCAGTCGCCGCGGCCCGCGGGCCTCTACCTGGCCGGCCTCTACCGGGGCACGGACGGGTTCGCCATTCAGTTCGGGGCTGATTCCGCCTCCATCGGGTGCAAACAAGTTAATGCGCCCGCCGGATACGCCATCGAAATGAACGGCAATCAAGTTGCAATCAAAATCCTGTCGGGGTCGAGCTGGAATGGCCTTCCCGCTCTGCCGGGTCTGACGAAGCCTGCGGCCGTCACAGATGATTTCCAGGGGCAGCGCATAGTCTTGCCCGTACGGCCCGATGGACGTCTTGCGCCCACGCGGGTCTCGCCGCAACCCTCGGGAACCGTCAAGGTCTCCGGACAAGTCGTTGTCGGTTATGAAAAGGGAACGAGGACAGTTACCGAGACGGACCGGAATGGATATACCACGAACCGGTATGAGCCTATTCAACGACCGATCACAGAGCCGAGGACCGAGCAGTGCAACATGGGTCTTCTGACTCTTGACCCCTCAGTGGCTGGAAGCGGGCCTTCGGAGGGCGGCATTGGGACACTCGCACTGGGCGCTTTCCTAAGCGTCGGCGATCCCAAAGCCAATAAGCCGATACCACCCGGCTTCCGCGTGCATGGCACGTACACTGGCGAGGACGGGTTCGACATCGAGTTCCACCCTGAAAACGCCTTGATAGAATGCCGGGACGCTGTCATAGCGCGTGACTATAGCGTCTCGATGAGCGGCAATCGGGTTATGGTGAATATCCAGCACGGATCGACTCCCATCACGCTCGAGCTTCGGCCGGATGGGACTATTGCCGGGTCGGGACAGGTTCAGGTAAACAGCCGCCGCGTTGTAGGCGTAAAGCAGAGAATTGAAGGGACCCGAAACGTACAAGAGGCGGTATTCGCGCCTATCTCGGACACGTGCGGGCTTGGTGTTCTCACGCCAACTGTCGCAAAGGCCCGCTAAGGAACTCGGAAACGACAGCCTAACGTCTCGACCTCATGCAGTGTTGGGAGCTCACTCCGATGTGAGTTCTTGATAACGCTCCGGTGCGTGTCGAGTGGCCAGTAAACCCGTCGCCTCATCGATGTTGATGGACTGCACCAGCACGCCTTCCTGGCCGTAGGGCAAGTAAGCCTGGCACTTCCCTGACGGCGTGATCAGACTCGTCGCCGATTCCTGAAAGCGCAGCGCATAGTTCACACTCGCAAAGTAGATCGTGTTCTCGATGCTGCGCATCATCATCGCCTTCTCGTAATAAGGCGCACTGGCCGAGCCCCACTCGGTCAGGCGTGTCCCTTCTCGATCACTGCCAGTGTGATGGGGATGAAAGACGATCCTGGCGCCGCGCATCGCCGCCCATCGCACCGTCTCGGGATAGCGCCAGCCTTCATGACAAATCGCCACTCCAAACTTAACGCCGTTGATTTCGAAGAGGCGGCGAGTGTTTCCGGGCACATAGAACTGATCTTCAGTCGGGTCGAGTTGATTCTTGGTTTGGTATCCCTGAATTTGTCCCTCTGCGTCAATAACAAAAGCTACAATCTGGCGTCCCAGCTTAGTGATCAATTCCATGCCGAGGATCGTTGCAATCTTATATTCCCGCGACCATTCGGCTACGGCCTTGAGCGCTCGTTCCTGCGGCGTTTGATCCCATGGCAGTACTTCAAAATCCTGTCCGCGCAAACCCGGGAGATAGGCTTCGGGGAAACAGACAATCTCCGCGCCCCGAACTGAAGCTTCGGACACGAGCCGCTCGATTTTGTCTAAGCCGTCATCAAGCGTTGAAGCGACAGAAGGCGACGCCAGGGCAATGATCATTTGTGACCTCCGCGGTTGAGCGCTGTCTTATTGCCGATCTGTTCAATAGCGTGTTTATGTGTGAAGGTGAGAGGCCGCAATGTGATTATGTCCGCGAAATCTTGCGAAGTTGAAACGAAGCATGCTCACGCACAAATAATCTGGTTAGCGTCAGTCTACTTCGGCAGGTACACCGGAGAACTCGCGCTGGCTGGCTGGCCCTTCAAATCTTCACCGCGCACTCCATCAATGTTCGCGTAGAACGAGACTCTGCCCGTCCTTCCATAAGTCGCAGGGCAAGCAGTCGCAAAAAATGACTTCTCATCCGCGCTCACACTCAACACGAAGCGATAGCCGCTGCCTTCTCCGTCTTCGATGTCCTTGGGGACACCACCCAATCTAATCAATTCCTGCAGCGACGCGTTCTTTCCTTCGAACTTGTGCGAGTAGATGATCTCAGCACCGATGATTCGCTGAAGCATCTCGTAAGCTTCGCTCTCGTTGACCAGCATGCGGCTGTTGAAGAAGAAAGCACGGCCCTGCGCTTTCACCATCGCAAGCGTTTCCTGATCGCCAACCAACCATTCATTGCCGGCTCGAACCAGCCCGACTTGCTGCGCGTCGCCCGAGCCCCCGAATTGAAGAGACACCGTAGCCGTCTGTCCGCTAATCTGCTCGCCTTTCGGAACAATATTCTCCGGTATGGCTGAGAAAGTTCGCGCGAAGTCCGGCTCGAGGTCCTGAAGCTCAGCAGGCGTGAGTCCCTCAACCGCGCCGCGATAAACCGAGTATCGAAAACCCTCGACGTAATGCCTGGACTTCAGCGCGCGATAGAAGGTGACTACCGTGTCGCTCGGCGACAAGGCTTTCTGCTGAGCCGCGCCGCTCAAAACGAGAATCATGATTACGAGTGTTGCCGTAAGACTGCGTTTCATATTGAAGAATCTATCTATGTGCGATTTGCAGTTGGGGAGCTGGACGCTTGAATACCGATTGCGCCTCGCGAATAAATATACGGTCGCGCGTTTGCTGTTTCAAGATTAATGACCGGCGTCGGAGCGCACCTGCAACGTATGACCGCCGAAGTTCGCATCATCGCGCTCGGGATAGTCGCTTCGATAGTGGGCGCCTCGCGACTCACAACGCGAAAGCGCTGCTTCGGCAACCAGACGCGAAAGCGTGACGAAATTCCAGGAACGTGTGTGTAGCTTTCGCGCTGCGATTTCTTCCAATGCCGCGAGCGCCGCCTTGAGTCCCGCTGCGTTGCGCACGATTCCAACCTTATCCCACATCACGCGTTTCACTTCAGCGCGAGCGCCATCATCGATCCGCCAATCGGCTGCTTCGCCGAAGTCCCAATCGCGAGGTTCCGCTGAAACAACGGCGTCCGGCGCTTCGGTCGCCGCGGCCGCACCGGCCCGCGCCCCGAACACGAGTCCTTCGAGCAACGAGTTCGACGCGAGCCTGTTCGCCCCGTGAACGCCCGTGCACGCGACTTCTCCGGCGGCATAGAGTCCTGCGATCGACGTCCGGCCCCACAGATCAGTGCGGACACCTCCCATCGTGTAATGCGCCGCCGGACTCACTGGAATCAGATCGCGTGTGATGTCGATGTTGTAAAGCAAACACGTGTTGAGAATTTTCGGAAACCGCGCACGCACCGTTTCCCTGTCCAGATGACGCATGTCGAGCCACACCGAATCGGACTTCGTTTGCGCCATCTCAAAGTGTATCGCTCGGCTCACGATGTCGCGAGGCGCAAGCTCGGCTCGTTCGTCATAACGAGTCATGAATCCTTCGCCTGTGGAATTGATCAGCAATCCTCCTTCGCCGCGCATTGCTTCGGACAACAAAAACCTCGGCGCGTTTGGAACATTCAATGCGGTCGGATGAAACTGAATGAACTCCAGGTCAGCCATCACCGCGCCCGCTCGATAAGCCATCGCTTGTCCATCGCCCGTTGCGACGTCGGGATTCGTCGTGTGCAAGTAGAGCTGTCCCGCGCCGCCAGTAGCCAGCACGGTGGCGCGAGCGTAGAGCGCCTGGATATTGAAAGTCACGGGCTCGACGTAAGTGACTCCGACGCAGCGGCCGTCGTTGACGATCAGCGATTGAGTGCACGCGTGAGGAATCAACTCGATGTTTGAAAACTTCTTCGACCACGTCACAAGCGCGCGGACTATCTCGCGGCCAGTGGCGTCTCCGCTTGCGTGCAGGATGCGTGACCTTGAATGCGCAGCCTCACGAGTGAAAGCAAGCTGGCCGTCTTCGCGATCGAACTCGGCCCCGTGCTGGATCAACTCGGTGATGTAACGCGGTCCTTCTTCGACCAGCACGGCGACGGCATCGGGATCACAGAGCCCCGCGCCTACATCGATCGTGTCCTGGTAATGCAGCTCGATCGCATCGTCATCGCTCAGCGCGACCGCAACGCCGCCCTGCGCGTATTCGGTGTTGGACTCAGTGATTTGATCTTTGGTGAGAACGGCAACTCGGCCGTATTGGGCAAGCTCGACCGCGGCTCGCAGCCCGGCTACTCCGCTTCCAACGACGATGAAGGCAATCTGCATTTTCCATTTTCCATTTTCCATTTCTCATCTCTCGGATTTCATTTGACGCTTGGCCCCGGCTCAAATGACAAATCAAAAATCCCAAATGGAAAATGGAAAATGCCGTCCGTAGTCACCGTACACCTTCATTTCATCTCCGGGAGTCCTTCTTCGACGGCATTCTTTGCTTCAGCAGTTGAGCAATATCCGGGTGCTTTTGCTCTTCAGCATAGTCGGCGGCGGTCCGGCCTCCGGTGTCCTTCACCGTCGGGTCGGCGCCTGCGTCCAGCAAAATCTTTACTATCTCGAGTTGCCCGACAAGCGCGGCCTGCATAAGCGGAGTATAGTTGCCAGGCGTTCGATGATTCACATTCGCGCCTTTGCTTATCAACAACTCGACTGCCTCCTTGTTGCCCATCCCGCCTGCATTCATCAGAGGAGTGACTCCCGAGTTGTTCGGCGCGTCTACTTCGGCGCCGGCTTCGACCAATCGACGCACTTCAAAGTTGTCACCGCTGTTTACCGCGCGAAGCAGGGCCGAGCTTCCATCAACGTCTTTGGTCTCCATCGATGCTTGCGGCGCGGCCGAAGCGTTTTGATTGGACGGGGAAGCCTTGCTGCAACCAAGTAACGAAAACGACAGCAACAAAACGAGTATCGTGGGCTTGAGCATTCTCAATTCTCCTTCGTATGAGATCCGTTTGTTATCGATCGCTGAATTTATCACACTGCTCGGCTGGTATAAAAACCACCGCATGCTCTGCTGCTCATTTTCACATTCTTCCGGCATTAGCTCTCGCCGATTTGGTGAGTGTCAATCAGCGCGATATAATGTGCCGCCAATCGCGGCGGATATTGCTGCGAGCTTGCAGAGAGGAAAATCATGGATCTGAATCTCACATCATCAGAACAGGCGTTTCGCGATGAGTTCCGCGCGTGGCTCGGCTCAAACACTCCCGCCGAGTGGGACCCGGCAGCGGCTCACGACGAGGATTCCCGCCAGCGCTTCGACTTCCTGCGCGCGTGGCAGAAGAAAATGTTCGAAGCGGGATGGGCCGGCATTCATTGGCCAAAAGAGTACGGCGGCCGCGGCGTGACTCTTATCGAACAAACCATCTTCATCGAGGAGATGGCTCGCGCTGCCGCGCCGCCGCTGATCAACGTGCTCGGGCTTTCATTGCTCGGACCGACGCTGATCGCTTACGGCACCGAAGATCAGAAGCAACGTTTTCTCGCGAAGATCCTGAGCGCGGATGAGATCTGGTGTCAGGGGTACTCGGAGCCGAATGCCGGTTCTGATCTCGCGGCGCTCCGCTCAGAGGCCGTTCTCGAAGGCGATCACTTCATCGTCAACGGCCAGAAGACCTGGACCAGCTTCGGGCACTTTGCCGATTGGTGTTTCGCGGTGGTTCGAACCGATCCCGAGCTTCCGAAGCACAAGGGCCTGACTTACATGCTCATCGATATGCATAGTCCGGGAATCTCTGTGCGGCCCTTGAAACAGATGACCGGCGATTCCGAATTCAATGAAGTGTCGTTTCAAAACGTTCGTGTCCCCGTCGAAAACGTCGTCGGAAAAATCAACGGCGGATGGGAGATCGCAATCGCCACGCTGATGTTTGAGCGAGGGACGCTCGGCGCGAGTCTTCAAATAACATTCAAGCGCCAGATCGAAAGACTGATTGAGTTGTCGCGCACCATCGAACGCGACGGTAAGCCGGCCAGCGAAGACCCGATCATCCGGCAAAAGCTCGCGCAGATTTACTCCGAGATCGAAGTCTTCCGGCTGAATCAAATGCGCACCATCACCAGAATGAGCAAGAGCGGAGTGCCCGGACCCGAGGGCTCGATTCAGAAAATCTTCTGGAGCGAAATGAATCAGCGCATGCAACAAGTCGCAATGGAGATGCTCGGGCCATTCGCGCAGCTCACGCGAGGTAGCGACTACGCGGTCGATCACGGGCAATGGGCTCACGCTTATTTGCGCTCGCGTGGGAACACCATCGAAGCAGGAACATCCGAGATTCAGCGAAACATCATCGGTCACTTTGTGTTGGGTTTGCCGAAGAGCTACTAACCCGTTTCGCGCAGAGACGCAAAGACTCGCAAAGACCCAAAGAGGATAAGAAATGGAATTCGAATTAAACGAAACTCAGAAACTGTTTCAACGATCCGCACGCGAACTCTTCGCCCAGGAGTGCCCGCCGGCTCTTGTGCGAGAAATGATCGAGAACAACGAACCATACGCCGAAGCGGTTTGGAACAAACTGGTCGAACAGGGGTGGACCGGCTTGATCTTCGCGGAAGACGACGGAGGAATCGGCCTGGGCATGGTAGAGCTGGCGGTCGCGTTTGAAGAGATGGGACGCGCGCTGGTGCCGGGCGCGTTTCTTTCGACGGTGGCGCTCGCGGGTTCGTTGATTGAGCAGGCGTGTTCTCAGGATTATCGCCGCGCGCGCCTTGAGGCGATCTGCGAGGGCCGAGCGAAAGCGACAGTCGCGCTGCTCGAAAAGAGTGCGAGTTGGAATCCTGACGATGTGAAGCTCTCGGCAACACGAGTGGAGGGCGGCTTCAAGTTGAACGGCACGAAGCTGTTTGTCGGCGACGCGGCTGTTTCAGATTGCATAATCACGGTTGCTCGCGCGGGCTCCGATCTCGTTTTGGCGTTCGTTGACTCAAAAACATCGGGCGTGAAGATCACTCCAATGTCCGGCGTCGACGGCACTCGTCAGCTTTGCGCGGTGGAATATCAGGACGTCGTCGTGCACTCGGAGGACGTCGTCTCCGATGACGCAAAAGCCCGGGCCGCGCTCGAGCACGCTTTTGACGTTGCGACGCTCGCCTTGTCGGCGGAGATGGTTGGAGGCATGCAATGGCTACTCGAAGCGTCGGTCGAATATGCCAAGACTCGCAAGCAATTCGGCAAACCGATTGGTCAGTTCCAGGCAGTCCAACATCACTGCGCCAACATGCTGTTGATGACCGAAAGCGCGCGATCCGCGGTTTACTATGCGGCGTGGGTTATGGGCAATGACCCGAAACAGGCTCCCCTGGCCGTTTCCGTGGCCAAGACTTACGCGAGCGACAGTTATCGAGAAGTCGGCAACCTGGCGATTCAGGTTCACGGCGGAATCGGTTTCACGTGGGATGAAAACATCCATTTCTACTACAAGCGGGCCAAGGCTTCGGAGTTGATGTTTGGCGACGCGACTTATCATCGAGAACGAATCGCGAAACTGATCGTCGATCGCGCCAATGAACCGGCGAGCGCAGCAACCGGCGGAGCCGACTGAACGGGTGCCATTTTCCATTTTCCATCTTGCATTTGTGATGTGACATTTCGCGCGCCACAAATGACAAATCCAAAATGGAAAATGGAAAATGGAAAATGGAAAATGGACTCAGTTGATGCCACACCACACCTCGAACGATTCGGAAGCTACGAACAAGCCTGCCGCGAATTCCACTGGGTCATCCCCGAGCGTTTGAACATCGCGGCCTCGATCTGCCGGAGACACACGGACGCTGTGACGCGAATCGCTCTAAGCGACGTCAAAGCAGGCGGGGTGAATACCTACACATTCGGCGGACTCGATTTTCTTTCGGATAAATTCGCGACCGCGCTTCGCGAGTCGGGAATCAGCGAAGGAGATTCCGTTGTAGTAGCTCTGCCGTCGTCTGCTGAACTGGCCGTCGCTCACCTGGGCGCACTCAAAGCCGGCGCCGTGGTTGTTCCCTTAGCGCTTCGCTCCGGAGAGGTCTTGTTTGATCACGCTCTCGCAGACAGTGGCGCCAAAGCTCTCGTAATTGACGAGTCCATCAACGAGACGTTTGAATCGCGCGCCCGCGATGCTGTGTATCCCGCGACTCGTTTTGTGGTTCGAGATCTCAGACCACCCGTACCGAACGCCAACTCAAAGGACTTCTGGAGCGAGGTTGATCGCGCGTCATCAGTCTTCGACGCGGTGAAGACTGATTCCAGTTCCGCGGCCTTTGTCTTCTACGCCGAGTCGGATGGAGAGATCATTGGAATAGTGCACAGCCATCGATCAGTCGTCGCACAACTCGCGGCGTTCGAAATGTTCAACAATGTTCACGGCGAATCCGAAGCGGTGTTCTGGACGCCCGGGGATTGGTCGTCTGCAGCCGTGTTGCTCGGAACGCTGTACCCAAGCTGGTGGTACGGGTGCTCGATTGTTGCGACATCGTTTGAGGATCGAGCCCGCGTGATGCGCTCAATCGAAGAGTGCGAAGTCAGCAATATCTTCCTGCCCGCATCAATGCCGGACGCGCTCGCTGATCTGAAAAACTTGAAGATCCGAACGGTTGTCGCCGAGACCATTCGCGGTACTGAGCACTCAGAAATAAGCGATCCGCCCATTGCTCTAAACGAATTGTCCGGGAGCGCAGAGACCGGAGGGATATTTGGAAGGTGCGCGCGTTGGTTCGCTACCGCTCCCGGTGCTGCCGGACGGCGGGTGCCGGGCCGCTCACTCGAAATCATAGACCACAACGGCAACGTCCTTCCGCGGCGACACGCCGGCCGCTTCGCAGTTCACAAGTCTGACTTGGGTCTCTTCGTCGAGTATCGTGGTGACTCCGCACGCACTGGGGCGTCTTTCATGGGCGACTGGTTTTTGACAGGCGATTGGGGATTCAGCGACGAGGAAGGAGACCTGTTTGTGACTCCGTGATTCGAGACGAGTGATGCTGAGGCGTGAGCCTGACGCGTTATTGTTTCAACAAGAGGGCTCTGAAAATGATATCGGGTGTTAGGCGTTCGGCCGTGTGCCCAGAGCCTGAGACCTAACACCCTTCGTAACGCCCGTCGAAGAGGCGGATTCTTAGAGCGTCGTTTACGCGGAATCATTAGCCAAGCCGCGTGCCAGAGGAGGATTGCGGGTTGGGGATTGATGATTGCCGATTCGCCGACGAACATCGTCGCTGCTAAGTGCGGCAGAGGCGCGAGTTGCCTTTTGCCTCGGATGTACGCGGCTTTCAGAGGGCTTGGTCCATTTCCGCGGACTTCAAGCTATTGAATTTGATCGTGTTCGCTTGTGGGATAGCAATTTCCCAGATGTGTGCAAGGTCCACTCTGCATCACAAATGTGATCAGCGACTAGTAGAGTTTCATGACCTCAGTGTTCTGGAAATAATGAGCGAGTATTTCTTCGTGTCGGTGTCCGCGATCAGCCATCACCGCTGCGCCGATCTGACATAGTCCAACGCCGTGACCCCATCCCGCGCCGATCAGCGTGAATCTCGAGGGATACTTCGACGCTGATCCCGCGTGAGATGTCACCACGAAAGCCGAGCTGTACAAATGTGATCGCGAGAGCGCGCGACGGATCTCGAGTTCCTTGCCGATTGCGAGAGTGCGCTTTTCTCCGTTGATCTTCAATCTGATGATCCGTCCCGATTCTCCGCGCTCGAGCGGTACTAACGAATGAATCCCTCCGAAGTCCACACCCAACCGGGAATGTAATATCTCGCTCAATTCGTCCTGCGAATACTCGACGCGCCAGCGATAAAAGTCGCGAGTCTCCTGGTCGAAGCCCGGTAAGATCGAACCAAGTAACTCGGCACTGGGCATTGCGCAATAAGCGAGAGGCGTCTCCGTAATCCAGTCTTCGGCATTCGCTTCGACTGACAGCGGCATTCGATGGCCGGGCGCTTCGCTGCCTGGGCCGTCGTATATAGGCTTGAGATACGGTTGGTCCTGGTCTTCCCAAACCGAGCTGTAGCTCTCGGTCATGCCGCCGCAGCTCTTCGAGTATCGCGTATCGCAAATATTCTCCCCGTACATAAGCAGCTTGCCGCGGGTGTCACGCACTGCGTCGAAAGCCGATTGCGAAAATGCTTTTGAGATGCCCTGGTATCGTTGGCAATGATCGTCGGCGCAAACGTCGAAGCGGCGATGGCTTTCGCGTCCGTACCATCGAATCAGCTCATCAGAATCGGCGGTGGCGAGGCTCGGAAGTGGTTTCGTAATAGCGTCGGCGGTGTTTGTTGCGATCAGGGGCGCCAGCAGCCAGCTTCGCGAGATTATCGCGTGCGCTCGAAGGAGCTCGCCTGGACTCGATGCGCTCATCTCCGAAGAGATCACGCTCGCGAGATAGGCCTCGATCGGCAACTCGTTGATCACCGTGAGCGAATCGCCCTCAGGAATGATGACCAGCTTGCCCTGGAACCTCTGCGACTCCTCACGTTCCCAATGAAAGCCGATCCCGATTGTGACTCCGCGCACGGTAAACTGACATTCGTCAATGCCGGCCGACGCAAACGTGATGCTCGGCCCAGACAGCGAGGCCGCGCCATCGAGCTTTACCGTACCTCGCTCTACATGCGCGGTGTATGAACCTGGCGGCATCGCGGCGCCGTCATCATTCAGGAAGCTCCCGGCCAGATCGAATGACACTTTGCGAGCGCCGGTCAATAAGCCCACTCGGATCACCGGCTCGCGATCGATTGTCACCATTCGGGCGCCTCCGCATCGGGCAATGCAACGAGATCATCAATCAACTCGTTGACCAATTCGCCGTTCATACTCACGTCGGAAAATATCTGCACGACTTCCTTCTCGCCAATCTTTTCGTAGTGCTCGCGTTCGGGCACGACAACAACGCCGGCCATATCGATAGCGCCGGGGCTGACGACGAGCCGCGATTCGCCTTCCTCAAAGAAGCTTCGAGGGCGATGCTTGGAGCGAGGAAACAAATACACTGTCCAGAGTTTGGGATCATAGGTGCAGACGATGTTGATCAGCGGCTCATCCTTATCGGTTTGAATGGCCAGCTCCCTGATCACGCGATAAATCCACAGCGCCAACTCATCGACATTGCCGCCGCGAAACACCACCACGCTGCGTCCGCAACCGCCGAGCGTGAACAACTCGAAGGTGTTGCCCGCGGTTTCATCGCAATAGGAACAGTCCTCATCCAGCACCGGCTCGTCTTTAAAGAGATTCTCCTGAATCGGCAGCAGCGCCCGCGAGCACGCCTGAAAGTGAAGATGATCCGGAGCGGACGCGCCGCACTCGGGGCCGTTATACAAAACGAAGTAGCTCGAGCCGAGGTCCTTTGACAGCGACAGCAGCAACTCGACATTGCCCTGAATCCGCTGAGGAGTGTGTTCGCGATGGATGATCGAAAGATGCTGATCAAGAATCGGAAAGGGATTGCAGGTTATGACCAGAGCGTCCCGGTAGGCGATTCCCTTCTCTTCGGGCGGCAGATTGTCCGGGCACAAAAAACACGTACGAGCATTGATCGAGTTCTTATCAACTTGCGCCGCGGTGCTTCGAATCCGTCGAGGGTTATGTTGTACGACGACCTCGGATTCCTGAACGCGGACGCGCTTTGTCTCGATCCGGCGAAACGCTTCGTAGCCCTCGGACAACTTGGGCCACGTCGCGAGTTGTTGATCGATCAACGCCGCCATACGCGCTTCAAGACTGTCATCGTCTTCATCAGCCTGATAAGCACGAAGTTCTTTGTCGTCGATTATTACCTTATTCCAATTCATGCCGGTTCATTTTCTGCCGCGCGAGAATCTCGACCGTTCGCAGATGATCCTTGTACGCATCGTAGCGATTCGCGGTGGCTAGCGGAAGCGCCGCGTCTGAGTTCCCTTCCCAACGCCGCGCATAATAAATTGATTCGTAAATTCGGCCGATTTCATACTGACGGCTGATCCTCAACGCGACCGAATAGTCCTCTCCGTAGCTCGCGTTTGGAAATCCAATTTGCCTGAGCGCTGGAACATAAAACGCGCGTGGCGCACCAAGCCCGCTGATGCGCAGCGCGTTGTTGCGGCCATTCTCGCGCGTCCACTCGCGATGATCGATCAAGCCGGGAGGAATCTCTTTCAGATCGAAATCGACGATCGTATACGACCCGATCACCATCGCAAAGTTGCCCTCATCAAATTTCGCAATGATTTTCGCGAGAGTGTTTTGATCCGAATACAGATCGTCGGAATCCAACTGCACCGCGTACTCGCCACAATGATCCGAATAAATCGCTTCGTTCCAGCAACCGCCGATGCCCAAATCCGTTCGCGCGGGTTTCAGGTGAATCAATCGGCTGTCACTCAACGCGATTTCATGAAGAATGTCCGTCGTGCGATCCGTCGAATGATTATCGACGACGATCGCATTGAATTCGAATGATGTTACTTGCGAGAGCGCGCTCGTCACTGCGTCTTTTATCGTTCGCTCGCGATTGCGAACAGGAATCACGATGCTGGCGCGAACCGGGAATCGCTGATCGCTTTCCGGCCGCGTTTCAAACTCCGGCGTCAGATAGGCGTCGATGCGCTTTAAGTGTTCGGTGACGACGTGTTCCATTTCGCCCTGATAGTCTCGCTTGCGAGGATCGACATAATCGAATTGGCGCTCGCCGCTCGCCCGCTGGTCACGAGGAACCCGAGTGTAGAGCGGCTCCGGTATTCGCAACACCAAAGAGCCGATCGCGAGCTTGAGTCTCAGGTCATACCAGCCAGCCCATCGCAACTTGTCGTCGATTCGCCCGTGCTTCGTTACTGCCTGGTCGGCCCCTCGCTTCGATATCAGAACCATCGAACCAAAATCAAAATTGTCGCGAATTCCGCCGAGTTGATAGTCGATGAGAGCGTGATCCGAAAGCGTGCCTGCCGCTTCGTCCTTGAAGTCCGAGTACACCAGACCGGCTGCGGAGTCATCCGCTACTTGAATCATCCGTTCGACGGCTCGCGCGCCAATTTCAATCTGCTCACCCGGAAACACAATCAACAAGTAGTCGCTCGTCAGCGAATCGAGAATCTGAGCGGCGACTTTGCCGCTGAAGAAATCACCCGAAACATTGTGCGTTTTGAGATTCGCAATCGCGCTGCGGTCCGTGTTGTGAGCCTCGCCGACAAGAATTAATCCTGACACAAGCGACCTCGCGGCCAGCGTGTTTATCATCGAGCGCGAAGAGTCTCCCTCATAAACAAGGGCTGCGGTTACGGTTGGCATACCGGCCTCGCCAGGATGAATCCGCTCATTCGATTTGCTCTGAGGAACTCGTGTACGTCCTGCTCGATCACTTTGCCGACCGATCGCGCGGCGTTTCGAAGTAGAATTTGCTTGCCGCGGCGAATCAGGATTCCGGCGTGGAACACGTCGAGATGCTTTTTGGTTGAGACGAACATAATCACGTCGCCGGTCTGAATGCGCGAACTGACTTTCGCAAAGCTGCGCTTGGGAAAACAGCGAAAGGTTTTTTGCTCCGGGCCAATCCCGGGGACTCCGCTAAGCGTGCGGGTCTTTGCGATAGATTCGCGTCCTGTTGTGATGTCGGCCAGGACTCCTCGCTCAGCATTTATTCGAAGCCAGTCGGTCATGAAATGATTTCGTCCAAACCAGTCCACAGTCCCTTCACGGTATCTCAGATCGCGCAGCGTCCGAGAGAAGCGAGACGCCGTTTTCGAACACGCAAGCGCAAGCACGATCTCGACATAGGTCACGCAGTCGAATTCATCGAAGGAACACCTGAACATCTCCCGTTGATCAGGGCCGCCGCCCAACGGATTCTCCAAATAGGCTCGGCCCAGAAACAATCGCGAAATCGAGTCCGCGCGGGCTTCAAACGACTTGTGCCGCCTTAGTCTGTGCAGCGCGCGCTCAGCTCCGCGAATGTCAAACTCAATCGGCCGGGTAAGTCGCTTGCGAGTCTTTTTCATCAAAGCTGCAACTCACATCTCCACTGCGTCGTCACCCAACTGCTCGCGAGTCAGGCTAATGATTACCTGCTTGAGCGATTCATCCGTGCCGCTGAGAATGAACGTGCCGCTCGCTTCCGACCAGTCGAATTTGAAACTCGACATTCGCGCCGAGAGCCACATTTGCCTCACCGAGGAATTCGGACTCAGTATGAATTTACCCGGTTCGCCTTCTTCAAACGTCACCGTGAGCACTCCGCCTTCGACTTCCACATCGATGTCACGTTGCTCGGCAAGCTCACCAAACACGCGCTCGACTTCGAGAATCGCCGACTCGGATTTCTCTTTGAATTCTGCTTCGCTGATTCGTTCGTTCATCGTAATTCTCTACTCAAACGACGAGCATTATAGACGATCGGAGTTTGGGTTCGCGTTGCTTGTCCGCCACTCGGCGCGTCGGCTATCATCATTAGTTCTTGAAGTCGAGCAAAAGGAGATAATATGGAGAGGACTTTGATCTTAATCAAGCCCGACGCAATCGGGCGCGGACTCGCCGGCAGCATAATCACTCGCTTTGAGCAAAAAGGTTTGAAGATTGCCGGTATCAAATTCTTGAAGCTCACCGATGCGCTCTTGAACGAGCATTACAGTCATCTTGCGGACAAACCGTTTTTCGGCGGAACGAAACGATTCATGCAATCGACACCGGTGATCGCGGTTTGCCTCGAAGGTCTCGATTGCGTGGACACTGCCCGCCGGTTGTGCGGGATCACCAAGGCTCGCGAAGCGGCGCCGGGAACGATTCGCGGCGACTGGGCGATGAGCATCCAGTCAAATCTCGTTCACGCGTCCGACTCAATCGAGACTGCGCGCGCGGAAGTGCCCCGATTCTTCGCCGACGCCGAACTCTTCGAGTATGAATCATCGCTCACCAGCTCAATCTATTCAGAGGATGAGTTGAAGTAGTAAACACCCTTGCCCGGTCGAACTCAACTGATGACAAGCAGCGATTTCGATATCATCACGTTTGATTGCTACGGAACCCTCATTGATTGGGAAGGCGGCATCATAAACGCTTTCCAGTCAGAAGCCGCAAAAGACGGACTGGCTCTCGAAGGCGATCAAATCATCGCGGCCTACAACGCCGAAGAACCGAAGGTCGAGTCACGCACATATCTACCTTACCGAGAAGTGCTGACTGAAACGGCGGGGCTTGTTGGGTCGCGACTCGGATGGAACATATCGATTGAACGCGCGAGCTTTCTCGCTCAGAGTTTGGCGGAGTGGGAACCATTCGCGGACACGAACGCTGCGCTTGAGAGACTCGTCCGCAAGTTCCAACTCGGGATTCTCTCCAACATCGATGATGATCTTCTGACAGGCACGCGACGGCACTTCACCGTCCAATTTGATCTGATCGTCACGGCGCAACAAGTTCAGTCTTATAAGCCGGGATTGGCACACTTCAACGAAGCGATGGCACGGCGTTCGGGCAAGCGTATGCTTCACGCCGCACAAAGTTATTTTCACGATGTTGTTCCGTGTGCTGCTCTTGGTATTCCCGTTGTGTGGATTAATCGCAAAGCGGAGCGTCCACTTCCAGGCGGGCCGCTGCCTACTCACGAGGTTCGCAACCTGAGCGAACTGGCGGATCTCTTGGAAGCTTGACACCAAAACCGCCTCGGCCCTCGTATCGCAAGTTTCATATATCATGGCTACACCGAAAACACAGCAAGCAGCATCGAGAGAACCCGATTCGCTAAGACCAATCAGGCGCAGGCTCTCGCTCAAGAAGATCCTCGTCGTGTTGCTCGTCGCCGCGATCGGGTATGCCGCCTACGATCTCTTCATCCCTCGCACATCTCGAATGCGCAGCTTCGATCCTGATGAAGTCGCGCGGCTCGAGACCGCTATGTGGCGATCGTATTATTCGAAACAACAAATGAAGCTCTACAATCAGATGACCGAGCTTCTTCGAACGCAATACAACCTTCCATTCATCAGATCGAACGCGGTCGCGTATCAGGCTGCCAGAGCCGCTTTCGTGTTCAAGGAGGGTCACAACCGAACCGAATATGAAAAGGCTCTTCCTTACCTCATCAGCTTCTATTCATCGATACGCAAAGTCAGCGACATCCGGTTTGATGTTGACCGCGCCGCGCGACTGGAGCTGGAGTGGTGGATCATTCATCGGCAGCGCGCGGAGCACGCGCCCGGTGATCTCGCCCGCGCCCTGGCCAGTCTTTCAGCCGAGCTCTATCAAATGCCGCCCGAGAGATTCGCCGAGCACGCGCGACTCAGGGCCGAAGCGATGACTATTCGTGACACCAAAGCCGAAACGGGCGGTGTGACCGAAGCCGACTGGGCAAGGATTGACGAGTTGCTGCACCAGTCGTGGAAATCTCTGAAGGATGTCGTCAGAGCCTAAGCCGTTTTCGCGCCGCACAGCCGGTACTACTGCGGAAAACCAAGCTGTCGCCACTAAGACTCGAGGGCACAAAGAAGCACAAAGCCTGACTTAGTGCAGCTTCGTGTCTTTGTGTCTTGGTGGCGAGCGCCCTTTCTCGGAGCCTGCTAGAGTATCTCGCGGCGCAGTTGCGGAAACACTCGCGAGACTTTTCCCAATAAGTATTCGCCATAAGTTCCACTGAACTCGTGCACACTCGCGCGGTCCCAGCGCGCTTCCCTGTCGTCACCAATCGGGCGGCTGCCTTCAATCGGCCTTACATGCGCATTGAAATTGGGATCAAAGAAAAATGGGAACGCCAGGCGATCGTGGTCCGCTCGGTTTCTGACTCGATGCGGCGTCGATCTGTATAAACCGCCCGTCATCCGATCCAGCATGTCACCAATATTGCACACAAATGAATTGGCGATGGGCGGCGCATCGATCCATCCCGATCGCGCTTTGATCTGCAGCCCGCCCGAGTCGTCCTGTTTCAAAATAGTCAACACGCCGTAGTCCGTGTGCTCTCCAACACCCCATCTTTCGTCGTGAGATTCCCGCTCGGCCGGATAGTTGAAGATCCGAAACAGAATCAACGGATCGGATGTGTATCGCTCGGCGAAATAGTTCGAGTCGAGGCCGAGGCTGAGCGCGATTCCGGTCATCAATGCGTGGCCGAGCTTTGTCATCTCATTCATGTAGGCGAGCACTGTCTGACGCAGCTCGGGAATGTTAGATGGAAAAAGATTCGGCCCGCGCATCGGCGTTCGGAGTTTCACCAGCGGATGGGAAGAATCAAGCTCGGCGCCGAAGTAGAATCCTTCTTTCAAATCGGGCTTGCCCGAAGTCAACTCGTTGCCAACCGCAAAATATCCGCGCCAGGCCCGGCCGCCTTTCGACATATGGATGGCAAGCTTGGACTCAAGATCCTGAGAAAAGAATTGCCGGCTTAGCCTTTCCAACTCAAGTTGAAGATCTTCGTCGACAGCGTGGCCTGTTATGTAAAAGAAGCCGGTGTCTTCGCAGGCGTTGCGAATCTGCTGGGCGACTTCGCGCCGCCCAGCGGATGCGTGACGCAACGGGCTGACGTCGATGATTGGAAGTGATGAACTCAATTTCAAGTCGTCAAGTCTCGAATCGCGCTGATGACCTCATCATCGCTGGGTCGAAAGATCGGGAGCACCGACTTACGGTAGCGAATCACACCCTGCTGATCGATAACGATGACGGCGCGCTGCGAACCGCCCAGCATCGACTTCACACCCAGAAGCTTTGTCACTTTGCCGCTCTCATCCGCCAACAAGCGTTGAGGCAGATCGTGATGCTCGGCGAATTTCTTGTGAGATTCAACCGATGCAACCGAAATCGCGACGACTTCGGCGCCCGTGGTTTGATAGTCAGCCCAGCGATCACGCATGCTGCACATCTGCTTTGTGCATACCGGGGTTTCGTCTCTGGGATAAAAGACCAGCGCGACAACCTTGCCTCGATGCTTTGATAAACGCCACGCCTCGTTGTTCGCGTCCTTCAATTCGAAATCGGGTGCGAGTTGTCCGGCGGCAGTGCCGATTGCTGATGTGCTCATATCGAATCCTGTTTACCTTTCCTTGATGATAGCTCCGTGTTTTTTCAATATCTCGATCGTGCGCTCGATCGGAAGCGCTTCGACTGTGCGTCCTCGCCCCGTCGTCGTAGCCCGAAAGAGTGAATTGTAAACCGCTTCTTCGGTCGCTTCGATGACCGCCAAAAACAAAGGCGACATTGCGTCGTTCGACAGCAGTTTTACGTCGCGCGCCGCGTACATGTTCTCGGTAGCAGCGCGGGCCCGAATCCGAACTTCAGTCGCGGTCGAAAACGCGATCGCATAGTCGCCGCTCCCGTTGCTTGCAGCCGAGCCGGTTCGCGCAAGCCCCATCATCGATCGCGCGGCCATCCTCTTCAGATTGCGCGCGTCGACAGGTGCGTCCGTCGCGATGATCACTATCACCGATCCATCAGCGAGGTCTTGCGCTGAATTCTTAGGCGCCTTCTCCCGATCAAGCTCCTGCTTCAAATAATATCGCCCGAGCTCACGGCCAACCGGCACACCCGCGATCGTCAACACGCCGCCGAAATTTGTCTGAACCAACACGCCGATTGTGTAGCCGCCCAGATTCGCGGGCAGCTTTCGCGATGAGGTCCCGATTCCGCCCTTGAAGCCGAACGCCACGGTTCCAGTGCCCGCGCCAACCGAGCCTTCTTCGACCGCGCCGCCCTTGGCGTTCTTGATCGCGCTGAGAACGTCGGCGCTCGTGATGTGGCGGCCGCGAATGTCGTTCAAGTATCCGTCGTTGGTCTCACCGACCAACGGGTTTACTGATTGGACGTCTTCGTTGCCGGGAAGCGCGAGCACGTAGTCGAGCACCGCATCGGCCGTTCGCGGCACGCTCAAAGTCGACGTCAGCAGTATCGGAGTTTCGATCTCGCCCAGCTCATTCACCTGAGTTGAGCCCGCGAGTTTGCCAAAAGCGTTTCCGATGAAGACTGCTCCGGGGACTTTCTCGCGAAACAAGTTGCCAGCGTGCGGAAGCACCGCTGTCACGCCTGTTCGCACGTTGTCTCCACGAACGAGGGTCGTGTGACCTACGCGAACACCGGCCACGTCGGTGATTGCGTTGAGTTCCCCGGGCGGAAGGACGCCAATGGTTAGCCCGAGATCGCGGGCGCGAGGCCGTTCGTTCTTTTGCATAGTAAACCCGATACAGCTTATGGATAGACTAAGACCGATCAGAAGTACTTTCAATTCTCCTCCCGGCAATTTCCGCAAACTTCTGTTTGTCGAAACTGCGAAACAAGCGACGATTAGCTTCGCAAGCGAGCGTTCAGAGTACCGACTTTAGTCGGGTAGTAGATCGGGTTCGAGCGTGCACTCTACTACCCGACTAAAGTCGGTACTCTGAACACCCGCTTACCAGACTAAGCTGAAGCGTGCCGGACATCCAAGATTAGTTTCGCAAGCGAGTGTTCAGAGTACCGACTTTAGCCCGGCAGTAGATCGGGTCGAGCGTACGGCCAATCCACGAAGAACAATGATCGGCGAAGCGCGCGGGCTCTACTACCCGACTAAAGTCGGTACTCTGAACACCCGCTTACCAGACTAAGCTGAAGC